>OVEP010004310.1_pt1 | contig 13135 bp, 11 predicted proteins | sample 1779801 | NCBI WGS metagenome assembly OVEP01 (sample SAMEA3914791, study PRJEB12502) | metagenome | biome: forest; material: soil | place: Canada | collected 2011-07-03 | depth 0.1 m
ACCGCCCGCTCGACCGTTTGCCCTTCAACGACATCGGAATAGGTCCAGAGAGAAATCTCGTTCAGCAGGCTCAGCCCCGGCAATGCGTCACGCCAGACCACCAGCACGCCCACCACCAGCAGGATGACGGATAAGGCGCGCAACAACCGCGTCGCCTGGGCGCCGATCGATACCGGGTCAGGTCGATCAAGCTTCTTGCGCACCCCGTCGACAAAGACGATGGTCTCCGGATCCTTGCCTTGGGTTCGCGCGCGCTCAAGTTCGTCGCGCTGATTGCGCAGCCAGCGCGCGGCCAGCGCGTGGAATAGCGCGATCGCTGCCGCCGTCAGGCAAGTGAACAGCACGAGCCGGCCGAAAACCTGCGCCGCATGATAGAAGCCGGCCGCCGACAGCACAGCAAGTGAAATCGGCACCATGCACGCGACGAGGTAGAGGACATGCTTCGCGACCACGCCCCGTTCCTCCGCATTGGAAACAAAATACCGCGTGAAAACGCGGCCACCCGGCCGGAAAGTCACGGCGACCACGCTGGCGAACACGAGAAGGGCCAGCATGTGGCTTAGCCGCCCCAGCGAGGCGCGCACGACGGGGTCATCGTACTGGGAGGCGGCCAGGCTAATGAAGCCGAGCGGTACCACGAGGAACGTGAATGCGCCTGATGCGCGGCGTAGCATACGCACCGACTGGGCATCACGTCCGAATTGCAGTTCGGCAATGCCACCGGGACGGAACAGCCGCAAAAGGAACATCCCTATCAGTACTCCCCACGCGGTGAGGTTGCAAGCCTCACCAACGGCATTGGCAAATTCCGAAGCCGTCGACGAGGCGACAATCAGGTCTCCGATCGCCCCGATTGCCAGCGGCAAAGGCGAGACGAAAAGCAGTGTTATGCCAAGAGCCTGCACCGTGGCGGCGACGTTGCTGTTGCCCGCGACATCCCGACGCTCGGCCAGGCGTTGCAGGCGCGTAAGAAGCCGTTTGCGCATGACCAGGGTGGCGAGCACCACACCGGCCAGCGCCAGCACTTGAATCCAGCGAGCCTGAGCCTGGGTCTCGAGTGTTTCGCCCACCTCACGCCAGCCGCCTGGCGCGGCCAGCCACCGCAGTGTCTGCGGGAAATCACGGAAGGACCGCCCCGACAGAGGCGCCACCGGCACCCAGAACAGCGCCTTGTCAATCAGGCTGCGATAGTCTTGCGCCGTGCTCAACAGTTGGTCCTCGGCAGCGACGAGCTCGTCCAGCGTGTTCAGATAGGTCCGCTGCGACACCCCCAACTGGTCGAGCAGTTCCTTGCGCTCGGCGATCAGGACCTGGGCCTCGCCGCGTAGACTCGCCGATTCCGACGGGGTCGTGCGCGCGCCCTCGTCGCGCATGACAACGTCGAGTTCCTGATCTGGGTCTTCAAGGCGACGTCGCTCCCGCTCAACCTGGAAAGCCGCTGCGGAGATCGACTCGGCGGCCTGCGCCCGTTCGCCACGCGCCCGCCGGAACTGTTCCGCTTCAGGCAGCGCGGCGCCGCGCTCCGCGAGCACCCGGGCCAGCGATTCGGTGAGCTTGCCCCGTTCCAGCCGCAATCGCGCACGCTGAAAATCGAGCTCCAGGTTCTCTGCCTCTGCTGCGCGCAGATCGCGTGCCAGCCGCAACGACTCGATTTGTCTCGCCGTTTCGGCAAGCTGAGCGGAGCTTTGAACATTGGCAGCCGCGAGGCGGCTCAACACGGGGCTGCGGCCCACCAACTGCCGTTCGCGCCCGGCGGCGTCTTCCTCGGCTAGCCGTGCGTCATCGACCCGACGCTGATCGACCTGAGCAGCCAGCCGCTTCAGGTCGGCATCACCACGCTGCACTTGCGCCCGTATCAGTTCCTGTCGTAGTCGCGTTAGACGGACAATGATGGGCTGCGCGTCGATACGATTGCGCAAGACTTCCGCCTCGGCTTCGCGAACCATTAGCGTGGCCCGCTTCGCTTGTAACTCCGTTTTTGCGAGCAAAGTTTGACGTGATGCCCCGGACGCAGTCTGGATCTCATCACGCAGGCGCTCCAGACCGGCTTGCGCCTCGTGCTGCGTGTTGCGCAAATCAGAGGGCTCCATGTCGGCACGTTCGATTTCGAGGTCGAGTTCCGCGAGTTCGGCGCGTGTCGCGGCCTGACGCGCCTCACTCTGGTCTAGCGTGTGCTCGAGATCATCAAGCGAGCTTGCGCTTGCCGGGGTAGGAATGGCCGGCTCCGACACCGAGCGCAGTCCTTCAAGCTGGCGCTCAAGGTCACGGGTCTGCTCTGGCGCATCCCGCATCAACTGGCGATAGCTCTCCGCCTGGGCACGCAGCTCGGGAACACGCTCCAGATCCGCAAGCGCCGCGCGGGACAACTCCGCGATACGTGCCTTGGTGGGCGCATCGATGTCCTTGCGCACCTCGGCTTCCCGGGCGGTGCGGCGCACTTCTTCGATGGACAAGTCAGCGGTGGGGACAGCGCCGGGAGGGCCGCCCTGCGCCGCGACGGCGCTCACGGTTGCTCCGGCCAGCAACAGTCTCGCGATGATCAGGAGAGCAGCCAGACAGGCCGTGCCCGGAAGGCGCCGCGCGCAGCCCACCCCCGCCCTGTCCAGTAGCGCTTTGACAGCCAGGACTAACCGGTGCGGCGGGCTACTCATCAATGTTCGCCTCTCAGTTCAGGGCGCGCCAGCGCACCGGTGAAGCAGCATGACCACGCTACCCGGGTCGGCGCTTCAAGGTGCGCGCGTGACCGACAGAGCGACGGCCTCTGTATAGTCGAGCGTCAGCTGGTCGCCCACCTTGACGTTGTCGAGCAATTCCGGATGGCGTACGCGCGCTTCAATCACGTTGCCTTGCGGCCCCTTCACTTTCAACAGCGCACGCTTGCGATCAACGCCGATCACGTCCGCGACAATGGTGGTGCGATGCTGCACGCTGCCGGATGGCATTGCGCCGAGCGGCGCGCTAGCCGCACTCACCGTTTCCGTGGAGCTACGAATCCCGTTACCGGGAGAAACTGACAACGCCACCGCCCGCGTGAGTTTGATACGCACGTGATCGTTCGTTTTTAGCTGATCGAAATTCTTTGCGCCCGGGCCGACTGCGAACACGAATGTCTGCCCCTGTGCGTCGGTCACCTGGACCTCGCGCGTGGCTGGATCAATGGCGCTGATCGTACCAGTCAGTTGATAAGTATCGGTGAGCCTGATGCTCCTGGGGGCACCCGTGTGACTCGTGGTTTGCTGCGCGATGGCCGAGTCAGCACACATTCCTGCGAACAGCAACGTACCTGATACAACCGCAGCGGCGATAAACTTCATAACAACACCCCTCATCAGTTAAACCGGCACTTCGCCAGTGACGCGCGTTTCGTTACTGGCGCCTTTGTCGCGCCATCACGCATAGGCATGCACGACTCAGCTCAAATCAGACCCTATTCGTCTGCCAGCACCGCGGGCAGGATAGAGCGGATCATTTTTTGTCCTCCTGCTTGCCCCGAATCAGCGCCTCCGGGTGACGCTCGAGGTAATCCGCCAGCGTGCGGAATGCTGCTGCCGTGCGGGCCAGTTCTTTCATGGCGTCGCCGGTGTTTTGCACCACGGCGGAATCGGGTTGCAGCATGTTGTTTGCCGAGTCCAGCGCGGCCTTCGCCGCGGCCAGTGTCTGGGTCGCCTGCGGCGCAACGTCGGCATCGAGCTGCTTGAGCAGTGCGTCTGCATCGCGCAGCGTCTGATGCGCATCGTTGCCGATGCCCTCGAACGGAATCTTGTTCAGCTTGGCCAGCAGGGTTGTCACCGAATCCTGCAGCGATTGCAGTCCGCCGGGTACAGTTGGGAACTCAGGAGGATTGGCACTCCAGTCCATCTTTGCTTTGGGCGCGTTGGGGAAGAAGTCGAGCGCAACGTACAGTTGTCCGGTCAGCAGATTTCCGGTGCGCAACTGCGCCCTCATGCCATGGTCCACCAGCCATTGGGCAAGTTGCCGACGATCGTTCGTGACCCTGCCCCCGGCTCCGCCCGCTGCGTAGTGCGACGTGAACCGCTCCGGGAACAGCTTGATTTCAACAGGAATACTGAAGCTCCGGGTAGCGGGATCGAACCGGGTGTGAATCGCCGCCACCTCCCCTACCACGATGCCGAGAAAATCCACCGGTGCGCCGACCGTCAATCCGCGCACCGACTGCCTGAAGTTGAACACATACTCATCGACGATCCGATCGTGCTGCGCCATCGCTTCAGCCCGCTCGCGGAACAGCGCAAAGTCGGTGTTTGCGTTGGCTTCTGGCTGATCGGCGGTTTCATCCGGCGTCTGGAACGCCAATCCGCCAATCAGGATGGAGACCAGCGACTCCGTATTCACCTTGACGCCGCTCGTATCCAGCGAAACGTCGATTCCGCTCGCATGCCAGAAGCGCGTATCTTCTTTGACGTATTTGTCGTAGGGTGCGTCGATGAAGATGTTCATCGTCACACCCTTTCCGTTTGCATCGAGCTGGTACGAAGTAACGTGTCCCACCTGCAGCCGTCTGTAGTAGATCGGAGAGCCGACATCCAGCGAGCCCATATCGTCGCCCTTCAGGACGAACTGGCGGCCCGGCACCCCGGTCGCGATGACGGGCGGTGACTCGAGACCTGTGTAATCGCGCCGCGACTTCGTCGAGGCTCCGACATCCATGCCGATGAAGGAGCCCGAAAGCAAGGTGCCGATACCGGATACCGTTCCGCCGGAAATGCGTGGGCGAACCACCCAGAATCGCGTGTCGTCCACCAGCAGACCGGTAGCATCCTTGGCAAGTTCAGCGGTGGCGATCACCTTGCGATGATCGCCTGACAACGTGACGCTTTTGACCACACCGATATCCACGTTCTTGAACTTGAGTTTGGTCTTGCCCGCGTCGAGCCCCTCCCCAGTTTCAAAACTGATGGTAACGGTCGGCCCCTGTTCGAGGATCGCCTTGACCGCGAGCCAGCCGCCGATCAGCACCGCCACCAGCGGCACCAGCCACACCACCTGCATGCGCCAGCGCGAGCGCCGCGTCGCCACCGCTTCGGGGAGCTCAGGCGAGTCAGACTGCCCAGAGGGCCTAGACACGATCAGCCTCCGTCTTAGCCTCGGTCGAGTCAATTATTGGATTTCGCGTCAGTCGATAGCAATTGGCCTTTGGTCCCATAGCGCGCGAACTCGCGGCGCGGGCCTATGCCATTGCCTCGTCAGACAGGCGGTACACCGTCGAGCGCGGCACGCACCGTCGTGACGAACAGCTCGTCATTGAAGGGCTTGCGCAGCCAGGCCACCGCACCGCCCGCGAGCGCGTGCTCGCGTACGCCGATCTCATCGTGCGCGGTGATGAAGATGATCGGCATGCCTTTGCCGGACAGACGCTGCTGGACCTGGAGCCCGTTGAGCCCGGGCATCTGCACGTCGAGAATGACGCAGTCGGGTTGATACGCCGGCATTGATGCGAGGGCGTCGAGAAACGCATCGCCGGTGGCGAACGTTTCCGAAGCAATCCCAATGGAGCGCAGCAATCGCCTGATTGCACGACTCACCGATTCATCGTCATCGACGACGACAACGAATGGTTTGAGGTTTCCCATGGAGAGTAATCCGGTGTCCGGGAATGCGCGAGTCTGCGCACTCCCCCACACGAAAGCCTACGAGGCACACAGGCTCACGAATATTGGACTTTGGTCCCGTGTGGACCGAGTACGGACCCGGGGCGGCCCTATTGCGAACCGCGCATGGAGCGACCTGCAGCCTTTCGGCGGCAATCGCACCGGGACAGCCCCCCGAACCGGGTCACGCCACCATCGACCGGCTGGTTTGATTTCAGCGCGAAACGTGGAGTTCGCCCGCACCACCGAGAGCGACTTTGTCCGCGACGCGCACGAGCTCGGCAAGCGAAGTGACTTCCATCTTCGCCATCACGCGCGCGCGATGGGCCTTGATCGTCTTTTCGACAATGCCAAGCTCGCCGGCCACCTGCTTGTTCAGGCGCCCCGTGACCACCAGCGCCATGACTTCCCTTTCACGCGGCGTGAGCCTGTCCAGCCGGCCACGGATCGCGTCGATCTCGCAGCGCACCGCGCGAGTCTGCGCAACGCGTTCGAACGCTGCGTCGATCGCGCTGAGCAAATCGCAATCATTCACAGGTTTTGCCAGAAAATCGGTGGCCCCCGCTTTCATTGCGCCCACCGTCATTGCGATATCGCCGTGACCGGTGATGAAGATGATCGGCAGCACCGCGTTGAGTTCCCGTTGCAATGCCAGACCGTCCAGGTCAGGCAACTGCACGTCGAGAACCAGACAAGCCGGAGAATCGACCTCGCGTAGCCGTTCGAGAAATGCGCGGGCATTGCCGAATGCTTCGACACGGTAACCCGCGGAGTGGATCAGACGCGCCAACGCACGGCGCACGGAATCGTCGTCGTCGACGACGAAGACAAGCGAATCGGATTCAGTCATGGCCTTTATCGCGACTTATCCTCCGGCGTCGCATCGCCGGACGGCAGTGCAACGTAGAATGTCGCGCCTCGATCGTCGTTGTTTTCGGCCCATAGTCGCCCGCGGTGCATGTCGATGATGGAACGGCTAATCGACAAGCCCAAACCGAGCCCTTGGGGTTTTGACGTGAAAAACGGCTTGAATATCTTGTCCAGCTTATCGGCAGTCAACCCATGACCTCGATCGCGAACAGCAATCAACACCATACCGCTGTCAGCCGACTTCAATGTGACGCACACCAATCGGTCGACGGGTGGGACTTCGTTCATCGCATCGAACGCATTCAGCAACAGATTCAACATGACCTGCTGCAATTGAACCCGGTCACCGCGCACAGGTGGCAATGCCGTGTCGATATCGAGCGTCACGCGCATACCGCGCACGATCGCGTCGCTGTGAACCAGCGCCACCACATCGCGCATCACGCTCGCGAGGTCGAGCGGAATCACATCGAGATCGCCCTTCTTGACGACCGCGCGAATCCGCCGGATCACCTCGCTGGCCCGGTAATCGTCCTGGACGATATCGTTCAGAATGTCGCGCAATTCCGCCAGATCGATTGGATCGGCCGTCATGAAACGCTGCGCAGCCTGCACGTTGCTGAGTATCGCGGTAAGCGGCTGATTCAACTCATGCGCCAGCGAGGAAGCCAGCTGCCCCATCGTCGATACGCGCGTCAGATGGGCAAGATCCTGGCGTTGTCGATGCAGCTCATATCGCTCTGTCTTGTCGATGACGAACACGAGCGTCACGTTTTTACCATCGAAACGAAATGGACTCAGGTCGATTTCAGCACGAAACTCCGTACCGTCCTTACGGCGCGCGCACAGATCATCTAGCGGCAAGATGCCACGTGATTGCTGCATGACCAAGGGATCGGCCCAACGCGGCGCGTAGCTGTCGAAACGCAGCGCATGAACGAGCAGTTCCACCGGCTTCCCGACTAACTCGTCGTGCTCGTAGCCGAAGAGCCGATCCGCTTGCGGATTGACCATTGCTATCGAGCCGCGCTCGTCGAGTATCAGAATCGCCAACGGCAATAATGCGAGTGCTTCACGAAAATAGCGTTCACCGCTCACCTGTTCTTCGGCATCCGCGTGGGAATCGCGCGCGAGCACCGCTCGCGCTTCGCCGTCATGCGTTTTTCTGCGCACGATTCTCGCGGACGCCATTGTGCGTAGCCGATCCGTAAAACGCCGTCTCGCGCGAGACGCGGGTAAACCGCTATCTGGCGCGCCGGAAACCTCATGGGGAGTGGGAGGATGGTCGGGACGCAGAGGCTCCGATTGACAAGGTCGATTCAAGGATTCTTGCAGACCCGCTTTATCCGCCAATTCGAGCAGCGCCGCATGCGCCGCGCGTCCACCCGGCATCCCGCACTCACGATAATGCGCTCCGCTAATTGGCGGATTAACACTGCTAAACGACGTAGATGCACGGTGGCGCAATCCGATCACCAGCAAGCCGAGAATGATTGCTGTTTGCAGAACGACGATGACAGGCATGACTATGCTCATGACCGAACGGCCTCTCAAGATTCGGCACCGCGAGATTGGCAGCCAAAAGTCGTGCTGAAAATCGGTAAGAGGCTATGCCTCTTGAACAGCAGGCTTATCCTCTATTTAGACATTTAACGAATTAGCGAAGACACGCTCTGAATGCGGGTGGAAGCGCAACGAGCGCATCAGTAAGAGTTACAACTTCGAAACCTTCCAACCAGCAAAATCAATCCTAGTACGGGCGGTTAGACATGTAAACGTTAATTGAGGTATTTATTTTGCACATATTTCGGTCCGGCAACGAATAGGACCAAAGGCCAATTGTCTATTGGCTTCAGTGTCGATAAATTTGATGACCTAACGGTTCGCGTTTCTGGTGCATGCGTGAAAGACGCAAAGCTCCTGAACGCAAACGCGCCGGACGAAATTTGGCAACCGGCACAACACACGTTCGTCGAATTTCAAGGATTACGAGTTCTCACGCGCCACTGTCATGGAATGGTGGGACTTCGGATACCGCGACGCACACAAGTCGCACTCAGATCCACAACGGCGGGAAGCGACAGATCTGGGTAATGGCGTTCATGTCGACGACCTGACCGTCTAGCGGACGATCAGGCACAGTCGCAGATCCCTTCAATTGCAGCCCTGACCGTTGGCCGAGCGATAGCAGGTCTTGCCGCTGGGACTCCTATATATACCCTTACCGTTTTTGGTTTTGGCCTCGCCGCCTTTGTTCGTCGTTGTGGTTGTGACACCGTTCTGATTCCTTTGCGCCTTCCATGCGTTGCCAGTGTTCGGGTTATAGCCGCCAGCTGCTTGCCCGTTATTGCATTCGGTCATACCTCGCGCGTTAGTGGTGCATTCCGCGAATACGCTAGAAGACAGCGCAAACGCTATCAACACGAGCAACGCTTTCATGGTCGTCTCCTGAGACAGCAGGCACAGGCACGGCGCTCGCCTGCCACGTATTCCAGCTTAGCCTCATCCGCTCGCACGCCTATTGGACCTTGGTCCTATTGCAAGCAGTGACATTCCAGCCGCCTCATGGAGGCGGCTCCGCAGCGAGAACGCGGGCCCAATGCCTGCGCGCCGGGCGTGCGGTTGTCGCCCGGCTCATCGGGCAACCAGAGTCGCGGACTTGACCACAATGCCGCATGCATCGATCGATTCGAACCGAACAGTCGCACAGTCACGGTGCTTTCGGCACGCCTGGCTCGGCGCCGCTCTGCTGTATTCGATGTCCGCCCCCCCGGCTCACGCGCAGGAGATGGAGCCGCACGCCTATTCAGCCTCGCCGGTGGGCACCAATTTCGCCGTGTTCGACTATGCGCGATCGAGCGGCGACGTGTCATTCGATCCGTCGTTGCCCATCACCAACGTGCAGGCGCGTATCAATATTTTTACGCTCGGCTATTCGCACAGTTTCGAGGTCGCGGGACATACCGCGAGCATCGCGTTCTCGGTGCCGTATGCGAACGCGAATGTGAATGGCGATGTGAGAGGCATCTATCAGCAGCAGTACCGCTCAGGTCTCGGCGATGTGCACTTCCGGATCGCGGCGAACCTGCTCGGCGACCCACCGCTCTCCCCCGAAGAATTCGCGCGGCGCACACCCGGCACGATCCTCGGTGTCAGCCTCAGCGCGGTGGCGCCGACCGGCCAGTACGTGCCCGCCCGCCTCATCAATATCGGCGCCAACCGGTGGTCGTTCAAACCCGAGATCGGGCTCTCCCAGCCATTCGGCAACTGGTTCATGGACGCAGCGGCCGGCGTGTGGCTTTTCACCGACAACGACGATTTTTTCGGCGGCCATCGACGCAGCCAGGATCCGATGCCGACCTTCCAATGGCACGGCGGCTACACCTGGCGCCCCGGGCTATGGCTCGCCGCGGATGTGACGTACTTTACGGGCGGCCGCACCCACGTCGACGGTGTCGAGGATCAGGACTATCAGCTCAGTGCGCGATACGGTGTCACGCTGTCCGTTCCGCTCACTGCGAAATGGTCCGCCAAGCTTGCATGGTCGCGGGGCCTGGTGACGCGTGTGGGCGGTAATTTCCAGACCATCTCGATCGCGCTTCAGTACCATTGGTTCAATCGTTGAATCAGATCGGCCAATCCGTCCTGCATAGTCAATTCGCGCCACGTGCAGCGTCTAGTGCCCGAGAATATCGAGCGCCGCGCGCATCGGCGCGAAGGATATTTTGACGATTCCGCCGAGCGGCGTACTCATTTCCATGATCAGGAAGATTGCACCGGAAGTCGACAGCGCACACATCACGAGCGCCGTCATCGTCGTGCCGTTGCGGGGCGCGAACAGGCCGAACGTGCCGAAGAGGATGGCCAGCCACGACACCAGGACCACCAGCAAGGGCGTCGGAATCGAGCCGGTTTGCTGAAGAAGCGCGAGCCACCGTGTAGCGAGTACTTCGTCGACGATTTGCAGCGCCCGTGCCTGCAATTGACGCTGCAAGTCGGTGTGCGGCGAGAGATCCTCCACTTGACGCTGGAATGCTTCTCCGCGGTCAATCGCTTCGGGACTGCTCAGCTTGGCCACTTGTGCCGGATCGCCGGACGACATCGCCGCGACCCCAGCCTCGGTCGTGCGTTTAAGCGCGCTGCGAATCTCCTGTGTCTCCGGACCATAGTGAGCCAGCACGCGATCGAGGCGGACGATAGCGGCAGCACTATGCAAAAGCTCCGTATTCATGGTGTCGAAAGAGCCTTTTGCCGATGAAATCAGCAGGCCCAGCACCAATGCGGCCATGGTTGCGACGAGACCGGTCGCCAGTTTGACGACACTGGTGGATTCATCGCTGAGGTGGTGCTGCGGCAGCACGCGGCGCAGATACGAACCGAGCAACGCACTGCCGAAAACGCATGCGAATACGATTGCCGCGTCGACGAGGTGGTTCACCCTGCAGTCCTCCGTCTCTGGTCACGCACGTAGCGATTCGACATCTTGCTCGCCACAGCGCAGTGTGCAATTGGACCTTGGTCCAATTGCACACGCATCGCTGCGCACTTATCGTCTCAGCTGCCAGAAATTCGTTCCGGTTGTCGTGATCAAAAGCGATCCGCCTCCCAGCGTCAACGGCCCGCAGCCAACGCCATGACATACGCGGTCGCCATGAAACGATATTGGACCAAGGTCCAATTGTCTTTGCGTGCCGCCAACGCCACTATTTACTCCAAGCGAAGCGTCCTGCAACCAGCATCGGTCGCACGATCACCGTCTTTTCGAGCCGCTAACAATCCGATGCGCCAACCGCGTTCACACCGTGACGTCATTTACCTGAATGGAGCACGAACATGTTCAAGTACCTTCGGCTTATCCTCGCCGTCCCACTCCTGCTGCTCGCGGTTTCCTGTTCGACCACCCAGCAGAACCCGTCGGCCGCGGGAACCGATCCGGAGCTCGAAGCAAAGGCACGCGCGGCGCTGCAACAACTGGCTGGCACGGCCCCCCGGACGCAACAACTCCAGCAAGCGGCCAAAGCCGTTCTCGTGTTCCCCGATATTCTGAAAGTGGGATTCATTGCCGGCGCGCAAGGCGGCAAGGGGGTGATGTTCGGCCCCGATGGAACAGTATTGGGCTACTACACCGCGCGAGCAGTCTCCTGGGGGTTGCAGGCCGGTGGACAATCCTTTTCTGAAGCCATGTTCCTGATGAGCGATTCAGCCGTCAGCTATCTCAACTCGAGCGACGGATGGTCGGTCGGCGTCGGCCCGAGCGTGGTGGTCGTGGACGCGGGGATGGGTAAATCAATGACCAGCACCACCCTGAAATCCGACGTCTACGCGTTCATCTTTGGCCAGCAGGGATTGATGGCAGGTATGGGCGTACAAGGGCAAAAGATCAGCAAATACACGCCCTGACCCAGCGTTCGGCTCCCCTCGCGCAGGTTGGACTTTGCGCGTGAGGAGCCTTGTTTCGTATGGAGAGCCGCAGCGAAGCCACGCCACGGAGAAACCAACTCGCGATCAGTCGTCGAATGCTTACACGAACTCGATGGTCTCCTGAGCGAACCGCCAAGTCGGCCGCTCGCCCGAACTTGCCGTTCGTGATGTCGAAGCCGTTCTCGAGTTGCGCAATCGCACGATTGCCGCCGCCCAGATCTTCGACGACCTTGAAGCCGAAGCGGTTGTTCTGATTGGGGCCGCTGACCAGCTTATAGTTGTGTGCCCCGCCTTCATTGTTGACCCAGCCGATCCCTTCGGATATGAGGCCGTAAATCGTCACACTGCTTTGTGCAAGCACAGGACACGATACGAGCATGAGCGCCGTTGCGCATGACCACCGATTCTTCATTGACGCGTCTCCTTTTAGATGTTGTTTTGTTTTTTCCGCCGGAAGCGGGGCTTACGAAGATTCGCCTTTGGGTTCGTCGTGAACCGTGACGAAGAGCACAAGTGCACCGAGGCACAGCAAAATCGACATCAGATACAACCCGTAGTCGAGCCTGCCGGTTTGCGACTTGATAAGGCCGATCAGATAGGGACTCACGAAACCACCGGTCTGACCGATACTGCTGATCAACGCAATGCCGCCGGCGGCCGCGGCACCGCTCAGGTGCGCGGGTGGAACCGTCCAGAACACCGGAAGCGCGGCATACACCAGGACAATGGCGACGCTCAGGATCGCGAGCATCACGGGCAAGCTACTGCTGTGCAGAGTCAGCAGCGATAGCGCGACGGCCCCGCCGACCGCGCATACGGCAAAATGGCGCCGCCGCTCGAGCCGCGCATCCGAACGCCGCGAGATCAACACAACGCCGAGCGCGCCGATTCCATACGGAATCGCGCTATACAGGCCAATCGACAGCACGTCCTTGACGCCGAACCCGCGGATGAGCGTCGGAACCCAGAAGCTGATCGCAAACGACCCACAGGCCAGCGTGAAATAGACAAACGCGAGGGCAAAGACTCTGACACTCCTGAGCGCCGCACGAAACGTGTGGGGATGATCGCTGCCATGCGCGATACGATCGGCTTCAAGCGTCTGCGCGTGCTTGCGCTTGTCCGCGTCGGACAACCATGCGACCTTCTGCGGATCGTCGACCAGGTGGAAATAAGCGATGACACCGAGAACGCTGGCCGGCGCCCCTTCTATCAGGAACATCCATTGCCAGCCA
>OVEP010003325.1_pt4 | contig 13128 bp, 8 predicted proteins | sample 1779801 | NCBI WGS metagenome assembly OVEP01 (sample SAMEA3914791, study PRJEB12502) | metagenome | biome: forest; material: soil | place: Canada | collected 2011-07-03 | depth 0.1 m
GCGTCGCTCGATTCGCAGATCGGGCGAATTCGCTCGGGGCATTTGCTGCTCGCATTGTTGACGGCGCCGGACCTCGCGCAGTTCGCCGAACGCATGTCGCCGCTGCTGCGCGACGTGCGGGTGACGGATCTGAAGCACAAATTTGACGAACTCACCGCGGGATCGCGTGAAGTCGAACGTAGCAATGGCGCAGAGAATGCTGTGGAAGGCGTGAGCGATGCGGCTGCGGCCGACTCTGCGCTGGGTGCACCCTCGAAAACCCCCGCGCTCGATACCTACACCAGCAATCTCACGCAGCGCGCGCGTGAAGGCAAGATTGACCCGGTGATCGGCCGTGAAGGCGAGATTCGCCAGACCATCGACATCCTGATGCGTCGCCGGCAGAACAATCCCATCATGACGGGCGAGGCGGGCGTCGGTAAAACGGCGGTGGTCGAAGGTCTCGCGCTGCGCATTGCGGCCGACGACGTGCCCGCGCCGCTGAAAGGCGTCGCGTTGCACGTGCTCGATATGGGGCTGCTGCAAGCGGGCGCGAGCGTCAAAGGCGAATTCGAGAACCGCCTGAAGAATGTGATCGACGAGGTGAAGAAGAGCCCGCATCCGATCATTCTGTTTATCGACGAAGCGCACACGATCATCGGCGCCGGTGGCCAGGCCGGGCAGAACGATGCGGCGAATCTGCTGAAGCCGGCCTTGGCGCGCGGCGAATTGCGCACCATTGCGGCGACCACGTGGAGCGAATACAAGAAGTACTTCGAGAAAGATGCGGCGCTGGCGCGGCGTTTTCAGGTCGTGAAGATCGAGGAGCCGAGCGAGACGCTCGCGGCGGCTATGTTGCGCGGTATGGCCGCGTTGATGGAAAAGCACTTCAACGTCCGCGTGCTGGACGATGCGATCACCGAAGCGGTACGTTTGTCGCATCGCTACATCAGCGGCCGTCAACTGCCGGACAAGGCGATCAGCGTGCTCGACACGGCCTGCGCGAAAGTCGCGCTCGCGCATAGCTCGACCCCTGCCGCGATTGACGACACGAAGAAACGACTCGAACGCATCGACGCCGAAATTGCCGCGCTGGAACGCGAAGTGGCGAGCGGCGCGCTGCACGACGAGCGGCTTGCGGAACTGCGCAGCCTGCGCGAAGAAGACGTGAAAGACTTGGCCGAAGACGAAGCGCGCTACGACAAGGAGCGCGCATTGGTGACGGAGATCGTCGGCCTGCGCGCTGAAATCGACGCCGCGCGGGTGAGTAGCGCGGACGCGGGGCAGGCCGACAAGGCACAGACGGCGCGCGAAACGCTGGCCACGCGCGTTGCGGAGTTGCACGCCTTGCAGGGTGGCCAGCCCATGGTTCCCTTGCAGGTCGACGGCCACGTGGTCGCCGAAATCGTCGCTTCATGGACCGGCATTCCGCTCGGCCGCATGATCAAGGACGAAATCCAGACCGTGCTGAACCTGCAGCCGCTGCTGGCCGCCCGCGTGATCGGGCAGGACCACGCACTCGATGCGATCGCACAGCGCGTGCGCACCGCCAGCGCGAGTCTCGAAGATCCGAATAAACCGCGCGGCGTGTTCATGTTCGTCGGGCCGTCGGGTGTCGGCAAGACTGAAACCGCGCTGGCACTCGCCGACGTGCTGTACGGCGGCGAACGCAAGATGGTCACGATCAACATGAGCGAGTATCAGGAAGCGCACAGCGTGTCGGGCCTGAAGGGCTCGCCGCCGGGCTACGTCGGTTACGGCGAGGGCGGTGTGCTGACCGAAGCGGTGCGTCGCAATCCGTATTCGGTCGTGCTGCTCGACGAAGTGGAAAAGGCGCACCCGGATGTGCTGGAAATGTTCTTCCAGGTGTTCGACAAGGGCACGATGGACGACGCCGAAGGACGCGAGATCGATTTCCGCAACACGCTGATCATTCTGACCTCGAACGTCGGCTCGCAGGCGGTGATGCAGGCATGCCTGAACAAAAGCGCCGAAGAACTGCCGGATGCGGACGAACTCGCGGAGACGTTGCGCCCGCAACTGTACAAGGCGTTCAAGCCGGCGTTCCTCGGCCGCCTGAAAGTGGTGCCGTACTACCCGATCTCCGACGACGTGCTCGCCGAAATCATCGACTTGAAGCTGGAGCGGATTCGCCGCCGCATCGAGTCGAATCACAAGGCGGTGTTCGAGTGGGACGAGTCGCTGATTGACGCTGTGCTGGCGCGCTGCACCGAAGTGGACTCCGGCGCGCGCAATGTCGACCACATTCTGAACGGCACGCTCTTGCCTGAGGTCGCGCAGCAGGTGCTGGAGCGCATTGCCAACGGCGCCGCGATCGAACGCATCGCGGTCCGCGCGAGCGAAGCGGGCGAATTCGAATACACGGTTGTGTGAGCGGGCATGCCCCGCCTGCTTGCCAATCTGTTTTAATGCCGTACCGGAACCTTATTGCTTTCTGTCATGCCGACTAATCTGAACACGCTGCTGGCGCCGATCAGCGAGGCCTCACCTTGTGGCGAAGACCTGCTGTTTTCAGCGGATTTCGACGCGATCCAGCACGCGCGCCGTTTTGAAGACCCGTCGCTGGATCAGGGCGAATGGGTCACGGACATCAAAGAGGCCGACTGGCCATTCGTGGTCGAACGCTCGAGTAGCCTGCTTCAGACGCAGACCAAAGACTTGCGCCTCGCTGTCTGGCTCACCGAGGCGCTTGCCATCGAAGAGGGAGTGACGGGTCTCACGCAAGGCTATGCGCTGCTGACGGGGCTGTGCGAAAAGTACTGGGATCATGTGCATCCGCTGCCGGAAGGCGACGACACCGAATATCGCCTCGGCAATGTCGCGTGGCTGGTCGGCCGCACCGGCGATCTGCTGCGGGCGATGCCGCTCACGTCGTCGCAAGGCAGCTCGTACAGCACGATCGATTGGGACGTGGCCACGCATGTCGCGCAAGCGGTCAAGCGCGATCCGGATCACGCCGACGATATTGCGCGCGGCAAGCCCTCCATCGAGCAGATCGAGGCGTCGAAACGCGCCACGCCACCGGCTTTTTATTCAGCGCTGCTGGTCGATCTGAAAGCGTTCGAAGCGGCGATGCTCGCGCTCGAACAGGAACTGGACCAGCGTGCCGCCGATTCGGCGCCGAGTTTCCGCCAGGCGAAGGATGCGTATGAGAGCGTCTACCGGTTGGTGGAACGCTTCGCACGCGAACTGGGCGTGAGCGCTGAGGCGGCGGCGCCGAAAGCGCCGAAGGCGGAAGAACATGAACGCGCCGAGCCCACCTTCAAGACTTCACCGCAACGCGAGGAACCCGTGTTGACGACCATGCCGACCACGATCAGCCCGATTGCAGGAATCCAGAGCCGCGCGCAAGCCGTCGCGCAGTTGCGTGCCGTGGCCAAATTCTTTCGCAGCACCGAGCCGCATAATCCGGCCGCTTACCTTGCTGACAAGGCGGCGGAATGCGCGGATATGCCTTTGCATCAGTGGCTTTCGTCGGTCGTGAAAGACGATGGGTCGCTCGCGCATATTCGCGAACTGCTGGGCGTGAAGCCCGAAGAAAACAGCTAGCACGTCCATCGTGCAGACAGAAAAGCCTGGCATCGAACTTCGGTGCCAGGCTTTTTTTTAACCCTACGGTCAGGCAAACAACAACTCAGGACCCCGCGCGGAACTCAATGCGCCGGTTACGTGCGCGCCCGTCAGTCGTATCGTTCGATGCGATCGGCTGATCCGGACCGACTCCGGTGGTCGTCATCTGTTCGGGCGGGATGCCCTTGGCGACCAGATAACCCTTCACCGCATCCGCCCGCGCCTGGCTGAGCGCAATATTCGACGTGCGATTGCCCGAGTTGTCGGTATGGCCGATGATCGCCACCGTCTTCGTCTGCATCTTCGACAGCACCGCCGCCATTTGATCGAGAATCGCGCGGCCTTGCGGCGTGAGCGTCGCGCTGCCGGTCTCGAACTCGATCGTGCGGTTCGCCAAAGTCTGATCGAGCAGGCCTTGTTCAGATGCACTGACGCGCAGGCCGTTCTTGATCGTATAGGTCGGATTCAGTGCGTTCGCCATATCGCTCGCGAGCTGCTGGCGCTGTGATTCGTTGTGCACTTCACCTTTCACGTCGATCTGGGTGCCGTCGATCTTCAACTGGCCTTTACTGATCTGCTTCAACTGCGGGCCGATCAGCTTTTGCACGTTGGCGGACCAGTTCGGCGGCGTCGCGACGTCGGCGATTTCGATCTGATCGACCACGTTGGCCGCGCCGTAGGTGTCGCGCAGACGCGCGAGCACCGCGGCCTTGGTCGCTTCGTCCGGCACTTTGCCACCCACCACGACCTGGCCCGGCATGGCATTGGCGGGTGGCGGCGACGCGCTGATCGCGCCGGTGCCGGCGCCCGTGGTGCCGCTGGCGAGCCCGGCCGTGCTGACCGCTGGCCCGGCATTGTCCGCCTGCGCGGACGAAGGTGCGGGCAGGATGGTCGTGTGAATCGAAACGCCGCTGTTGTCGACCGGGGTGACGCGTGCCGGGCCGTCGTTGTCGGCATGGGCAAACGTGCTGATCAGAAGGCCCGCTAACAACGAGGCCATGCGCGTGTGTTTGCTCAACATCGTGTCACGCTCCCGTGAATGCTTCGCGGAACGTGTCGATGCTGACACGCAACGACAGTTGCGGTTGGTCGAGGTAGCTGACGAGCTTGCTGATGCCATGGTCGTTTTGTGCGTGTTCGTCGATCCACTCGGGATCGTCGATATCGATGTTGTGTGCTGCGTACGCCTGCGGATCGACCACGCTATGCAGCGTTTTGGCCGAGGCGCCGTTAAAGCCGATGATGAGCCGCTCGCGCTCGGCAATCGTGCCGATAAAAATCGCCAGTTCAAAATCGGCCTGCGAGACGAACGGTGCGATCAGTTCGAGCCAGAATGCCGCGACGAGCGAGCGATAGAACGGATCGTTCGGCAGCGGCAACGTCAGCCCGCGTTCGAGATGCGACGAACCGCTTTGCATCACCGGACGCAGCAGCGAACCGAGCGCCAGCATCGCGCCACGCAGGCGCACCGGATGGCCGCTCGCCAGCAGCATCTGTTCGAGGCCGGAGAGGGTTTGATGCTCGACGAAGTCGTTGAAGGTGCCGTCGTGCGGATTGCCCGGGCCGGCGCCGATTTCGATCGGCACCTGCGTTTCGCCGAGCGCCTGTAGCGCGCCGGCCTGCTCGCTTACGCCGAGCAGGGGTTTCATCTGCGACGCGATGCGCGACCACAGGCGCGCAAAGGCCAGCGGACTGTGCGCCAGAAACGTCAGCGGCCTTTCAACTTCCAGCGCGGTCGCGGCAAGAAACGGAAAGCGCCGCGACGATTGATCCTGGCTCGCCACCATATGTCCGGCAATCGCCAGCTTGCTGCGCGAACCGAGGAACGCGAAATGCATCGGCTTGGCGTTTTCGTAGACGATCTTCCAGCGCGGATCCTCGGTGAGCAGTTCCATAGCTTCGGCGATCCAGCGGTCGAGCGTGGCCAGCAACTGCGGGTTATGCGCGCTTTTGACGAAGTCGCCGCGCGACGGAATCTTGCCGAAGTAGGCGATTTGCGCCTGCACGGTTTGCGTCATTGCGCACCCCCTGTGTTCGAAACCGCGGCGGCGGCCGTTGTCGACCGTGCCGCTGGCGAAGCCGGCGCGACAGCTAGCGCGGCGCCTGGCGCTCCTGTTGTTCCTGTTGGTACTGGCCCACCCGCGGCCGTCGCATTGACCGAATTCGCCGCGGCGCTCACGTCCGCCACCGACGACGGCAGCCGCAAGCCGCGCAGGCTTTGCTGTTGCGGTGCGTCGCTGCTGGCGCCGCCCGATGCTTGCGACGTGCTGATGATGCGCATGCTGACCGCGACCGTCACGTTGCCTTGCGTCCACGACAGATCGAAGGTGCCGTCCGGACGGCGCTTGCGCTGTGCCGAGTTGATCAGCTTCTCCAGACCGTAGCGGCCCGGTTCGTTGACCAGTTGCAGCGTGCGGCCGTCGAAGGTCGTCGCATTCAACGTGGCACCCGGCGAGCCCGACGGATTCGGCCACACGAAGTTGGTCCACTGCGGCGGCGTATTGCGGTAACGCATTTGCTGGCCGTCGATCGCGAGCGTGTATTCCGTGGTGCCGCTGCTCGGCTGCGGCAGGATCTGGAACACGGTCTGCGGTTCAGCCGAGCTTTGGCCCGACGAGGTCGCAGCTCCGCCGGCGAGCGGCGCCACCCAGCGCGCGAAACCGCTGGTGAAGTCGGGCGTCAGTGCGAGACCCATATCGCCCCATGTGCGTGAGGTCAGCGTGTCGCCGCGGCGCACCGCGAGCGGTCCGAGCGTGGTGCCGACGAACTTGGCAATCGCGCCGTCCGGCCCGAACACCTGGGCGATTTCGCCGGCGCCGGCTTCGACCTTCGCATCGCCTGCAAACGGATACTTGTTCGCCAGCGATCCTTGGAAGGTCTGATAGACCTGCGCGTTCCACACCTTGTTGACTTCGACGCTGGCCGGCTGGATCACCACCGCATACGCCGCCATCAGCGGACGCACCAGCAGCGGGCGCAGTGCCTTGCGTTGCGAATCGGTGAGGCCCGTCAGCATCTGTTCGTCGACGTACTTCAGCGAATCGGCCAACTCGGAGCCGTTGCCGTCGAGCGTCTGCTGCATCAGCTGACGTGCACCCGGTCCCGGATCGCCTTGGTTCTTGATCACGTTAAAGCGGGTACGGACCTTCGAGAGCGTGTCCATGTAGCCCTTCAACATCGAGCCGTTGTCGCCCGAGACGACGATGCGGCCCAACGCCGAGAACTCCTGGCCGATCGGCCCCATCGGCACTTCGACCGGATTGCCGTTGATGTCGATGTTGGCGTTCAACTGGCCGGTCGGCGCACGCGAGAACCAGTTCTTGAACCAGCTGGTCACGCCGGTTTGCGCGCGTTTCAGGTTCGCGTTGAAGAGCGACGGGTTATCCCACGAAGTCTGGTCGTACGCGGTTTCGAGGATCTTGCGGATCGGCGAATCCTGCGGATCGCCGAGACGGTTCATCGCATCCACGGCCTGACTGAAGCTGCCGAAATTCTGCACCGCAATGCCTTGCATGAACTTCTGCCAGTGCATCGCGTACTCCGTTTTGTACATCGCCACGAGCGCTTTCTGGATCTGCTCGGGGCTGCCTTCCAGCGTCAGGTCGTCATGCGCGGAGGTGTTGAGCACCCAGTCCTTGGCCTGCAATTCCTTGGTGGCGGCGTCGCGAATCGCCGGCTGCACGTACTGGAACCACGCTTCACGCGTGAAGGTGCCGGGGATCGCGTAGCTGCCGGCCACCAGCGCCGTATTGTTGTCGCCGACGATGCGTGCGATCGTCATCGGCGCAAAGCGGGTCGACGCACGAGCCTTGATTTCTTCGTAGACGCGCTGGCGGGCCGGCATGCCGCGTACCACGCGGCGCAGGTTTTCACGCGTCTGGTCGACGAGGCCGAGGTTCTCGTCGATCATCGGCCAGTCGTTGTCGGACACGCGCGACAGGTAGAAAGTGATCATGCGCTCGGCGCTGCGGATCATCTCGTCGCGGGGCATGTTGCCGCGATTCGTTTCGAGCCAGCCGCGCCAGAAGCGGGCGAGTTGATCGGTCAGGTGAGCGGTTTCCACGTGACGCTTGTCGCTGAGCATCAGGTAGGTCTTGAGCGCGTTGTACGCGTCTTCGACGTTGGTTGGCGAGGCGTCGCTATACAGGCCACCCTGGCTGTTCGCCGCCATCGCCGTGTGCGCGGACACCGGAATCGCGGCGGCGTCCGGCGTGCGGTTCAGCGGTGCGAGCTGATCGGGATGCGCGTTGACGTCCTTCAGGAACGACGCGAGATTCTGCGAAACCGGGTCGAGCAGGATCTGGCGCACGCCGTTGTAATACTCGGTGAGCAAGTGCTGCTCGAGGCGGTCGCCCTGATACAGCCCGAGCGACACGGCCAGCGGCTTGTCGCGGCGGAACTGTTCGAGCTGGTCGATGCGGTCTTCCAGAATGTCCATCGCCTGCAGACGCGATTGCAGGTCGTTGCGGTTCTGCTGCAGGCGCACCACGTTGTCGAGGTCGGCCTTTACATTGTCGGCGAGTTGCTGATTGCCGATCGTCGACCACGTCCAGCCGCCGAGCGCCAACGCGAGCACCGCGACGAAGCCGAAGAACGTGGCATAACGCATGCGTGTCTTGGCGGGGCTGGCGAACTGCTTGACGGTTTGCCGGTCGGCGAAGATCACTTTGGAGAACAGATCGCGCAGGAAGAAACCGTTCTTCGAGAACGCGCTATGCGGCTTGGGCAGGCTGTCCGCGGAGAGACCGAAGCGGTTGGCGATGCGCGTGGCGGCGGCACTATTGGTTTCGCCTTCCTGCAACGCGCTGGTGAAGTAGAAGCCGCGGAAAATCGGCTTGTGCTGGAACGGGTTGGTTTCGAACAGCGTGGCGAGGAACGCGCGCAACGCAGGCTTGATCGCCGAGAATTCGAGCGGGAAGCTCAACTGACCCGGCGAGAGCTTGTTGCCGCGGTTGATCGACATCTGCGCGACGCTGATTTCCTTCAGGCCGTCATACAGTTCTTCAAAGTGCTCGTCGAACAGACCCACTACGTCGCGCTTCTCGTCCGGCTCGTAGGGCAGGGTGGCGCCCCACACGCGGTCGTATTCGTGACGGTCGCTGCCGCTGAAGAATTCGGTGAAGCCCGTGATCAGGTCGGCCTTGGTGAACATCACATACACCGGCGCAAACACTTCAAGCTTCTCAGTCAACTCCTGCACACGCTGACGCAGATTCTTCGCGAGATTGATCGCGAACTCGGGCTTGCTGTTGGTCAACTCGGCAATGCTCGCCGTGACGATGATGCCGTTGATCGGCGCCTTCGGCCTGAAGCGCTTGAGCAGGCCGAGGAAGCCGAGCCATTCGGTGCGGTCTTCTTCGTGCACGGAATAGCGGCCGGCGGTGTCGAGCAGAATGCCCTCGGTCGTGAAGAACCAGTCGCAATTACGTGTGCCGCCAATGCCGTGAATCACCGCGTTGTTCTTGTCGGCGAAAGGAAATTGCAGGCCCGAGTTCAGCACGGCGCTGCTTTTGCCGGCGGCCGGGTTGCCGATCACGATGTACCAGGGCATCTCATAGAGCGCCGAGCCGCCGGACATCTGGCCGATCTTCGAGGTCTTGATCGTTTTCACCGCGTCCACGAGGCGCGTACGCAGCACGTCGAGTTCGGCCTGGCGCGCGGGCGTCGGCGCGGGGCCGCTTTCCTGTTTTTCGGCCTGTTGCTCGAGCATTTCGCCGAGCTTGTCGTTCGCGCGCCGCGCGCGCAGGCGGCGCACCAACCAGACCAGCAGCCATAGTGCAATCACCGCGCCGAGCACGATGGCAGGCCACATCGGGTCGATCTGCAAGGTATCGGCGCCGATGAATAAAACAGCAGCGAGCGCTAGCAAGCCGATGATCGAGAGCGTGCGTGGGTGGGTCAACACGTTAAGAATGCGTCGCATAAGCCGTTCAGGTCTTGGTGATGTGTGTTGTGGCGCGTGTGTGGCAAACAGCATGACGCGAGCGCGGGCAAAGTCTGCCGGCGCCGCGTTTAAAACAAATCAAAAGCATATTCAGACGAAGATGAAGGTGGCCGGATTGTTAAATCCGCCAGGGGATGTCCCACCGATGGCGATTGGACTCATGCCGTTATGCATGCGGCATTGCCGATTTGTGCCAGAAAAATTGATTGAACGCCCCATTGCAACCTCTTTATTGCCCGCTTTGCCTTAATGACCGCGCCCCATGACGAAGCCCGGTTTGTGATATTCAACGTGCCCGAGATCCATCATTTTCCAGCGGCCACCCCACGTCAGGCCGACCTGTTCGGCCGTCTGTCCGTATAACTGATAGCCTCGCATGGCCCAGGGATCTTTTTCTGAAATGACGAGCTTGCCGTCGCGCAAAAACGCATTGTCCGCGGCAAGACCGTATTGGTGATAGCTCTGAAACGCTGCAGCATTGGTGACGTTGCCCCCCATTTGCGCCAGGCGGTTTTGCCGCTCCGGACTGCGATAACCTTCCAGCAATGCCATTTCATACCCGTATTGCTCGTGCATGATTTTGTAAACGAGCAATAAACGCGTTCTGAAATCGGCGTCGAGCAAATTCCAGTCGCGGCTCGCGTCTTTCAGGGCGGGCCGAATCTGCTCCACTTCCTGCGTTGCAAATACCTCGGGCGGCAGCGGCGGCGGGGGCACAAGCTGTTCGCCATTCAATAACGCGGCAATTTTCTCGTCCGGTACCCGTGCGGTGTCATCGAATTGGAATAATTGCCTGCCGCGTAAAGCCAATGCCACCAATGGCGGCGTCGCAAGAATACCTGTGGTGGTAAAAATCAGCAAGCGCCGCTTTACCAGTAACTTTTGCATATCGATTGCGGTCGATTGCGAAATTTTTGCCGAACGTGATAATTGACCGCGAGCACGTGAAGCACCTTGCGATGCACCACGCATCACGCGGCCATGAATGGCGAGTGCGGCGCCTAATAAAGAGGCGCGTACCGCCGGCAATAGCAGCATTGCTGCGATCACAACGGCGATGGCGAAATAGGCGAGAAGTACTACGGCAATCAAAGTCGACCCCGGAAATTGGAAACAATTGTATTTTGTAATGCTTGCTCTTAGAATCAGGCCTGCTCGGAGAGGAGCCGGAACGGTATTATCACGGCGAAATAATCCAGGATTCAATGAGACAGTGAATGAGTGCGCCGGAAAGTTCGAATTCCAAAGCCCCGCCTAGCCTGTTATCCGATAAGGCTAAAGGCGCTGACGCCAATGGTTCGCGAATTCTCGCGAATCTGGAAGGCCGCGTCGCGCCGCCTACGGATCAACCACGCCGGTCGAAAACGCCGCTTGTGCTGGTCACCTTGCTGGTGATCGCAGCGGGCGGTTGGGGCGCGTGGCATATGCAGCAGCGTATGCAGACAACGTCGTTGGCGTCAGCCACGCCCGCCAATGCCGAGAAAGCCGCCGTGCCGGCGTCCGCCGCAGGCAGTGCGCCGCAGGTCACCGCGAAAGCGGAGGCCCCGGCTGCGACGTCGTCGCAAGCGGCCACGATCATCGCTGACGACAGCGACAGCAAGGCTCCCGCGACATCTGCGAGCGCACCTGCAAGCGGTGATGACAGCCGCTTATCGCGTGCGCTTGCCAATGGTGCTGAACCGAGCAACGCGTCGACACCGGTTGCGTCCGCAACGGCCGCATCGGCGGTCACGGTGCCGGCGGCAAAGCACGGTAAGAGCACGACGGCTGTCGCGAACAATGCGAAGCACGAGACGGTGGCCCACGGCAAAAAGGAAAGTGCGATCGCAAGCAGTCATCACGCGAGCGCGCCGACTGCGGTTGCTCAAACAAAGAAATCGCGTGCGGCAGGTGGTGCTTCGAAAGATGATTCGGATGCCGATCTATTAGCCGCGCTCGTGGCCCGGACCAAACCGGCTGACGCGAAAGCGGCAGACGGCAACACGGCCACCAAGGTCAGTACATCGGCTACCTCTGGGAACGCCAAGCTGGCTGAACGCGTGAAAGAGTGCGGACAACGCGGCTTCTTCGAAGACCAGTTGTGCCGCTGGCGCGTATGCGACGGGCATTGGGGTAAAGATCCCGCCTGTCCGGGGGCGGCGCCGCAGGCGCGTCAACCGTAAAGCTGCAAGTTCAGGCAATGCGCCGCGCGTCCTCGTGACTCGCGGCAACCGGGCGGGTGATCCACGCCGCCCACATCCGCCGCTGCGGCGTTCGTGAACCTGCGGCTCGGCCGGTGACGATGCGTGTCACTCCACGTGCATCCGCGCTACCAGAAAGTCGAGTAGCGCGCACACGAGCGGGCAGGTGGCCGCGGTGTCCAAGATAGAGCGCGTTGATCGGCTCGGTCTCGCCGGAATCGAACGCTTCGACAAGCCTAGGTTTTTCAATTTTTACATTAATCTGCTGACGCGTCCGGTGCCGGTGACGCTTCCGAACTAACGCGTCCTTTGCGTTGCGAGCCTGCATGAAACCCGCCTCAGGCGGGATGCAGGCCACGCAACAGTTGACGGACTCGCGACAGGTCCTGATCGACGTGTTCGGTTTGCTCGAACAACTCCGCGAGCCAGTCGACGAAGGCCCGCACGCGCGGCGACACCCGGCGGTTCTTCACATACGCGACTGAGACCGGCATCGGCACGGGTTTCCATTGCGGGAGCACTTCGCGCAACAGTCCCGAATCGAGGTAGGGCTGCGCGGCGATCCGCGCGGGTTGGATCAGGCCCAGGCCTTGCAATCCGCAGGTGAGATAGGCCTGCTCGTCGCTCACCTTGACGAAGCCCTTTACCTTGACGGTTTGCGCTTCGCCGTCCACTTCGAAGTCGAAGTCGACTTCGCGGCCGTTGTGCGGCGACATGCAGTTGACGGCGACGTGTCCGCGTAGATCGTCGATGTCGGCGGGCGTGCCGTGGTGGGCCAGGTAGGCTGGGCTTGCGCATGTCACGTGTTCGAGGGTGCCTAACTGCCGCGCGATCAGATTCGAATCTGGCAATTCGCCTAGCTGGATGCTGCAGTCGATGGCTTCCGAGATCAGGTCAACCGTGCGGTTGCTGATGCCGATGGCCAGATCGAGGTTCGGGTAGCGGGTGTGGAAGTCGTCCAGTGCCGGCAGGACGATGGTGCTCGCTACCGCGCCGGGCATTTCAATGCGCAGGCGGCCGGTCAGGTTGTCCGTTGCGTGACGCAGGCTGGCTTCCATTTCGTCGATGTCGGCGAGGATTTGCGCGCAGCGCTCGTAGTAGGCGGCGCCTTCTGGGGTGATGCTTAGGCGCCGCGTTGTGCGGGTCAAGAGGGCGGTGCCTAGCAGGGCTTCCAGGTTCTGGACAATCGTTGTGGCTGTCGCGCGGGGAATGTCGAGGGATTCCGCTGCGCGGGTGAAGCTGTTTGTGTCCACGATTCGGATGAATGTCCGCATTGCAGTTATTCTGTCAATCACGATTCAAACTCCAGTTGGTGTTAAGGGTTGTTTGTTGCCTGCGGCGTGGGCCTTTCCTTGTTCTGGATTCTTTGGCCTTTCCTTGAATTCTTATTGGTCTATTAGCGTCGCCCCTGTGCGGGGCGGCACCTACTTTTCT
>OVEP010009974.1_pt1 | contig 13108 bp, 7 predicted proteins | sample 1779801 | NCBI WGS metagenome assembly OVEP01 (sample SAMEA3914791, study PRJEB12502) | metagenome | biome: forest; material: soil | place: Canada | collected 2011-07-03 | depth 0.1 m
GAAGACGTGACCGTCACGCTCGACACGCAATCGGCCAGGACGAAGGCAGGTGAGGATGGAAAATGGAAAGTGACGCTGAATCTCTCCAACTCAGGTCCCGGGCCATTCCAGATGACTATTGCCGGCAAGAATCAGATTGTTATTTCAGACGTGCTCGTCGGGCAGGTCTGGATCACGTCCGGTCAATCGAACATGGAATTTCGACTCAAAGACGCCTTGGGAGCTGCCGACGAAATTGCCCACTCCGCCAACCCACTTTTGCGCCAATTCTTCGTTCAGCACTCTTCGGGGATCCGGCCCCTCGATGACTGCAACGGAACGTGGACTGTGGCCGGTCCTTCGACCTCGGGAGACTTTTCCGCCGTCGGCTATTTCTTTGCCAGGAAAGTTCAGAATGAGCTGAAAGTTCCTGTGGCCATCATTAACACCTCCATCGGTTCAACCGCTTGCGAGCAATGGACGAGCAGCGAAGGCCTCGATGCGGACCCCGAGTTGAAGCCGGTCAAAGATTTAAGCATTCAAAGTTGGGCTACTTTATTGGATCAGAGCAAACATTACCCCGAGAGCTTCGGCCAGTGGATGAAAAAGTATGGCCGCGAAGACAAACCGGCGGGCAACCCGGCCGACTTTGCCGGCGTGGATATTCCCGTCACGGGCTGGACGAAAGTCGCCCTGCCCGGTGCGCTGTCGGGACCGGGTCTCCCTGCGGCGGGAGCGATTTGGCTGCGCAAGGAAATCACCCTGACCGCGGACGACATCCATTCTCCCGACGGAAGAATTCTGCTCTTTTTCACCGCCGGTTTCAATGACTACGACACGATCTATTGGAACGGCCAACAGGTTTCCCAGGCCCTTCCCAAAGACCGCTCGGGGCCACTCGACTACGCCTTCCGAAGCGACGGAATTTCAGTCAAATTCCTAAAGGAAGGCAAAAATGTTTTGGCCATCCGTTTCTTCTCGCCCGTACAGGCGCCTCAAATCGGCGTCTACAGGAAAGCCGCACCCCATATCCTCAGTTTCAGCGCGGCCCCTCTCGCTGGCGATTGGTTGGCAAAGGCCGAGTATACCCTGCCATCGCTTGATCCTGCGGCTTTGGCTGCGATTCCGCCACCCCCCTCAATTGCCTACCAAGCCAGCGCTCCCCCCGACGCTCCATTGGCCTGTCAGGTCTTCAACGGGATGATTAATCCCATTCTCCCCTACACCATCGCCGGCGTGGCCTGGTATCAAGGTGAATCCAACGCCGTGCGCGCCTACCAGTATCGAATGGCGTTTCCGCTGATGATCAAGGACTGGCGCGCGCGTTGGGGCCTCGGTGATTTCCCCTTCTACTTTTGCCAGTTGGCCAATCTTGGCCGCGCCTCGACCGAGCCCGCGGAAAATGATTGGGCTGAACTGCGCGAATCCCAGTCTCTCACGCTGAAGCTCCCGAATACCGGCCAGGCTGTTTTGGTCGATATCGGGGACCCGGGCAACATACATCCGCGCGATAAAAAGGACGCAGGAGAACGCCTCGCCCTCGTCGCCCTGGCCAATACCTACCATCAGAAGATTCCCTATTCTGGCCCGACCTATGAGTCGAACAAAATCGAGAACGACAAAATCCGGATATCGTTTCAACACACCGACGGTGGCCTGGTCGCAAAACCCCTAAACGAAGTGGGCAAAATTTATTATGTGGAAAATCCAAAAAAAGTTCCTCCCGCCCCCACCAGCCCGAAAAGCGATCTCCAGGGATTTGCGATTTGCGGGGCGGACCACAAATGGGTTTGGGCCGATGCCAAAATCGATGGCGACACCATCCTCGTTTGGTCCGATCAAGTTTCCCAGCCTGTGGCGGTCCGCTACGCGTGGGACGGTAACCCCACCTGCAATTTGTATAACGGCGCCGACCTGCCAGCTTCGCCTTTCCGCACTGACGACTTCCCGCTCCTCACGGCCGATGCCCGTTACGGGAAAGCGCTTCCGCTTGCGACCAAAGCCAAGTGACCGGCGGTATCGTAAGGGATGCGATGCGGCCAAGCTTGGTTTGAGCGGCTGGGGCCGATATTAAACAGGTACTGATCCATGGACTGGAAAATGCAAGGCAAGACGCCTGAAGTCTTCTTTCCTCAAAGAACACCGGTGCCGATTTTGGCGATCGCCTGCATCACGCGGATGCCTTCAACCATTTCTTCCGGGGTCGCTTCATCCGGATCGCCTTCGCCGCGAATGGCGCGCATAAAGTAGTCCCACTGATAACTTCCACTTCGGTTCATCACCTTTTCCTCGGCGATAATCCTCGGCTGATTTTGCTGACTCTTGACCAGGGCCAGGTGGCACCGACCAGAAGCAGCGGCGGACCAGGCAGGGCCCGTATTGCGATAGATAGTGCCGTTCTCAAAATTGAGGGTCAACCCATTGCGATAGTGGTCTCCGTCATTGATGCAGAAAGACGCATAGATGGTGGCAAGGGCTTTGTTTTCAAAAAGCAGTGCCAGTTGGGAATTATCGGAGGTGGGTCTTCCGGTAAAGAGTCTTGATTCCAGCAGGTCTACTTTTTCTACCCTTCCCCACAGCCTGACGAGGTCATTAATGAGGTAGATGCCGAGACGGTAGATCGGTGCCGCCGGACAGCGGATCGGATCGTCATACCAACTTCCATCGGCCGCCTCCCGATAGGAAACCCAGGCGTCCGCATACGCTCCCACCGGCCGACCCAGGCCATACTGGTGAATCCATTTTTGGATTACTTTCAGGTCTGGGGATAAAAGAGGGCCCGGCGAGTTGCAGTGGACGACGCGGCCCAAACGCCGGGCCTCTTGCAAAACATCCAGCATGGCCTCCGAATTCATCTCCAGAGGTTTGGTGGTAATAACATGGCGCCCGGTGCGGATGATTTTACGGATCAGTTCCGCCCGGCCTTCCGGGCCGGTGAAGAGGCCGATGGCCTCGACATTTTTATCTTCAAGGAGATCATCGAGTTCGCGATAGCGGGCAATTTTTTGATGCGGAGAAACCCTTTCAAGACGGGATTGGCTTTTATCGCAAAGCGCGGTCAGGTCAAAATCAGGGGAGGCAAAAAGCTGGTCGACGATCGTGCGCCCGAAGTTCAGTCCGACCAGGCCGATTTTTATTCTGGCGAGGGGGGGGCGGGCCAATTCGATTGGCTCCGTAACAGGCGATGGACTGGTTATAGTGTGTAAATGCACAAGAGAATGCCGCTGTGGTCAATTCTTGCGGCTACAATATTTCTATCGCATGTGCAAAAAAAATACAATAAAATCTAATTTAGTAAAATGCATTTACAACCGTAGGTTTCTAAGCTATTATGCGGGCGATGATCAAGCCCTCCTCCACATCCAAGCAAGCTTTTTCATTGGTGGAAACGCTGACAGTGCTTGCGGTCATGTCGATCTTGACCGTATTGACCTTATCGTCGGTATCGGTGCTTCGATCAACAACACTCGCCTCCTCGGGCAACCAAATGGCCGATGTGTTTGCCATGGCCCGTCAAAACTCCATCTCGCAGAATGCCTACACCGCAGTTGTCATCAAATCGCAGGGGACCGGGGCTTACAGCGCCTATTGCTTGTTGCAGTTGGTGCGGCAGGACGATGGGACATTTGGCGCATGGACCGAAATAACTCCGTGGCGCTACCTGGGGCAGGGAGTCGTTTTTGAAAGCGGTCAGGCCAACGATACGTTTACATCCACTTCCGTTAGTCTCCCGGAAAACTTGCCGGCCGCTTTCCCTTTTCAAGGCCAATCGATCAATCTCACGTCGACAACGGTCTATCAGTGCTACCAGCCCGATGGGACGTTGGTGGGCGGCCAGACTTCGGCCCTGCGCCTGCGCCTGATTGAAGGCAAGGTTGATCCTTCCAGCGGGGCGTTCACATATCAGGGGGCTACGGTATCGGGACAGGAGGTCAGTTACTACGATCTCGTTTTTGTCAGCAATACCGGTGTAACCATGATTGAACGGCCTTAAGTTGCGCAGAGCGTTATGGGTATTACCCTCGGCCGTCCAAATCCCATTCGTGATTTTAAACGATGCCAGGGGTCTTTCCGGCGCACGGCGCTGAGCAGTTTTACCTTGGTCGAGGTGGTGATCGCCATTGCCGTGATCGCGTTCGTCCTCGTTTCCATCCTGGGCTTGATGGCTTACGCCTCCCAGTTGGTCCAGCAATCCGACACCTTTTCGCGGTTGTCGAACGTCTCGGGCCAGGTTCTGGCGCAATTTGAAAGCCAGCCCTATTCTGTTTCCACCAACTGCGCCTCGACGAACGCCGTTTACTATTTTACCTCCGAAGGCCTCCCGACCAACAATGCGGGCGCCTATTATCAATGCAACGTCACCAACGCCGATCTGCCGACCTGGACGTTGACCAACGTCATGCAGATTCAATTGAGCATTCGCTGGCCGAAGCCCCAATTCACCAACACCAACGTGATCATCACTTCCACCCTGAACTATGACTAGGCGTCTGTCGGACGGGGTGGCAATGGGGAAAGGAGGGCGCCCCAATTCATTTTCTCTGGTGGAGACGCTCGTCGCCATAGCGATTTTATCCATCATCATGATTGTTCTGCTGGGGATGGTTACATCGCTCTTGGCCACATGGCAGATGGGGCAGGCGAAAAATGAGCGGCGCACCATCGGTCAGGCCGTTCTCGATCGGATGTCGCGCGATTTGTGTCAGGTGACATTACCCACCAGCCGTTCCAACACCAACAGCCTCGAGTTTCTAATCAATCCCAGCGGCGTGGGCACGAGCTATGAATTTCCCCAGGCCGTTTTTTGGCAGGCGCCGGTGGCGACCGACGGGGGAACCAACGGCAACCTCGCGGTCGTCGGCTATTTTGTCCAGTGGGTCACGAATGGAACGTCTGCAACACCCTGCCTGTCGCGCGTCCTCATCAACCCGTCCTCGACAACCTCGTACGACATTTATTCCAGCCCCGCGAGCTGGATCAGCACCGGCATTCTAACCAATAACGCTCCGGCGACCGCAGCTTCCGGCTATTCAGGGCTTCTGGCCAATAATGTATTGGGACTCTGGGTTCAGGCCCTTGACCCCCGGGGCAACCCCATCCAGCAGAGCGCAGGCATGGCTGGCGAGAACTTCGATTCCCGGCTTGGCTACTCGTACACGAACTCGGTCTACCCGACCGTGCCGAGCACCAATTTGCCTCCGGTTCTTCCCGCCTCCGTACAAATTGCGATCATCGTCATCGACTCCCGCACCGCCGGGCACCTGACGGGAACCGAAAAGCCGACCACCCTGACCGGGAATTTCTGGGGCGACATCCAGAACTTCTACACCAGTCTCCCCAAGGTTATCCAAAAAGGCGCCGAAATTCAAACCACCACGGTCGATCTGGCCAACGGTCCCCGATGAAAACCGCCCCCGCGAAATCCATTTCTAAAGATAGCCGCCTTTGGGTAGCCGCCGCTGACCCTGGCGGCGGTCCAGCCTCCCTCATCCCTCAATTTCATTTGGCAACGCCACTGCCGTTCGCAGGACCTCTTCCTTGCGACATTCCATTTCACGGCAACCGTCCAGTTCCGCCTCTCTTCGTTCGCCGGCAATCGGGCGTGGCGCTGCTCATCACACTTCTGATGCTTTCTTTGATTACCATCATTGTCGTCGCGTTTCTCGGTACCATGACTTGGGAAGCATCGGCCTCGCGCAATAACTACGAAAACCAGAAAGCCCGGTCTCTGGCCATGTTGGGAATGAACACTGCTGTTGGCCAATTGCGTAATGCGCTGGGGCTCTGGGACAACCCCTTCGTGAATTTTACCAACGCCCCGGCGACCAATTATTATTGGTCGGTATCCCCCGGCATCCTGACCCGTTGGTCGTACACCAACGCCGCCCCGCTGACAAATTACCCCCTCTTCTCCCTCGACCCCAATGGGGCGACCAATCTGGTCAACTTGAACGCCGCGGCGGGCGATGGGACTTACCCCATTGCCGGGGGGCCCACTCCGCCCGCGATCTCCGTCTATTGGGCGAACGTGCTGAAAAATCCGGCCAACGCCACCGCCAGTGCGACCAATCCCATCATCGGGCGGTACGCCTTCTGGATCGATGACGAAAACGCCAAGATCAACCTCAACACGGCGGACGGTACGCTGAAATACACCACCAACTCCCTCGGCCTCGGCACGCCGAGCGAAGTCAGCTTGCAGGTCTTGCAGCAGGGCGGAGCCGACCTCAGCACCCAGATGGCCACCAATATCGTCAGCCTCGCCCGCACGACCGGATTTAATTCGGTGAGGGAAATCCTCCGCGCCCCGGGCGCCACCTACGATCTCTATACAAACAACGTCTTCAACCTCACCACCTATGGGCGCACTCCCGAAATCAACCTCTTCGGCGAACCGAAAATCAATTTCATTCCCGCCTCCATCCCGTCGAGCGAGTCGTTACAGCCGGGATATTTGCAAACGAACGACATCACCCTCCGGCCCTTGACCGAGATTTACCCGACGCCTTACCAACTCCCCCCCTACTTGAATAGCAATGCCTGCGCAGGTACCCCGCCTCCCGCTTCATCCAATCCCATGCAGCCTGAAGTGATGTCGCAGGAATGGCCCATTTTTGTCGGTACAGCGGGGAATGTTGCCGGTCATTATTTTTTAAACCTCCAGGGATACGATGGGGACCGTCAGGGCTATATGATCGACTTGATCTCGCGATACTTGGGAGGTACCAATCGCATGAACAAGGCGGTCCAGTGGCCTGTTTTCCCCTATCCCTCCACGCCGTTGGCCGGCGCAACCAGTTCGGGGGCCAAAGGTTTCGTCGGCAAATATTCGCTTCGACAGCTCGATGCGCTAGCCACGCAAATTACCGATCTCGGAGACAAAGCGATTACTCCCGAGGCGGTCAATGAGGATGAGGCAAGCTCCTTCACCGGCTACACGTTGAGTAACCCCTCCACTCATGGCGGGCTGCTCAGTCACCAACTGGTTCCCGGTCTCGGCAGAGTGCCCAGGATCAACGAAATCTCAATCTTGGTGACGGTTTCGGGAGGTAACATCAGCAGCGCACCCGAGCTTCCCTTTATGACGATGGCACTTTACGTGGAAACCTATTTTCCTGCCGGTTTTGCTGGGGTTGATCTTTTGAATATCAATAATGGCCTGCCTCCGGCAGCGACCATGCAAAATGCCTTTGAAATGGGAGGAGGGCCCGACGTGTATGGCGGCAGCCTGAACTTGGAGGACATGCCCAGTTCAAGTGGCGGAAACTTTCCCAGGCCTGTTAACGCCACCAATATTGCCTCGATCCCCCGCCTGCCTCCCCAGCCATTCACGACCTCCCCCACTAATCAGCCCAACGATTACTGGGGCGATACCCTCCTGCAGAATAATGCCGGAATTGACTTTGTGGGAAATCAATCCGACTCGCCCGATCCCGACCAGACACGGGCGGCCTTCTATCACCTTGGTTTTCCGACGAATAGCTCCGGTCAATACTTGGGTGCGGGAGGCAGTTCCATCAATCCAGAGCCGTTGCTCAGGATGGGGTATTTGTCGCAGAAAAGTCTTGGCACTGCACCTGGAACTATTCCCTGGTATCCGGGGCAGTATCGGACCGTGGTTAATGACAATCCCACCACAGCTTATGGGATGATGACCAATGCCGCTGCCGCGGTAACCAATCTCACGTTCTCGGGAGGATTGATCATCAACGGGTATACCCGGGGCGTGGCCACAGCAGATCCCTTTAAGACGCCGTTTGAATCCTCGGTACGCGGTAGTCCTGCGACGGCAAGCGTCGATGACGTTAACAGTTGGGATGGAGAATCCGTTACCAGTTCAAGCCTGGCCTGGGCCAACGCCAACCCCAACGAGATGCCGGCCACGCCCGGTAATGAGGCCCAAACAACCTACAGCACGACGGAGTTATTGCGGGACCGGGTGATGAAAGGGATGATTCCGGTCAATTTTTCGGTTCCCATCCCGGTCCCCACGACCTCCGGGAGCAGTTCCCCCGTTCAGGGATGGTATCACGCCGAAGTAGCCGACCCCCTCGTGAATGAGTTCGCGGGAGATTGGATTACCAATGGCACCTCCGCCAATACCATGGGAGTCGGGAACGGATCCCCGCCTGCGGTTAGTGCTACAATTGCAGGAGGCTACTCCGCCTACTACAATGGGCAGAATGTCTCGGCCACCATGGCCACCGCCAACTCCCCCTATTACGATCCCGATTCTTTCTGGATGCCGACACTCGACCCGAAAATTCCGCGCAGCGCCCGCATGCCCAACATCGGTTATTTGAATTACCAGCGCACGGGAGTCATTCCCGACGACGAGACGGTGGCGGTCAACCTGCAGCACGGCACCCCTTATCGCTGCCTGGATTTTAATGCGGTAAACGATGCCTCGCAAATGGGAGCGGTGACGTCCTATCGCTCCAGCGGCTATTATTACCCCGATTGGGCCCTGCTCGATCTCTTTACCATACCCTCCACGCTTCTCCCGTACCATGGCGCTTATGGATACTACGAAACAAACGGAGTATGGCAGCCGGGCTCCATCATGACGGGCAATCCCACCAACATGTACAACTACGGTACTTGGGGCGGTTCCACTCCGGGCCGGATCAACCCCAACGGGTCGGTCGTCTACACCACGAACATGAACATCCCGACGCCCGGCATCACCCGCACTGTTCCGCTCCAGGCTCTCCTGCATAATCTTAAAATCAATCAAACCCTCACCAGCGGATTATCCGCTGCGACCGCCACCCCCAATGCTCTTACCCAGGCGAACTATACGGGGGGGACAACGGTGGATGATTCCGGTACGGCCCAGGCCATCGCGACCTACATCGGCACCTACGGTCCGTTGCGGGAACCGGCTGAAATATGCAATATCCCGGCCGTCAGCGCGAATTTTCCCAACGACACCACGCATTTTAATCCCACCCGCAATGACTTGGTGCGGCAAATTGTCGGCAACCTCACGACCCAGAGCAATACCTTCTCCGTCTGGGTGGCGGGCGAGTCAATCGCCAAGAGCAAGGCGAACACCAACTACGGAATCTATGAATCGGGCGATCAGATCACGGCCAGCGTCCGCTACCACTTCATCGTGGAGCGCTATCTCGATCCCGGCGCCGACGGAACCATTGGAAATGCCACGCTTCCCGCGGGATCTGCTCCCACAGGGGATCTTGACCGCATTGTGGGCACTTATGACGATCCGATGAATGTAACCTATCACCCCCCCAATCCGCGGTATCTCTATCGAGTCGTATATACGGAGGAAATCCGCAATTAGGAAATCAATGATGAAGAGAGCCTTTTTTATTCTCTGCCTGGTCGGTTTATCGTTACGAGCCTGGGGAAGCGATCCCGCGCCCTCTCCGTTGGACACTCCCTCCGTGGAAAGCACCTGGCCTGGCATTGATATGCATGTTTCAGAGGTCAAGCGCATTGCCGGGAATCGATTGCTTGTCGTAATCCTACTCTGGGCAACACGAAACGCGCCGCCGGCCACGATGATAGGAATACCGCCGGTCATTCCGCCGAACGCCACCAAGGAAGAGCTTAATATGGGTTTGGGGGACAGTCCCTTTTCTCTCGCAGGCTCCACCATGACCGATGATTTGACCCAGCAGAAATATGACATGGTGCCGCCCGATCCCAAAGGCCCGCTCTATCGCTCCAGCGTGATTTTGACGTCATTATCTCCCGGACGAGCTTTGTACATGACCATCCAGTTCCTTGCCCCGCCTCCGCCTCCACCCGACGACACGGGCAAAATTCCCAAGCAAACCGTTTCCATCCTGCTGCCCAGGGCCAAAGGCCCGATCACCAAGATCGTGGTCCCGCCCCCAACTCCTCCCGCTCCCGGCCAGTAGCAGTCATTGCCTTTTCCGTTCTCTCTAAAGCGCGGCCCGCTACGATCCGTTCAGGATGATGCGGCCATAGGCAGCGGGAGAATGATGAGGATTGCCGAAAGAGACCGGGCTCCAGTTGAGCGGGAGCAGTTCACGAGGCCTTCCCGGCCCCACGGTCATCCACTTGTAGCGCATCAACTCTCCCTTGAGGATCATCGGTCGAAATCGGTTCTGAGCGGTTTTCCGGAAAATGCCCTTCGCCGGAATGGCCGCATCCACGATCCAGTTTTCTTCTCCTGGGGCAGAGAACCGCACCGCCCGGCTTCGCAATCCTGGTAAATCCCATGACAAGATTTGCTTGAGATCATGCGCGATGGCGCTTTTGGTCAGGCAGAGGGAGGAGTCGATTTTCGTGGGCGAGGGACAGAGAAAGAGTCCTTCGCGGACATCGTTGTCCGGGCTGAATTCCAGTTCGACCCATCGTTTGGCGTCGCCGTCCGGATCAAGGAAGACTTCCACCGCGTCGCCTCGATAGAGCGGGCCATCATGCCCGTGGATGGGAGCGTAGATGTTCCGATCCTTGCAGATGAAACGGACGTAGAGATAGTCGGGATCCCATAGGAGCATGAACGTGGTTTCGGGCAGAGGGGAGGGAATGGCTCGCGCGCCCAGGCTTGGGGTCAGCTCCGGCAGTTTGGCCGCATGGGTCCAGGCAGGATCATTCAGTTGGGCGGTGATCGCAGGCCGAAGCTCAGTTCTCGGAACTGTAATGAAGGGGCGTGGGGCATCGTTCGGGATCGGCTCCTCACTGCGGCAAACGGTGAGGAAGCCGAGCAGGATGAAAAGGATCGTCACTCCCGGCCGGTGAGATCGGTCGCTTATGTCAGCAAAAGAGCTCAAAAAAAATAGGCTCAATAGGCCTTTTAAACAAATCGTTCACGGACCGCCGGCGGGAAGGGATACCGTCGCCGTGGTGCTCCTGGCCGTGGACAGGCCGGTGACCTTGTAGGCCTGCACCAGCCCGATATAGGCCGTGTCGGCATCGCTGCGCAGCGCGCCGTTGGACCAGCAATCCCCCGGTTGTCGACAGTAGACCTGGCTGACCAGATCGCCATCGGACGTGCGGATCATGATTGGGCCCTCGGTGGTCCAGCCGCCTCGATCCATGATCGAAATCATCCCGTCGCCCAGCGACTGAAGGCACAAGAGCGAGAAGTCACTCTGGTCGCGGGTCCAGAGCAGCTTGCCGGTATCGTCATAGCATTCGATCTTATTGATGACCTTGTCGCCCATGTCGTGGCGCTGGGTTGAGATACCCAAGGTATAATAGCGCCCGTCCTGGGCCAGCACGTCAGAGGCCGGAATCGTGTCGATGCGCGGAATGACCTTGGCGTTTTCCCAACTATAGAGCGTTTTGCCGTTGAAGATCTTGGGCGGAATCACCGCCAGGCCACCCTTGGTCGTATGGACAAAGGCTCCGTCCGGCGAGCGCAGGCAGCCGGTGGGAGGAATATAGCCGTCGAACGCGATGTCGGAATTGAACGCGATTTGGAACTCGGGGCTGGCGGCGGAGTAATTAATCCTGCCGTCCCCATTGAGATCGGACCATGCCCAGCAGCGTTTTTCCCAGTCTTTGTCACCCGAGGCGGCGATGGCCTTGTCCAACTCGGTGGGCGGTTCTCCCGGTTTGGCCAATAACCCGGCTTTGCGTGCGGCATTCCCGGCATTGTTGCCAAACTTGAAGGAAGGCACCCAGCCATCGCCGACTTGTTCGTAGACGTCACTGTAAAACACGCCGTAGACATGATCGCCGATCTTGGTGAAGTGGGCGTAGGGGCGGAGAACATCGTTGAGCACTTGGTACGTGGCGGATGTGGTGCGCTGATTGGTAAAGCGGCCATCGGAACCGATATCGGCCTCGTTGCGCACGAAGAAGCCGGCGACGGTCCAGGCCTTGGTGGGCGGATCACCCGGCATCCAATAGAAGTGAGACGTGTTGGTGGTATTGGAACCGAGTACGCGCCGCTCCAGCTTGAAGCCGTTTGAGGCCGGATCAAAATCGTACTTGCGCACCTCGCAGCTGTAGTAATCGTTGACCCACAACGCGCCCTTGGAATCGGCTTCGATAGTCAGCGGGCAGGTAAAGACCTCTTCGTTGATGGCGCCTCCGGTTTTGGGATCGACTCCGCCCTGCTTGCCGAAGCGCGAAAGGACCTTGCCCGTTTGCGGATCGATCACCGCAATCTGGTTGGCCACTTTGCTGCGGTCATAGTTGAAGGTGTCGCAGACGAAAAGAAGGTTGGCCGCCGCGTCGTAAGCAATCCCGCGTGGGTAGGCGAATTCAGCGGCTGGCGTCAATTTTTCCGGTTTGCCGAAGGTATTGTCGGCGAGATGCCAGGCGATACGTACGATGCCTTCACTCGGCGAATCAACATAGATGTAGCGCATTCCCTCGGACGCTCCGGCAGCACCTTCGGGGGCCAGTGAGACGAACATCGGATAATCGATCGGAATCTTGGCGATAACACCTCCGTCGGTGGAGATATCGCGCACTTCGAGCCGGTTGTCGGCATTGTTGCAGGCGAAGAGGAGCTTGCCGTCTTCGCTTGCTTTCACGCCATAGAAGCCCGGTTGCCAGAGAAAGGTCGTTTCGGTGGTGAAGGGCGCCCCGAGCGGTGGCATCGGCGCTGAGTCCGTGTAGAGCGTATTGGGCTCATAAGTCGGATAGGCATAGGCGCCGAGGGAAGGTTCGTAAAATCCGAAGCGGGGATCTCCTTCCAGTTGTCCGAGAAAATTAAAAGAATGGAGATTGTCGTCCTGGGAGGCGGACGAATCGGGGTGAAGTCCGATGCCGTTGAGAAGCCCGCAATTGCTCCGATCGATCACGTCGACATCGAAAGCGAGGATCGTGCGGGGAGTTACCGTGTAATCAAACGGGTAGTTCACCGAGATCGCGTTCTTGAGATGCACGGCATGGCCGTTATCTTCCACCGTCACGCTGTCCGGCGGAATGGCGGGAGGATTTTTCTCATTGGCGGGATAGCGTGCCGTGAATTTGGCTCGATCGAATGTGACCGTCGGTCCCGGATCGGGCGAGCCCTCTTCATAGAGCCGGATATTGCGAAAGATCCATTCCGCATGAAGCTCCTGCCCTTTGGGCAAGCGTCCGGTCAGGAAGAACAAATTGTGTTGCGGGCCGATCAGATCGGGCAAATGACCGATATGGACCTTATAAGGCCAGAAGCCGGCGGCTGGCCGGT
>OVEP010001583.1_pt1 | contig 13086 bp, 13 predicted proteins | sample 1779801 | NCBI WGS metagenome assembly OVEP01 (sample SAMEA3914791, study PRJEB12502) | metagenome | biome: forest; material: soil | place: Canada | collected 2011-07-03 | depth 0.1 m
CCGCCGCCCATGCAGAACCCGTTGATCGCTGCGATAGTCGGCTTCCCGATTGCCTCGATCGCGCTGCAGCAGCTTTCATACGCGGCGTCGTATCGCCTGACTTGCGCCTCATCGCCGCGCACTTCATTGAATTCGGCGATATCGGCTCCGGCGCAAAAGCTTGCACCGGAGCCGGTCAGAATGACCGCCCGAACGTCGCTTCGCGTGTCGAGATGCGCGGCGATCTTGCCGAGACTTCGCCAAAGTTCCAGTGTCAGCGCATTGCGTTTTTTGGCCCGTTTGATCGTGATGATCGCGATTTGGTCGCGCACGAGTAGCCCAAGTTCAGACGGTATGTCAACGCGGGTTGCATCATCGGTCGATAAGTTTATCTGCATGTTGGTTTAGCTATTCGCGATGGCTGTTGAATCGACAGGACTCCGGTGCTGGAGCACCGCGCCGCACGCAATCAGATCCTCAATCTCCCCGTCAGTAAAGCCGAATTCTCGAAGGATGTCCTCCGTATCCTGGCCGACCCTCGGCGCCGCACGCGATGCAATCCGAGTCTGCCCGTTGAACAGGATCGGAAGGCCGAGCGCTCGGGTTTTTCCTCCGTCTGGTGCATCGACATCGACGACCATGCGTACGGCTCGCGCCTGCTCATGCTCCAGCGCTTGCGCGACGTTCTGCACGGGACCGGCTGGTACGCATGCGTCGTCGAAGCGGCTTAGCCACGACTCGACGTCATCGGTTGCCAGCACCGCGTCGATCAATCTCGCCAATGTGCCCCGGTTGGCCAACCGCAGGTCAGCTGTCGCAAATCGACTGTCGCTTCGCCACTCGGCATGCCCCAGGACATCTGCAATCCGCTCCCAGTTGGCCTGATTTGCACCGCCAATTGCGATGCGCCCATTGCGACAGCGATACACCTGATACGGTGCGATCAAAGGGTGCGCGGTACCCGATGGCTTAGCTACAACGCCTCGTGAAAAATAAGCCGCCGCGTACCAATACATGTGCTGCAGCGAGGCCTGCAACAACGATGTGTCGACGCGTTGCCCGCGGCCCGTGCGCAGCCGATGGACATAGGCGGCCAGCACACCGAGCGCCGCGAGTATCCCAGCGTTGACGTCGGCAATCGACACGCCCGGTTTAACCGGCTCGCCGCCTTCTTCCCCCGTCACGCTAATGAGCCCGCTGAATGCCTGCAAAATCAGGTCGAAACCTCCCTTCTGCGCGAGTGGGCCTTCACGGCCGTAACCTGTAATCGAACAATAAATCAGCGAGGGATTCAATTCCTTGAGCACGTCGTAGCCGAGGCCAAGACGTTCTATTACGCCGAGGCGGAAATTTTCGGTCAGTACGTCCGCCTGCATCGCCATTCGCAGCAGTGCGGCTCTGCCGGCGTCGCTCTTGATATTAATTCCGATCGATTTCTTGCCGCGATTCAGCATCATGAACGATGGTGGTATGCCGGCGTCAGAGGGGCGTCCGTAGTTTCTGGCGTCGTCGCCAAGCGGAACCTTCTCGACCTTGTAAACGTCAGCGCCCATGTCTGCGAGCATAAGGCCACATGTGGGGCCGGCCATGATCTGCGAAAGTTCAAGGACCTTGAGTCCCTTGAGCGGCTGTTGAAAGTCGGATTGCGTGTCTGTCATGGACTTCTCCTTCTTTGTTCGAGATGTGACATCGTCGCGCTCAGCCTTCTTCCGCAGTCTGCGTGACCGATGGGGGATGTCCGACGGACTGCATGAGGTAGTCCTGTGTCCGCTTCCTCTCGGGTCCCGGCACGATCGCGAGCAGAATCAGCGCGCCGCAGCAAAGCGTTCCCGCAAGCAGCCAAAGGCCAGGCGAGAAAGAGCCCGTCATCTCCTTGAGCAGGCCGACCGCAAACGGCATAACGATGCCTGACGTAACGGCAAGACAGTTAATGATTGCGACGCCGCCGGCAGCGGATTGCGCGCTCAACAGGGCGGTCGGCATCGCCCAGAAAAGGGGACTCGAACTGGTGACGCTGATTGCGCCGATACTGAGTAGAAGCATTGCCGTTGGAAAATTCAAATGAGGAATCGTCGACAGGGCGAGCGCTGCGGCGCCCGCGAAGATCACAACGCTGAAATGCCAGCGCCGTTCCTGAACACGATCGGAATGCCGCGATATCAGGATCGTTCCTATCGCTGCTAGCCCCCACGGAATGACGGAATAAAGGCCAATCGCGAGCGGAGTAACGACGCCGTAGCTTTTGATGATCGCCGGCACCCAGAAGCCGAGCGCATATATTCCTGAGACTGCACAGAAATAAACGAGCGCAAACAAATAGATTCTGGAGTCGCGCAATAGCGAAACGATTGCACGGCCACCCTGCGTAGCGTGTTCTTCTGAGCGCTCCCGCTCCAACGTGTTGCACAATGCATGGCGTTCCTCTTCAGACAGCCACGGTGCGTCTGCTGGGCCTCTCCTCAACAGCACGAGGCAGGCCAGCGACATCACACAACTCGGCACGCCTTCGAGCAGAAAGACCCATTGCCATCCTGCGAGGCCTGCCGCCGAGTCGAACTTCGTCATGATCCAGCCGGACAGGGGGCCGACTATCACACCAGCGACGGTCACGCCCGATGTGAATACAGCAAATGCCTTGCTGCGGCGATCTTGAGGAAACCAGGTCGCGAGATAGTAGATGACACCGGGATAGAACCCTGCTTCAAATGCACCCAGCGCCAGACGGCCAAGATAGAATTCTGCTGGAGTCCGGATGAACAACATACTTGTTGAACATAGCCCCCATCCAAGCATAATCAGAAAAAACAGCCGCCGTGCGCCCCAGCGTTTCAGTAGCAGATTCACCGGCACGGCGAACAGTACGTAGGTGACAAAGAAAAGACTGGCGCCAAGGCCATACACGCTGTCGGACATATGGCGTGCCTCACGCAACTGAAGCTGGGCGAATGCGATGTTGTATCGGTCCATTGAGCAAAATACGTAGCTCAGGAACAGAACGGGCACGACACGCCAAAAGGCCTTCTTGCACGCAGATTCGCGGGCGGTTGCGAGGTCTCCCTGATGGGTAAGCATGATTGTCTCCGTATTTATGTACGTCGCGTGCGGTGGGATGCGCGACTTCGTCGTGGTAAGACTTTGGCGAAAGTGTACAAATGCCGCTGGAGCGCGGCCAATACGGAATTGGGATCGGTCTATAAGCGATCCCTATTGACGCGAAGCGACTGATCTACGGGGTGGAGATCAGCGTGGCATTGGCCCACGCTTTCGACGCGACGAGGCGCGTGATGATTTCGACGAGACAGTCGCGCACGACTTCGGCTGCGCGACTGAGTGGAATGACATCCGACACGCACAGCGCGAGTTCGCGCTGTAATGACCGGTCGGAGACACGTAGTGCGTCGACGTTGCCGCGCTGCACATCCTCGGCGATGGCGGACCACGGTAATACGCTCCAGCCGAGCCCCGCAGCGACGAGCCGGATAACGATGTCTAGCGAACTGACTTCACTGACGAGTTTGTATTGAAGATGCTCTTCGAGAAACGCCGCTTCGACGCGTTGACGGATCGTATTCGGAACGCTGGGCAGAAAAAGCGGATGGGCGGCCAGTTCTTTGGCCCGGAGAGCCTTCTTCGATTGACCGTGTCCAGGTGGCATCACCGCGTAGAGTTCTTCAAGCAATATCGGGGTGATCGCGACGCCGCGACGCCTTGGCGCGTCGACCGCGATAGCAATGTCGAGCTTGCCGCCTGCAACCAGATCGACCAGTTCCGCACTTGGACGTTCAACGATCTCAGTCAGGATCGCCGAACGGCTCACGAGTTCGCTTACGAGGGGCGTGATGACAAGCTTGCCGGCGCTACCGGGAATGCCGATCGCAACACGGCCGCCAGGCTGTTCAGTCTCGCTGGTGACGGCCGCTCGCGCGTCGTCGAATTGCTTGAGCAGCGACTTCGCATAACGGTAAAGCGTGTCGCCGGAGCGAGTCGGACGTACGCCATAGACACCTCGATCGAACAGGCGTGTGCCGAGTTCGGCTTCCAGATTCGAGATCTGCTGGCTCAGCGCTGGTTGCGCGATATTGAGCGATTCTGACGCGCGGGTCATGTTGCCGAGTTCTGCGATCCGCACAAAATACTTCAGCTGTTTGAAGTCCATGAATCCCTTCTTTGGCCCACTGTACTGCCGACTCCCAGGTTGTCCACTCGATAAGAATACACGATGGATCAATCGGCATTTAATATTTTTCTCCTATCGAATGGAGTCCTATACTCGGCCACATCAAAGGTGTCCATGACACAGGGTTTGTTCGCGTGGGCCAGGACAGGCAGGACCAATGGAGGAGCATTCATGCCATACGCAATATCCGGTGGAGTCAATCTTTTCTATGAATCGACGGGAAGCGGACCCGCGATCGTCTTCGTGCATGAGTTTGCCGGCGACTATCGCAGTTGGGAAAGCCAGGTTCGCTATCTTTCGCGACGGTTTCGCTGCGTCACGTTCAACGCGAGAGGCTATCCGCCATCCGACGTGCCCGACGATATCGAGCAGTACAGCCATGCGCACGCAGTCACTGACATCGCGAACGTGATGCGTGCCGCTAACATTGCGAGTGCGCATATCGTCGGGTTGTCGATGGGCGGCTACGCGGCATTGAATTTTGCCATCGCGCATCCGGACAAAGCGCGATCTGTCGTCGTGACCGCGGCCGGCCACGGTTCGGACGATCGCGAGCAGTTCCTGCGCGACTGCGACGCGCTGGCGGAGAAGATTCTGTCGGTGGGCATGGAAGAAGGGACGGCCGACTACGCGAACGGGCGGACCCGGTGCCGTCTCAAAGAGAAAGACCCACGTGGTTTCGACGAATTCCTGAGGTGCTTTATCGAGCATTCCGCGCTCGGTACCGCGCTGACCGCACGAGGCTTTCAAATGCGGCGGCCCACCATTTACGAGCTGGAAACGGCACTCCGTCGCCTCACCGTGCCGGCATTGATCGTCGCGGGCGACGACGATGAGCCTTGTCTTGCTCCCGCGCTCTTCATGAAGCGCATGATCCCGGACGCTCAACTCTGGATCGTGCCGCATACGACCCATCAGATCAATCTCGAAGAGCCCGATGCGTTCAATCGCGCAGTGCTTGACTTCGCGACTGACGTCGAACGACGCACGCGAGGATAAAACAGCATGGAACTTGAACTGAAGGACAAGCGCGTTCTAATTACGGGTGGATCGCGCGGGATAGGTTTCTCATGCGCCGAGACATTTCTCCGCGAAGGCTGCCGCGTGACGCTAGTCGGCAGCAAGGGCATCGAGCAACTGGCGTCGCACCTTGACGAGGTAGACATTCTTGTCAACAACGCGGGCGCCATTCCGGGGGGTGGCCTGGCATCCGCGCGAGCGTCATATCTGAGCGGCGTGATGATCGATGCGGACGGCGGCGGTCGATACGCTGCGCACTGAAATCAAATGAATGCCAATACCGTTTCACTCGTTGCCGACCTGATCGCTAGCCGTGGCGATCAGAAGACTTGCCGCGCGCGACTCGAAGCCGCGCAAGCACGCGCCGAAGAATGCGAACTATGGTTGAAGGCCTTCGCCTACCGACCCGATACGTATGAGACTTGGGGTGTTGCGGGAAAACCGCTGGCCGGTTTGCCAATCGGCGTCAAGGATCTGATGGCGACGCACGACATGCCGACGACCTATGGTTCACCTATTTATGCCGGATTCAGGCCCGCCGAGGACGCATGGATCGTTGAGCGGATTCGACATTTCGGCGGCGTTGTTTTCGGCAAGACCGTGACGACCGAGTTTGCATGGCGCGAACCGGGGCCGACAGTCAATCCATGGAACCGGCTTCATACACCCGGCGGTTCCTCGAGTGGTTCGGCGGCAGCTGTGGCAGCCGGTATCGTGCCGATCGCTGTCGGTACGCAGACAGTGGGTTCCGTGATTCGGCCCGCCGCGTTCTGCGGCGTGGTCGGCTATAAACCTGGCCACGGCCGGGTGCCGTCGGCTGGCGTGCATCCATTGGCGCCTTCCGTCGATCATGTCGGGTTTTTTGCACGGACGGTGGAAGGCGCAGCCGTCTGTCACGCGCTGTTCATCGACGCAAAGCCCGATGTGATGGTCGATTTCGACGCTTGGGAGGCATACTTTACGGCGCGGCGTCCGCGTAAATTGGGCGTCGTCCGTACGCCTCTCTGGGACAGCGTGACGGACGAGCAGAAGGCCAATTTCTGTGCTTCGCTGGACCGCTTGCGGGCCGCCGGGGTGACGCTCGTGGAACTTGACCCGCTCGACGACATGCGGTTGATGCTCGACGCGTTGCAGACTGTCGTGCAGGTGGAGGCGGCCCGCGAGATCGGGCGTTTGACGGCGGACTATCCCGACATGGTCAGTCAGCACTTGAAGGTGTTGACCGCCGCTGGCGCAGCGGTTCCAGCCGCCAGGTACAGCGAGGCATTGGCGTTGCAAACCCGGCTGCGAAGCGAATTCGGTGACTTCGTCGACGATTGCGACGCGATCGTGACGGTGCCTGCGGCGGGCCGGGCGCCAGTGGGGCTCGCCGACACTGGCGACGGATCGTACTGTGCGCCGTGGAGTTTTCTCGGCGTGCCCGCCGTGACCGTGCCATCGGGGCAATCGCGAGACGGGTTGCCGCTGGGCTTCCAGGTCGTCGGCAGGTGTGGCGACGACCTGCCGACACTGCAGACGGCGGCATGGATCGAAGCCGTTTTGGGGTAGACACTGGCATAGCTCGACAAGCCGTAGCTGACCGGCCTTGAAGTTTGCTTGCTACACTGAATGCAGAGGAGATGACATTCCTCCCCGAACCGCCGGTCAAGCCCGGCTGAGCCAATGGGAGCGCCTCATGAAAGGCAGTCAATTGACGGTGTTTGCGGCCAATCAGAGCCACCGCAAGAGTCACATGACCGTCGTCGAATGGATTCTGAGCAAGGCCAAAAAAGCCGGCATTCAGGGCGCAACGGTGATCGAAGTGAGTGAGTGCATCGACGCGCATGGCAAGTACCACGCGGCGCGCTTTTTTGAATTGGTTGACCAGCCCGTCGTGGTCACGGTGGCCGCGGAGGATGGTCGCGTCGATGCATTGCTCGATAGCCTCCGGCACGGCGGTGTTCAACTCTTCTACACGCGCTGTCCGATCGAATATGAAGTGCTTGGCGCCGGCGCGGAAGAGGGCGGCGAGTAGCGGACGGGTCCCTTGCTGCAAGGCACAATCGTGTGTCGCCGCGGCTGTGAACTAGAATGAATCAAGCGGTGGATGACTTGGCCTGCCTCGGTCGAGCCACCCGGTGTGTTACTCCGGGTAGTGGACGCAGCCACGTGCGTGCCGCTCAGCGCCGCAAGGACCCGTTGGGCGGCGGAGATCCACGATGAACGGCTATCAACTGACGTTCTATACAGAGCAGAACAGGAAGCACGGCCACCAGACCGTATGCGAATGGCTGCTGCATGAGGTTCACCGACTCGGTATCGGTGGTGCGACCGTGATCAATTGCGCCGAAGGCATCGGCCATGCGGGTTCGCATCATGCGGCCCACATGCTCAGGCTCGACGATCAGCCGGTGCAGATCATTCTTGCCGTGACTGAACAGGAAGCTGGGCAGATCCTGGATCTCGTGCGTGCCGAAAACGTACACGTTTTCTACATGCGCTTTCCCATCGAGTTCGGCGTCATCGGCGAGGATGTGCCGCACAAATCATCGAAGCATTTTTCCCTGTTTGGCCGGTCAACGGGGTAAGGCACATGCGCAAGCCCGTCGCCCGCCTATCCGATCTGAGCGCTATCAAGCGGAGAAATCAGTCGATGCCGACAACGCCTTCCAGGTTTCGGTCTCCTGCGTGACATAGGCGTTCTTCTCAGCGATGGCCTTGAGCGTGTCGGTGCCAAGCGGCAACCGTAGCGGTGGCGTGGGTGCGTCGACCAGTTCGATCATGGCGGCCGCGAGCTTCTCCGGGTTGCCCGGCTGGTTGTGATTCAGGCTGGCAGCGACCCGGCGAACGTTTCCTGACGTCTCGTCGTAGTCCGCGATCACGTTGCCGGCAACCACCAGCGATGACGCATCCAGGAAGTCCGTACGGAAGTATCCCGGCTCCACAACCGTCGCGTGAATCCCGAGCGGCTTCAGTTCGCCTCGCAATGCCTCGGTCAAGGCTTCGACGGCAAACTTGGTCGAACTGTAGGCGCCGAATCCGGGTGCTGACCGATAGCCGCCGATCGACGACATATTGATGACGTGACCGGCCCGCTGCGCGCGCATCACCGGCAGAACGGCGCGCGTGATATTCAGCAAACCGAATACGTTCGTGTCGTACATGCGGCGCACGTCGGCGTCGCTGGACTCCTCGATGGCGCCAAGCAAACCGAAGCCCGCGTTGTTGACCAGAACGTCGATCCGGCCGAAGTGTTCGACTGCGGCCTGAACCGCGGCCTTCGCCTGAGCTTCGTTTGTCACGTCCAGCGCCACGGGGAGGAGTGCCGGCGAGTGACCGAAGCGCTCGGCGATCGCTGCGGCATTGCGGCCGGTGGCAACGACCGCGTTACCGTCGGCCAAAGCCGCCTGGGCGATCAGGGCGCCGAGGCCGCGCGATGCACCAGTGATGAACCAGACGCGCTTGAAACCGTTGTTGTTGGTGTTGTTGGCCATGATGTTGCTCCTGCGTTTCGAGTGAAAGTGAACAAATAGTAGTAGGAGTCATTGGCACAAACTAGGCACCGATTGGTAGACTGATAATCAACTTTTATTTGCTAATCCGGGTGGCCATGAACGAAGTTCGCGCGATCACCATCTTTGTCCGGGCCGCGGCGCTGGGAAGCCTGCGCAAGGCAGCCGTGGATCAGGGCATCTCGCCGCAGGCCGCGAGCCACGCGGTGATGCAACTGGAAAAGGAGCTGGGTGTCCGGCTCTTCCATCGAACCACCCGCAAGCTGAGTTTGACTGAGGAGGGGCAGGGGCTTCTGGACAGCGTGAGACCTGCGTTGGCCGTCCTGTCGTCGGCGCTCGACGACGCGCGGCGCTCGAAAGACGAGATTGCGGGGCCGTTGCGGGTGAGCGCGCCAAGAGCGATGGGGCACACCGTGCTGTGGCCATATTTCCTGGCATTCGCCGAATTGCATCCGAATGTGCAACTGGATGTGCAGTTCGACGACCACTTCACCGACCTCGTCAGCGATCGCGCCGACGTTGGCTTTCGGGGTGGCTCGCCGCCCGCGGGCGGCACGATCGCGCGCCGGCTCTTGCCGATTCAACTGATCGTCTGCGCATCGCCTGGCTATATCGAACGCCATGGCGCGCCGCGAACCATCGACGAGCTCGACGGGCACCGTTGCACCGGCTATCGACGGGCGAATACAGGCAAGCAGGCGCCGTGGGAATTCCTGATTGGTGACGAGATCGTCTATCGAGACGTCGCGACAAGCTTATGCGTCAATGACACGGACGCGGAGACCCAAGCCGTGCTGGCTGGACTCGCAATCGGTCAACTCGGCAGCTTTTCGGCGACCCTGCCTATCCGGCATGGTCAACTCGTTCCGCTGCTCGTTAAACATGTCACCCAGCGTGAAGCTATCTACATCTACTATCGTCATCGAACCGAGCAGCCGCTGCGAGTGAGGACGTTCATCGACTTCATGGTTGCGCGCCTCGCGGAGAATACGAATTTCTATCTTGAGCCATCCGAGCTTCGAGCTGCACGTTGAGCGCGTCTGGTTCGAGCAGGGACACGACATGTTTTGGAGGTTGCGCGATGTCACCCACGCATGAATACTGGTTCCCGGCAAAACGCTATGGTTGGGGGTGGGGGTTTCCCGTGCGCTGGCAAGGATGGGCGACGCTGATCGCCTACTTCTTGTTGCTTGGTGCAGTCGTTCTACTTTTTCAACCTGCGCGTCATCCGTTCACTTTCGCCTTGCTGGTCATGCTGTTGAGTCTTGCCCTTGTGGCCGTGTGCTGGCTGAAGGGAGAGCCGCCTCGCTGGCGATGGGGCAAAGACTAAGGACTAAGCGTGGCGGCGTACCCGTGTTGTCGGGCACGCCGCCAACAGCAGGCTATTTGATCGACTGAATCTGCGCCTGGCTCAGCTCCCACGTATGCGGCGGCAGCGGAATGAAGTGCACCGTATCGAGGTAGGCTTCGTTCGTCTCCGAGGGCACGATGGTCCAGAGCAGGAACCTGCGCAGCGCCGCGGCAGACGCAGCGTCGGGCTGCTTCGTCGACACCACCGCATACTCGTAATTGACGAGCGGATAAGCGCCCGATGCCGGCGCGAATACAAGGCTCAGACGTTCGTCAGGTGGCGTGCGCGGGCCGAGCGAGGCGGCGCCTGCCGTGATCGTGTCCTTGTTGGGCAGGACAAATTCGCCTGCGCCATTCTTGAGCGCCGCGGTGCCGAGTTTCGCCGCGGCGGCTTTGTCGGTAAAGCTGATGCCGACGTAACCGATCGACCAGGGCGTTGTCTGCAGCGCCTGCACCATGCCGGCATTGCCTACCGCGCTTGCGCTACCCGCCACGGCTGGCCACGCGATGGTTGTGCCGTACCCCTTATCGTTTTCCCAGGCCGGTGTGGAGAACGACAGGAACTGTGTGAAGACGAACGTATCGCCGGAACCTTCGGCCCGATGGATGGGCACAATCGCCTGGTGAGGCAAGGCCACGCCCGGGTTGAGCGCCGCGATCTGCGGTGCGTCCCAGTTGCGAATTGCGCCCGTGTAGATCCCTGCGAGCACCGGGCCGTCCAGCTTGAGATGCGTCGCGTTGAGGCCGGGCAGGTTGTAGTTGACCGTCTGCGCCGCGATAGCGAGCGGGATGTTGATGATCTGCGGGTGCTGCCGCATATCGGCATCGGACATATAGGCGTCGGACGCACCGATCTGCACCTTGCCCGTCAGCGCCTGCTGGATACCGGCTTCCGAGCCGGTCGCGCCGGTGTTCACCCGGATGCCCGGGTGCGACTTGATATACGCATCCACCCAGGTCGTGAACAGCGGGTACAGCAAGGTCGAGCCGGTTTCGTTCAGTGTGAGGTCCTGCGCACTGGCCCACGCACCTGTCATCAGGGTGAGCGCTGCGACGCACAGCGGCGCAGCAGCGAGTTGCCGCCAGCGCGACCGCAGTATCGGGTTCTTCGGTTGCTCAGTCATGCATGTCTCCGTCGCGATACGGGGAATCCGTCGGTTGTGTGCAAGCGTCATGGCAGGGTGTGAACGCGTTAGCGTCCAATCTCGTCAAGGCTCACGCCATTTGTTTCGATGCGGAAGATCCATGTCACCACGGCGCCGAGAATCGACGTGCCCACGAGAATGTAGAGTAGCGGTCCCGTGCCGATGCCTGTGAGCAGAATCGGGAACAGGAACGCGGTGGCCACCGCGCCGATCTTGCCGACTGCGGCGGCGAACCCTGCACCTGTGCCTCGAATGGCGGTCGGGAACACTTCGCCTGCCAGCAGATAGGTCTGCGCATTAGGCCCCAGGTTGGTCATGAAGTTGAACAGCATGAAGCCGGCAAAAATCACCACCGTCTTGGTGGAGCCTTCAAAACCATCGGAGAACGAAGCGAGTAGCAGACCTGCGGCACAGCCGATAAAACCGATCACTTGCAGCCAGATTCGCCCGACCCGGTCCGCGAGGATGACCGCGAAAATAATGCCGACGATCAGCAGCATCGTAATCAGGGCCGCGCCTTTGGCGGCGAGGATATCGTTGAGGATCAGGTCGGTGATGCTGCGCACATGGTCAGGTTTGCTGCCGAATGCCGCGGCGAGGATGGTGGGCGTGAAGATGCCGATCCCATAGGTGCCGAGATCCTGCAGGAACCACGGGATCGAGGCAAGAATCGTGGCGCGCAGGTTGCGCTTCGCGAACAGCGCAAAAAAACTTTGCTTGCCGCCGTGGCCGCTGGCGGCATCATCGATGTCGCGCGACAGCGCGATGCTGGTCGGATACTGCGGCGTACGCACGAGCAGGCGTTTCGCCGCGGCTTCCGCGCGATCGACCGCGCCGCGAATATGCAACCAGCTCGGGCTTTCGGTGATGAAGAAGCGGCCGATGGTCACCGCCAGTGCCGGGATGATCGCGGTGCCGTACATCCAGCGCCACGCGTCGAGGGTCGGGATCGTCGACAGGACCAGAAAGCCCACCGCCGTACCGCCCAGCGCGCCCAACGCCTGGAAGCCGAACGCCGCCAGCACCAGTTTGCCGCGGGCGCTGCTGGGGATGCTTTCGGAGATGATCATGTGCGCGGTCGGGTAGTCGCAGCCGAGCGCCACACCGAGTCCGAACAGGCAGATCACGAGCGAGGTGAAGTTGGTGCAAAGCACCAGCAGCACCAGAAACGCGACGAAGATGATCATCTCGACAATGAACATCCGCTTGCGCCCGAAGTAGTCGGACATGCCGCCCAGACCCACTGCGCCGACCAGGATGCCCATCAGGCTGGCGGCGCTGATGAGGCCGTTCTGTGTCGCACCGATGCCGAACTCGCGCGAGATCAGCGGCAGCGCCACGCCTGTCATAAAGACAACAAATCCTTCGAAGAACTTACCGGCTGCCGCGAGCGCCCAGATGCGCCATTGCATGCCCGTCATCGGTACCGTCGGAAGATGGGTTCCGTCCGGCCACATTGGGCGTTCGTCAATGTACTGCTGGACTGACTTCACATTGGCGCGCCGCAAGCCCTCGGAATCTGCCACATCATGCATAACTTGCTCCTTGTGGAACTGCTGCAATAGCACGGGCGATTGAAAGCATGTCGTCAGCTTGTCGGGCCACACACTCGTGTTTCGCCGCGCGTCATGCGCCTCTCAGTAGCGCGCGAGTCTGGAATCGAGAATCTGGCTAACGCAAGGCAGGCGGGAAGTGGGGTGAATCGACGCCGTCTCGACGCCGTGGCAGCCAGGCTGACATGGTGCAGCCCGTGGGTGTCGTACAGATGACACAAACCGGTCACAGGTCATTCGGCGCAATTTCGTGTGTTGCGGACTTTTTCGCAACGATGGCGATTGACCGCCACGAACGCACAAAAGTAGCGGGCAGGCGAGACCTGCCGCTATCCCTGGCGCTGTTAAAGCCACGGTGGTTTCGCGAATAT
>OVEP010004176.1_pt2 | contig 13063 bp, 5 predicted proteins | sample 1779801 | NCBI WGS metagenome assembly OVEP01 (sample SAMEA3914791, study PRJEB12502) | metagenome | biome: forest; material: soil | place: Canada | collected 2011-07-03 | depth 0.1 m
GTCGCTGCCGTACGAGCCGTACTCGTTCTCGATCTGCACCATCAGCACCGGGCCGCCGTTGGCGACCATCAACGGCTTGATCTCCCGGGCGAGCCGGGTGATGTAGCGGCGCGCCGCGGGCATGTAGTGCGGATCGTCGGCGGCCTTCACCCGCAGTCGCACGCCCTGGTTCCGCAGCAGGTACGGGGGGATGCCGCCGAGGTCCCACTCGCCGCAGACGTACGGCCCGGGGCGCAGCAGCACCCACATGCCCTCCTGCTGGCAGAGCCGGATGAACGCGGCGACGTCCCGGCGGTCGGTGCGGAAGTCGAAGACGCCCGGCCGCTCCTCGACGTAGTTCCACATCACGTAGCTGGAGACGGTGTTCATGCCCATGGCCTTGGCCATCCGGATGCGGTGCCGCCAGTACTGCACCGGGATGCGCGCGGGATGCATCTCGCCGCTGCGGATCTGGAACGGCTCGCCGTCGAGCAGGAAGTCACTGCCGTCGGGGGCGAATCCGAAACGGTGGCCGCCGGGGGCGCGGGTGGCCGCCAGGGCCGTGGAGGGCCCGTCGGCCACGGCCGCCGCGAGCGGGGTGAGGGCGGATACAAGCAGAAAGCGACGCCGGTCCATGCGTCTCTCCTAGAGGGGAGCGAGTGTCGTGGAGCGAGAACGAACGGCGGGGCTCCCCGCCGACGGATGTCCTGGTTGACGTCCCGTCGAACGGGGAGCCCCGCCGTCGGCTCCGTGGTGCGGGGTCAGCCCACGGAGGTCAGGGGGTGATCGAGAGGGCGAAGAGGTGGATCGCGGGCTGGTTCGGCAGGGTCACGCTCCGCACGGTCTTGCCCGCGGTCAGCGGAACGGTGTTGCTGAACACCTGGTAGCTGATGCCGAAGTTGGCCGGGCCGGTCGGGGTGTCGCGGTGGTCCGTGGTGATCGCGACCTGGGCGCCGTAGGCGGTGGGCGGGGTGCAGCACCAGTTGGGGAAGCCGAGTTGGCCGGTGCTGGTGCTGCCGTCGGTGTAGGTGACCACGACCGGGGCGGAGACCGCGCCGGTCTCCGAGCCGAGGAAGGCCAGGCTGCTGCCGGTGCCGGTGAGGGTGACCTGCTCACCGGAGGCGGCCACGTTGTCCGCGGTGCCGGCGGCGGCGGTGGGCCAGCTGAAGCTGAGGCCGTTGGCGCTGACCGTCGAGCCCGGGGTGACCCCGGCGGTCGCCAGGGCCTGGGCGGAGTAGCTGTCACCGGTGGAGTCGAAGTTGCCCGGGGCCGGGGCGCTCTCCGAGGTGACGCCGACGTTGTTGAAGGCGGCCGCGAGCGTCGGGTACGGCACCGTGCTGGTGATCGTCTGCTCGCCGCCGACCTGTCCGGCCCCGGCCGATCCGGCCCGGTACCTGGCGGTGGCGGTGATCGCGGTGACGGTGGTGCCCGGGGCCGCGTTCTTCGGGCCCTTGAGCGAGACCACGGCGTAGGCGGCGGCGCCCTTGCCCACGTCGCCGAGGCGGGTGGTGACCGGGGAGACCGTCCAGCCCTTGGGGGCGCTCACCGACAGCCGCACGTCCGACAGCCGGGCGGAGCCGTAGTCGTTCAGGCTGACCAGGTAGGTGCTGGGCTTGGCGGTGGTGCTGATGTCCTGCCAGGTGATCGCGGTCGCGGGCTGGAGCTTGCCGCTGCCGCCCCGGCCGACCCGGTAGATCACGGTCGCGTGCGGCGGGACGTCCGCCGAGATGGTGCCGGTGGTCTGGGTGACCGCCTTCGTCACCAGGTTCCTGAGCTGGTACGAGGAGCCCTTGCCGAGACCGGCGGCGGCGGCCGTGGTCGTGATCGTCCGGGCCGAGTCCGAGGAGTTGAACAGGGCGACCGCGCGGTCCCCGCCCGCCAGCGGCTTGGCGAGCACGTCGTAGCCGGTGCCCTGGGCCACGATCCGGCCCTGCACGCCGAGCGGGTCCTGGTCGACGGCGATGACGTCCTTGTTGCCGAGCGCGGCCAGCGCCCCCGGGGAGAGCTTGGTCAGGTCGGTGCTGGAGATCATCGGTGCCGCCATCATCGCCCACAGCGAGACCTGGCTCTGGATCTCGTCCTGGGTCAGCCCGGAGTCACCGGCGAGCAGGAAGTCCGGGTCGTTCCAGCGCCCGGGGCTCTGCAGGTCGGCGAGGCCGACGTTGTAGCTGTAGTTGTCCAGGATCGAGCTCCACTTGGCCCCGCCGCTCTCCTGGCCGAGCGCGATGTCGTCGCCCTCCCGCCACAGGTTGCCGAGCTGGGCCGACCACTTGATCACCGTGTCCCAGTCCGGCGTGCCCTCGAAGTACGCCGGGGCGGAGATCGAGAAGACCATCTTGCGGCCGCTGTGCAGCAGCGCCTGGCTCATCGCGGAGTAGGTGGCGTAGTAGGCCTGCTCGTCGGTCTCCCCGCTGGGGGTCGGCACGTTGCAGCCGTCGAGCTTCACGTAGTCGACGCCCCACTTGGCGAACAGGTCGGCGTCCTGCTGCCAGTGGTTCTCGGAGCCCGGATAGCCGCCGCAGGTCTCCGTGCCGGCGTCCTCGTAGATGCCGAACTTCAGTCCCAGCTTGTGCAGTTGCTGACCGACATAGGCCATCCCGTCGGGGAACTTGGTCGGATCCGCGACCAGGTTGCCGGCGGAGTCGCGACTGGGCGCCATCCAGCAGTCGTCGATGGTGACCGTCTTGTAGCCCTTGGCGGCCAGACCACTGGTGACCAGGGCGTGGGCGTTGGCGAGCACGATCTGCTCGTTCTCCCCGCACTGGTAGTACGACCAGTCGTTCCAGCCCATGGGCGGGGTCGGCGAGTAGTTCGGATACTGGCCGGGGCCGGCCGTGGTACCGGCCGCCGGTGCGGCCGAGGCCGGGGTGGCCAGCAGCAGACCGGCGGACGCGGTGGCGAGCGCGCAGCTGATGGCGAGCGTCGCGCGGAAGCGCCGATGGATGGGGGAAGTCACAGGGCAACCTCGCAGGTTCGGTCAGGCCGAATGGGGCGGCTGGTCCAGAACAGCTGAGGGATTGTCTACTCGCCATGATCGTACTTGACAAGAGTGCGGTCAAAATAAACAAAACTGAGCATGCATCATGCACGAGTGGGCATGCTTACCGGGCAGCCCCGGACCGCCCGGGGTCAACGAGGGAGGGTCAGCGGTGCAGCGGGCAGCCGGTGACCGTGGCGGCGAAGCCGTGCAGCAGGTGCAGCACCTCGCCGCGGTGCCGGCGACCGGAGAGCACGTCCATCTGGTAGCCGTCCTCCAACGCCACGAAGTTGCTCGCCAGTTCCCGCGGCGGGGCGGTGAGTTCGAAGTGCCCCTGGGCCTGCCCGAGTAGCAGCACCCCGTAGTAGACCGCGACCTGACGCTCCGTCAGCGTGGCGTCCAGGGCCGCCACCCGGGGGTCGCGCAGGCTGCGCGGGCAGTACTCGAAGAGCAGCCGGGGGATGGTGTCCTCCGGGCCGGTCGCGACGCCCGCGTCGATGCAGCCGAGCAGCCGGTCGCGCGCGTCCGGCAGCCGCTCCGCCGCCTGCTCGCGGCGAGCGCAGAAGCGTTCGATGCCCTGCTGGAACGTCTCGTTCATGAGCTCGTCCAGGTCGCCGTAGTAGTACAGGACGGCGGCCGGGGTGACCCCCGCCTCCTCGGCGACGTCGCGCAGCCGCAGGCCTTCGAGGCCGCGCGCCAGCAGCGCGCGCTGGGCGGCCTCCCCCAGCTGGGCCCGCCGCGCTTCTTGATCCTTCTGTCGAGCCATGGCCCCAGTCTTCCAGATCAGACTTCCGCTCTATTCACTAAACGTAGCCGTAGCGAGATATCTCATGCACTTGACGTGAAGCCGCCCCTTCTCTTAAATCCTTGTTTAACAAAAGGAAGGAGGGCTCCATGACCACGAACCTGTCCGAGCGGACCACCCCCGAGCCGCCGCAGGGCCTCGACAAGGGATTGGCGGCCGGGTCGGTCGGCCTGCTGTCGATGGTGTCCCTGGGCCTCGCCTCGGTCGCCCCGGCCTACAGCATCACCGTCACCCTGGGGCTGGTGACGCTCGTCGTCGGCCACCTGGCCCCCGCCGCGCTGCTGGTCGGCTTCGTGCCGATCCTGTGCACCGCCTACGCCTTCCGCGAGCTCAACCGGGTCATGCCGGACTGCGGCACCAACTTCGTCTGGATCACCCGCGCCTTCGGCCCCTGGAGCGGGTGGATCTTCGGCAACTGGATCCCGCAGATCGCCACACTGATCGCCATGACCGCGCTCTCCCAGGTCGGCGCGACCAGCCTGCTGTCGCTGGTCGGGCTGGACTCCCTGGCCGCCCGGACCGTGCCGGTCACCCTGCTCGGGCTGCTGCTGCTGGCCGTGGTCACCGCCGTGGCCTACCGGGGCGTCCAGCTCTCGGCGGCGATCCAGACCGGCATGGTCGCCATCCAGTTCGTCGCCCTGATCGGCTTCGGCATCGCCGCGCTCTCCCACCACCACGCCGCCGCCCCGTCCCTGGCCTGGCTGAACCCCTTCGGCTTCCACGGCACCGGCCCCTTCGCCGAGTCGGTGCTGCTGTGCCTGTTCATCTACTGGGGCTGGGACTCGGCGCTCACCGTCAACGAGGAGGCCCGCGACCGCACCCGGGCGCCGGGGCGCGCCGCCGTGATCTCCACCGTGGCCCTGCTCGGCACCTACCTGTTCACCGCCGTGGCCGCGATCAGCTTCGCCGGGACCGGCAGCACCGGCCTGGGCCTGGGCAACCAGGCCAACGCCGCCGACGTGCTGGCGACGCTCGCCCCCGCCGCGCTCGGCGGGCCGCTGGCGAAGGTGGTGCGGCTCGCGGTCTGCATGTCCGCCATCGCCGGGCTGCTCACCTGCGTGGTCTCGACCGCCCGGCCCAACGTGTCGGTCGCCTCGCACGGGGCGATGCCGCGGATCTTCGCCCGGGTGCACCCGCGCTTCCGCACCCCCACCTTCGCCACGCTCTTCAGCGGGGTCCTCGCGGCGTGCCTGCTCACCTCGCTCACCGCCGCCTCGCCCTCCTTCCTGAGCGACGCGATCCTCTCCATCGGACTGATGGTGTGCTCCTACTACGGCGCCACCGCCTTCGCCTGCGTCTGGCACTTCCGGCACGAGTTGCGCGGTTCCGCCCACTCCCTGGTCTTCAAGGGCGTACTGCCGCTGGCGGGCGGGCTGATGATGCTCGCCGCGTTCCTGCGCAGCGCCCATGACATGTTCGCCCCCAGCTACGGCAGCACCTCCTTCGACGGTGTCGGCGGCGTGTTCCTGCTCGGCATGGGATCGATGGTGTTCGGCATCGCCGTCACCGCGCTGATGCGCGTGCTCCACCCCGACTTCTTCCGCAACGGCCGGACAACCGTCGCCGACCTGATCGTCACCGAGGACTGAACCCCATGCGCACCCTTGCCATCGCCGCCATCCAGACCCGCCCCGTCGCGCACGACCTCGAAGCCTCCTGGCAGCGTTTCCGCGCCCAGGTGCTGGCCGTCCGGGACTCCTTCCCCCATGTCCAGCTGGTCACCGTGCCGGAACTGCTGCTGGCGGCCGAGGCGCCGCTGCTGGAGGCCCGCGACGGCTGGGCCGAGCAGGCCGCCGTCAGCGTGCCCGGTGAGCTCACCGACCGGCTGTGCCGGCTCGCCCAGGAGACCGGGCTGTGGCTGGTGCCCGGCAGCCTCTACGAACGCGCCCCCGACGGAGAGATCTACAACACCGCCGTGGCCGTCTCGCCCGAGGGGCGGATCGCCGCCACCTACCGCAAGGTCTTCCCCTGGCAGCCCTACGAGAGCTGCACCCCGGGCAGCGAGTTCGTCGTCTTCGACCTCCCCGGCATCGGCCGGATCGGCCTGGCCATCTGCTACGACGGCTCCTTCCCGGAGACCGCGCGGCAGCTCGCCTGGCTCGGCGCCGAGGTGATCATCCAGCCGACGCTGACCACCACCCGCGACCGCGAGATGGAACTGGTCTGCGCCCGCGCCAACGCCTGGACCAACCAGGTCTACGTCGTCAACGTGAACGCCGCCGACCCGGCCGGGGTCGGCGCCAGCGCCATCGTCGACCCCGAGGGCATCGTCCGCCAGCAGGCCGGTTCCGGCGAGGAGGTCCTGGTCGACGTACTCGACCTGGACACGGTCACCCGGGTCCGCGCCTACGGGACGACCGGCCTGAACCGCCCCTGGGACCAGATCGCGCGCCACGGCGCCGGGATCAACCTGCCCATGTACGGAGGCACCTTCCAGACCCCGCCGTGGCACCCCTCCGCCAAGGCCTGACCCGGCCGCGGGCCGCAGTCCGCAGATATACATCCGATGGATTCCGCGCCCAGCCCCGGACTCATCTCCGACCCATGCCCGGCAGCAGACCTGCGCCGGGCATTGGTCGGATGAATCCATGCGCGAGGGATTGACAGGGGAATCATCGGATGTACGGTGTGCAGATGTGTGCGGATCCCCTCAACTTCCCGGACACACCACCCTCCTGGGAAGAATTGATCCGACCACCCACGGTCCCAACTGCGGGAAGGTCCACCATGAGAACTGCCGCACGCTACGCGGCGCTGCTCGCGTTCAGCGTCGCCGTGAGCGGGCTGTCCGCCGCCACGGTCGAGGCTGCACCCCGGAGTCATCCGATCACTGTCTATGCCTCACCGAGCGGCAGCGGCAGCAGCTGCGCCTCCGCCGAGCCGTGCGGCCTGAGCGGGGCGGCAGCCAAGGTGCGGACCCTCGACCGGCACATGACCGCCGACATCGACGTCGACCTGTACGGCGGCGACTACCGGCTCGCGAGCACCTTCCAGCTGGGCCCGCAGGACTCCGGCAGCAACGGGTTCCAGGTCGTCTACCAGCCCGTGGGCGAGCAGCACCCGGTGCTGACCGGCTCCACCCGGGTCACCGGCTTCACCGAGAGCGACCCGGCGCTCGGCATCTGGCGGGCGCCGGTCTCCGCCGCCGAGGCCGCCGGCGGCGGCCAGCAGCTGTTCGTCAACGGGCAGCGGGCCGCCCTCGCCCGCTCGGCCTCGGCCCCGGCCGGGCTCACCACCACCGCCACCGGCTTCCACACCAGCGACCCCTCCTATGCCTCGTTCACCGACCAGTCGCGGATCGAGGTGGTCCAGGACAACGACTGGAAGCACATGAGCTGTCCGGTCCGGAGCATCACCGCCGACCCGGGCGGCGGCTCCGACATCACCGTCGCGCCGAGCTGCTGGGCCGCGAACCACGTCGACGTGCCCAACCTGGGCTTCCCGTTCAACGGTTCCGGGCTGCCCGCCCTCGACGGGGCCTCGTACCTGGAGAACGCCTACCAACTGCTCACCAAGCCGGGCCAGTTCTACCTGGACCAGCAGGCCGGGTACCTGTACTGCATCCCCGCGCCCGGTCAGGACCTGCGCTCCGCCGACGTCGAACTGCCCACGCTGCAGACCCTGGTGAGTCTCAACGGGACGCCCGGGCACCTCAGTCCGGTCAACCAGGACGCCCCCGGGGCCAGTTACTCTGGCGCCTGGGGTACCTCCACCGGCCGGGGCTACGGGGACCTGGGCAACGACGTCGCCTATACGACCACGAACGGCGCTTCGGTCTCGTACACCTTCACCGGCACCGGTCTGGAGGTCCTCGGCGAGACCAACTCGGACGAGGGCGGCTTCACCGCCGCCGTGGACGGGGTCGCCGACACCCGGCAGAACTGGACCGAGACGGGCCCCTCCCGGCTGGCCCAGCAGGTGGTCTACTCGGTGCAGGGCCTGTCCCCCGGCAGCCACACCGTCACCCTGACCTCGACCAGCGGCGCCTACCTGGTGGTGGACGGCTTCGAGACCACCCCGCAGGCGGTCGCGCCGGTACGGGACATCACCTTCCGGGGCATCGGCTTCGCGTACTCGACCTGGAACCTGCCGGTCACCACCGGCTACCTCGACAACCAGGCGGCCGTACTCTGGAACACCTCGGGTCCGACCACCACCCCGCTGGTCACGCCCGGGGCCGTGGCCGTGTCGCGCGGCAGCGGCATCGCCCTCACCGACGACTCGTTCGAGCATCTGGGCGCCACCGGCGTGGACCTGGCCGACGGCACGCAGGACTCCTCGGTCACCGGCAGCACCATCACCGACACCGCCGCGGGCGGCGTCTCCGTCGGTGACGTCGACGACTACTTCCAGAACGACCCGGCCCTGATGGACTCCGGCAACACCGTCTCCGGCAACGCGATCTCGTACGTCGGCCAGGACTACACCGACGCGGTGGGGATCTGGGCCGGCTACACCCGGGATCTGACGGTCTCCCACAACGACATCGGCCACACCTCCTACTCCGGCATGTCGATCGGCTGGGGCTGGGGCTGGGCGTCGCCGTGCGCCATGCAGGCCGCTCAGGGCACGTCCTGCGTGATCGGCGGCAACTACGCCGGGAACAACCGGATCACCGACAACTACGTGCACGACGTCATGAACGTGCTGCACGACGGCGGCCCGATCTACACCAACGGCGCCCAGGGCGAGGACGGCGCCGGGGTCTCCTCGGTGCTCGCGGGCAACTACGTCTCGGTCGGCAACGACACCAACAACATGCTCTACCAGGACGAGGGCAGCTCCTACTGGGACACCTACGACAACGTGACCAGCTACAGCGACGGCGGCAACTGGATCGGCATGTGGACGCCGACCATCAACCACATCACCGTCGGCCCGGCCAACTTCACCGACAACCCGAGCACCGACAACAACGGCACCGACATCGACTACACCGGACCGACGGTGGTGACCGGGAACGCCTGGCCGGCCGCAGCGCAGTCGATCATGAGCAGTGCGGGCCTCTCCCCCACCGCCGCGACCGGCGGCGTGGTCGACAACGACAGCCAACTGCTCGGCTACAGCGGCGCCTGGTCCGCGCACGGCACGCCCGGCGGTGACGACACGCACACCACCACCGCCCAGGGCGCCTCGGTCACCCTGCCGTTCACCGGCAGCAGCATCGCCTTCGTCAGCGACAAGGGACCGGGGCAGGGCAGCGCCCGGATCCTGATCGACGGCGTCGCCAGGGCCACGGTCAGCGCCCAGGCGAACACACCGCAGACCGGGCAGACGCTGTTCACCGCCACCGGCCTGTCCGCCGGGCCGCACACCATCCAGGTGGTCGACGCGGGCGGCGGCGGGCTCAGCGTGGACGCCTTCCAACTCCCGGCCCAGCCCTACCTGGGCGTCACCGACTCCACCGCGTTCTTCAGCCCGGGCACCGCGTTCACGGTCACCGGCACCATCGGCAACCCGACCGGCTCCCGGCTGACCGACGTGCGGGCGACGCTGTCCGCGCCGTCGGGGTGGACCACCGGCAAACCGGTCCGGCTGCCCTCGGTGGGGCCGCACACCACCGCGACGGTGTCCTTCACAGTGACCCCGCCGAGCGCCCAACAGGCCTCGGGCCCGGTCACGTTGGACCTGGTGGCCGCGTTCCGGGCGGCGCGGGCCGGCGGCACCACCCTGGTCGGCGCGGTGCGGACGGCGCAGCCGTACGCGTCCCTGGCCGCCGCCTTCGACAGCACCGGGGTCTCCGACGACACGGCCACCGGGACCGCCGACATCGACGGCTCCCAGTCCAGCCTCTCCGCCCAGGCCCTGGCCGCCCAGGGCGTGACGCCGGGAGCGGCACTGACCTACGACGGCATCGGCTTCGCCTGGCCCGGGGCCGCCGCCGGGCAGCCCGACAATGTCGCGGCCGCCGGCCAGACCATCGAACTGTCCGGTTCGGGAGCCGAGTTGGGCTTCCTGGACACCGCCACCTACGGTCCGGCCGGCGGTACCGGCCTGATCACCTACACCGACGGCAGCACCCAGGGCTTCACGCTGACCGTCCCGGACTGGTACGGCGCCGCGCCCGCAGGCTCCAACGCGGTGATCGTCTGCGCCTACCGCAACCGGCCCGGGAACACCCAGGACCACACCTCGGTGAACGTCTTCGAGCAGTCCGTCCCGCTCGCGGCCGGGAAGACGGTCGCGGCGGTGACCCTGCCGGACGTCGGCGACGGCGTCTCCGGCGGCGGCGCGGCGATGCACGTGTTCGCACTCGGCATCGGCGGCTAGCCGCGACAGTCGGCCGGGGCGGGCGCCTTGGCGTGCCCGCCCCGGCCGGCCGCGGGTTCAGCGCTGGACGAAGACGGCCACGGTGTACCCGGGGACGGTGAAGCTCCCGGTGGCCCGGTCGAAGGCGGACTGCTTGACGACCGGGTCGGCGCCGTCGGCCTGGACCGGGTCGAGCGTCTGGCGGGTGCCGGCCAGGCCGCCGATGGTCTGCGTCTGCGCGGCGCCGGTGGCGTTGTAGACCACGGTGACGGAGGCGTAGCCGCCGAGGCCGCGGCCGTCCAGGTGCTCGGTGATGACCCCGGGCACCTGCCCGCCGGTGCCGGACAGCGGGAAGCTGACCCGCTGCTGCACGGCCTTGGCGGTGGTCAGCGAGAACAGCGGGGAGGACCGCTTGATCTCCAGGTACTGCTGGAACTCGTCGCTGGAGTCCTGGGTCGCGGCGCAGGTCGGGACCAGCGCCGGGTTCGCCAGCAGCGGCTGGGCGTAGGGCCACTGGGCCTGGTTGGACGCGGCCATCGGCAGGCCGTGGCCGAAGCCGTTGCCGTCGGCGCAGTTCCACTGGATGTCGTTGAACCAGTCGCCGCTGTCGTACGAGTTGGAGTCCAGCGACTTGGACCGCAGCAGGTCGGTGCCCGCCTGGGCGAAGCCGGGGCCCTGGCCCAGGGTGCTGGTGGCCAGCGCCAGCGCCTGGATCCTGGCCCGGTCGGCGGGGCTGGTGTCCGCCGCCAGCTTGTAGGCGAGGGTGTCGTACAGGGCGAGGTTGTCGTGCGCGTCGACGTAGTCGACCGCCTCGCCGGGGGCCGCGGTGTACCCGGCCGGGACGCCGTTGTAGTCGACGCCGCTGCCGGTGACCCGGCTGCCCTCGGTGTCGGTGAAGCGGTAGTCGGCGAGGTCGCCGGTCAGGCCGAGTTCCACCAGGTCGGTGTCGTGCAGCAGGGTGGTCCGCTGCTGGGCGGGGGTGCCGTTGACCGGGTCGCCGTTGGGTTCGGTGTACTGGCCGGAGCCGAAGCCCTGGACGCGCGGGTCGGTGTCGAAGGGGCTGCCGCCGCGGACGGCGTCGCGCAGCCGGTCGTTGAAGGTGCCGATGCCGGTCCCGGCCATGTTGGCCTGGGTGGCCTGGACGAAGCGGGCGTCGTTGGCGACCACGCCGAAGTTCCAGCCCTCGCCGTACAGGGTCTCCGCCTTGCCGTCGATGCCGTCCCGGCTCGGCGTCAGCTTGTCCAGCGCGGACCTGACGTCGAGCATGGTGCTCTTCGGGTCCAGGCCCATCAGGTCGAAGCGGAAGCCGTCGATGTGGTACTCCTTCGCCCAGGTGGTGACGGAGTCGACGACCAGCTTGTTCATCATCGCGTTCTCCGGCGCGGTGTCGGCGCAGCAGGAGTCGGTGGTCACCGCGCCGTTGGCGTCCAGCCGCTGGTAGTAGCCGGGGACGATCTGGTCCAGGACCGACTCCGGGTCCTCGCCGGAGGCGGCGGTGTGGTTGTAGACGACGTCCATCACCACCCGCAGTCCGGCCTTGTGCAGGGCGGCGACCATGTCGCGCAGCTGCACGGTGCGGGCGGCGCCGGTGGAGTCGGTCGCGTAGGCGCCCTCCGGGACGGTGAAGTGCACCGGGTTGTAGCCCCAGTTGTAGCCGTCGGTGGACTGGGTCTCGGCGACGCACGCCTGCTGCTGGTCCGAGTCCGGCGCGAAGCCCGCCAGGTCGCAGGGCGGCTGCGCCTGGTCGGCGCGGACCTGCGGGACTCCGGCGAAGTCGAAGGTCGGCATGATCTGCACGGTGGTGACCCCGGCCTTGGCGAGGGCTTCCAGGTGCTTCATCCCGGCCGAACCGGTGTCGGTGAAGGCGAGGTAGGTGCCGCGCTCGGCGGCGGGGACGGTGGTGTCGGCCTCGGAGAAGTCCCGGACGCTGAGCTCCTGGATCTCCTGCTGGGTGCTGGGGATCGGCTTGGGCGAGCGGCTGTCGGCGAAGGAGGCGGGGATCAGCGCCGGGTCGTCCAGGTCGACGATCTGGCTGCGGGTGGAGTCCGCGTTCAGGGCCAGCGAGTACGGGTCGGTGACCTGGTTGGTCATCACCCTCAGCTCGTCGGGCACCCACACGGTGACCTGGTAGCGGTAGTAGTCGCCGTTCCAGTTCGGTTTTCCGGTGACCGACCAGGCGCCGGTACGCGGGTCGCGGGTCATCGGGACGGTGGTCGGGGTGGTCGCGTCGGGTCCGTCGTACAGTTCGACGTCGACGTTCCGCGCGGTGGGGGCCCACACCGTGAGGGTGGGTGTGCGGCCGTGGAACACCGGCCCGAACCGGGTGCGGGCGGCGTTGGCCGCGTAGACGTCGTCCAGCACCCCGGCGGTCTGCAGCGAGGTGGCGGCGGTGAGTTGGCCGTGGGCGTCCATTGCGGCGACGGCGACCTGGCCGCGCAGCAGCTCGGCGGCCTGCCTGGCGTACTCGGCCGGGACCCGCAGCGCGCCGAGGCCGGCCAGGTCGGGGAACTTGGCCTTGAGCGCGGCGGGCAGCCCGGCCGGGTCGTAGCTCAGCGGGACGGTGGTGCCGCCGGTGAGCCCGGTGCCGCCCGCGGCCAGGCCGCCGTCGCCGGAGGCGGCCAGTTGGTAGCTCTGGCCGGCCGGGTCGGCGCCCAGGTCCCAGGCGATGTAGCCGGTGGACAGCCAGTAGGCCTGGGCCTTGACCAGGCTGGGCTTGGCGGGTCCCGGGTAGACGCTGAGCTGGTGCGAGGTGGTGTTGTAGCTGAAGGTCGTGGTCGCGTCGTCGGTGGCGACGGTGAAGCTGTCCGCCGCGCCGCCGGGGGTGCCGTCCTGGCCGTAGCCGACCGCGCCGGTCAGCCCGAGGGCGGTCCTGGCCTGGTAGCTGCCGGCGGGCAGGGCGCTGGTGGTGAAGGTGTAGGTGCCGTCGCCGTCGGGGTCCTCCAGCCAGGACTGGACGCAGTCCGCCGCCCAGTCGGCGCAGCCCAGGGCGTGCTCGAAGTCGCCGACCGCGACCGGGACCGGGTCGCTGACGGTGTCGGTGATCCAGTGGGTGT
>OVEP010001196.1_pt4 | contig 13048 bp, 9 predicted proteins | sample 1779801 | NCBI WGS metagenome assembly OVEP01 (sample SAMEA3914791, study PRJEB12502) | metagenome | biome: forest; material: soil | place: Canada | collected 2011-07-03 | depth 0.1 m
CGGTGACGAATCCGGCATTGCGCTTGGTCATTTCGCCATAACTGAAAGTATCCGCGGTGAAAGCGTCTTTTTTGGGCATCAGGCCTCCCTCAGCCGGCCGAGGCTGCGTTTGCCGTTGAGCCATTGCGCGAGCGGCGCGACCACGGATTGCAGACCCAGAACGAATAGTTGCACGCACAGTTGCGGCAGGGCGTGCCGCGGCGTGGATTTCATCAGAAAGCGCCGGGCCGTTTTCATGTCGAGCCGGCCCAGCTGCAGCACATCGTCGCCGCGGCCATAGTCAAGTTCCCTTTGGCAAAAGGCGTTGAAGTGGTCGTGGCGATGCTTGGCGGCGATGTCGAAGGTCTTTTTCAGATTGTCCGAGCCGCCGGTATAGGCATTGGTGATGATGCCGCGCGCATCGTCGAACACCGCGTCCGGGCCGACGCCGAAGGCCGAGCGGTGCGATTGCATGATCTGGCGGCCGATATAGCGGTGGGCGAAGGTCGCCGCGACGTCCGGCGTGCCCGGCCAGACATTGTCGAAGGATTCCGCGACCATGCCGACCACGGCCGGCACCTGGGTGACGCTGCTGATCCACAAGGGCCGCAATTGCCGGCGCGCGAACAGCAGGAAACAGGTCAGGCCGTAGAGGATCCACGACAGGCCCGAGCTGCGCGCCGACGGATGCACCATGACGAGGCCGAGATGAATGACCTCGTTGCGCTCGCGCCCCAGCGAGACCGGCAACAAGGGCAGGGCGTTGAAGGCGATGGGCATGCCCCGGGCGTCGCGGATCAGGGTGATGACGGTGCGGGCCGTCGCCGGGCTATTGGGCAAAAAGATGCCGTAGTCGAGATCGGCGCCGGCCAGGCAGGCGGTGGCGATGCCGTGGCAGTCGCCGAGCAGGGATGCGAGCTCGCCGGGCGCCATCCACGCGCCGGGCTTTTCGACAATGCGTACGTCGACGCCCTTCGACGGACGAAAGTGCAGGTTCAGATATTCGGCGGTCAGCATGCGCCAGACCATTGTGGTCCCCCCTCAGATCGCTTGCAACGCTAACGGTTGTTTATGAATCGGCCGCTAACAGTGCGTGTATTCGAGATTTTTCGAGGGATTTACGGGGAATTCATCATGCTCAGCTTACCGACATCGAAGCTTGTGCTGCCCAACGGCTTGGCAACGCGCCTCTATGACAGCGGTGGTCCCGGCATACCGTTCGTCCTGCTGCACGGTCTGGGCTTGTCGCTGGAAATCTGGAGCAAGGTCATTCCGGCCCTGTCGGCAAGCCATCGTGTCGTCGCCTTCGACTTTCCAGGCTATGGCGAGGCCGACCGGCCCGACGCCGCCTATGACGGCCCCTTCTTCGCCGCCCACGTCGAGGCGCTGATGGATGCGCTTGAGCTTGCGACGGCCTACCTGGTCGGCAGTTCGCTGGGCGCCAGCACCATTGTACGCTTTTCGGCAGGCCACCTTTCGCGCATCCGCCGCGCCATCCTGATGGCGCCGGGCGGTTTCGGCCGCGACACCCATCCGGTGCTGCGTGCGCCATGCGTTCCGCTGATCGGCTATGCCCTGGCGAAGCCGACCTGGCTGTCCAATGCCTATGCACTGCGGCTCTCCATGGCCGATCCGAAATTTGCCACGCGTGAGCTGATCGACCTGGCGGCCGAATTCACCATGCGTCCCGGCGGTCACCGCGCCTTTGCGCGCACGGTGACGACGGGGTTGAGCCTGTCCGGCGTCAGAAACACCGAAGCCTTCGCCGAAACCGCCAAAGCCATGCGCCGCCCGGCCCTGGTGCTGTGGGGCAAGCAGGATCGCGTGTTCCCCGTCGCCCAGGCTCAGGTGGCCGGCCGTGTCCTGCCGCAGGCGCGCGTGGTCGAGATCGACCGTTGCGGCCACTATCCGCAGTGGGAGCAACCCGAGCGCATGGCCGCCGAAGTCCTCGCCTTTATCGCCGAAGATCAGGTTGCGGCTTGACGGATCGCGCGGGGCTTGGCTATTTTCCGGACGGGCAATGGATTTCTGCCGGGCTGGGCCCCCACGGGCACCAAGCCGAACCGCTCGCGCGATGAGCTGATGATTCCTACTCGGTTGCAGTCTTGCAAGGAGCGGAATCGTGCCTGCCAAATTTACCCCCTTCGTCGCCGAACGCCTGCGCCACGGCGGCGTCGTTCTGCACTGGACCGCCATCCTGGCGCCGCTGGCCATGGCGGTCGGCGCGGCATGCGCCCTGTTGCTGTGGGCGCTGGACCAGGCGACGCTTCTGCGCTTTCACTATCCCTGGCTGCTTTTTCTGTTGCCGGTGGCCGGTTTCCTGATCGGCCTGGTCTATCTCAAGATCGGCGGCAGGGCGGAGGGCGGCAACAATCTGATCGTCGAGCAGATCCATGCGCCCGGCGGCGGCGTGCCGTTTCGCATGGCGCCGCTGATCCTGGTCTCGACGGTCCTGACCCACCTGTTCGGCGGTTCGGCCGGACGCGAGGGCACCGCGGTGCAAATGGGCGGCAGCCTGGCCAGCGCCTGGGGCAAGCTTTGCAGGCTCGACGAGGACGGCACGCCGGTCATCCTGATGGCCGGGATCGCCGCAGGCTTCGGCGCGGTGTTCGGCACGCCGATCGCCGGCGCCGTCTTCGCCATGGAGGTCCTGGCCGTCGGGCGCGTGCAGTACCGGGCCCTGGTGCCGTGCCTGGGCGCGGCGCTGCTCGCCGACTGGACGTGCCAGACGCTCGGCATCCACCATACGGCCTATCACATCGCCGTTCCGCCGGGCGTCGTGCATCCGCTCGTCGATCCGCTGCTGCTGCTCAAGGTCGTGGTGGCCGCTATCGGCTTCGGCCTGACCAGCCTGGTCTTCGCCGAGGCCAATCACCGGCTGGGCGGCTGGGCGAAAAGGCGCATCGGCTTTCCGCCACTGCGCCCGGCCATAGGCGGACTGGCGGTCATCGCGCTCGTTTATCTATGCGGCACGCGCGATTATCTCGGCCTCGGCATCCTCTCCGAGCACGCGGGGGCCGTGACCATTCCCAGCCTGTTCGCGCCGCCGGTCCACGACTGGAGCTGGCTGCTGAAGATGGTGTTCACGGTCGTGACGCTGAGCTTCGGCTTCAAGGGCGGCGAGGTCACGCCGCTGTTCTTCATCGGCGCGGCGCTCGGCAATGCGCTTAGCCCCATCCTGGGCGTGCCGGTCGACCTGCTCGCCGCCTTGGGCTTCGTCGCGGTGTTTGCCGGCGCGGCCAATACGCCGCTCGCCTGCACCCTGATGGGCATCGAGCTGTTCGGCGCCACCTATGGCCTATACATGGCCGTCGCCTGCTTCATCGCCTATCTGTGCAGCGGCCATTCCGGCATCTACCTGTCGCAGCGCATAGCCGTGCCCAAGACCGCGGCGCCCGGCCTGGCGGCGGAGGCGACGCTGCGCGATGCTCGCCAGAAACTCGCCCGTCGCAAACCATAAAGGCGTCGTTGACCGGTCATCGACCGACCCTGGCGCACCCGGTTTCCATTGGGTTATTGGCGTCAGGCCGATCATCGGCCTTGGCTATGCGCGCGCCTGGCGAGGCGCGTTCGGCAACACACTCTAAAAGAGTGTTTCTTGACGCTGGGCTTGATGTTTGTCAAACGGTCATGCTAAAAACATCAAGTAATTGATATAATTGACAAAAAATATATATCTTAAATCTTCTGCAACCACCTGAAGGCATTATGCAAAGGATTGCACGGCGTCGCATGGCTTGAACCATCGGCAAGCCAAGCGGCGCGGGTTTATTCATGGGGCATAGGCCAAAGTACTGATACAATTGATGTATTTGTGCATTCTGGCGACGAGACCTGTGACGATCGACTCACGTGTGTTATAAATCACAACTCCAGGTATTAAACATGAATCGCAGGCGCGGAAAAACCGACCGAAAGCACATCGTTGGCTTGTCGGGTCTGGCCTTGGCCATGGGCATGAGCTCGACGGCGATGGCGCAAACGCAGACCGACACCACCGAGACCAAGGCGTCGGACGGCGTTGTCTTTAACCTGAAGCAACTCAATGCGGTGCAGACGGCGGTCCAGTCGTCGGACGGGGCTTCATCCTATAATGTGCCGCAGGGTCTCATCGACGCCTTGCCGGAAGGTGATGACGCCAGCCTCAGGGACATTCTTCTGCAGACCCCGGGCATTGTCCTGGACGCCTACAACCATATCCACGTCCGGGGTGACTATGACAACCTGCAATACCGCCTGAACGGCATCATATTGCCGGGGGATTTGTCGGTTTTCGCCCAATATCTTAGCCCGAAGATGGCAAGAAGCATCGAGGTGATGACCGGGGCCCTGCCGGCGGACTATGGCCTGCGCAATGCGGGGGTCATCGACATCACGACGAAGAAGTATCTCAGTGATGGCGGCGACGTCTCCGTCTTCACCGGTTCGCACGGCGAGTTTTCCCCAAGCGTAAGCTACGGCGGAAAGGTCAATGACGATAGCTTCTTCGGCACGGTAAGCACGGTCACCGATGAGTCGGGTCTGGAAGCGCCGAACAATACCGCCAACCCCAAACACGACCGCACCGACCAGGCCCTGGGTTTCGGCTATTACGACCACTTCATCGACGACACCAGCCACCTGACCTTTATCGGCGGCGTATCGAACCAGACTTTCCAGATACCGGAGGCCGCAGGTCTTAATTCGTCGACCGACGGCACGGGATTCGCGGTCGCCGGGCAAGACAATTACAGCAGCGACAATATCGACAGCGCGCAACGCGAGTTGACGCAATATGGTGTCGTCTCCTACGCCAAGGCCATCGGCTACCTGTCCCTCAGCGTCTCGCTCAATGCCCGCAACGCGCAACTGACCTATAGGCCCGACGTCGATCCGGAAATCGCCTTCAACGGCATCGCGCCCTACATCAAGGAAAAGGACCAGGCCTACGGGACGCAGGCCGAAGCCACCTATACCTTGAACGCCGCCAATGCCGTCAAGGCAGGCATCGAGATCAATGACGAACAAAGCACGACCTATGTAGACGCCGCCGTCCTGGCCTTGACGCCAGGCGGGACACCGGTCTCGGGTCAGCCGACCCACATCATCGACCAGAGCGCGCATGAGACCGACACCTATAGTCTCTACGCGAGCGACGTCTGGACGGCATCGTCGAATTTCACCCTGATCTACGGCGTGAGATTCGACGACCTGAAATCCTATCGCGACGAAAGCCAGTTCAGCCCGCGCGTCAACTTCGTCTGGAGCATCGATCCCAGTTTGATCGTCCACGGCGGCTATTCGCGGTTCTTCACGCCGCCGCCGGCGGAACTGGTCACGACGTCCTTGCAATCGAAGCTCACAGGGACGAGCGGCGATATTTCCGGCGCCAACACATCCCCATATACCGAGCGGGACAACTATTTCGATCTCGGCCTGCGCAAGCAGGTGTCCAAGGCTCTCAGTGTCGGCATTGGCGGCTATTACCGCCTGGCCCACGATCTTGTCCAGGAAGACCAGACGAGTTCCCCCCTGCTTCTCGTTCCGTATAATTTTCGCGACGGGCGCAACCAGGGCATCGAGCTGACGGCCAACTACGTCAAGGGACCTTTGACGGCCTACGTCAACTACACGATCGCCCACGCCACCGGTCGCAACGAAATTACCTCTCAATTCAACTTCTCGGCCTTTGAACTCGCCTACACGGCCAACCACTGGGTCCATTTGGACAATGACGAAACCCATACGGCATCGGGCGGCATCGTCTACAAATGGCGCGAAAACCGCATCTCGCTTGATGGCCTCTACGGCAGCGGCCTGCGCGAAGACGCCCCTTCGGGTGTTCCCGGGAGCCTTCAGGACAAGCCCTATGCCCAGATAAACCTGTCCCTGGACCATCAATTCGGCGGGTCGCAGGGCGTAAACGGTCGTCTGGACGTCATCAACCTGTTCGACCGCGCCAACCAGATCGGCGGAGGCGCGGGCATCGGCATCGGCGGTAACCAGTGGGGCCCAAGACGCAGCCTCTACGTCGGGATTTCGAAGTCCCTGTAATCACCGCGCGCCCAGGACGCGGTCGCCGCGCATGAGTTCACATCGACACGCTGTCGGCAAATTCACATAGAGGCATGACCGCCTCTAAAGTACGGGAATAACGTGCATGTCCAAAAGTACAATCGGTATCGCTATCATTGCGTTCATCGGGTTCGTCGCCACCTCGGCTGTTGCCGATTGCAGCGACGATCAACAAGCCCAGGCCGCCGCAATTGCGGCCACTCTCACCAAGCCGGCTGTAAGCAAGGTGGTCGCCGTGACCGGCAAGCAAATGGTGAGCGTCGACGCCTGCGAAGCGAAGGACGGCAATTTCATCATCGAATACAAGTACAATTTTCTGGGTGATGGGGGGGTCTACTGGGTTGCGGCGTCGGCAAAATTTGGCCCCGGCGGCGCATCCCCATCGATCAAATTTACCGGCAAAAGCCCCAGTCTCGCCGCCGCCGAGGCCAAGTCGGGCGTTAAGTTGAGCTTCAACTAGATGTAAGTGTAGAACAGACACACCGTCGAGGGCGGTAAAGGCAGGCAGTGTTTTCCGATGCCTCATTCCTGTTCCGGCGATGACCTGCCGTATCGGCATATGCGCGCTTTTGGCGAATTGACTTCGGTGGAACACGTTGAAATTGCACATCTCGGGTGCTGCGTTGATCATTGTCATCCATGCGTTTGACAAATGTCATGTCATTGATAAATAACTAAAAATGTAATTTCTTAAGTATCCCGTAACCATCGCCGGGCATCATGCAAAGGATTGCATGCAGTTGCGTGGGTTCACCGCCGTGCGAAGCGCTGCGTTGACCACAGTCTCCCAGAATGAAAGTGGGCCGGTCCTCCCGATGCTGAACAAACTCAAAATTTCTGCCAAGCTCAATATCGGCTTCGGTCTCATGGTGGCTCTCGTGTTGGCCGTAGCAGCCACCGCCTACATCAATGAACAGACCACTCAAAAGGATATCGCGGAATCCCACAAGACCACCGCCGCCGTCGTCAAGCTCAAGGACGCGATACTGGCCGTGCGCCAGGGGCGCGTCATGATCTGGGCCTTTGCGGCCACAGGTGACGCCAAGTATCTCGGCGAAAGGGACAAGGCTTTCGCCAAGTTCGACGATACCTACAAGGGGCTTGGCGCCCTTGTCACCGACCCGGACGGCACGGCGGACATCGCCGCGTTCAATGACACGGTGACCGCGTTCGAACAGGTCACGGGCACCATGGAAACGGTCGTCAAGAGCGGCGTCTCGCGCGATGATCCACAATATCGTTCGGCGGTCGATGCGCTGAATGCCGCCGCCAAGGCCTATGCCGCAGCGAACGACAAGGCCGGCGCCTATTTCCAAGAGGTGCATAGTGCGTCGTCAAAGGATCTCGATCGGCAGATCGCCTTCTCCAACCAACTGTATATCGGGCTTGGCCTGCTGAGCGTCATCGTCGGTTCTGCCGTGGCCTGGCTGGTGGGGGCGAGCATCGTCCGGCCGGTGCGTCGGATTACCGAGACCATGCAAAAGATCAGCGCGGGAAACTATGGCGTCCAGGTGCCGGCGCTGAGCAATGGCGACGAAATCGGCGACATGGCGCGCACCGTCGAGGTTTTCCGCGAAAACCTGCAAACCGCCGAAATCTACAAGGTCGAGCAGGAACAGGCCAAGGCGCAGGCCGACACCACGCGGCGCGAAGGCATGCTCAAACTGGCGGACCGGTTCGAAAAATCGGTCGGCGGAATCGTCTCGCTGGTCGCTTCGGCCGCCATCGAGATGCAGGCGTCCGCCGAACAATTGTCGTCGAGCGCCAGGGAAACCTCGGCGCAGTCGGTCGCGGTTTCGGCGGCGGCCGAGGAAGCCGGCGCCAATGTCACCTCCGTGGCGTCAGCGACGGAAGAACTGGGCGCTTCGGTCAATGAAATCGGCCGGCAGGTCAGGACCTCGGCCTCGGTTTCCGATATCGCCGTCCGCGACGTCGACAGCGCGGTGCGCGTGGTGCGCGAACTGAATGAAAGGGCCGCCAGCATCTCGGGCGTCGTCGACATGATCGCCGGACTGGCCAGCCAGACCAACCTGCTGGCGCTGAACGCGACCATCGAATCGGCGCGTGCCGGCGAAGCGGGGCGCGGATTTGCCGTCGTTGCCTCGGAAGTCAAGGCGCTGGCCGCCCAAACGGCGAAAGCCACCGGCGATATTTCCGAGAAGATTTCGCAGATTCAGGAGGCGACCGAGCAGGCGGCCGCTGCCATTCAGGGGATCACCCAGACGATCCAGACGATCAGCGACAACAACACGACGATTTCTGCCGCGGTGACGCAGCAAACCTCGACGACCGAGGAGATTGCCCGGGCGGTGAGTCAGGCGGCGCTGGGCACGGGCGAGGTGACAGAAAACATGGCCGGTGTCGCCAAGGCCGCCGAACAGACCGGCGATGCGGCGGCGCTGGTTCTGAATGCGTCGCGCGAGCTCTCTGCCCATGCCGACCAGTTGACCCATGAAGTCAGTTCGTTCCTGGCGGGGGTTCGCGCCGCCTAAACCGGCTAATCGGCAAACGGCCCGAAATGCCGCCGACCGTTCAAGACTCTGGAGCGCTATGCGATTGGGTTGACCCAAGTCGCATAGCGCTCCAGCCATTTTTGTCGCACGACAAATGCGTCTGAATATTTCGCTCGTCGGACCAACTGATTTCTGCCCGTCAGTTGATAATAATCAATGGATATATGTAAGCAACTCTTTAGTCAAACCGGATAACAACGTTTCATATTAAATTAATATTATCCACATTACAGTCCAAAGGTCACGATTTTGATCGCAATTGGTCTATTTTGACTTTGAGAATGTGGAATGTTTGATGATGAAACGTCTGTACAATTTTGTTTTATCGTCAGGTAAATCTCTCGGTGCTCTGATATTATTCTCTTTCTTGACGACCGCTCCGACCGCCCACGCGATTCCCAGCTTCGCCCAGCAGACGGGGCAACCCTGCTCGGCCTGCCATGTCGGCGCCTTCGGTCCGCAACTGAAACCCTACGGCCGCGACTTCAAGCTGTGGGGTTATCAAGCCTCCGACGGGAAGAGCAATTTGGTCCCTGTCGCCGTAACGAATTACGTCTCGTACACCCATACCCATGCCCCGCAATACCCTGCGGCCGCGCGTCATTTTGCCGACAATGGCAACTTCGCCATCGATCAGACCAGCCTCTATTTCGGCGGCAAGATCGCCGGGGGTTTTGGCGCCTTCGGCCAGGTGACATATGACGGCGTCGGGGGCACGTTTCACATCGACAATGCCGATGTCCGCAAGGTCAAGGCCCTGGAAATCGGCGACAAGGATGTTGTGATCGGTTTCGATTTCAACAATGGCCCGGGCGCCCAGGATGTGTGGCAGGCCACGCCCATCTGGACTTTTCCCTATAACGGCTCGTCCTTGTCACCGACACCCGCGGCTTCGACCGTGATTGACGGGACCTTCGCCCAAAGCGCCTTCGGCACCGGCGCCTACATTTTTTGGGACTACACCTACTATGCCGAGCTGACCGCCTACAAAGCCCTGAGTCCTGTCTTCGCCGGGCGGCTGGGTCTGGGGGAGAATTCGCAATCGGACGTCTATGACCGACTGATGCCCTATTGGCGCTTCGCTCTCAATCACGACTTCGGTACGAAACAATCGCTGGAGGTCGGGACCTACGGTCTTATTTCGACCAGAGCCCCGGGCGGCGTAGCGAACTCTGGTCTGGACCACCTGGACGACGTGGCCTTCGATCTGAACTACTACAATCAGGTTGTGAAAAATCAGGTCTATTCCCTGCACGGCACGTGGATCCACGAAAACCAGAACCTGTCGGCCAGCACGGTCCTTCTCGGCACAAATCCAAAGGATCGGCTGGATACGGTGCGCGCCGACCTTTCATGGGCCTACGCCAATACCTGGATACCGACCCTGCAGGTCTTTTCGACAACCGGAACGGCGGACAAGGTCCTTTATCAAAATGGTAATGGCAGCCCCAATTCCACCGGCTATGTCATGGAGCTGGCCTATGTGCCGTGGGGGAAGTCGAATTCCCCTGTTTACTGGATGAACTTTCGTGTCGCCATTCAATATACGGGATACAGTGAGTTCAATGGCACGCGATACAGGGCATACGATGCCAATACGACCTATATAAACTTCTGGACCGCCATCGCTCCACTCGGTTGGATGGTTACAGGAAGGTAATGCGGCGTCCCGTTTGTGGCCACGTCATCTCTAATTACGCCCAAAGCAGCTTCCGAATAGTGTGACCCACTTTCCGGATTACAAAGCAGGTTAAAACAAAGAACGCGGGCGTCGATCTGATGCGATCAGATTGGAAAACGCTCTCGCGCAGGAGGTAGATCATGAAGCACTTTCATTATTTCATCATCGCGGCGGTTGCGTTTGCCGCCGGCTCCGCGCTGGCCGCCGGGGATGTGGCGATCACCCAAAAGGACCAGGCCTTTTCCCAGCCGTCCGTAACCATCGCGGCGGGCCAGCACGTGGTGTTCACCAATGCCGACGACGTAACCCACAATATCTCGGTGCGCTCCAGCGACGACGATACCGAAGACCTCGGCCTGCAAAAGCCAGGTCAAACCGTATCCTTCAAGTTCACGGATCCAGGCACCTATCGCGTCATTTGCTCGATACATCCAAAGATGAAAATGACCGTTGTCGTGAAATAGATTCGGCGCAATTGTTAGGTAAAAGTCATGACTATAACCAAGAAGCTACTGATTGTTTCCGCAATTGTTCTGAGTCTGGTCGTCTCGTTGGCGCTGTTTGCCGCTGATATGAACCAGACCATCGGGGCGGAAGCCCTGAGCCTTTATGACAGCAGCTTTATTGGCGTGCACTATGCCCACAAGGCTCAGTTCGCCTTTACCAAGGTCCAGGACAGTACTCATGCGCTGCCTCTGACGGACGAAGACGACATTGCCGCAGTCAACGATGTGCTCAACACGCTGGACGTCGTGCGGGATCGGGCCTCCAACGCCAAGCAAAAGGCCTTGGTGGACACGGCAAGACAGCAGATCGCAAGCCTGATCGCGCCCACGGTGACGGGTGAGCGGCCCAGCCTCTCCGCCTGTCAAAAATCCCTGAAAAAGATCGTTCAACGATTTGCGGACGACGCCTATAACCGTCGCGAAACGACCGAGAGCGATATCAAGCGCTTTCGCAACAACCTGATCGTCGGATCGGGAGTCTGCGTCGCTATCGCCCTGCTGACAATCGCGATGCTCTTGCTGGCCGTTGTCTTGCCCCTGCGCAAGGCTATCCGCATGGTTTCAATGGACACTCACAGTGCGTCCGACCACGCCATCCAGAATCGCAAGGACGAGATCGGCCAACTCATTCGCATCATCGAAAAGAAGCATGAGGAGCGAACAAGTCAAGACCTGGCGAAAGAGGTCGAACATCGTTCGGGCCTTGCCCTTGCCCAGACACGGGCTGAGCAAGAGCGCAAGGACACGCTCGACAGACTCGCGGCAGACTTTGAAGAGGGCGTCGTCAACACCATTTGGCAGATGGCCGCGACGGCGAGGGGGGTGTATGCGACGGCCCAGGTTATGACGACGGCGGTGACCGAGGTTGGGGAAAAGGCTGCGACAGTCAAACATGCATCGACTGAAACAACTCAGTCGGTCGGCGTTGTTTCGCAGGCGATAGACGCCCTCTCACTCAGCATCACCGATATCAATACCCAGGTGAAAAGCTCGAGCGAATCGGCCTTGCGGGCCGTGGCAGAGATCAACGAAAGCGATGAAGTGGCCAAACGCCTCGGCCATACCGCTGAAAATATGAACAATATTGTCGAAGTCATCGCCAATATCTCGAATCAAATCAACCTTCTGTCTTTGAACGCCACAATCGAATCCGCCCGCGCAGGCGAGGCGGGCCGGGGGTTTGCTGTCGTGGCCGGCGAAATCAAGTCCCTGTCGCGTGTCACGGCGACCTCGATAAGCAACATAACCAAGCTCATCGACGATGTTCAGATTGTCTCCAAACAGATCGGGCAGTCGGTGGGAACCGCCAAGACCTCCATTGATAATCTTGAGGCCTTCATGCTTGCGATCCGGCAAACCGTGGATAGCCAGGTCCGCAACAAGCAGGCCATCGAGGACGCCATGAAGCGTACGTCCTTGAGTGCGCAAATCATCAGCCAGGATATTGAGAGGGTGAACCAGTCGACGGCGGCCGCGGCGGATGGCGCCGTGAAGACGCTCGAATCGTCAACACAGATGATGGCTGATTCAGACATGCTCAATGAGATCGTGAGCCGGTTTGTCGCCAGCTTGAAGACGGGAGCCGATCAGCCGAGCCAGGAGGTGAGTCCCTTCCTGGCGGAGGAGCGCGCGGCCTGATCGACAGATCCAACCCAAGCAGGGGTGAAGAGTCCAGCCGGCAACGGGGCACAAGGCACCTGTTCGCGCTACTCTTCACCGGCCGTGTCGTGCGCATTTTCCTTGGCCTGGCTTTCCCGGGCCAGGAAGCCGGCTATCTCTTCGGCCGGCATCGGCTTGCCGAAGAGATAGCCCTGGACGTGGGTGGCGCCCACCGAGCGGATTTTGCGCAGCTCCTCGACGGTTTCGACACCTTCGACGACGTGGCCCATGCCGAGATTGCCGGCCAGCTCGATCATCGACTTGATGATCTTGCGGGCCTGGTCGGCCTTGCCCGGATCGCTCTTGCCCAGCTCGAGCACGAAGGCGCGGTCGATCTTGACCTTGTGCACCTTGACGCGGTTGAGATAGGTGAAATTGGTATAGCCCGAGCCGAAATCGTCCAGCGCGATGCGGCAGCCCATGTCGCTCAGCCGGGAGATGGTCTTCTGCGCCTGCGCGAAGTCCGTCAGCATGGCCGTCTCGGTGATCTCGAATTCGATGCGCGTGGCGGCGACGCTCGAGGCTGCGACCACGGCGATGAGGCGGTCGACGCCCCTGGGCGACAACAGATCCCGCGCCGACAGGTTGAAAGCGATGCGCATGCCCTCGGGCCAGGTCCGCGCCGCGTCCAGCGCCTTTTCCAGCAGCATGGGCGT
>OVEP010006798.1_pt2 | contig 13046 bp, 13 predicted proteins | sample 1779801 | NCBI WGS metagenome assembly OVEP01 (sample SAMEA3914791, study PRJEB12502) | metagenome | biome: forest; material: soil | place: Canada | collected 2011-07-03 | depth 0.1 m
CGGCCGATGCCGCCGCCGGCGCCCGTGACGAGACCCACCTTCTCCTTAAGCAATGCCATGCCGACGCCTCTTGTTTATTGAACACAATTTGCGATATCGTACACTTTAAGAATAAGAGTGTCAGTATTTTGCAGGTCGTAATCGTCCGTCATTGCTGTTTTTTACGCTGTTTCGAGGGTTTCTTCATGTTCAGGCGCCGCATCGTCATCCGCAGTCGCACCGGGACGTCACAGCGCGTGACGCGCGCGGCGCTCGAAGACGACTTTCATCACTTTCGCGTCGAAGTCGCCAGCACGCTCGGCCAGGTGATCTCCGTCGAGGCCACGGCACCGCGCCGCCCCTATACGTTGTGTGCGCAAGCCGCTGGGCAATTGCAGGCGCTGGTCGGCATGGCGCTCACGCCAACTGCCCACGAAGTCACGCGCGTAACGGACGCCAGCGAGCAATGCACCCATCTGTTCGAACTCTCCGGACTGGCGATCGCCGCGGCGGCGCGCGGCACGTTGCGGCGTCAATACGACATCGAGGTGCCGATGCGGGTAAACGATCGCACCCATTCGACGCTCGCGCGTGACGGCGTTCCGTTACTCGAATGGAATGTGCTGGGCACGGTGATTCAGGGACCGCCACCGTATGCGGGCATCGATCTGTATCACGGCATGGCGCGCTGGGCGCTGACGACGCTATCGGGCGAAGAGGCCGAAGCGGCGCTGGTGCTCAGACGTGCGACGGGCATCGCCAAAGGGCGTGGCATGAATCTCGACGCTCAGGTGCATGCGCGCCCCAACGGTAACTGCTTTGCACAGCAGCCCGTGCGAGCCGAACAGGCGATTCGCATCGTCGGCTCGACGTTGGACTTCGCCACGCGCCTCGACGACCTGTGCGCGGACGACGAGGCGTGGCTAGCCTTCGACGAATGAGCCGCTAGAAATCGCGGGGCATAAAAAAAGCCCCCGGAAACAGGGGGCAACTTCCTTGGCTCGCGAAGCCACCAGAAACCACACCGACTATAGAAAGATCGCCAGATTCGGTGTACCCAGCACGGCCTGATCGAGAATGATCTCGCGACGCGCCAGCTTGAACGTTTCGCCGCTGCGGCGCAGCACATCATGGCGCTCGCCGCTGATCAGATCCAGTTCATCGAAGTTGAAACGGCTGCGCGTCACCAGCAGATTGCTGCGCACCACGTATTCGCCGGTCGTGTCGCCCTCATACACCAGCACGTTGGTCACGAGCCGCCGCGTGCGTGACGGCGGATCTTCAGCCCACGCGCTCTTGGTGCCTGTGAGACGCATGATGCGGCCCATGATCGAGCGATAGTTGTCGTGAAAGTGCTGCATTGTACGAATGACCGACGACTCGTGCTGCGCATACGGCCGTGTCTGCCGCAGCGGCGCCGCGTAGACGAGATCGGTTGCGAGCGTCGCGCCCCATTCTTCCAGACGAATCTCGTCGAGCAGCACCGCCTCGTCGTACAGGAACTCGACCACGGCGTTATATACGGCTGAACCGAGCGGCACGCGGGCGCGTTGCGGCACTGCGGTCCGGCCTACGGCTTCTTTTACTTCGCTCATCACACTGTCTCCTTGAATGGCGTTGATTGGCGCGCGGCGCTCAGCTTTCCGAGGTCATCAGTTCGCGCCAGTGCAGCCACCAGTGCCATTGCGTATCGTCCTTCGTGAAGCCTTCGTTGACGATGCCCGGACCCGGCCAGCCCGCCGGCGCGCCGGTTTCGTAGATCGCCTGATACTTGAGCGTCTGCTTCTTGCCCTGCGCGCCCTTGGCGGCAAGCGTCATATGCGGCCATGTGTCGGAGTCGTCCTGCTCGACCATGCCGGACGTGCCGAACAACTGGATGGTCTGCTTGAGCATCTGCTCGCGCACCTCGGGCGGACAGTCCTTCTCCGCGAAGATCCAGTTGACGAACTCGAGCTTGTCCGGTCCGCGCGGAATATAGGCGTGCAGCGTGATCGAGCCGATCACCGAGCCGTCGGCCTGCGGAATATAGAGGAAGCCGAACAGCACGTTCGGGAACATGCCGCCCACTTGAGGCGGCATCGAGGTCTGCACCTGCAATTGGCCTTCGTTCAGATTGCGCTTGAGCTGGCTGACCATTTCCCTGGTCATTCCCGCGGGCGGCAGGACATCGAGCTTCTGCTCGACCGTCAACTGATCCGGGTCGAGACCGGTGAGACGGCGAATTTTGCGGCCGAGGTCGATGCAGCGCAGCGCGTGGCCGTGCGGCGAACTGATTTCGACGCCATACATTTCCGGGCTCAGATCACCGCCCTTTTCATCTTTCTTCGAATACGCGCCCACTTCGCCGAGCCAGCGGTGCAAGGTCAACGTGTGATACCCGTCGCCCGACGACTGTTCGCCCGCCGCCTTCCAGTTGGCGCGCACGATAAAGCGCTGCGGCGGCCCGAGCACTTCGATGCCCTTGTCACTGCGCTTGAACAGCATGTCGTAATACCACTTCGCATCGCCAAGGAATTCCTCGAACGACGGGCCGTTCAGATTCCAGGTCGCGAAGATCAGGCCGCCGTACAGCGTCATTCGCGCCTTTTTCAGCGAGAGCTCGTCTTTGCTGCGAATCTTGCCGTGCATGCATTCTTTCTCGACCGGCGCGCCGAGGAACTGGCCGTTCGGACGAAACGCCCAGCCGTGGTAAATGCAGGTGTGGATTTGCGTGTTGCCCGCGTCCAGCGTGGAGACACGCATGCCGCGGTGCGAGCACACGTTCAGCATGACGTGAATCTCGCCGGTCTTGTCGCGCGTAACCAGCACCGAGTCCGACCCCATGTCGCGGACCATGAAGTCGCCGGAATTCGGAATTTCGCTTTCATGGCCGAGCAGCAGCCATGTCTTGCCGAAAATCCGCTCCATCTCCAGTTCATACAGTTCGGGGTCCGAGAGCGTGCGCATCTGCACCTCCCGCGTTTCGACGTTCACCAGATCAGCGACCTTGGTGCCGTCCGCCAGTGTGGGACTGGTCTGCGTCAACATGCTTGTCTCCTTGACTTACCCTTCGTGGGGTTGAATTGTTAATATAAACACTTTTATCATCTGTGTACATATTTTGAGTTTTTGATCCGGATAATCCCCTAGGGGTGCGAAGCGGGCACGTTCATGCCTGCCCGCGCCCCGGGTCTTCGTCATGAGTCTGCAAGCCATGTCTTTAGCTTCAGGAAGCAGTCCAGCCCTTCGGCACACGCGCCCTGTCGATCTTTGCCAGATCGCAGATCGCGTCGGCAATGCCCGAAAAATCGATGCGACCATACTCACTGGCACGCGCGAGACTGAACGACTCGAACACGGCCGCCGCCACCGGCATCGGCACCTTCGCTGCGTGCGCGGCGCCGAGCACCAGCGCCATGTCCTTGTGCGCGAGGTCGATCGTGAAGCCTGGTGTGGTGTCGCCCGCGAGCACCTTGTTCGGGAAGTTCATCCGCAGTTGGCCATTGCTCGCCGAGGTGCCATAGAGCACCTGCAAGGTCTTTGTGATGTCGAGGCCGAAGCGCTGCGACAGCGCGAGCGCTTCCGCGTTCACCTGACACAGCGTGACGGCGACGTAGTTGTTGACCAGTTTGGTACGCCCACCCGTGCCGACGGCGCCGCAGTGATAGACGGTGGTGCCCATCGCGTCGAGGAGCGGTTTGACGCGGGCGAAATCCGCGTCGCTCGCCCCGACCATGAAGAGCGATTCCCCGCGATCCGCATGCTCGGCGAGACGGCCGACCGGTGCGTCCACCACCGAGAGCCCCTGCTCGCGCGCCCGCGCTTCCAGCCGGTCAGTGGCGAGCGGATCGATCGTGCTCATATCGAGCAGCACGCTGCCGCGCGCGGCATTGGCGAAGATGCCGTCGGCGCCCAGTGCAACCTGCTCCACTTCCACCGAACTCGGCAGCATCGTCACGACGATCGAACAATCGCGCGCGATCTGCGCGACGCTTTCGCCGGCGCGCGCACCCAGTTCCACCAGTTCCGCCACGGCCGCGCGGTTCAAATCCATCACGACCAACTCGAAGCCCCGCTTACGCAGATTGGCCGCCATCGGCTTGCCCATGCGGCCGAGGCCGATAAATCCGATCTTTTCCATCACTCAGGTCCTGTTGTCGTCCATCGTTATCAGAGAGGGCCGGCCGGTTCAGTAGCCGACGTAGGCCGTTTTGCTGTTCGTGTAGAAATCCACTGCGTAGGTGCCCTGCTCACGCTGGCCGTAGCTCGATGCCTTGGTGCCGCCGAACGGCACGTGATAGTCGAGGCCCGCAGTCGGCAGGTTGACCATCGCGAGGCCACTTTTGACATGCTGGCGAAAATGACTCGCGTATTTGTGCGAGCTCGTGCAGATGCCCGCCGAGAGGCCGTATTCGGTATCGTTGGCGAGCGCCAGCGCTTCGTCGTAATCGGCCGCGCGGATGACCGTCGCGAACGGACCGAACACTTCCTCGCGATTGATGCGCATGCCGTTCGACGTGGCGGTCATCAACGCGGGCTGCATGAAGAAGCCGGGCGTGCCGGACTGCAACAACTGGCCGCCTTCGACCAGTTCCGCGCCTTCGTCGCGTCCGGTCTGGATATAGCCTTGCACCATGTCCAGTTGACGCTGGTTGATGAGCGGGCCGATGTCCGTGCCGGCCGTCAATGCGTGGCCGATCTTCAGCGAGCGCATGCGTTTGCGCAGCGCGTCGACGAAACGGTCGTGGATCGCCTCGGTCACGATCAGGCGGCTGGATGCGGTGCAACGCTGTCCCGCCGAAAAGAACGAACCGTTAAGCGCGCATTCGACCGCGACGCCCAGGTCCGCATCCTCGAGAACGACGAGGGGATTCTTGCCGCCCATTTCCAGCTGAACGCGCACCATGTTGGCGATCGCGCTCTGCGCGAGACGCCGGCCGGTGCGTACGCTGCCCGTGAAACTCAGTGCATCGACACCTTCGACCAGCGCCTCACCGGCATCCGCACCGCGTCCGTTGATCAGATTTGCGACGCCGGCCGGCAGACCATTGCGCTCCAGCACGCGAAACAGTTCCCACGCGACGCCGGGCGTTTCTTCCGAAGGCTTGAGCACAGCGGTGTTGCCGAACGCGAGCGCCGGCGCGAGTTTCCACGCAGCAATCGCAATGGGGAAATTCCACGGCGTAATCAGCGCAACGACACCGACCGGATCGCGGCTGATCTGCACGTTGATGTTGGGACGCACCGACGGCAGGTTCTCGCCGCCATAACGCACCGCTTCGCCGGCAAAGAACTGAAAGATCTGACTGGCGCGCACGACTTCGCCGATGCCTTCCGCGCGCGTCTTACCTGCTTCGCGCGAAACCAGTTCGCCGATTTCCTCCTTGCGGGCAGCGAGTTCGATCGAGGTCTTCAGCAGAAGATCGCTACGCACCTGGGTCGTCGTGGCGCTCCACGCAGGTTGTGCTGCGCGTGCCGCGCCGACCGCCTCGCGCATTTGCGCCGCATCCGCGAGCGCGTAATGCCCGATGCTTTCACGTGTATCCGACGGATTGATGCTCTCGATCGAACTCGATCCTTCGCGCCATTCCCCGCCGATGAGGTTGGGCTTCACTGTCATGTGGCTTGTCTCCGATATGCGCAGCATTCGCGTAAACGCTCGGCTGAACGCGATGGTGTTTTGGCAGGGAGTCATCTTAGAATTGCCTGCAATTCGTTGTCGAATGACAAAAACTGATCGCCGTATTACGCACTGACATGCGTGTTGGTCGATTGCAGGCAGCATGTGTTTCAACTACCGGACTTGCCATGGATATCCGCCAGATCCGCACTTTTCTTGCGATCGCCGACACAGGCAGTGCGACACGCGCCGCCGAGTTGCTGCATATCGTGCAACCCGCGGTATCGCGGCAATTGAAGTTGCTCGAGGACGACGTAGGCGCACCGTTATTCGAGCGCGATCGCCGCGGCATGCAATTGACCGAAGCTGGTCATATCCTTCTCGATCGCGCGCGGCGAGCCCTGCGCGAGTTGGAGGCGGCGCAGCAGGAGATTCGGCCTACACCTGGACTCGTGTCCGGCACGGTAAGTTTAGGTCTGCTGCCCAGTAGCTGCGAGTTGCTGACCGGGCCGCTGGTGGGTGCCTTGCAGCGGGCGTTTCCGCAGATACGGGTGTCGCTTTCAGTGGGCTATACCGATCATTTGCTGCGCTGGCTCGAAAGTGGCGAGATCGATGCCGCGCTGCTGTACGACCCGGCAGCTTCGCCAGCGCTGGATGTCAAGCCACTGGTCGAAGAATCGCTGAGCCTTGTCGGGTTGGCTTCGATTGGCTTGAGCGACGACTATCCGGTTTCCGTTGCGGCACTCGGAGAGGCGCCGCTGGTTCTGCCGAGTGCGCCGCATCGGCTGCGGAGTCTGGTCGAACATGCCTGCGCGGCAGCCGGCGTCGACATCACCTTTGCTGCCGGGACCAATGCTTTGAGTGTGCAGAAAGCGCTCGTTGCGCAGGGATATGGCGCGACGGTGATGCCTCGTGTAGCGGTTCAGCAGGAGATCGAGCGTGGGGTGTTCAGCGCCGCGCGGATCGATGCAGAAGCCTTTTTAAGGCGGATTTATCTGGCAATCCCGACCACGAGAAGGTCCTCCACGGCGGTTAGATGCGCCACCACCGTGCTACAGAACTGCGTGAGAGAGATTGCTTGCAGCGGCGAGTGGCAAGGCGCGCGTTGGATCGGGCCCAACCATACCCCGGACTGATCGAAGCATCAACTTTTGTGATTCGACAGGCCGCCGACGCGGCTCCTAGAATCCCTTAGCCGCGGATGCGCCGCCAGGAGACACCACGCCGTATGCGCACATCCGCGTTATCCGCCCTTTGGCAAAGAGAACTCCAATGACCTCACTCGCCGATCAACTGGCCACCTGCAACACCCCCGGCCTTTTCGATGTCCTGCGCATCCACGGCCTGCCCGTCCACGAATTGCCGCGCGACATCAAAGGCCTTGCACCCGGGATGAAGCTCGCCGGACCGGTATTTACCGTTACCGGCCGCTCCGACCCGACCATCTCGGTCAGCGAATCGCTCGAACTCTTCATTTCCAAGGTTCTGTCGGGCGCGCCGCGCGACCACGTCGTTGTGTGCCAGCCGCATGACCATGCGCGCTCGGCGATGGGCGATCTCGCCGCCGAGGCCCTCAAGCAGCGCGGCATCCGCGGCTACTACATCGACGGCGGTTCACGCGACGCGGACGAAATCGAAGCCATCGGCTTTCCGGTTTTCGCCCGCTATACGAGCCCGATCGACATCGTCGGCAGCTGGCGCCTGGAAGCCACCGATGTGCCGGTGATCATCGGCGGCGTGACGGTGTCGCCGGGCGACTACCTCCTCGGCGATCGCGATGGCACGCTGCTAATCGAGCGCGAACACGCGGAGTTCGTCATTACCGAAACGGTCAAGACGATGAGCACGGATTCACGCATGCGTACGGCCATCCGCGGTGGCCGCGATCCCTATGACGCCTTCCTCGAGTTCGGCAAGCTGTAGAACACCCCCAGGACACCCCATGAAGATCGCCCGCTATCAATTGCATGACGCCGTTCACTATGGTGTGCTCGAAGGCGAGCATCTGGAGCGCCTGAGCGGCTCGCCCTTCGACGGCATCACGCCGGCCGGCCAGACGGATGCGCTCGCCGATGCGAAGCTGCTTTGCCCACTGCCCGCCCCGCGATTGTTCGCGGTAGGCATGAACTACGTCGGCCACATCGCCGAGGCCGGTGCGAAGACGCCCGAGATTCCGCAGTTCTTCATGATGCCGAGCACGGCTGCGATCGGCCCGGATGAAGCGATCGTGCGGCCACGCGAGGCCCAGGTGGTCCATCACGAGGCGGAGCTGGCCATCGTGATCGGCAAAAAGGGCCGTCGCATCGATATCGCCCATGCGCTCGACTACGTGTTCGGCTACACCTGCGCGAACGATGTGAGCGAGCGCGTGATCCAGAACCGCGAAATGGGCTACGGCTGTTTGCTGGTCGGCAAGGCATTCGATACCTTTTGCCCACTTGGGCCCGTCATCGCCACGGGACTCGACGCCGGCAATCTACGCGTGCAGTCGAGCGTCAACGGCACGAAGCGCCAGGACGGCAACACCTCGGACCTGCTCTTCTCCGTGCCCTTCATCGTGTCCTATCTGAGTCAGGCGGTCACCCTGCTGCCCGGCGACGTGATTCTCACCGGCACGCCATCTGGCGTCGGCCCGCTTAATGGCGGCGACGTCTGCGAGATCATCATTGAAGGCATCGGCACGCTGAGCAACCCGGTGATCGACGAACCCGCTTGAGCAGGCTCGCCGCCGCGCCCTCTTTCGAAACAGGAATTGACATGCAACGCTACCTGCAAGCGGACGAGTTGCCGCGTGCCTTGCCGTCGCGCGATGGCGTCTTCGTGAAGAATCGCTTCCGTCAGGCGCTCGGCTTCGCTTCGCTGTGATCACGCCATGAACCCATCCACGACGATTCCGCTTTCCGCCGAACTCGAGGCGCAGTACAACATGCGTCTGCTGCGCCCCGATTTCGAAGCGAACCTGCTGCAAGAATGGCTGTCGCGTTCGGCCGCATTCCGTCGCTCGCCCGGCGCGCAACTGGATGTCGCGTACGGTCCGGGGCCGCGGGATCGACTGGACTACTTTCCCGCCGCGTCCGCCGAGGCGCCGCTGCTGATTTTCTTTCACGGCGGCTTCTGGCAGCGCGGCGACAAGTCGGTCTATAGCTTCGTGGCCGAGCCGTTCGTGGCCGAAGGCATATCGGTCGTGCTGGTGAACTACACGTTGTGTCCGGCCGTGTCGGTCGACGAGATCGTCGCGCAGTCGCAACGGGCGCTGGCATGGTTGTGGCGTCATGCCGACGAGCTTGGGTGCTCGCGCGAGCGCTGGTTTGTCAGCGGCCATTCGGCGGGCGGCCACCTCGCCTCGCGCATGATAGCGACGCATTGGGATACGCTCGGCGACGACTTGCCGAAGCAGATGCTAAGCGGCGCGATCCTGATCTCGGCACTGTTCGACCTGGAACCGCTGTGCGAAACCTCGATCAACGAAGGATTGCAACTCGATCGTGAGCAGGCGCGTGCCGTGAGTGCGTTACGGCACGCGCCCGCGACCGACGCACCGCAATTGATCGCCGTGGGCGGCGCCGAGACGCCAGCGTTTCATCAGCAGGCTCGCGCTTACGAAACGGCATTCGGCAAAACCCAGCGTTTCATGCCGCATTACCGCATCGACGACTGTGACCATTTCGACGTGATGCAGGCCTTTGCGGATCAGACCCATCCGTTCTTCGCGCTCTGCCGCGATTTCGTCCGCGCGCGCTAACGCTAGCGCGGAGTGCGGCGTGCAAGCGCGGATGCGGACGTCACGCAGCGCGCTTGCTTCCGCTTCAGCCTTCGCCGAGCCCGCTCAATCCACCATCCCGAGCAGCGCGCGGATATCACGCCCTGGTTCGGCGTCTGATCCGTACGAGAAGTCGCCGCGCGCCTGCCGTTGCACCAGTTGATCCATCAGGAAACGGTAGCGCGTTCCCGGTGCATCGAAACGCGAATGCAGATCGAGGCGCGCGTCCGGATCGAAATAGCGCTCGTTCTGCGGCCGGATCACCGAGTTGTCCTGCGGCTGGATCACGAACGCGATTCGCGGCATCACATAACGCAGCGGAATGGGTGCGGCGGTCGTATTGAAGGTGACGTCGCAGCGCGAGCGATGGCGGCCCACCGGCACGAACGGTTGCAGGTTCGGCACATCGTAGCCGGGTCTGAAGCGCGGATAGGAAATGCACACGTTGCTGCGCAAATGCACATGCAGCACCGCACGGAAATCCTGGTACTTCGCGCGTACGCCGCCGACCCAGCGCATGATCGGCGCCACCGACTTCTGCGTCACGATGCGGGTGCGCGTGACCGTCTCCGAGGTCCATTCCGTTTCGACGATGTCGGACTCGGAGGTGCCGTCGCCGATCGTATTCGCGTGCAGAAAATCGGCATGCGTGAGGTCGATCAGGTTCTCGATTGAGAGTGCCGAAGTCGAATCGAAGCGCACCGTGCGTTGCGTATAACCGGGCAAGCTGCCGTCGAGCGGCAGAAACGGAATGTGCGGCAGTAATTGCTCGTCGGCGTTATCCGGATTGCCGTACCACGACCAGATATAGCCATAGCGTTCCACCACCGGATAGAAACCCAAACCGCCGGTAAACGCGCTAGCCTGCGCACGGCGCTGTTCCAGTTGCTCGGGACGAAACTCGGCCGCGAGCGGCTTACCTGCGTGGTCTCGCCACAGAAAATAGGGCTGTGAATGGACGATGCGACGAATCGGTTTCTCCGTCACGTCGCGGCTATGCGAGACCGGGAACCAGGCGTCGCGCAGATCGTAGTTGAGCGGGGTCCAGTCGCGGCGCGCCGATCTGGACGATGTGGCGGCCGGAGAGGCCGCGGCATTGACCGTATCGGCGGCAAGTGTTTCAGTGACGGCATTCATCTTGCGATGCTCCTTGTCGAAATGGAAAGCAACTCAGGCGGCCTCGCTCACAGGCGCAAATCGCGCGGCACGTGCCGCGGCCAGGTCACGCGACGGCGCCACCAGCAACGCAGCCAGCGCGGCGCCGTCGATCATTGGATGGATCCGGAACGGCGCGCGTGCACGAGCCCGGGCGAGATGCCAGCGAAGCGGCGCGCCGGCCACCCGCGTGTCGTGTCTGAAGCCACGCCAGCATAGGCTGGTGGTGCCACGCCGATTGGCGCTGGAGGCGATGGACAAGGTCACGAGCGGTGCCTCATCCGCATCGAGCAACTCGACGCGTATCGTGCCGCCCTCGAGCGGCACCGCCGTGCGCACAATCAGCGGATGGTCGATGACGAAGGCCGGCGGCAACATCCGCGTCGTCCATACCGCACCGCGATCGACCACGAGACGCCCTGCTTCCACCCGTGCATCGCCAAGGAAGAAATCGGTCATACGCACGCTGCCGAATTCGAGCAGGCATTCGGGACCGTCGAGCATCGCCGCGAGATATTCGTCGTGGGCGATATTGACCACCGCCGCGCCGCTGAACTCGCTGCCCCGCGGTTGATAGTCCGCGCCCGGCAGCGGCGCGTCGTCGGGGCTGCCCTCGCCTAACCATACGTGGACGAAGCCATGGCTTTCGGCAACCCGATAGGCACGCGCGCCGTAACGCGACGGCACGCGCTCGTCCTCACGCAGATTCGGAATCGTGGTGCACATCCCCGTCGTACCGTTGAAGGTCCAGCCGTGATAACCGCATTGCAGCCCCTTCGGCGTGACCGTCCCGAGCGCAAGCGGCACGCGCCGATGCGGACACCGATCCTCCAGCGCGCACAGTTCGCCCGTCGCATTGCGAAACAGCACCAGCGCCTCACCATTGCACACGACCGCGAGCGGCTTCTCGCCGTTCACCGATTCGCAAAGGGCCGCCGCCCACCAGTTGCCTGTCGTCATACGCGTGTCTCCGTCTTTTTTATCGAGTCTCGCCGGCGCGGCGCAACAGGGCATCGCACCGGCTCGCGTTGCAGACTTCCTTGCGCGTTTTGCTTTTGTCCGCGCTACCGCTTCAGGCAGCGACCTGCTCACTGACGTCAAGCTTCAGCAGCTTGATGGCATTGCCGCTGCGGATCTTCTCGCGATCCGTTTCGGAAAGCCCGAGGCCTTCGGTCAGATCGCCGTGCTCGTACGCGCCGCCGAAATTCGTGCCGTACAGCAGGTTGTCCGCACCCACCACCTCTACCACGCCGCGCCGCAAACCGGTTGCGTGCACATCGAGATCGAAATAGAAGTTCGGCAGATAGTCCATCACCGGACGCTTGTTGCGCGAGTCCGGCGCCATCACGCGATTGAGATCGTTCAGGCGTCCAAGCTGGAAAATCGCCATGCCGCCCGCATGCGTGATGTAGGTCTTCAAGCCGGGAAACGTGTCCAACGCGCCGCCGTTGATCAGATTCCAGAAGAACAGCGTTTCGTCGAAGCAGTCGCCGACGATCGAGGTGGTCTCGAACCTGTCGTCGGTATGCTTTTCGCCCCAGTAGATAGACTGGTTGAAGCCGTGCACCATGATCGGTGCATTGAGCTTTTCGAGTTGTTCCCACACCGGGAACAGTTCTTCGCTATGCGCTTCCAGACCGTTGAAATTGGCGCCACCCACGCACACACCCTTGGCACCGAGTTGCGTCACCGCGCGCTCGATTTCGCGTGCGGCCTCGGCCGGATTGGCGAGGTTCGCATGCGCCCAGAACGCGAAATGTTCCGGGTCCTTTGCGCAGAAAGCCGAGAGTTCGTCGTTACAGATGCGCGCGTATTCGTCGCCGAATTCGCCGGCCCAGTACATGAACGCATGCGACGGCGTGGACAGCACCAGCTTGTCGACGCCGCGCTCGGTCATCAGCTTGCGGCGCGCTTCGTGAGTCATGCGTGCGAGCAGATTCGCTTCGGCTTCGTCGTCGTCGCGCGCTTTTGACGGTTGCGTCGTGCCGAGTGAAAAATGGCCCACGGTCAGACCTTTGGTCTTCATGAATGGGCCCCAGAATTCATGACGCTTGAGCATCGCAGGGGTGAAAAGATGGGCGTGGACGTCGATCAGCATGGGGCTTTCTCCTGGTATGGCGGGGGGATGGCTGTGTAGGGCCGTGTAGGGACGCCGTCGCTACGCGAATGTCATGCGGGCTGCGGCGTGAGGTTCGAAATGCGCGCACCGCATGTCAATGCGCGGCGCGCTCTGCTTAATTAATTCGCTCTGTTCGATCTACTGCTTCCGGCATGCGGCCCATGAAACCCGCCGCGCGCTGATGAAACTGGCCGCTGCCGGTGGCGCCCGCCACCGTCACGCCGGAATCGATGACCAGCGTGTGCGCGGTGACATGGCGCGCATCGTCGCTTGCCAGGTAGACGAGCGCTGCGGCGATTTCCTCCGGCATCAGCGGCGTACCGAGCGGCGATGCCCTAGCCGCTGCGTCGAGCGCTGCTTCGAGACTGCCGCGGCCCTGCACGATCATGTTGGTGACGGTCGTACCCGGCGCTACCGCGTTGACGCGCACGCCG
>OVEP010003655.1_pt4 | contig 13044 bp, 13 predicted proteins | sample 1779801 | NCBI WGS metagenome assembly OVEP01 (sample SAMEA3914791, study PRJEB12502) | metagenome | biome: forest; material: soil | place: Canada | collected 2011-07-03 | depth 0.1 m
GGGTGGCGCTGGGTCGTGCTACTCGGGTCGGTGGGAGCGGTGGTGATCTGGGTGATTCGCAGGCGTATCCCCGAGAGTCCGCGCTGGCTTGCGGCGCACGGCGAACCGGAGAAGGCTGAGCGGATCGTGGTGGAACTCGAGCGGCGGGCCGAGCGAGAAACCGGCAAGCCATTGCCGGTGCCTGAAGCGGCGTCGGGTGAGGTGGTAGAAACGGGCCAGTTTCGGGAAATATTCAGTCGCCCATTTCTGTCGCGCACGGTGATGTTGAGCGTCTTCCACGTCTTCCAGACGATCGGGTTGTATGGGTTCTCCAACTGGGTGCCGAGTTTCCTGATCAAGCAGGGTTTCGAGGTAACGACGAGCCTGGCTTATACGCTGGGGATCACACTGGTGATGCCTTGTGGTCCGCTGATCGCCTTGCTTTATGGCGACCGCTTCGAACGCAAATGGCAGATCGTGGCTTCGTCCCTATTGGTAGCCGGCGCCGGGCTGCTGTTTGCCGAAGCGCGTAATCCGGTGTTCATTGTGACGACCGGTGCGTTGGTGACGCTGGGCGCCACGACCATGTCCTACAACTTTCACGCCTATCAGTCAGAGCTTTATCCGACCCGTATTCGTGCGCGTGCAATAGGCTTTGTGTATTCGTGGAGTCGGCTGTCAGGCATTTTCAGCGGCTTCCTGGTGTCGTACGCGCTAAACCGAGCAGGGGTCTCCGGTGCGCTGCTGCTGATTGCCGCGAGCATGGGTATGGTTGCGTTGTCGATTGCCATACTCGGACCGTCGACAAAAGGCCGATCACTCGAATCGCTGACAACCTGAGTAGTGGGACCTATGGTCATTACCCAACCTCGTGGAGCATGAAAATGAAAACAACCTCGTCTGTAACCCGTATCGCTGCTGCACTTGCCGTTTCCTTCGCTGCCCTGGGTTCACATGCCGTGATGGCTGCGCCGGTCAGGAATGTCGTCCTGGTCCACGGCTTTTTTGCCGATGGTTCGGGCTGGCAGGCGGTGTCAAAAATCCTGACGCGCGACGGCTACAAGGTCTCTGTCGTGCAGGAGCCGGAAACGTCTTTCGATGAAGACGTGAAGGCAACCACCCGGGTGATCGACGAACAGGATGGTCCGACTATTCTCGTTGGCCACAGCTACGGCGGTGCGGTGGTGACCGAGGCTGGCAACGACGACAAGGTCGCCGGTCTCGTTTATGTGGCGGCATTCCAGCCCGATACGGGAGAAAGCCCCCTCGATCTGACAAAAAAGATGCCACCCGCGTCTAAATCCATCAAGCCGACTGCTGATGGCCACCTGTACATCGAACAAGCCATGTTCCACGAGGACTTCTGCGCCGATGTGTCCGCGGCCGAAGCAAACTTCATGGCTATCTCGCAGGTGACGCCTGCGGCCCAGGCGTTCGGCGTGCCGATCCAGCACGCGGCCTGGAGGACCAAGCCGAGCTGGGCCGTTGTCGCAACTGCGGACCGCGCAATCAATCCCGATCTCGAACGCTTCATGACCAAGCGTGCTGGAAGCACGACGGTCGAGATCAACTCGAGCCATGTGGCCTACATGTCGCATCCCGCCGAAGTCGCGAAGCTGATCGAACAAGCCGCAGCAAAGTCCAGCAAGCAATGATTGAACGCGATACGCCGCCTGTGATCGGAATGATTGTCAGGCGGCGTTGGCGCATCGCTGACGACCTGAGTAGCGAGCCCCACGGCCGCAATGGTGACATGGGTCTATAACGGCGCGTGTGCAAAGAGCACTGTGCAGGTGCAGCCCGGCCGACCTGCCTATCCGCGCCGTGTGCCGGGTCCTGATACCCGTACCTTCGACGTTTTGGGTGCTTCGTGTTGCACGTCGTGTATGACCTGGCCTGTGCGCAGCGTGTTGATGGAATCTGCGGACATGTCGGTCACGAGACGGCTGCGCTCAGGCGAAACCGTGATGGTCAGATGCTGGACCGGCGTACGTTTCGAGTCGTACACGAGGCGTGTGGTCCTGAGCAGCGGCATACCGATTTCCGTGTCGAGCCATTGCGCAAAGGTGGGGTCCGCGGCGACTGCAGTCACCTCCTGAATCACGCGGCCGAAGTCGACGCCGTGACTCATCAGGATCTCGTACAAGGCGTGCTTTTTCAGGCTGGCGGCGGTGACCGATTTGCTGTAGCGCTCGGGAATCCACGCCTCGGAAACCATCAGAGGCGTATCGCCGGATTTACGCAGCCGCAACGCATGGACCGCACGGTCCGAGGGCTCCAGTTCCAACTGGATCGCAATCGCCGTGGGCGGCGTTTCCAGGTTGACGCTGAGAACCTGCACCTTGGTCTCTGAGGCCGCCTTGTGCAAGGCGTCGACGAACCCGAGTGTGGCCGCTTGACGGGCCACCGGCAGGTCGGTGGGCACAAAGGTGCCGAGGCCCTGCCGGCGTTGCACCAGACCCAGCGCTTCGAGATCAGCCAACGCCCGGCGCGCAGTGATCCGCGACACACCGAAGTCGGTGCACAGATCTTCTTCCCTTGGAATCATGCTGCCCGCGGGATAAGTGCCGCTGATGATCCGCTCCCGCAATACGAGGAACATCTGGCGATGCAGTGAGGTGCCACGGGACCGGGAGAGCTGCGGGGAAGTCGGGGTAGACATCGTTTAGAGCAGGTTTATAGAGTCTTTCTATCATAGCGTAGAAATTGCTCTGAAGTCTTATGTTATGTCAACAGTACAACTATATCGGAGTCGCCCGGACATCCCGGTTTCGGTCACATCACCCGCACGCTGGCAATCACCCGTTGACATGTTGTTATAAAGATATAACATGTGAGCATGCCGCCAGCGAACAGATTCGAACGCGGTGTGCATTCAAGCGGAATTGCAAAGACAATCGTGGAGGCTGGATGACAGCAGCAGCAAAATTGCGGGCGTTGCTCGCAAAGCAGGAACTGGTCGTGGCACCCGGCGCCTATGATGGCCTGACCGCCAGATTGGTGGAGCGTGCGGGATTTCCGGCTGTGTACATGACGGGAGCGGGGACGTCGGCGCGTTACGGTTATCCCGACTACGGTTTGCTGACGATGAGCGAGATGGTCGACAACGCGGGCATCCTGTCGAATGCGGTGGACGTGCCCGTCATCGCCGACGCCGACACGGGCTACGGAACGGAACTGAATGTGTTTCGCACCGTGCGGGAATTCGAGCGTAGCGGCGCGGCGGGTATTCATATCGAAGATCAGGTTTCGCCTAAGCGCTGTGGTCACCTCGACGGCAAAGACGTTATCTCGCGCGAGGAGTTCATCGCGAAGATCCGCGCTGCCGTAGCGGCGCGGCGCGATCCGGATTTTCTGCTGATCGCACGCACGGATTCACGGGCCGTCGCTGACATGGACGAAGCTGTAACACGCGCTAACCTGGCCCTCCAGGCCGGCGCAGACATGATCTTCCTGGAAGCCACGCAATCGCTTGATGAAATGGCCGCTGTGCCGCGCCTCGTCAAGGGCCCCTGTCTGCTGAACATCGTGCGTGGCGGCAAGACACCTGACGTTGATCTGGCAACGGTTGCGCGCTTCGGCTACCGTCTGGCGATCCTGCCGAGCCTGCTTATTGCCGACGTTACCGACACCTGCATCCGTACCTTGCGGCAATTGAAGGAGACCAACACGCCGCCCGCATCGGCGGGCGCCGCGACGCTGGCGGAGCGGTTCCGTAATCTTGGCTCGAGCGAGTGGGACGAACTGCGTACGCGCTTTCGTGACAACAGCACGGTCGCCGGTGACGCGTCGCGTGCGCATTGATGGAGCCGTCATGACAGGCAAGACACTTTTCGGCAAGGTCTGGGATAGCCACGTTGTCTCGGACCTGGGTGGCGATTGGGCGCTGCTGCATATCGACCGGCATTTGCTGCATGACCTGTCCGGTACGTCAGGCCTTTATGAACTGGCTCAACGCAAGCTCACTGTGCGCAACCCGGAACTGGCTTTCGCGACGCCCGATCACGCGGTATCGAGCGCCCCTGGCCGCACGGGCGACACTTTCGTGGGGGGCGCGCGCCTGTATCACGGCTTGCGCCAGCTCGCAGCCAGGGCGAACATCCGGCTCTTCGATCTTGGCGAACCCGGGCAGGGCATTGTCCATGTGATGGCGCCGGAACTCGGCATCGTCCAGCCAGGCGCGACGCTGATTTGCGGTGACAGCCATACCTGCACCAACGGCGGCCTGGGCGCGCTCGCTTTCGGTGTCGGGTCGTCCGAGGTCACGCACGCGCTGGCGACGCAAACGCTATTGCAGCGCCGTCCGAAAACAATGCGACTGTGGTTCGATGGCCGTCTCGCGCGAGGCGTGAGCGCCAAGGATGTGATCCTGCACGTCATTGGGCAGCTCGGTGCCGACGCCGGCACAGGCTACGCAATCGAATATGCGGGTCCCGCGATCCGCGCGCTCGAAATCGAAGAACGCCTGACGCTATGCAACTTGTCGATCGAACTCGGTGCGAAGATCGGCATGATCGCGCCGGATGAGAAGACGGGCGAATGGCTTCAGGGCCGTGCGTACGCACCGGCGGGCGCGTTGTTCGACCGTGCCCGCGCGTACTGGAGCACGTTGCCCTCAGACGAGGGCGCGTGTTTCGATCGTGAGGTCACATTCGACGTGAACGACATCGTGCCGACCGTCACGTGGGGAACGAGCCCCGAGCACGCGATGCGAATCGACGGTGTCATTCCCGATCCGGCCGCTGCGCCTGACAGCCGGCGTAGCGAGGCTTGGCAGGAAGCGCTCCGATATATGGGTCTTGAGCCGGGTCGTCCGATCGTGGGCACGCCGGTCGACTGGGTCTTCATTGGCTCATGCGCGAACTCGCGGCTGCCGGATCTCAGAGCGGCGGCAGCAGTGATCCGCGGGCGCAAGGTCGCGGATCGTGTCACCGCGTGGGTCGTGCCCGGATCTGAATCGGTCAGGCGCGAAGCTGTTGCAGAGGGGCTGGATCGCGTATTCCTTGACGCCGGCTTCGCGTGGCGCGAGCCGGGCTGCAGCATGTGCGTGGCAGCGAACGGCGAACAGGTGCCGCCGCAGGCGCGGGCCGTGTCCACGTCGAATCGCAACTTCGTGGGCCGTCAGGGTCCGGGGGCGCGTACGCATCTGGCCAGCCCGGCTATGGCGGCGGCCGCTGCGGTCGCGGGCGCCATTGTCGATGTTCGGAGTCTGTAGCGATGGAAAAAGTATCGAAGATAACGGGGGCTGCGGCTCCGCTCATGCTCGCCAATGTCGACACGGACCTGATCATCCGGATAGAGCGGCTCACCAGCGTGCCCAGAGACCAATTGGGACCTTATGCGTTCGAGGCGCTGCGTTATCGGGACGATGGCAGTGACGAACCGGCGTTCGTGCTAAATCAGCCCGCCTTCAAAAATGCGCCGATTCTTCTTGCCGGCGCCAACTTCGGCTGCGGATCGTCGCGCGAGGGCGCCGTCTCGGCACTATGGGGAAGCAGCATTCGTTGCGTGATCGCAGAAAGTTTCGGCGATATCTTCCGGAACAACTGCTTTCAGAACGGACTGCTGCCGGTGCAGCTATCGGCTGCCGAACTGGACGTGCTGAGCCGCGACGCGGCCGGCGGAGAAAGCGTGACGGTGGATCTCGATCAGCAAACGGTTACTGCGCCGCGGGGACAGACCTTCCGGTTCGAAATCGAGCCATTGCGCCGCAACGCGCTTTTGCAGGGACTCGACGAGATTGGTCAGACGATGCTGCGCGAGTCCGATATTGCGGCCTGGCAACGTCGTGATAGTGAGAGCCGTCCGTGGATGTGGGCGCTGACACCGGGGCTCGCGAGGACCGGCGGCATGGCTTGAGGGGCGGCTGGAATGTTTGCGGCATCCACGGGGCCTTTGCCTGGTCGCCCGGGTGCCGCGCCTACGACAACCTGCCGCGCTCCTTGCGGCGATGATGACGATAACGACATATGAAAGAACGTGTTCTTGAAGCCGAGGCAACTGAGCTTGTTTCAACGGGTCCAACCGATCCCGACGGACCGACCGGTCAACTGGCGCAATGGCTGGCCGCCGTCGAACTGATAGACATTCCGGGCGAGGTGATCGAGCGCGCACGCTACCTGATGCTGGACGGTATCGGATGTGCGCTCGTCGGTGCGCAACTGCCGTGGTCCCGCACAGCGGTTGGTATCGTCGCCGACTTCGATGGCGGGCAGGATTGCACGATCATCGGCTGGGGCCGGCGCACCACTGCGTCCGCCGCGGCTTTGTTGAACGGCACCTTTATCCAGGGTTTTGAACTCGACGACTTCCATCCCTTCGCGCCGCTTCACAGCGCATCGATCGTGCTGCCGTCATTGTTCGCCTGCGCGGAAAAGCAGGTGTCGCGGCCGGTGAGCGGCGAGGAATTTCTTCTCGCCATGCTGTGCGGTCTGGAGGTCGGCCCGCGCGTCGGCCTCGCGTTGCACGGCGCACAGATGCTTTCGCGCGGCTGGCATTCCGGATCCGTGTTCGGCACGCACGCGTCGGCCGCGGCCGCGGGCAAGCTGATGGGGCTCGGCGCCGCGGCGTTCGAGGACGCGTTAGGTCTTGCGGGCACGCAGTCCGCAGGTCTGATGGCCGCACAATTCGAGGCGATGTCCAAGCGCATGCATCATGGCTTTGCATCGCGCAACGGTCTGTATGCAGCCGTCCTTGCGGCTGGCGGCTACACCGGCATCAAGCGCGTGTTCGAACGGGATTACGGCGGTTTCCTGTCGACCTTTGGCGAAGGTCATGCGCCGGATGCGTCACAGGTCAGCGGCGAGCTGGGAACGCGTTGGGAAACACAGCGCATCATCATCAAACGTCATGCGGCAATGGGGGGCCTGCTCGCGGCGATCGACGGCATCCAGGCGCTCAAGCGCGAGACCGGGTTCACCGGTGACGATATCGAGCGTATTGAAATCGATCTGGGCCATGCCGTGTTCCATCACGGTGGCTGGGTTGCCGAGCGGCCGCTTACCTCGATCGGTGCGCAGATGAACATGGCGTATGCCGTCGCCGTGACGGTGCTTGACGGTGTCGCGCTGACGAAGCAGTTTGTTGCGCCAAGGCTCGACGCCGACGATGTGTGGGACCTGATCGGGAAAATCACGGTCCGGCACGACGCGACGTTCGACACCCTCGGGCCAGCCGCGCGCGGTGCGACTCGCCTCGTGGTTCATTTCCGCAACCGGCCGCGTCGGGAGCTGCTGCTGAGGCACCCGGAGGGCAAGGCGCTACCTGAAGTGTCGAACGAAGAGATTGTTCACAAGTTCCGGCAACTGACTGACGGCGTGATCGCGGTGTCGCGCCGTGACGAGATCGAGCGTGCCGTCGTGGGTCTCGAGAAGATGGCTGACGTCCGCGAGCTGATCGGACTGCTGGCTGAGCCAGTAAAATCACCGCTTGAATGAGCTGCCGCCTTTTTGAATCGGACCGAAGCGACGGTCCGTTCGTCTTGTATTACCCGTCCCATTACACCATGCAAACGTTATTTTTAAGTCTCGCGTCCGGACGTTCCTTCACGAGGCGCGCGCAATGATCGATCGATTGCTGGGTCGCCTTTTGCGTGGCCGGCACGCTGGCGAAGAGCACCTTCTCAATCGCGATCTGCGCCTCCCCTCCAGCCGGGCCACCATCGAACTGACAAGCACGGCGTTCAGGCCCGGTGCGGTGATTCCTTTGCGCTATGCGGGAGAGGGCGTAGGCGATAACGTCTCGCCGCCTCTCGCATGGCGCAACGTGCCGGATCGCGCTGTCGAACTGGTGCTGAACATCGAAGATCCCGATGCGCCGTTGCGCCGCCCGTTTGTTCATCTGGTCGCCGCGTGCATCCCGCCTTCGATATCGGGTGTGGCAGAAAGCGCGCTCAATGCCAGTTCGTTTTCGACCCAACGGGAATTGGGGCTCACAACCTTCCGGAAGCTGGGCTACGGGGGGCCGCGCGCATTGCGGGGACACGGGCCACACACGTACGTGTTTCAGGTGTTTGCGTTAGCCAGAAAGTCGGGCCTCCAGTCGGGAATGACGCGCGACGATGTGCTGCGGGCGCTTAAGGATAACGTGCTCGCGTACGGAGAAATTCGCGGGGTGTTCGAACGAAAATAAGCTGGAAGGATTCCGTTTTGTGCGCTGGCCATGTCAGCGTCATAGCAAGTGATGGCCGATTTGTTATTTTATTAATTAAGTATCCTTATTATTTTTCGAGATGGTTCTATCAATTTATAACACCCGCGTTAATCGTGGCGCGGGCTGATGAACTGCCGGTTGATCACGTCCGGGGATGGCGACACCGCCCGGCTATCACGTTGCACCGAACTATATAAAAATGGAGACGATGTGAAAACTATTTACGTTGCTGGAGCGCTTGCAGCATTGGGAGCGGGAAACGCGATGGGGCAGTCGAGCGTGACCTTGTATGGACTCACAGATGTCAGCGTGCAGTATCTGACTCACGTCAATCGCGCTGGGGATTCGACCGTGCAAATGGGCGGCGGCGGTCTGTCGGAAAGCCGCTTTGGCGTGAATGGAACCGAGGACCTGGGCGGTGGCAACGCGGCGATCTTCCGATTGGAGAACCGTTTCGATCTCAATAATGGCCAGTCCGATCCCGCTCTGCCGTTCTGGAACACGGCATTCGTCGGTTTGAAGTCCGCCACTCTGGGCACGCTTACCATGGGGCGTCAGAGCAACGTACTCGCCAGCATAGTCGACCGGACCTATGCATCGAATTCGTGGGTGCCGTTCAATTTCAGCTTCCAGCCGGAAATCACCATGCTCGGTGGCCTTTGGTCCAGCAACATGGCGAAATACACGATCAAGCTCGCCGACGTGGTCGGCCAGGCTTCGTACGCGTTCGGGAACGTGCCGGGACACATGTCTTACGGTTCGCAACTGGCCGTCGGCGTCGCTTATATGCCGGCTGCGCCGGTAACTGCAGGCGCGGGCTACATGGATTCGCGCGATTCGACCAACGGTTCGCATTCGAAGGCGTGGACGGCGGGTGCTTCCTACACGTGGCAAAGCACGCAATTCCACGCCGGCTACTTTGAAAACCGGCTCGACCCAGGCTTCCAGTCTTATCTTAACGGCCCGTTTACCGCGCCGGTACTTGCCGCGTTGAAGTTCACCGACTTCAGTTCGCGCCGCATGTTCAGCCTCGGCGCGGTGCACTCGTTCAGTTCGGCAATGCGGCTTTCCTTCAATTATTGGCGCACGCTGCAGACCGGCAAGACCGCGCGGCTCGACGGCACGGCCTCGCAGTTCGAGTTGCTCGCGGACTACAACCTGTCGAAGCGTACCGATGTTTATATCGAAGGCAACTACGGGTTGTATCGCGGCGACCTGATCGGCGCGCAGATCCAGGGTGTCAACGGCTTGGGCACAGCGCAGAAAGGCACCCAGCTAGGCTTGATGGCCGGCATACGCCATCAATTCTGAACGAGGCATCCTGTCTGACAAAGATAGGGTTATTCGAAACGCGATTCTCGCTGCCGGAAAAGAGCGACATGCTCGGTCGTTTCAACGGGGAAAGGAGATTTTATGAAAGTGATCAGGATATTTCAGGCGCTGGGCTTTGTGCTGAGTCTGGCGCTCGCGTCGGGTGCGTACGCTCAGTCTGACTCTAGTGCGCCCTCGGCGACTGTGGCTTCTGCTGCGTCTGGCAAAGCGAATCAGAAGAGCATTAAAAAGGCTGATCGCAAGCTCGGCTCTGACGTGCGGCGTGCGCTGAGCAAGACGAGGGACATCGAGGTGGAGAACATTTTCGTGCGTGCGCACGGTGGCGCTGTCACATTGACGGGCTCGGTGCCGGACAATGCACAGATTGGCAGAGCCGAGGAGGTCGCCAAAAGCGTGCCGGGCGTGACATCGGTCACGAACAAGCTGTCACTGCAGCCCCGGAATTATTAGTTATTCGTGAGTAAGCGTCTGTTACGGAGCCATTTGCGACTGCAGAAAGCGACTTCCCGCCATGCGTGTTCCCAATTACCACTGCCATCGTCTGGAGATAGGAGCGGGTTGCGGCAACGCGGCGGTCTTTCCGCCCGTTGCCGCAATGGCCCGACGCAGCGCCTGAAACGATGTCTCGAATCAGGCCGCGCAGCTAGCTATTACTGCTTGATGCCTTCAGCCTGGATATTCAACGTGGTCAGCATCTTGAAGCCGTAGGTTTTGCCGAAGTCGACGCCGAAATCGTCGCGATTGAACGTCGCGGTCGCTTCAGTGCCGCACACTTCGCGCTTGAGCATCGGGTTCATGATGCACTTGAACGATTCGATCTTCAGGTTGACCGGCTTGGTCACGCCATGCATGGTCAGTGCGCCGATCACTTCCACCGGCTTGTCGCCGTCGAAGCGGATCTGCGTGCCCTTGTAGGTCGCGGTCGGGTACTTGGCTGCGTCGAAGAACTTGTCCGTAGCCAGTTCCGAGTCGAGCTTGTCGTTACCGAGATCCGCCGAGCTCATATCGATCGTCACGTCCACCGTGCCGGTCTTCGCTACGCGATCCAGCACCACGGTGCCACTGCTCTTCGTGAACTTGCCGCGCCAGATCGACAGTCCGCCGAAGTGGTCGGTCTCGAAGCTCGGGTAGGTGTGCATCGGGTCGAGTTGATACGTATCGGCGGCCATTGCGTTAAACGACATGGCTGCGGTGAGCACGCCTGCGGCGAGCAAAAGTTGCTTCTTCAAGTGATTCTCCAGGTTTCAGAAAGTGTTGCGACGCTTTGGTGTTGTCAGTTACTTCTTCGAAGCGACGATGTGAAATTTGATGACGACTTCGTCTGCGACCACCGACGTGTCTTTCCATTCGCCCGTGCCGACATCGAACTGCGAACGTTTGATCGGCAAACTGCCGTCGAAGGTTTGCGTGTTGCCTTGGCTGGCGATGGTGACCGGCACCACGACGGTTTGCGATTTACCTTTGATGGTGAGCTTGCCGGTGACCTTGTACTGGTTGCCGCCGGCCGGCGCGATCGCGCTCGAGACGAACGTCGCGGCCGGATAGGTGGCGCTATCGAACCATTCCTTATCCTGGGCCTGCTTGTTGTAGTCGTCCGCGCCGAGGTCGTAGCTGCTGGTGTCGATCGACACGTTGGCGCTGCCGGCGGTCGGCTTGGCCGGATCGAAATTCAGCTGCGCCGAGAATTTCCTGAATTTGCCGTCCACCGGCACGTTCATCTGCTTCGTCGTCGCGATGACGCTGCTTTTGCTCGTGTCGACATCGGCGTGCGCAAGGCCTGCGCCGAAGAAGGAGAGAGCGGCGACGCCGGCCAGAATGGAGTGGTAAAAGTTTGATTTCATAGTGGTACGCATCCTATCGAACCCACGCGCGCTCATTGCACACCGTTGGGAATTAAATTGCCAACAGGCTGTAGCCAATCGCCTGTTACTGGTGGATTACTCGTGGGTTACTTGAGGAACGGAATCATCCGTGCGAGTAATCCGTCGCGGTCGACGAATTGATGCTTGAGCGCCGCGAGTATGTGCATGGCAACGAGCGCCAGCAACGTGTAATTGAGCAGCACGTGAACCGTGCGCAGGCTTGCCTTGAGCGCCTGGTCCGGGCCGATCAGGGTGGGCAGCGGCACGATGCCGAGGTACACCACCTGAATGCCCGAGGCCGAACTATAGAAGTAACCGGACAGCGGAATCGCCAGCATCAGGACGTAGAGCACGCCGTGCACGAGATGGGCGGCAGCCTTCTGCCACGGGGGTGTTGCGCTATCGAGCGCCGGCGCGCGGTGAGTGGCGCGCCACAGCACGCGCGCCACGGCGAGCACGAAGACCGTCACGCCGATCCATTTGTGCCACGAGAAGTACTTCAGCTTGGTCGGCGTGAAGCCATGGATATCGGTCATGATCCAGCCGATATAGAACCCGCAGATGATCAGCAATGTGATTAGCCAGTGCAAGGCGATAGCAGGGCCGCTGTAGTGCTTGACGTCTGATGGGTGGGGTTTCATTGACTGATGCTCACGGGTCGTGGTACTTGCTGCGTGCGGTGTTTCGCGTGTGAATGCGGATAGTAGGGATGCCAATGAAAACTGAATAGCCGGGTAGAAGAGAACAGATTGTTCTAGCCGTGACGCTAATGGGGAGGGAGTGAGACGGTGCGGCGGTCTGAATGGTGTGGCACACCACTTGCGCCCAACCTCCGGCGGCATCCTGGTCATGGGTTATGCTGCGGTCCAATACCGTGTTCGTGCGCCATCAGAATCCAGAGACTGACATGTTGAATTCCGTTTTCCTTTCTTGGGGTATCGCCATTGCCGCCACGGCCGGCGTCATCACCCGGCCGTTCAAATGGCCCGAGGCCGTGTGGGCCGTCGCAGGCGCGTTATTGCTCGTCTCGCTGGGCCTGCTTCCCGTCGATCGGGCAATCGAGGCAGTCGGCAAGGGCTCGGACGTCTACCTGTTCCTGTTCGGCATGATGGTGCTATCGGAGGTCGGGCGCCGCGAAGGTCTGTTCGACTGGGTCGCCGTATTCGCGGTGAACCACGCCAAAGGCTCGCCGAGAAGGCTCTTTGTGCTGGTCTATCTGGTCGGCGTGGTCATCACGGCGTTCCTCTCCAACGACGCCACCGCGGTCGTCCTTACGCCGGCGGTATTTGCCGCCGCCAAAAAAGCGAAGACACATCCGCTGCCCTTGCTCTTCGTCTGCGCGTTCATCGCGAATGCCGCGAGCTTCGTGCTGCCGATCTCGAACCCAGCCAACATCGTGCTGTACGGCAATCACACCCCGGCGCTCGGCGCGTGGCTGATGCGCTTCACGCTGCCTTCGCTTCTGTCGATCGTCGCGACCTATGTGCTGTTGCGCTGGACCCAGCGCGAAGCGCTCGCCGGGACCTGCGAGGCCGATCTCGAGCCCCTCGAATTGTCGTCGAGCGGGCGCGTTGCGCTCGCGGGTATCGCGGCGACGGCCGTCGTGCTGCTGACGGTTTCCGCCTTCGATGTTCCGCTCGGCCTGCCCACCGCGATACTCGGTGCGCTGACCGCCGCGGTCGTGCTGATCCAGGAGCGCAAATCGCCGCTGCCGATGATC
>OVEP011218213.1_pt1 | contig 13036 bp, 9 predicted proteins | sample 1779801 | NCBI WGS metagenome assembly OVEP01 (sample SAMEA3914791, study PRJEB12502) | metagenome | biome: forest; material: soil | place: Canada | collected 2011-07-03 | depth 0.1 m
AGGACGATCATCAGCAGGGTCATGCCCGGACCGGCGCTGGAGAGTGAGGCTTCGAGCCCGAAGGGGCCTCCGGACACCGTGAAGAAGAAGATTCCGACCAGGGGCAGCACGCCGAGCGTACGTCTGTCCGCCCGGGGCGCCGACCGCGTGACTTCCGACGGGATCAGTTCGGTCATCCTGGGCTCCACTCTCTGTTCGCGCATGGTCGGCACAACGTACGGGGGCGTCACCGGGCCGTCCTCGTCGTGCGCGCCAAAGCCGGGCCCCGTGGGTTGTCGCTGCCACCAAAGCCGGGCTGATCCACCCGTGACACGACGAAGCCCCGGGCGACGAGGACGGCCCGGGGCTTCTGGCAGGACCGGGGTTCGCGGCCGGAGGGGGCGGCGGGGGTCAGCTGCCGGTGAGGGCTGCGTCCTCCAGGTCGAGGTCGCGTTGGAGGTTGCGTCGGGTGGTGTCGCTGACCTGGTGTTCGTCGTAGAGGCGGCGCAGTTCCTCGCTTTGCAGGGCGATGACCTCGCGGCGCAGGCCGCGGTAGGCGGCCAGCAGGGCGGCGTTGTCGCGGGAGGGCGTGCCGTCCGGGTCCTGGGTGTGGTCCAGTCGGGCGCTCAGTGACCGGCGGGTCTGTTCGATGGCCGTCTGCGGGACGGTTTCCAGGTCGTTGAGCTGGTCGAGGTGGTCCAGGCCGACGCGGGCGAGGCGGTCGCGGGTGCGGGTCTCCTCGCGCAGGGTGTGCTCGGGGTGGACGGCCAGGCCGGAGCGTTTGACGACGCCGGCCAGGCTCAGTCCCTGGACGATCAGGGTGAACACCACCACCGCCGTGGTCAGTACCAGCACCAGCGGTCGGCCGGGCAGCGGTCGGCCGTCGGCGGTGACCAGGGGGATGGACAGCGCTGCGGCCAGCGGCATCACGCCCCGCGTTCCGGCCCAGGTCAGCACGCCGGCCACCCGTAGCGAGGGGCCCTGCCCGGGCTTGACCGCAGCGGACAGCGGCACCATCCAGGCGCTGCGCAGGGCGATCAGTACGGCGGCGATGGCCACCGCCTGCAAGGGCCACAGGCTGCTGGAGCCAGGCAGTGCGCGGACCAGGGTGGGCAGTTCCAGGCCGACGATGCTGAAGACCACGCTCTCCAGTCCGAAGACCACCACCGCGTACACGGCGCCCAGTTGCAGCCGGATCCGGGCGTCGGTGAGCCGGTGGCCGGAGCGGCCGAGCAGCACCCCGGCGACCACGACGGCGGTGACGCCGGAGGCGTGGGCGGACTCGGCCAGGACGTAGGCGCCGTAGGGGGTGACCAGGGCGATCACGGTTTCCAGGACCGGGTCGGTGGTGCGTCGGCGGATCAGCACCACCACCCCCGCCACCGCCGCGCCGATGGCGCAGCCGCCGCCGGCCAGCAGCAGGAACTGCCCGCCCGCGCCCGCCCAGCCCACCGTCCCCGACGCCACGGCGAAGCTGAGCGCGACCTTGAACAGCACCAGCGAGGTGGCGTCGTTGAACAGGCTCTCGGCCTGCACCAGCACCTGCACCCGGCCCGGCAGTGACAGCCTGCGGCCCAGTGCGGTCACCGCGACCGGGTCGGTGCTGGCCAGGACCGCGCCCAGGACGAACGCCATCGAGGCGCTGAGCGGGGTCAGCACCTTGGCCAGGGCGGCGACGGCCGCTGCCGAGGCCAGGACCAGGCCGAACGCCAGGACAGCGACCGGCCGCCAGACGGTGCGCAGGTCACGGAGCGAGAGTTCCTCGGCCGAGGCGTACAGCAGTGGCGGCAGCACGACCAGGCCGATGGTCTGCGGTGCGATGTGCAGGGCGGGAGTCCCGGGTATCAACGCGATGGCCAGGCCCGCCAGCACCATCAGCGAGGGAGCCGGGACGCTCCAGCGGCGCGCGCCGGTCGCCACGGTGGTCCCCAGGACCACCAGGAAGAGAACAAGGGCTACCGCGTGCATCTGCCGACACCTGTATCCGATACCGGGAGCGCCTCCGCAGAGCGCGTCAGGCCGTCTCCCGCGCCGACCAGACTTCCCGGCACACCGGACGCTACTTTATCAACTCTTTAACACCCCTGATCGGAACCGGCCACCCGAGACGCCGGTGCACCGGCCGGGGTCCGCGGAGAAGGCGGATGGGCGGGGCACCGGCAGTTGTCAGCCGCGGGCTGCTGGGGCCGCGCGCAAGGCGGGCTGCCCTTCCCGGCCTGGTGATGAGGCTCTCGGCAGGCGGATCCGGCGTTCACACCACCTTCGCGAAGATGGCGTAGGCGATGGTGGCGAGCAGGAGCAGGCGGCCGCACTCGGCGAGCCTGGGGGTCAGCGGTGTCGGGCGCGCCGGTGCGCCGTCGGCGAGTGGCGCGGGGTGCGGGCCCTGGGAGACCCGGTCGAGCATGACGACGACATAGCCGACCGCGGCGACGGCGAGGACCATGCCGAGCGCGGGGTAGTGGATCATGTTGTCCTTGACCATGCCGGGCATCCCGGCCATGACGTACAGGCCGGCGGTGGAGCGCGAGAGCACCGAGGGCGCCACTCCGGCCAGGAGCATGTAGACCAGGATCGCGCTCGTTGCCGCGTCGGCCAGGTCGCGGCCGCGCGCTGCCCGGCCGGTCGTGCGGGCGTGGGCCCAGTGGAGGGTGAAGTACACGGCCCCGGCGGCGAAGACCGCGGCCCAGGCCGCGCGCGGCAGTGTGGCCGTCCAGTTGGCCAGCATCCCGGCCACGGCCAGGGCCGCAAGGGCGTGGAAGGCGTCGGAGGTGTAGTCGGCGGGGCGCTGCCGGGCCCGGGCCGCGGCCAGGCGCCAGGCGAACAGTGCCGCGATCGCCAGCATCGCCGTCGCGAGAAGGTTGACCAGCCAGTCCGGGGCGCTCATGCGGTTGCGGTCTCCGTTCGGATCGGGCGGCGGACGGGCCAGTAGGCGGCCGTGAGGAGAGCGAGCAGCGGCCCGGTGTTCGGGTCGGTGGCCATGCCCTGGAACGGCATGCCGAAGCCCTCACCGAACACCCAGATCACCGCGGCGAGCACGAAGGCGACGACCAGGCCTGTGGTCACGGCCGCGCGCCAGGGCAGCAGGACGCAGAGGGCGACGAGAGCGAACGCCACGCAGAAGGCCACCGAGATCTCCAGGTCGCGGTCGGCGGTCAGGCCGGCGACGTGGTTGGTGAAGCCGACCAGCCAGCCCGGCGCGCCGGTGAAGGCGCCGGTGATGGCGCCCTGGATCGTGCCGGGGGCCCGGTTGCCGGGCAGCATCGTGAGGTAGGCGAACGCGGCCCACAGCAGCACCCACACGGCGCGGGCGGAGCGTTCGCCGATACGCGCCGCGGCGGGGAACGCGGCGGGGCGTTCGCTCGGCCAGAGCAGGACGGCGAGCAGGGCGTACAGCGCGACCGCGCCGGGAGCGCCGGTCAGCGGATCCGCGGAGTTCGAGAACAGCCCCCCGAACCCCTCGCCCAGCCACCACACGCCGATCGACCACGCGATCGAGGCGAGCAGCGCGGGCTTGAGCGCGGGCCGCCAGGCCATGCCGATCCCCAGGGCGACCTGGATCAGCGCGAACACGGTGTTGCTGGAGACCGGATGGTCGGTGCTGAGGGTGGTGATCCAGTGCACCGGGTCGGCCACCCACGCGGGACTGCCCGCCGCCGCCGGGTACAGCGTCATCACCGCGAAGCTCTTGGTGAACATGTAGGGCTGGAACTGCAGGATGCCGTCCAGCAGCCATATCGCCGCGAGCGCGAGTTGCAGGCGTCTGCGCGGGTCGAGCGGGAGCGTGGACGCTGGGCCGAGGGTGCGGCTGCCGTCATGGTCTGTGCCGAGCACTGTGGTGTGTGTCCTCACGCAGTCATGGTCGCCGGTGTTCCTGTGGATGCCCAGAGCCCGGCCCGGCGTCGACCGTCCGCGCCGCCGCCTGTGCGTTCCCTGTCACAGGGCGTTCCCGGTGACAGGCGCGGCTCGCGGACAGGAGCTCGGCCGGACGTCAGGCCGCCACCGGGGTGGCCTGCGGGCTGGTGGGGGCGTGCTGACCACCGCGTACCGGGCGGGCTGTCCCGCGGCCGGGCCCGGCAGGTGGTCGGGCGTCTCGCCGAAGGCCACCGTGCCACCCGCGTAGACGGCCTCCCACCTGCGCCGACATCTGACCGAAGAAAATCGGCGGCGGCAGTCTTCCCGTTCGCCATGCACGGTTCACCGGGCTGGCCCATCCTGGCCCCTGACAGTCGCTCAGAACCTCTCTGCCCCACCCACGTTCCGGGTGGAGGTCTTAGGTCTAGGAGGACCGTGTCCAGATCCCGTTCCCGGCTGCTGATCGCCACCCTCGCGGTGAGCGGTCTGGTCGCCGCCGTCGCCCTCGCGCCCTCGGCGGGTGCCGCGCCGTCCTCAGACGTGGTGATCAGCCAGGTCTACGGCGGCGGCGGCAACTCCGGCGCCACGCTGAAGAACGACTTCATCGAGCTGCGCAACGACGGGACCACCCCGGTGGACCTCGGCAGCTGGTCGGTGCAGTACATCTCGGCGGCCCCGGGGGCGAGCACGACCTGGCAGTCGACGGCCCTCACCGGCTCCATCGCCCCCGGCGGCTACTACCTGGTCCAGGAGGCCGCCGGCGCGGCCGGTACCCAGGACCTGCCGACGCCGGACGCCACCGGCTCGATCAACCTGAGCGGCACCTCGGGCACGGTCGCCCTGGTGACCACGCAGACGGCGCTGAGCTGCAAGACCGCCGCGGACTGCGCCGCCGACGGCACCATCGGGGACCTGGTCGGCTACGGCACCGCCGTGGTCCACCAGGGCACCGCGGACGCGCCGCTGCTCAGCAACACCACGGCCGACACCCGCGACGCCGTCGGCACCGACACCGGCCAGAACGGCACGGACTTCACTGCCGTCGCGCCCGACCCGCACGACTCCGGCTCGGGTGCCGGATCGCCCTCGCCGACCCCCAGCGCGTCGACCACGCCTGGCAGCGTCCGGATCCACGACATCCAGGGGACCAGCTGGATCTCGCCGCTGAACGGGCAGACCGTCGGCAACGTCCCGGGCATCGTCACCGCCGTCCGCACCAGCGGCAGCAAGGGCTTCTGGATGCAGGACCCGAACCCCGACAACAACCCCGCCACCAGCGAGGGCATCTTCGTCTACACCGACGCGGCGCCCGCGGTCTCGGTCGGCGACTCGGTCCTGGTCTCCGCCAAGGTCCAGCAGTACTACCCGCTGGCCAGCGGCGACACCACGGCGACCACCTCGAACCTCAGCATCACCGAGCTGACCGGCCCGACCGTGGTCACCCTCAGCAGCGGCAACCCGCTGCCCGCGCCGATCGTGCTCAGCGCCGCCAACGTGCCCTCGACCTACGCCCCAGACCTGGGCGGCGGCAACATCGAGAACACGCCGATCACTCCGAGCCGCTCGGTGCTGGACTTCTACGAGTCCATCGAGGGCATGCGGGTCGAGGTCGACAACGCCCGGGTCGTCGGCCCGTCCGACGCCTACGGCGAGCAGTACGTCACGGTGAAGCCCACCGAGGACACCACCTACCGGGGCGGCAGCGAGCTCCTCGCGGAGAACGCGACCCCCTCCGGGCGGCTTGAGGTCGTCGCCGACGACGGCAGCAACCCGGAGGTGAGCGTCGGCGACGAGTTCGCCGGGGCCACCGTCGGCACCGTCGACTACTCCCAGTACGGCGGCTTCATGCTGGCGGCCTCCAGCCTGGGCACCGTGCAGTACAACCACCTGGCCCCGGTGGTGGCCTCCGCCGCCAAGCCGCGTGACCTCTCGATCGCCACCTACAACGTGGAGAACCTGGCCCCGACCGACCCGGCCACCAAGTTCTCCGCGCTGGCCAAGGGCATCGTGGTCAACCTCGCCAAGCCGGACATCATCGCCCTGGAGGAGATCCAGGACAACTCCGGCGCGACCGACGACGGCACCGTGGCCGCCGACCAGACGATCGGCAAGCTGACCACGGCGATCACCGCCGCCGGCGGACCGCAGTACAGCTACCGCGAGATCGACCCGGTCAACGACCAGGACGGCGGCGAGCCCGGCGGCAACATCCGGGTGGTCTTCCTGTTCGACCCGTCCCGGGTCTCCTTCGTGGACCGGGGCCCCTCCAGCGTCGACCGCAGCACCACCGGCACGCTGGTGACCAAGGTCGACGGCCAGCCGCAGCTGACCCTCTCGCCCGGCCGCATCGACCCGCAGAACCCGGTCTGGGAGGCCAGCCGCAAGCCGCTGGTGGGCGAGTTCGACTTCCAGGGCAAGCCGGTCTTCGTGATCGCCAACCACTTCGTGGCCAAGCTCGGCGACCAGAGCCAGGACGGGCGCTTCCAGTACCCGCAGCAGTCCTCGCAGGTGCAGCGCTCCGGGCAGGCGCAGCTGGTGCACGACTTCGTGCAGCAGATCCTGGCCATCAAGAAGAACGCGGACGTGGTCGTCGTCGGCGACCTGAACGACTACCAGTTCAGCCCGGCGCTCATGTCGCTGACCACCGGCACCGCGGACGGCAGCGGCCCGTCGATCCTCACCGACCTGATCACCAGGCTGCCGGTGGACGAGCAGTACACCTACGACTACGAGGGCGTCTCCGAGGTCCTGGACCACATCCTGGTGAGCCGGGGCGTCACCGGGACCGTCTACCAGGTCGTCCACATGAACTCCGAGTACGCCAACCAGACCAGCGACCACGATCCGCAGGAGGTCCAGTTCCGCCCGTGACGCCCCAGGCGTCGTGAGCGGGACCCGACCACCCCCCGGCCCGGCCGACGGCTTCCCCCGTCCGCCGGGCCGGCCCGCGCGGGGACGGCGCCGCGTGGATCCGCCGCCCGGTCCGGACCGGCGACGCCGACCGCCCCGCCCCAACGGCTAAGGTGTGCCGGGTGCAGCCGACGTTTGTTGACTTCGAGGTCACTCCGCCCCACGACCACGGTGTGCGGGCCGTGTTGACCGGTACCGAGTTCGGTGGGGACCATCATCTGGTGCGTCCGGGCGGCCGGGTCGACCTGGTCGGGTTCGCCGCGACCACGCGGCCGGGCACTGACCTGACGGTCACCGTACGCGGGTGCGCCGAGCCGATCGCCCGGGAAGTGCCGGTGCTGCTCCGTGTCAATGGTGAGCAACTCGTCGTGCTGCGGGCGGTACCCGCGCTCGACGAACCGGTCGAGTCCCGCGTCACCATACCTGCGGCACTGCTCACCCACGGCGCGGACGACGAGTTGACGCTGTGCGTGGAGCCGGGCGCGGAGGGCGCGTTCCGGCTCTGGCACATCCTGGTCGATCCGGCGACCGGAGTGGGGCAGTCCGAGAGGGCACGGCGCGAGGTCGCCGGGACGGGGAGCCTGTGGCCCTACCTCACCCGCACCGGCGTCCCGGGCGCCGAGGACGAAGAGGGCACCCTGTGGCTCCAGTTGGGGGGCATGGGCCGGGCCGCACCGGCCACACTCGGCTGGCGGATGCGGGACGGGGAGCGCGCGAGCGTGGCCTTCGACGCCGAGCAGCGGTCGTTCGTGGGGCTGCGGATCACTGGACGGAACGAGATGCCCGCGTCGTATCGCGGCGAGGTCGTGGGCATGCGCCGGATGCCCCGGCAGTTTCCCCGGCCGCACCGCACGGTCGTGTTCGACACCCAACTCCGCCGCGACGGCGCCTGGTTGGACGCCGCACCGCTCAGCGTCCACCTGGACATGGACGACGGCCAGATGCCGCTGGCCGAACTGGAGTGGACCGACCGGATCGGGGCCCGCACCGGGATCGCCCTGACCCCGGACGGCCGCGGGTTCTTCGGCCACCACCAGCGGACGGGGCGGACGCCCGTGGAGTACCGGGGCCGGATCCGCGGCTCCGACCTGCCGTTCCCGTTCGAGCCGAGCCCGGCCACGCCAACCCCGCCGCCCGCGCCGGAGGTTGAGCGTTTCGACACCTGCCCTGCGAAGGCGCTGTCGGGCGGTTCCCTCGAAGCCGAGGCGGTGATCGCGGCGGCGCGCCAGTCGCTCGCGGGCGCCGACCCCGTCGCGGAAGCCGAGCGGCGGCGGACGACCGGCACCGCGTTGCGGCACCTGCTGCTCGCGCACGGGTTCTCCGCGCGTCCCGAGGTCGCCCGCGCGATCGTGGAGCTGCTGCCGGAGCAGGCCCCGCTCGCCGTCGGGCAGCTGGCCCGCTTCCTGGACGACCCGGCGCGGGATCCGAGTGCCCAGCACGGCAGGTTCCTGGAGCAGGCCCCCGGCAACTACGAACTGCTGTGCACGGCCCTGGCGTTGGCGGCCCTCGACGGATCATATCTGGACACGGCGGCACAGCTGTTTCGCGACGCGAGCCCCTACGCGGCCGCGGTATGCGGCGCCGACTTCGGAATGCTCGGCGCCGCGCAGCGGCAGTTGGCCGGCGAGCGCCTCAGAAACCTCGCGGCGAGCACGCGAGACGGCCACGTGGCCACACCCGTGGTGCGGGCGCTGTCGCGGCTCGGGCAGTTCGAGCTGGTGCTTGCCGCGATGCGGGACTTCACGGACCGTGGCCTGTTCCTGTCGCAGGTGGCGCGACCGCTGTCCGAGGCGGATCCGGCGCTGCGGCCCGCGTTGGTGGACAGCGCCCTGCGCGCGTTGGCCGCGAACCCCGACAACGTACTGCACCTGGCCGCGCGAGGCGGCGGACCGATGGGGGACGTCCCCGCCGAAGTGCTCGCCTGCGGAGAGGCGTACCGGGACCGGGTCGCCGGAACGCTGTGGGGGCTGGTGCGATCCGTCGACCTCACTGCGGACGTGCGCTGGCGTGCGGCGTATCGGCTCGGGCTGATTGCTCCCGCAGAGCACGAAGCCGCCGTCGGCGTGCTGGAGGTGGGCGGAGTCTACGACCCCGAGGCGCCACGGCCGCAGCGGGCGGCCAGCACCGCTGCGGAGTTGGCCGCCGCGTACGAGGCGGCCTCGGCGCTGTGGCAGCGGATCGAGCGCGAGCTGGCCGGGCGCTTCCCGAGCTTTCCCGCGGCCTTGGGCGCTCCGGCGACCCGCGAGGAGATCGGCGCGTGCGAGCAGGCGCTCGACTGCCCACTGCCGGTCGAGTTCGTGGCCTCCTGCCTGGTCCACCGCAGCATCGCCTTCGGCGATCTGGTGATGGGGATGCCGAACCAGCGGGACGTGGCCGAACTGGCGGAGTACCGCGACTACATGGGACACGAGTGGACCAGCGACCGGCCCGACGCCCCGGACGCCCTGTTCCGCGGCGACTACGGCTGGCGAGACGGCTGGGTGCCCCTCGAATCGGATGAACCGGACAACGGTGAGGCCCTGGACCTCGATCCGGCGCCGGCCGGGCGGTACGGACAGATCATCTCGATGGATAACGGCTCGCCTCAGGGCGTGTCCGCCGCCGGTTGGTTCGAGCTGCTGGAACGCTTCGCGACCAACCTCGAACAGGATCAGTACCTGCTGCACCAGGACGGGTACCTCGACCTCCGGCACCGCTGACCGGACCCCGTCCCCCCACCGGCCGTCCTCGCTCCAGGACGGCCGGGGCGCGCGAAGGGGCGGAGCGGGTGTGAGGTGCCGTCAGGTACGCAGTTTCGTCGGGGTGATGACCAGCGCCACGGAGAAGAGTTCGGCGAGCCGCTCGGGGGTGCCGAAGATGGCTCCGATGCGCTCAGTGTATTTGGCCAGGTAGGCGGGCTGTTGAAGCACGGTCGGCTGATCGGGGGCGTGTTGTGCGAGGCCTTCGACGCGCACGATGTTCCGGCCGATGTCGGTGACGTCGAGCACCAGACTCACCTTCGGGTTGGCGGCGATGTTGCGCAGCTTCTCTTTGTTCGGCTGGGTGTAGAGCAGGATCGTCCCGTCCTCGCGCACCAGGAACCAGACGGGGACGCTGACCGGCTGCCCGTCCGGCCGCACCGTGGTCAGCCAGGCGATGAGGTTGTGCCGCAGGCGCTCCTCGACTCGCTCGCGGTCGCCCGGCGGCAGATGTGAGGTGAGTTCCATGCTGCTGTGCCCTTCTCTCGGCGGTCTCATGAGGGAAACCATGCGATGGGCACAGCAATTCCCGTGCCGCGCCCGCGACACCCCCACGATGATGGCGCCCCTGCGCGATGGGTCCTGGCTGGTCCTGGCTGGTCCTCGGGGTCAGCGGTGGAGGAAGGAGTGGCTGCGGGCGAGTTCGGTGAAGCCGCGGCGGGTGTACCACTCGCGCGGCCAGTCCTCCGCGTCCGCGGTGAGGAAGAGCTGCGGGATTCCGGCGGCGGCGGCCAGCGCCAAGCCGGTCGCGAGCAGGGTGTCGCCGTGGCCCTGCCCGCGCTGCGGAGTGGCGGTGACCAGGTCCTCCAACTGGGCCAGCCCGGCGGCGGGGTCGAGGTAGAGGTCGGTCCAGGCCGCTACCTCCCCGTCCGGCGCCCGGGTGGCCAGGAAGATGACCCGCTCGGCGCCGCGCAGGCGGGCGGCGCGGCGCTCGGTGAGCTGCCGGGCGACGTCCTCGTTCGGGGTCCACTCCAGCTGCTGGCGGAACACCGCCGCTCGCAGCTCGGCCAGCTCGACCTGGTGCGCGGCGGCTTCGGGCAGGGCGCAGGCGGCCGTCTCCCGGGCGAGTATCAGCTCGGTGTCCCGGTTGTAGCCGACTTCCGCCAGTACCGGGGTGGCTCGCGCGCCGAGCGCCTCGTCGAGCACCGTGATCCGGTACTGCTTGCGCGCCCCGAGGCCTTGCACGGCCAGACCCGGCAGGGCTGCCGGGTCGGCGTCCGGGGTGTCCACGATCAGTTGGTTGTGTTCCTGGGAGCGGGGGAAGCCCGGGTCGCGAACCGCGAAGGCCCCGGGCAGCTCGACGATGTCAGCCGCCTGGCGGCGGGCGAAGGCGGCGCGGAAGGCGGTCACGCGCTCAATCAGATCCGACACCCCGTCATCGTCGACCCGCTCGCTGTCGCAGGCAACAGCTTTTCTGCCGACAGATCTTGATGGTGGGTCAGTTGTGTCGAGGCGCCGACCGCAGTCCCGCCAGGCGGGCCGTCGGTCGGCGCGCCCGGTGGTCAGTTCCGGGTCGCCCAGGTGGCGTTGTCGTTCACGTCGTAGAAGACGAAGTTCTGGTCGGCCTGGACGACGGCCTTGACGCTCTTCGCGCTGGAGGAGGGGCCGACCTCGGTGATGATCCTGTGGTTGCGTTCCAGGAGGATCGGACCGTTGGCCGGGAAGAGCATCTCGTTGGCGCCGGTGCCGGCGGTGTTGGACGCCCAGAGCACGTTGCCGGTGTTGAGTTGGTAGAGGACCAGGTTTCCGTCGGTCTGGAAACGCAGGGTCGCGCCGTTGGTGGTGGTGCCGGCGGACGCCTGGGTGTCCGGGTACCAGACCACGCCCTGGCCGAAATAGATGGTCGGGTTCACGTTGACGAGCATCGGGTGCGCCGCGGCGGCCGGGCTGAATCCGGTCAGCAGGGCCAGCGCCGCCCCGGACGCGATCAACGCAGACAGGCGGCGCCCCCGCGTGCTCTTCCGTGTCGATGGGCTCATCTCACACATCCCTCGTCTCGTTGGGCGACAGGCTCACCCCAGTGTGGGATCGCGGGGGGCTGTGCGCCAGCAACTCCTCCGTATACGACACGATTGGGCGAACGCACGATTCCACAGGTTGACGTGGGTCTGCGGGTGCCCCGGTTCGGTCGGGTCAGGGCCGGGGGCAAGCGCGGTCCGCGCCGTCGAAGGCCTGCCACTGCGCGGACCTCCGCCGGGGTGGCGGCGGGCGGGGGCGGCGCGTCGATTCGGCGGGGGCTGCGGGCTACGGCGTGGTGGCGGTGGTCCACAGGCGTAGGCCCGCGGTCAGCTCGCGGACGCAGCGTGCGGCCAGTTCGGCCGGGCCGTCCTGGGGGTCCTCCGCGAGCGCCCAGGTCTCCACCGCTATCCGCATGGCCGCGTTCACCGCGGCCGAGGCCAGTCGCAGTTCCAGCGGGTCCGCGTCCTCGCCGGAGAGCTCGGCGAGGACGGGCAGGAGTTCGTCCTCGCCCTCGCGGGAGACCCGGTCCCAGACCGAGCGCAGCGCCGGATCGCCCTTCATCGCCCGGATCAGCCCTCGGGTCCAGCGCAGCGCCTCCTCCTGCTCGGGCCCGGCCGGCGTGAGCGCCCGGCGCGCCGAGAACTCCAGCATCTCGGGGATGGAGCGTCCCACCCCGCCCGTGCGCAGGTCGGCGATCCAGGTCCGGACGCTGCCGGAGAGCAGCGGTGCGACCGCCTCCTCCTTGCTGCGGAAGTACCGGTAGAAGGTCCGCAGCGCGATGCCCGATGCCCGGGCGATGTCCTCGGCGGTGGTGTCCTCGGCCCCCCGCTCGGCGAAGAGCGTGGCCGCCGTGCGGGCGATCTCCAGCTGCGTGGCGGCTTTGCGGCGCTCGGTCAACGAGGGGCGGGCGGTCATGGTCGAAGCTTACGGCAGCCGACGCATGGTGTGCACGAAGCGCAGACTTGGCACGTTGTGCCATTCAGGCGTAGCGTGCAATCGGCCCTTGGAACCCCCGTCCCGGGGCACCCCTGATCCGGAGGAAACCCCCATGAACCGCTTCACCGACCGTCGCGCCCTGATCACCGGCGGTGGCTCCGGCATCGGCCAGGCCGCCGTGCTGCGGCTGCTCGCCGAGGACGCGACCGTCGTCGCCGCCGACGTCGCCCAGTCCGGTCTGGACGAGACGGTCAAGCGCGCCACCGAGGCCGGCGTGGCCGACCGGCTGAGCACCGTCCTGGTCGACATATCCAGCGAGGAGTCGGTACGCACCGCCGTCGCCCCCGCCATCGAGCGGCTCGGGGGCCTGGACGTGCTGGTCAACGCGGCCGGGGTGCTCCGCTCCGCGCACACCGAGCAGACCACCCTGGAGCAGTGGAACGCCGTCATCGGGGTCAACCTCACCGGCACCTTCCTGATGACCCGCCAGGCGCTCCCGGCGCTGCTCGCCGGCGGCCGGGGCGTGGTCGTCAACTTCAGCTCCACCTCGGCGAGCTTCGCGCACCCCTACATGGCGGCCTACGCGGCCAGCAAGGGCGGCGTGCAGTCGTTCACCCACGCCATCGCGCTGGAGTACGCCAAGCAGGGCCTGCGCGCGGTCA
>OVEP010005953.1_pt2 | contig 12996 bp, 11 predicted proteins | sample 1779801 | NCBI WGS metagenome assembly OVEP01 (sample SAMEA3914791, study PRJEB12502) | metagenome | biome: forest; material: soil | place: Canada | collected 2011-07-03 | depth 0.1 m
CCGCGGCCACCACCAGCGCGAACAGCGAGCCGAGCGGCCAGCCGAGTCCGATCGACGCCCCGCCCGCCGCTGACAAGCCCATCTGGAACGACGTGATGCCGCCCGACAGAATGCAGATCAGCGAGAACGACACCGCGAAGTTCGAGAACGCCCCCATGCGCCGGGACAGTTCCTGCGCGTAGCCCATCTTGTGCAACAGCTTGACGTCGTTGTCGGCGGATTCCGCCGACGGCACGGCCGTGTTGATGTCCATGACGCGATCCTTTGAACAGGGTTAAGACGAAGCGGCTAAGCGATGCAGAGGCGTGACCGCGCGACGAAGGACCGGCTCACGCAGCCGTGAAGCAGTTGTCGACGTACAGGTGCGCGCCGTTGACGAAACTGGCGTCGTCGCTGGCGAGAAAGAGCGCGGCGCGCGCGACTTCTTCCGGTGCGCACAGACGGCCCTGCTGCACCGACAGCGCCGCCTCGCTCGCATCGAAGCCATACTTCGCGAGCGCGCTGATTTCGCGGCGCCCATGCGGCGTATCGATGAAACCCGGGCACACGGCATTGCAGCGAATGCCACGGTCGCGATACTCAACGGCAATCGACCGCGCGAACATGGCGCACGCGCCTTTGGTCGTGCAGTACAGCACTTCGAGCGGCGTGGCCGCCACCGACGAAATCGACGCCGTGCACACAATCGAACCGCCGCCCGCGGCGAGCATGTGCGGCAGCACCGCGCGCGTCATCATGAACATGCTTTTCACGTTGACGTTCATGAGCCAGTCGTAGTCTTCATCCGTGGTATCGACGAACGGCTTCACGACGATGCTGCCGGCGTGATTGAACAGCACGTCGATGCGGCCGAAGCGCGCCATGACGTTCGCCACGGCGGCGTCCACGGCTTCGCGCTTCGACACATCGGCGGCGAACAGTTCGGCTGTGCCGCCTGCCGTGCGAATTCGCGTCACGACTTCCTCGCCTGCATCGGTATTGATATCGACCACGGCGACCTGCGCGCCTTCCTGCGCGAACAGCAGCGACGCCGCGCCGCCCGCGCCGGTTGCACCGCCTGACACGATTGCGATCTTGCCCTCAAGCCTGCCTGCCGATCTGCTCATGCGTGACTCCCGTTCTAGTGTTCAGTGCAGTGCGTTGGATTGCGTTGCGTTGTGCACAAAGTAGGGGCGGCAAAAAGCGGCGACTATCCAAAATTGGCAAAAAGTAAAAATCCCGTAAAAATCCGGCTTACTGACAAATGCATTACATCCAGACTTGGATGCTTGCCGTATCGGGCAGCCGCCGTGCTCATGATCTGTGCGGGCACGGGGCAGGAAGCCACATGTGTGCCCCGGATGGGTCGCTCCGGCACTGCGACGTAAATTTTTTTTCGCATACACTGATCGGCACGAGGCTTTCGGGGAGCGCCACCAGAATCGGGAGAGGCTATGCAGCCGGTCAATCAGACAAGCAGCGCCGTCGAGATTCGCTGTTGCCGGAACATCGACGAGCAGGCGATGCTGCTCGACGCGTGGAACCAGAGCTATTGCCAGATTTCGCGCGGCGCCTTTGACGGCTCGGTAAGTTCTTTCGCCGCGGGCGGTGTGCGGGTGCTGGTGGAACGCTTGAACCGCACGGTCTATCAACGCGGCCAGGTGGCGCGGTCCAAGCTCGCCGTAGGCATTCCATTTCAACTCGAAGGGCATGCACTGCTGTGCGGGCAGACGAGTCATCGTGACGGACTGCATGTGTTTTCTGGCGATGGTGGGTTTGAGTTTTTGTCGCCCGACAAGCACGTCGTGGTGAATCTGGAGATCGAGCCTGGCGCGATTGGTGATGAACGGGTGCGCTCGCAGCTCGATGAAATTACGTCGCTGCTGGGCGCGAAGCCTGGCGTATTGAATGTCGATCCTGCGAGATTGCAGGGCTTTCGCGAGGTCCTGAAGCATTTGCTTGATGCCGTGGCGGCGACGCCGACGTTGCTCGAGGATGCCGGTGTTGCGGCGTCGTTTGAGAAGTCGGTGATCTTCGGTCTCGCTGAGACATTGCAGGGCATGCAGCATGCGGACCCGCACGGGAATCTCGAGGCACGTACCGCGCGGAATTGGCAACTCGTGAGAGGGATTCGCGAGGTGGTGGAAGAGTCGCCGGATTGCCCGCTGTCCGTTGCCGAGCTATGTGCGCGGTTTCACGCGAGCCGGCGAACGTTGCAATATGCGTTTGAGGATACCCTTGGTGTGAATCCTTCAGCGTATATACGAGCGGTTCGGCTTGATCACGTGCGGCGCGAACTAAGAGGCGCCGCATCCGTTACCGAGGTCGCTACCCGATGGGGGTTCTGGCATTTTGGGAATTTCTCGAGCGAGTATCGCGGGCAATTCGGGGAATTGCCATCGGAGACCTGGCGCAGCAGTAAGCGCCGCGCAGATTGAAGTTCGGTTCATGCCGACCGCCAAGCTTGCCCGCGAGAAAAACCGCAAGAGGCAATAAAAAAGGCGCGATTTGAACGCGCCTTCTTGGCTGCGGCGACGCGGCGGCCGTTATTGTTGGTTAGTGCTGCGCGGCTGATTGCTGCTCACCGGCCCTCGCAGTAGCGCTTGCCCGTACAGGCTCGCGCGTTGCAGCCATACTCGGCTCCGCGTCAGCCTTGGTTTCCACTGCCGCCTGCGCTGCCTCAGACAGAAGGTTCGCAGCACATCTAGCCGTGATACGACTGTGAGCAATCCCCTTAGCATCGAGTGCAATCACCCGGTACAGTTCGAGGTCGCATTCGAGCTCCCGCTCATAACCTTCGGCAGTCTCGACCAGCAGTTCCAACAGCGCTTTCTGGTTTTGCCGTTCGTCCCGCGTCATGGAAGGAGTCCTGCATATTGAGGCCGCAAGAGTAACCAGTCTCCTGAGTTGGTCCAACTGGCGACCACACAAATTGTGCGCCGATAGTGCTAGTTTTTCGTATTGGAGAGCGTCAACGGCGGGACGTGTTGCGGGTTGGGTCTTCGTAGTAGATTTGCTCATGGTGCGATTTCCGGTTCGTTCCTGAATCGCCCGACACTCGCTAAAAGATGGGGTGAGCGGGCACGTAGCAAGGTTGACAGACCGGGAGTAAAACCAAAACCGGCGAGCCTCTCGGCTCCCTCGCCACGACCCGCCCATAGAAAAAGGCGCGCGTAGGTGAGCACCACCCACTTTCGCGGGCAGTGCGGTTTTACTCAGCAGGCTGTCAAACCCGCGCCGTTTTGTCTAACGGCAGAAACAATGTAAATCACCTATTTTTTGGGACGATCAACCAAACAGGCTAAACGCGCAAATTATAACTAATCTTTACATTTTCCCCGTGACTGGCATGCGGCTGCGCGGATCACGTAAATCGCCTAACGCCTCTTCAATACTCAGCACGCCTTCCCGCATCGCTTTTCCCCGGCCACAAAAGCCAGAGTAAACGCGCCTTCAAGCGGGTTTACAACAGCCCCGCCACCATCTGTAACGTTTCGCGCAAATCGCCGTGGTACGGCATGAAGTGGTTTGTGATTTTTCAGGCTTTTCCTATTCGTTCTGTTTCTGTATTCAGCTAGGCTGGATTTTCCGCACGCGCTTAATAGCGTGCCTGCCCTTCCGTGGCAGCCGAAGCCGTGCTCATTCACGCAGGAGACTTGAAGATGCCGGAACAGAAGGAAAACCAGACGACGTACCTGTTCGCCACCATCGGCGCGCGCACCGAGCGCGGCGGTCGTGTGTCTACCGGTTCAACGTTTCATCTTGCCGGTTTGCCGGTCGCGACCGTGGGCTGTGTTGTCACCTACCGCGACGGCAGCGAGGCCGTCATTACCGATGGCGCCGGTTTCGCTTTTGTCATTGCAGATCGCCCCGCTGCGATTGTCGGCAGCAGTCTCAGCAACGGCGACCGCATCATCGAAACGCTGTGGTCCGAGCTTGATGCTGGCGTAACCGTGAAGGATGGCGAAAAGATCGCGGGCCTGTTCGACCCTGCCTGGACGCCACCACCAAGGAAACCCGTGGCTCGTTTCGCAACACGTGGCGCAACAACCGCGCGGGGTGGCGTCGTGCTCGAAGCGTCAAGCGCCTGGGAAGTTGGCGAAACGCAGCGATACGCCGCGAGCATTGGCGATTTCGTCCAGTACCAGGACGGCAGCCGCGCACGCATCATTACCGGCGTCGGCATTCCAGGCAATGCAAACCATGCCTATGCGGTCGTTGGCAGTCTGCTGGACAACGGCGATGTCATCACGGACAGCCCGCACCGCGAGCCGCGCACGTCAACGACCTTTGTCCCCCTGGACGAACACCGCGTTGCGCTCACGCGCCAGTAAGGGGCACGGAGCTAAACATGGCAGGCACCTACTATGCAGCAGTTGAAGGCGATCCACTGACGAGCTGAAAGGGTAGTCAGGTTTTCGCGAGCGGACATTGTGGAACGATTACGGATGAAAGCGGGCGGCCTCGCCGCATGGTGTTTATCGGTGATCCGGCTTATTGCCAGGCATGTGATAGCCAGGGCGTCATTATCGGAGGCGCGGGCGTAAGCAGCGCGCGCCGCATGATTGATCTGGTGAACGGCGGGCGGCGTCAGGCTGTCGGGGGTGACTGGGTGTCATGCAAATGTCCTGACCACCCTCGCATCATCGCGGTGTATGGGCGTAGGTGGGTCATCCATGATCGCGGCGACGCATCGGGGACTGCCGCGCGGTCGCTTGCACCGTCGATAGCGACATACGACGAACAGTTCACATTGATGGACGGCGACGGCAAAGCGATGCCCGATACCTACTATACGATCAAGCTGCCCTCCGGTGACTTGAGGCACGGCGTAACCGATTCACGCGGACGCACCGCACGTTATGAAACGGACGGCGCTCGGTCCGTTCGTGTTTATCTTGGTCACAGACAGGAGGCTTAATGTCTGATGCACTCGCAACCGCGACGACAAATACCGATCCGAATTCCTGCGTAGTTGTCCAATCGGGGCGGCTTTGCAAGCCGTGGAAACTTTCGCCCCAGGGCTATACCTTTATGGCCGTTCTCGAAAGCGGCGTGACAAATGGGACTTATCAGGGAAAGCCGGTTGTTGATGGGTTCATCGTGAAGGTCTACGACGACGGGTACGGCATTCCTACCGTTGGATTTGGGCACAAAGTGCTTCCAGCCGATAATCTCAGGATTGGCGACGTGATATCGGTTGAGCGCGCCAGAGGGTTTTTTGAAGTGAATTTGCGGCCTATCGAAGCCGCGATTAATCGGGATGTTAGAGTACCTCTATACCAGTACGAATATGATGCACTCGTGTCAGTCCTCTTTAATACTGGACCGTATCCGAGAAACGGTGATCCGTGGTATCCAGAATCACGCTCGAATCACCTGGCGGACTTTTTAAATCACGGCGAGTACAACAGAATGCGGGACGTAATCCGTTCGTTTGTTTCGCAACGTGTACCATGGCGTCGCCGTCTGGAAGCCAACCTCTTTGAAACCGGGATTTATGATGCGCGCCACTAGTATATTGGTTGTTCTACTTTTGATCGCCAATGCAGCCTACGCCTCATCATCGATCTACGGGGCTGAATTTGACTACAAAAAGGCAAAGCCTACTAGTACGTATTTTTCAGGGAAAACCCGTCAGCAGGTTGCATCGTACTGCAAGAACGAAATGCTGGGTACGATGGATTTGTCTGCCTGCGCCCAATTTCGCTATGAGGCGGCTATTGAGACTCTGAATAATAAATTCGCTCAGATAGAAAATGTCACGAAAGGTAGCGACCGGGGGCACCGGGCTAATGACGAACCTGAAGCACTTCCGTTCTTCAAGAAAGCCCAATCAAACTGGCAACTCTACAGGGACAATGAGTGTTACGCGGAAGTGTATCAAGTTGGCCAGGCATCGTTGCGCTTTATTGACTTTTGGGATTGCATGACCCGAATCACGAAACAGCGTCTTGATGAATTAACCAATCCCAGTCAGGACGATTGAGCAATGTCCGCCCCGCTTCGGCGGGGCTTTCCTTACGCGAGCGACGAAGGTGCCTCGCCGACAGTCGCTTGTTTGGCTCCGGGGACTATGATGCAAGCCATTGAGATTACTCTTGCATTCGTGGCACTATGTTTGGACAACTTCTTGGTAAACGCCTTGCAGAAAACGAGCCCGCAATGGCTCTCAAGAATGCGGACAATATTGCTTGGTACGTCCTTTGCACTGACTAGCGTTATCGGCGTCTCTTTTGCGAGTCACGCTAACGCATGCAGTTTCGCCTTGCAGTACGGCGGCAAGATGGGACGTTCCGTTACTGCGCTTTCAAACGTTGATCTGCTAAAGCTAGCGGACCTGCTGGCAACCGTTCGCGATAGTGCCGCCAGGGAGGGGCCAGTCGCTATCTACGGCTTCGCGGATGAGCGCGACCGTGATGCTTCGGTACTTGCCCGCCGTCGTGCAGAGTCCGTGAGTGGATATCTCCAGAGTCTGGGAGTAGCTCCGCAGCATATCAACATCGATACCAAGATCTGGCGTGCTACTTCGCCCGCGCCCTTGGGCGAGCGCAATCAGATAAAAGTTGAATTCGAGCCTGCATGCGGGCTGACCGGTTGCGATAGTCCTTGCGGTGGTACCACGCCGGAGCAATAGCAACACAGTGCCTAGTCATGGATACCCTTGCGACCAAGGATAACAAATACACAATCGCTCGCACGTTGCGAGATTGGGCGCAAGGAAATCCCGATTTAGTTCTCAACAGCGCAGACAGCGTAACTGGCTACATCGTTGAAGGGGATTAAATTGAAACGTATTGCCTTGTCGATGCTATCCGCGCTTGCCATGTCAAGCGCCTTCGCTTGCTCCAGTCCGGCGAGCCAACTGGGACAAACGAAAGATATCAATTTCGACTTCAATTCTAGTGAGATCAATAACTCAGAAATCCTCTCCCTTGCAAATTGGATCGTAGATACACGCAGCAAAAGGTCTACTCTCGAAGGAGTTTCTATCGTCGGCTTGGCTGATAAGCGCGAACATGATCCGCAAGGCACCGCGGAAGATCGAGCCAAAAACGTTAAGCAAACGCTAGATGTTCTCGGAGTCGGATCCACCACAATGGGCGTTATAGCTCATGTCTACAAACCCACAATCCCGAACGATAAATATGAGCCGACGGGTACAAGAGCGGAAGTAACGTTAATTCCTGTCTGCGCAGATAAGTAACGCACTGTTAGCCATATAGTGCCCGCATACGCGGGGCTTCTTCTTTGAGAGGCCATGAAAATAGCATGTCTCACGCTTGCGTTCTTCATCGCATGTACAACGCTTGGCACTAGTTCGCTCGCGAGTGCCTGTAGTATTACCGTGATCGAGTATTCGCCACTTGAACGAAACCAGGCGACACTTTCGGGCGATACGGTCACTAAAGTTGCGAAGCGCGTAGTCGGTCCACGAACAGGGGAAGGTAACACTTAACGCAGCGTTCTCCCTTTCGCTGCGTAGTGCGTGATATAGCCGTGCGTCGCCCCCTCCAAGTGCCCCAGGGTCTACCGCATCGGTTAGCCCTAAAGAAGAAGGTGCGATTGCTGAACTGCGCCCCAAAAGTTGGACAGCGATCCAACCGTTGGGGTGCAGTTCACGCCATAGGCAACCAGACGAAAGCGCCGAGCAGGCAAAAACCGAAAACCCACCCATAAACCCCAAAATCAGCGCACACTACTCCACTGCTCCCTTACGGAGCGACAACGCCAACTGGGGGGTCCATCATGGCAAAAGGTCAAGTACGCAGTAACCGCGAAGCGAAGAAACCGAAACAGGAGAAGAAATTAAAACCGGCCACTTCGCCGTCCGGCGCGCCGCCGATTCGCGTAACACCGAGCGCATCGGCGACACAAAAGAAGCACTAAGCAAGTAAGCCCGCCCCGCCAGGCGGGCGTCACCCACCCATTACCTCGAAATATCCTCCAACGCGACATCCCGCGTCTTCGGCCCAAGCGTCCCGATGGCCAGCATGACGATCACCATCGCGCCTGAAATAAACACAAACACCCCGTTCACGCCAAAGCGGTTCAAGCATCCCGCAATCACAAACGCGGAAAACATCGCCGAAATCCGGCTCCACGAATAAACAAATCCCACTGCCCTAGCCCGAATACTGGTCGGAAACAGCTCCGCCTGATATGCGTGATAGCTATAGGAAATAATGTTGCCCGCCAGCACCAGGCACACGCCCAAGCTCACCAGCAACACCGTCTCCCGCGCCTGGCTGAACAGCAGCCCGCACACCACGTTCACCGCCGCCATGCAGATAATCACCGTCTTTCGCTCGAAGCGGTCGGCAATCAGCATCCCCAACAACGGTCCAAGCGGCGCTGCAATCGCAATGATGCTCGCGTACATCAAACTCGTCGTGACCGTTATCCCCTGCCTGATCAGCAACGTCGGAATCCAGTTCGCGAAGCCGTAATACCCCATCGTCTGGAACACGTGGAAAATGATCAGCATCAGCGTGCGCTTGCGATACGGCGGCACCAGCAGATCGCGAAACGCCGCACGTGCGCGCACCGGTTCAGGCAACGCCGGCTCCGGCAAAGGCCGTCCATATTCCCGTTCGACGCGCGCTTCGAGTCGCTTCATCACCGCGTCGGCTTCCTCGATGCGGCCTTTCTGTGCGAGCCAGCGTGGGCTCTCCGGCAAACGCAGACGAATCCACCACACCACGATTGCGCCGACTACACCGGTCAGCACAACCAGACGCCAGCCGTCGAGTCCGAAGTAACGGTGCGGCACCAGCAAATACGATAGAAACGCGACGATAGGTACCGCACAGAAACCGACCGCTTGCGAAAAGGCCGACGCGCGGCCGCGCACATGCTTTGGCACCAACTCGGAGATGTATGTACCGATCGTCACGATCTCCACGCCGATGCCAATCCCCGCGATGAAGCGCCAGAGATTGAGCCCGAGCGCCGTGTCCTGGAACGCCATGATGATGTTGGCCGCGGTGTACCACAGCAGCGACCATGTGAAGATCGCACGCCGGCCGAAGCGGTCGGCAAGAAAACCGCATGCCGCCGTACCGATGAACAGCCCCGCGAACAACGCCGCGATGAAACTCGCCACGCCGCTGGTGCCGAACAGACCATGCGTCGTCGCGGTGAGAATGCCGCTGCGCACGAGACCCGGCGCGATATAGCCGGAGAACATCAGGTCGTACAGTTCGAAGAAGAGGCCGAGGCTCAGCAGCATCACCAGGTGCCAGACCGAGCGCGTGGCGGGCAAGCGGTCGAGCCGCGCGGAAATACGCGCGCCGTCCAGCGCGATCTCTTCAGCGCGGCCACCCGCGGATGCGCCGGTGCCTGAGGGCAAACCACCCAGCGCGCCGGCATCGCCGACCGCTGTCGAAAACACCGCTTGATTCGACGACTTCATCGTCTGTCTCCATTGTCGACCGGAGTTAGCGCTTCAGCGCTTACTCCGGTCCCATGCAAAATAGTTGCTGAGTTCCGGTCTGACGCCGGATGAGATTGATTAACTACGCTCGACGTATGGAGCGTCCGTAGGCAGGGTCGCTACGCTCAGCCATTTACGCGGGACGCCTCATAGGGCGCTGTGCTCCAGCACCTTCGCTCAACGCTTCGTCACCCGCTCCGCTCACGCCGCTTCTTGCGGCGCCTGCGCCACGCCGCCGCCCAGCGCCACAATCTGCGCGTCGTCGTAACCCAACCCACGCAGCACGTCGGCGGTGTGCTCGCCGATCTTTGCGATCGGCTGGCGCGGCTGCAAACGCGCGCCATCCATCGAAATCGGCAGCAAGGGCATCGCGGTTTCGCTTCCGTCATCGAGCGTCAGTCGCGCAAGGCCGCCACTCTCGTTCAGATGCGGATCGTCGAACAGGTCTTCGGGTTTCGTGATCGACGCGAACGGAATGTGATCGCGCTCAAACAACGGCACGAGCGCCGCGCCTTCGAAGCCACTCAAGGTTTCGCCAAGCGTCTTCAGCAACCATTCGCGCGCCAGTACGCGGTCGTTGTTGGTCGCGAGGCGCGGATCGGCCAGCAAGTCGTCGCGGTCGAGAATCGCGCACAGTGCGCGCCACTGTCCATCGCCGGTGGCGGCGATAAACATCTGCTCGTCGTTGGCAAGACGGAACACGTCGTAGACGGCCCATGCGCTGATGCGCTCGGGCATCGGTGCAGCGGGCACGCCGGTCGCGGCGAACTGCTGCATGTGTTGCGCGGAGAGCAGCACGCAGTTTTCGAACAACGCGCTCTGCACTTCCTTGCCGCGTCCGCTCGTATGCCGTTCGTGCAACGCGGCAAGCACGCCGATCGCGCCGAACATGCCGCCCATGATGTCGTTGACCGAACTGCCCGCACGCAACGGCCGGCCTACCGGCCCGGTCATGTAGGCGAGGCCGGCCATCATCTGCACGACTTCGTCGAGCGCGAGACGGTGTTCGTACGGACCGTTCAGAAAGCCCTTATGCGAGACGTAGATCAACTTGGGATTGCGTTCGCGCAGCGACGCGTAATCGAGGCCCAGGCTCGCCATACGGCCCGGCTTGAAGTTCTCGACGAATACGTCGGCGGTATCGACCAGTTTGTGCAGCGCGGCCAGTCCCGCTTCGCTATCGAGGTCGAGCGCGACGCTCTTCTTGTTGCGATTGAAGGTGCGAAAGAAGCCCGCACCGGTGCCGAGCAAACGGCGCGTACCGTCGCCGCGCGGCGGCTCGACCTTGATGACTTCAGCGCCGAGGTCGCCAAGAATCATCCCGCATGTCGGCCCCATCACCATATGCGACAACTCGACCACGCGAATGCCCGCAAGCGGCAACGCGCCCTGCTGCTCCGTTGAAGATGCAGAGGCGGAAGAAGCTGAGGAAGCGGACGTAGAAGAAGACGGATTCATGACAGCACCTGTGATTCGGACGGGGCAAAACGTTGAGCAGCAGCACGGAACTGCTTAGGCAAACCGGCACGCGCCAGATAGCCATACAGCGGTTCGCCGGGTAACGCGTCGGCGAGTATGTCGCGCGATGCGATGAGTCTGGCGAGGTCAATACCGGTGTCGTAGCCCATGCTGTCGAGCATGAACACGAGGTCTTCGGTGTTCACGTTGCCGGTCGCACCCGGCGCATGCGGACAGCCGCCAAGGCCGGCCAGCGACGCGTCGAATTCGCGGATGCCGTGCTGCAGCGCGATCAGCGTATTCGCAAGACCGAGGCCACGCGTGTCATGGAAATGCAGCGAACGCAGCTTGCTGCCGGCGACTTCACGCACCAGTTCGATGATTTCGCCGACCTGGCGCGGCGTCGCCTCGCCGGTGGTGTCGCCGAGTGCAATGACGTCGGCGCCCGCCTGCAACGCGGCGCGCGCAATCGTGGCGATATCGGCGTAAGGCACCGCGCCTTGCAGCGTGCAACCGAATACCGTCGACAATCCAGCGATCAGTTCGACACGCCGCGTGTTCGCGCTAGCCGCGCTGTCGATCAACTCGCGCATCGCGGCAAATGCTTCGATCATCTCGGCAGGGGTCTTACGAACATTGGCGAGGCTATGCGCCGTGCTCACTGAAATCGGCGCAACGATCCGGTGCACGCCGGACTCGAGCGCGCGCTGTGCACCCTTCAGGTTCGGCACCAACGCCGTCACGATCAGATCGTCGTAGGTGAGCGCGTGGGCGATCACTTCGTCGGCGTCGGCCATTTGCGGCAGCAGCTTCGCCGGCACGAACGACGCGACTTCCATATGCCGCACGCCGGCGGCATAGGCGGCGTCGATCCAGCGCCGTTTGGACTCGGTGGGCATCGTGCGGGCAATGCTTTGCAGGCCGTCGCGCATGCCGACTTCGGTCACGACGACGCGCTCCTGGGTGTCAGTCATGGTCTTGAATCCCGGTCTTGAATCTTGCGTGGAATGCGGGGAATGCGGGGAATGAAGCAACTGAGCGACAGCTTGCCCGCACGCGGCTGTGTGGCAAAGTCTGCGTTAACGACGCACTCCATCGCCGCTGGCGATGGCGGCTCAGGCAAGCGGGACGGGCGTGCGCCGTCGCAAAGGGAAAACCCTTAAGGGCTTTTCAGAAGGCACTCAAACGAAGCGCAGCAGATGATCGAGTAAGTGCGACGCCGTCAGCGTCAGCGCATTGCGGTCGCGCATGCAGATCACGAAGCGCCGCTCTGCCCACGCTTCACGCAACGGTACGGCGACGATGCCGTATTCGTCGGCGGCATGCCTGGGCAGCGCCTCGGCCGGCAGGATCGCGACCGCAAGGCCCGCCTGGATAAAACGATACGCGGCGTCGAAGGTCGAGACGTAGGTTCGATAGTTAAGCTCGTGGCCTTTTTCCAACGCGATACGCTGCATCAGCGCATTCATCGACGCGTTCGATGCGAGCCCCAGATGATCGAATGCCAGGGTCTGCTCGAAGCTGATTGCGGCCTCACCGGCCAGTGGATGATCGCGCGGCACAATCAGCGCGAGATGATCGGAACGATACTGCAGCACGTCGAGACCGCCCATCGGCACCGCATCGCGGCAGATGCCGAGATCGGCCACCCCCTCTTCCAGACCGCGCACGATCTCGGTGCTGACGCGCTCTTCGACATCGACACGAACCTGCGGATTGGCCTTCAGAAACACCGCCAACGCCTCGGGCAGAAACTCGACCATCGACGACACATTCGCCAGCACCCGTACATGACCGCGTGCGCCAGCCGCATATTCGCTGAGCTCCGCCTGCAACCGTTCGTGGCCGCGCATGATGAGACGTGCATGCCTGAGCAGCGCTTCACCGGCGGCGGTCGCGCGCACGCCGCGCTGGCTGCGCGAGAGCAGGGCGACGTCGACCAGCGCTTCGAGATCGGCGAGCCGTTTGCTGACTGCGGACGGTGCGATGAACTCGCGTTCAGCCGCACGCGCGATCGTACCTTCCTCGCAGACGGCGATGAACAAGCGCAACGTCACCTGATCGATTTGCCACATGAACGGGCATGCCCTGGGTATTTGAAGTGGGAAAATTATGCCCGAGGA
>OVEP010000275.1_pt2 | contig 12933 bp, 16 predicted proteins | sample 1779801 | NCBI WGS metagenome assembly OVEP01 (sample SAMEA3914791, study PRJEB12502) | metagenome | biome: forest; material: soil | place: Canada | collected 2011-07-03 | depth 0.1 m
GCGCCATTAAATTTCAGGCTAATGCGGTCAACACACGTAGCCAGGGATTCTCTAATGCTTATCACGCGACTCAACGATTCGGCTCTCAGGAGAGGCAGCGGCGAACCGCCGTGCTTGCCGCCGTGCATGCGCTCGGCCACCGTACGTCGCCTCGCTGGTTCGCTCGGGGTGGCCTGCCTGGTGCTGTTGATACCGGGGGCCGACGCCGCAACACCCGTCTGGCAGGGCGCGTCGATTCACTACGCAGTGAACGGTGCGCCACTCCCGGATGTGTTGCGCGACGTGCTCGCCGTCGAGGGCCTGAGCGCGGATATAGGCCGCGACGTGAAAGGTGCGGTCAACGGCCGCTTCGATGACACGCCGGGCAATGTATTCACCCAACTGGTGGAGGCTTACGGCCTCGTCTGGTACTTCGACGGCAAGGCGATACATGTCGCGACCGCGTCGGACGTGCGCAGCCGGGTTATCCCGTTTGCGCCGATGACCCGCGAAGCGGTCGCGTCCTTGCTTCGCAACCTGGATCTCGACGACGCTCGTCTGCCGATCAAATACTCGGCGACGACCGTCAAGGTTGCCGGCCCGTCGAAATTCGTCGACGCGGTCGTGCAGGCAATCGATAACGCACAACGGCAGACCACTGTTGAGCCTTCGTTCGACGAGATCGTCATCCGGGTTTTCCCGTTGCGCTACGCGCAAGCGCAGGACATTCATTTCACGGTTGGGGCGCGCGAGCAAGTCATGCCGGGCGTCGCTACGTTGCTGCACCAGTTGATGACGGATACCTGGCAGCCTACTGCGCCTCGCGCACCTGGCACACGCGCCGAAGATGCCCGTGCCGCCGCCCGCAGCGCGCGCGGCGGGCCGCCTCCGCTACCCAGCCTGCTTGGCCTGGGTCTGGGAGGCCCGCTGCCCGTCGGCGACGTCGATCGTCCGCCGCTACCCGACTCCGATACCGCGAAGCCGGTCGCAACCCCCGCGCGACGCAACATCGTCGCCGACCAGCGCACCAACTCGGTGATCATCAGTGACATCGTGTCGATGATGCCGAATTATGAGCGCGCCATTGCGATGCTTGACCAGCCGCAGGAACTGGTCGAGATCGACGCGGTGGTGATCGACGTGTCTTCGAATGCCGCGCGCTCGCTCGGCGTGCATTGGGGTGGCGCGAATGGGCGTATCAACGGCGCGTCCGGAACCGCGAGCGCACCGCTCAGCTTCGGTGCTCCGGACCTGGTGACGGCAGCCAGTGCGGCGAGCGGCTTGAATCTGGCGACGCTGGTCGGCAACTCGGCGCAATACCTCTTTGCACAGATTCATGCATTGGAGGACGCAGGCAAGGCGCGTGTGCTATCGCGTCCGCAAGTGCTGACGCTGAACAACACGGAAGCGGCGCTGACTTCGCGCAGTTCAGTGTATGTGCGGGTAGCGGGCAACCAGGCAGTGGATCTCTTCAATATAGATACGGGGTTGACGCTGAAGGTTACGCCGAGTGTCGAATCGACCGGCGACCCGCGCCGCAATATCCGGCTCAACATTCAGATCGAAGACGGCACGTTCAGCTCGACGACGTTTGTAGATGGCATTCCACGGGTCGACAACCATTCGGTTGTCACCCAGGCGGTCGTGCGCGACGGCGAGAGTTTGCTGATAGGTGGCTATCAATACGAGCGCAGCGAAAACACCACGTCAAAGGTGCCAGTGCTCGGCGACGTGCCGTACCTGGGCGCGCTGTTCCGCGATACGCAAACCACGCACGAGCGCCTCGAACGGCTGATTCTGATCACGCCGCGCCTCAAACGGCTGTCGGGCGACGGTGCGCCGGATGGCACGCTGGCCGTCGCGAGCCCGACGTCGGGCAACGCGAGTCCCAATCCGGACTTCATCGCGACTCGAGCGCCGGTTGCAGCGCCCCCTTTGCCTTCGCAGCCGGGGTCGTCGACCCATATCGCGCCCCGCACGGTGGAATCGGTGCAACCAGTGGCTGTCGGCGTTGCGCCAAACGTCGACGCCGCGTTGCGAAGCCTGGTACAGCCGGTTGCGCGAGACACGTCGCAGTCGTCAGCGTCATCTACCGTCACTCCGCCTGTTTTGCCGGTGGTGAGCAAGATGCCGTGGGAGAACCGCCATGACCGCTGACGCGCTGATCGTCGTGATGGATGGCGTGCACACCGGTGCGAGGGTGGTGCTGTCGTCCGGGAAACCGGTACGCATAGGGAGTGGCGCGGACGCGGACCTGATGGTGATCGACGAGGGTGTCGAACCGCAGCATGCCACCGTCGAATCTCAAGGCGCGTCGCTCGCGGTGGTCGCACACCACGCAAACGTCGCCGTGTTCGGCCGACCCATATCGCCGGGACGGCGAGTGCTGTTAGGGCGCGGTGCGTGGTTTTCGGTAGGTAGTGTCACTTTCCAGTTCGGCGACCGTGATGCGCCGAGCGCGACGCTGGCGCGTGACGCCGAGCGTGCCTATCTGCTGCGCAATGCGCCGCTCGCGTATCTCGCGAAACGATGGTCCGATGCGTCGCCCGTGGCAAAGGCGATCGTTTTGGCGACGCCGGTTGTATTTGGGCTTCTGACGTGGATCTCGTCGAACCCATCGTCGGGCGTGCCGCGCACGACGCGCATCAACGAAGCATTCCGCTTGGTGACCACGCATCTCGACCCGAAGTCCGGTGCGCTCGTCTATGAAGGCTACGTGCAGTCGGCCACCGATCTGGCAGCGCTAACCGCGAGCGCGTGGTCGCGGCAGCGGGCGCCGGTGATGCATGTGATTGTGCTCGATCAGTTGCAGGAGGAGGTTGGCGAGTTTCTTGCGCGCTACTACCGCGGCGCCGAGGTGCACACCGCGGAACCCGGTGCGTTCATCGCGACGCTGCCTGATGTGCACGGGTTTCTGTCGCCCGAATCGTGGGACTACGTACGTGTGGCTCGCCTGGCGCGCGCTGAGGTTCACGGGTTGCGTGACCTCACTTTTCCGGGCCACGCGCAGCAAGGCGAGCGGGTGCGCGTGCCGCTCGACGCGCTTGGTCTGAATCTGCTTGCCAGCCGTCACGCGTTCTGGCTCACGGATGCGCAGGGCGTGCGCTACTTCGTCGGCGCGCGACTGCCGATCGGACGGATCACGCGACTCTCGGCTTGTGCCGCGGATGTCACGCGCGACGACGACGGTTCGGTATACGAATTTTTTATCGATGCTGCCCATGGTCAAAAAAAGTGCGGGTAAAAGTACGCTCGGCGAGTTCGTCGATTTGCCAATCGAAGCTCAACTTCTGGAAGACGATGGCGCCGGACGCAAGGCGATCGAAGCCCGGCTCACTGCCGAAATTGACCGCGTGAACGACGCGTTGATGACCGCTTCGCCGGCTTCGAAAAAGGAACTGATTCTGCTTGTCGAGTGTTTGCGCGCGGCTCGGCAGGTGGTGGAACGAAGCGTGAGCTTCATAAACGTGCGAAATTAAATTTAGGAATAGAAAATATGGCGATCAACGGAAGCGGACCCCTCACCGGAAACGAAGCTGTCCAACTTTCATATGCATTGGATAGCAACGCAAGTGATAGCGTGAGAAAGGCAGGAAACAAGGCCATGTCAAGCAGCACACAGCAGGCTGGAAATGCTGGGAATGCGGGCAATGCGGGCAATGCGGGCAATGCGGGCAATGCGGCAAATGCTGGAAATCAGTCGAATCCCGTCGATGTGCAGAACCTCACAAATGAGAACAACAAGCTGCAATCGGTCCGCACGGCCTGCAACGGTCTGGTGACGAGCATCGGGGAAGTGACGAAGGACTGTGCGAAGAGCGTTCGCTAACGATTCTTTAACTGGGACGAAGACGCCCTCGCGGCGTCTTCGGGAGACATTGCAGATGCAGGACGACACACTGGAACTGGTCATTTCCATAGGTCATTTCGCCCGCGCTTATCAACGCTTCGATGAGGCGCGTTATCTGTTTGATCGGCTGGCGTTGATATACCCGCGACGGGCCTTTCCGTACATCGGGCTGGGTTTGGTCGAACTCGATCGCGCGAACTACCGTCGTGCGTCGTTGCTCTTCGGCCGTGCGGTGGACGTTGTACCCGACAGCGCGCTGGCGCGGGCCTGGCTCGGCGTGTGTCAGGTTCTAGAAGGACATTATGCGCTCGGCGTACGCATGCTGATGACCGTGGCGGACGGCAGCGAGCCTAACGCGAGTTCGATGGCAGAGGCGTTCCTCGCGTTGCCCGAATGCGCGCCCTATACCTATACCGCTAGCGCGGCGCACGTTGCGCAAAACGCGGCTTCCCATTCAACCATTAAGCGACTGACCATTCGAGGCGGCCATTGATATGTTGCAATTCCCTACCACCATGCCAGAACAAACCAGCGCCGTGGCCCATGTTTCTCCTGTCACCGGTCTATCCGCTAATGAAGGGGGCTATGGAGATTCGCGACTAGAGCGCCTGTTTGCGAGCGCGCAGGATGCGCAGGATATGTCGGCGCAGCAAGTGCGGCAGCACCTTGGCCAGTTAAGCTCGGGGAAATTATCGACGATCGCATTGCTGGAGTTGCACGTAGTGGTGAACAACTATCAGGTGACTATACAGGTAATAAAAAACGTCGCCGAAGACGTCGGCCGCAGTATCCAGACACTAACGCAACGAAGCTGATGCGGCGCGCTCTGATCCTGCTGCCGGTGCTGCTTTTCCTCGTCGGCTGCAGAACTTCCCTATTTGAAGGCCTGGACGAGGACCAGGCGAACCGCATCGTCGCCGCGCTGAGCCACCACGGTATCAACGGCTACAAGGAGCGCAATGCGGACCGGACCTGGAACATCTCGGTCGACGACGCAGATGCAGTGGTCGCCACCGAGCTGGCCAGCGCGTATGCACTGCCACGCGGCGGGCACGCGAATCTCGGTGAGCTGTTTAGCCGCCAAGGGTTGATCTCGAGCCCGGAGGAGGACCGCGTCCGTTACGTGTTTGGGTTGTCGCAGGAGTTGTCCGAGACGCTCGAAAAGATGGACGGCGTGCTGCTCGCTCGCGTGCACATCGTGCTACCCGAAAAGGATCCAATGGATCCCGCGAAAGACACGCTGCCGTCTGCGTCCGTGATGATGCGTTACCGCAGCGACTACAACCTCGAACTGATGCGCGACCGGATTCGCGCGTTGGTGGCAGGCGGTGTGGAGGGGCTGACGCCCGCGCGCGTGTCGCTGACACTGCTGCCGGTGACGCCGGTACTGATCTTTCCAGGCCTCTGCGCGGACGGTGCCGATATCGCCAGTGCAGCAGGCGGCGTCGCAGTGACGACTTGCGAGCAAGACGAGGGTAAAGCGCCGTCGCGGACCACGGTAGTGCTATGCGCATTGACCGTGCTAGCGCTATTGGTGGCTGGATTCATGTGGTTTTGGAGTGCTAAGGCACGCACGTGGTTCAAGCGGAAAACGCGCAGCCGCGACGCCGGGACACCAGCTGAAAATCCCGGGCAGATCGTCCAGGAAGCAACGCACGATGCGTCCGAGGCAAACACCGCAAACACCGCCGAAATCCCATCGAAGTCCGCAACCCGAACCGGAGAGCATGCATGAAGCACGCCTATACCTGCGCACCGGCCTACTGGGCGCATCGCAGTTGGCTCGAATCCGGGCATTCCATCCGTAACGAGCGTGTCGCGCGTGCCGCACATTCATTCTTGTTCGACCGTTACCCGCAACTGGTTCGGGTGACGCTTGCGGACGTGCCGTCCATGCTCCCGCTCTGGCCACGGCCGGCGTGTGCGCGCTTGTGCCGAATCGTCGCAGCGCTCGCATTCGCGCGTTCGTTGCGCCGCGTGGTCGCCGCGCAGGCCCGTGCCGCGTTTGCGGCCGGTGTCGCGCCACGCCTGCTTGGCGCGATTCAACGGCATCCGCGCGCCGACACCGCCGACCTGACGGTCGAGCCGACACCGTCGCTATTCAGCCGGCGCGAGATGACGGCGCTCGGTCTGGCGCTGGCGATGCAAGCGGCCGGGGACGCTCGCTATGCATTCTGGTGGGGCTTGCGCTTGCCGCGCGAGATGTCGGAGGCCGCGGCGTGCTATCGCGTGCACGGACTATCTGCGGTTGACGCGCGGGAGCTGGTTGCCGACGCGCGGCGTTTGATGGAGGGTCACCCATGCTGATCTGTCGAATGGGCCCATGGAGAATTGAATCTGATGGACATTTGAGCGCGCTGGAACTGGTGTCGCTCGAAGGCTTGCGTACCGTCGAAGCGGAGCGCGCGGCCGAAGCGTCACATGAGCGCAACAGCCTCGCGGTGCAGGCGCGCGAACTCAAACGCCGAGCGTGGCGTCGGGGCCACTCGGCCGGCAATGCTGCCGCGCTGCGCGAACAGGTTGGACGCACTGCTGCAGCGGTGTTCGCCGCTCATCGTCTGGAGGACCGGCTGACGCAGATCGTACTGAGCGCGGTGAGCGATATTGTCGGCGAACTACCGCCGTCAGCGGCGTTGGCCAATCAATTGCGGCGCGCGGTTGCCGTGGCGCAGTCGCAACGGCTCGTTTCCGTGCGGGTTGCGCCGGCGGCGTTCGAGGATGCGACGCAGCTGATCTCATCGATCGAGCGGGAACTCGGCACGCCGTTTTGCACGGTACTGGCCGATGCGGGATTGCCCGCTCATTCGTGCGTCATCGAAACCGAGGCCGGCGTGATTGATGGCGGTCTGAAGGTGCAGTTGCGCTCGCTGGAGCGCGGCATCCGCGATGGCGTGGCCGCGGTGCTGCGTACCTATGACCTGGCTGACAGTTCAGGGCGTACGAGACTCGACACGATCGGGCACGACCTGCGCCAGACGCTGGCCGCGCTGGCTGCGCCGCTTGCACTCCCGCCTACGCGGCCCCCTTCGCCGGGCATGGTTGGCGTTTTTCGACGTCCGTTCGTGCGGGAGGCGGCATGAGTCTTTGGCCGGACATGGAAACTGTCGCGCTGGCGGATGTCGAGCGCCACAACCTGGCGATCCGGCACTTCGGCGGACCGCAGGCGGTGCGCGTCGGCTCGCAGCGCTTCACGCTGGAGTTCGAGCCGTGCCGGGAGCGTTATCCGCTGCTGGTGTCCGGCGTGGCATCGCAAGCGCCGTTCATTGCCGCGTGCGATGCCGGCGCGCTGTTGCCGGAACTGACGCCGTCGGTGATCAACGAGCGCGGTGACATTGCGCTGACGCACGTCGTCGACGCACTGAGCGACTGGTTGTGCGCTCTGGAAGGCCTGTTCGGTTTCACGATCGAGCTCACCGGCGTCGCGCTCGACGCCGTCCCCCAAGCGGGCGCATACGGCCTCGCCGTCACGCATGTGGCGAGCGGCCGAGCTGCTCATTTCTCGCTTTGCAGTCCCGCGGTCGATGCATGGCTGCAACGACGCATGCCGGCGCGGCTGTCCAGCGAGGTGCTGCTGCGCCGCCTGTACGTGCGGTTGCCGATCTGTATGCCGGGGCCGTCAATGTCGCTGCCGCGTTTGCGCAAGGTCGCGGTGGGCGACGCGCTGCTGTTCGACCGTGATTCGTGTTACCTGCGCGTGCCATTGCGGTTGGGCGCGTGCCGGATCTTGTTGAACTTTACTGAGGAGTACACCATGGTAGACCAAGTCCTGAATGATGAAACCACGCCGGTAGAAGTGACCAGCGAACTGTTGCCGATCGACGCCTTGACTTTCGCGTTCGAAGCGGTGCTCGGCACGCTGTCCTTGTCGGTTGCTGAACTGGCCCATCTGCGGCAGGGATCGATCGTCGCGTTCCGGCTACCCGCGCGTGAGCGAACGGTCACGCTGCTTTGCCAGGGCGTTCCGTTTGCACGCGGCGAGCTGATCGATATCGAAGGTTCGCTAGGCGTGCGCGTGACCCGGCTGACCCAGGGGGATCTGCCGGCATGACCGACCATTTCGATCCGCTGCAGATGGTCAGCATGTTCTTCATGCTCGGCCTGCTACCGCTCGTAGTGACGATGATGACTTCGTTCACGAAGTTCAGCATCGTGCTGACGCTGCTGCGCTCGGCGCTCGGCGTGCAGCAGGCGCCGAGCAACCTGGTGATCTCGGGGATCGCGCTCGCGGCGACGCTGGTCGTCATGTCGCCGACCATCGCAAAGATCGAGGCCGCGCTGCCGACCGGCGATAGCGGCGAAGTGGTCATGCCGCGTGCCCTCGAACTGTTTCAGGCGGTACGCGGCCCGCTCGGCGAATTCATGTTGACGCATTCGCGGGCCGACGAACGGAAATTTCTCGTCGGCGCCGCGAAGCGGATCGATCCGGAGCACGACGCTCACGAGACCGATCTCCAATTGCTGATTCCGGCGTTTCTGATCAGCGAAATATCGAGCGGCTTCGAAGTGGGTTTTTTGCTTTATATCGCGTTTCTGGTGGTGGATCTGGTGGTTGCCAACATACTGACCGCCATGGGCATGGTGATGCTGTCGCCGAGCACCGTGTCGATTCCATTGAAGCTCTTCGTCTTTGTTACGGTGTCAGGCATGTCGAAGCTGATTCACGGCCTTATTGTCGGCTATGTCAAATGAACAGTGTCCCCACTCTTGCCACCTTGTCCAGCGATGCGCTCATGCTGGTGTTCTGGCTATCGCTGCCCGCGCTTGCCGTCGCGACCGTGGTCGGCTTATTGATTGGACTGCTGCAGTCGATCACGCAGATTCAGGATCAGAGCTTGCCCTACGGGGCAAAGATCATCTGCGTCGGCGCGGTGCTGATCGTGACCGCGCCTTGGGCGAGCCGCGAACTCGCGCGCTTTCTTTCCCATGTGTTTACCTTTGTTGCCGCGGGGCGTCTGCATTGAGTATGGACTACATCGACTATCTCGAGGGCTTCGCGTTCTGTACGATCAGGCCGGCGGTGGCACTATCCCTGATTCCATTTGGCCAAAGCGGCTCGCTCGGGATCCTGTTGCGGCTGCCGATGATGCTCGCGCTGGCCATGCTGCCGCGACAGGTCGGCTTGCCGCCGCAACTGCTACCGGCAATCTTTTTAGAGGCGACAACCGGTGCGGCGCTCGGACTGCTGCTCGGCACCATCTTTCATGCAGCCTCGGCGGCTGGCGCGGTGCTCGACCAGCAGGGCGGCTACGCAAGCGCGGCAGTTTACGATCCGCACTTCCAGCAGGAAGCTGCGTTATTCGAAACGTTGTTTTCGCAGTTCGCCGCGTTGACGATGTTCACGGGGCCGGGTTTGCCGCTCCTGTTCGGCTTCTTCACAGATGCGTGGGTGCTGTGGCCACCTGGCCGTTGGCGCGTCGATCTGGTCGACGTGTTTCGGCAACTCGCGCAGCGCGACCTGGCCGTGACGCTGACCGAAGGCGTGCGGCTCGCCAGTCCATTGCTCGGCCTCGTGCTGCTGGTCGATGTCGCGTTCGGGCTGATGTCGCGGCACGCGAAGCGACTCAACCCGTTTGCCACCGCACGCACCGTCAAGGCGTTGATCCTGTCGTTTGCCGCCATGCTTAGCGTGCCCCCATTGTTCGCACAGTTGCGCGCCGCGTTTGCTCACGTGATCCATCTGCAATGAGCGACAAGACCGAAGCCCCAACCCCCAAGCGGATCCGCCGCTCACGGCAGGACGGCGAGATCGCGAAGAGCACGCATTTGACAGTGGCGTTCAGCGGCCTCTGCTGGTGGCTGTATCTGTTCATCGAGGCGCCGCATTTGTATGGGCTCTTCACCAGACTGATCCTGCATGTGACGACGCTGGACGCCACGCGTCCATTCGGCGATCGGCTCGTGTCGACGCTCGCGGCGTTGAGCGCGGTCATGCCATCGGCGCTGATGGCGCTTGGCGTCGGGGCGCTCGCCGTTCTGGTGCCCGAGTTGATGCAGACGCGCGGGCTAATCGCGTGGAAGCGTGTGTCGCTCGACCTGAAGCGTCTGAACCCGGTCAACGGGCTCAAGCAGTTGTTCAGTCTGCGCCTCTTGTGGGACACCGTGCTCACGCTGCTGCAGTTCGCGATCCTGCTATTTCTGTTCGTTCAGGCGGTCGTCGCGTGGCTACGGCAGCTTGCGCCCATCTGGGCGTTTTCGTTGCCGGTTCACCTCGGCTATACGGCGACATCGCACTCGCACCTGCTTGCCTGGATGGCCGCATCGCAGATTGCACCTGCCGTCGCCGACTATCTCATCCAGCGTTTTCTGTGGCTGCGCCGTCTGCGCATGGACAAGAACGAAATTAAACGGGAATACCGCGACGACGAAGGCGATCCCTACGTAAAAAGCCGTCGCCGCGCGCTTCATCGGGAGCTTGGTCAATAACATGTTGAATCGTTCCATCCTCAGCCGCTACGATCTATCGGCCTTTTTTGCGCGTCACGCCGACCTTGCCGTCGGCATCGGCATCCTCGCCGTGCTGGCACTGCTGATCGTGCCCGTGCCGCCTTTCGTGCTCGATCTGTTCATCTGTGTGAGCTTCGCTGCCAGCCTGACCATGCTGAGCACCACACTGTATGTCTCGAAGGCTGCGGATCTCGCGAGTTTCCCGTCGCTGTTGCTGATCACCACGTTGCTGCGTCTCGCGCTGGCGATCGCGTCGACCAAGATGATCCTGCTGCATGCACATGCCGGCCAGATCATTGGTGCCTTCGGCGAGATGGTGGTGGGTGGCAACGTTGCCGTCGGGCTGGTCGTGTTCATCGTGCTTGCTGCGATCCAGTTCATCGTGGTCGCGAAGGGCGCGGACCGGGTAGCCGAAGTGGCCGCGCGCTTTACCCTGGATGGCATTCCGGGGCGCCAGATGAGCATTGACGCCGACATGCGCAACGGCGTGGTCACGGCCGCGCAGGCGAGCCGGCTGCGCGCGGCGCTCGAGCGCGAGACGTACTTCTATGGCTCCCTCGATGGTGCGATGAAGTTCGTCAAGGGCGATGCGGTGGCGGGCCTTGTCGTCGCGCTGGTGAATATCGTCGGCGGACTGGCGGTCGGCATCGCGCAGCGCGGCATGTCGTTCAGCGATGCGCTGCACGCCTACACGATTCTTACCGTCGGCGACGGGCTGGTGTCGCAGATTCCGTCGCTGATCGTGTCGGTGGCGGCGGGTATTCTCGTCACACGCGTCGCTTCGGCCGATGGTGCGGACGCCCATCTCGGCGGCGACATTTACCGGCAACTGGCGGTGCATCCGAAGGCGATCGGGATGGCCGGCGTGGCGTGTCTCTCATTGGCGGCGATCCCGGGTTTTCCGCACATCCAGTTTGCGGTTGCCGGCGGCTTGCTGATCGCGCTTGCGCTCACCTTGATCCGCAACGCCGCGGTCGCGTCGAACTCGCAGCGCGCGCTGATGCCGGAAATGACGCGCGACGGCGGCAACTACGTGCCACGCATCCTCGACGACGTCGAATTGGGCACCAGCGCGACCTTGCGGTTGCGGCTCGGCCTCAAGGCCTTCGAAGCTTTGCGTCCCGAGGCGCTGAACCGGCAACTCGGCCAGTTGCGCCGCAACCTGATGGTCGAGTTGGGCGTGCCGTTTCCAGGTCTTGCACTGCTGCGCGATCAGCGGCTCGAGCCTGAGCGCTACATCATCGATATCGAGGACGTGCCATTTGCGAGTGGCACGCTGGTCGCCGCTCATACGCTGGTGAGCGGTGATGAGGGCCTCATTACGTTCGACGGCGTCGAGGGCTACCGGCCGCGCGCCGCGAAATCGGTCTGGGTGCCGACCGCGAAGGTCGCGTCGATCGACGATCCGGGAATCCGTAAGGCGACCGTCGACGAAGCGCTATGCGATCACCTCACCGAAGTCTGCCAACGTTCGGCGGCCGATTTTCTCGGCACGCAGGAGACGCGCTTCCTGCTCGATCAACTGGCGATCGAATTTCGCGAGCTTGTCGCGCAGGCAGGGCAGGCCGCGAGCACGGTGCAGCTCGCCAGCGTGCTGCGGCAACTGCTGCTGCAGCATGTGCCGATTCGCAACCTGCGCGCGATTCTCGAAGCTGTCGTACGCGTGCCGGCGGGGGACCGCACGATCGACCGGATGGTGCGGGAAGCGCGCATCCAGCTCGGGCGGCAGTTCGTGCGCAGCTACGCTGACCTCGGAACGTGGACCCTTTCCACGGCTGTGCTGGACGCTGCATGGGAAGCCAGTCTCGAAGCTCAGATCAGAAGCGGCATCGACGGCGAACCGCAGTGCGTGCTGCCCGCTGAAGAATTGATGCGGGCGCAGCAGGTCTTTACGGCGGACCTGTCAGGGATAGGCCTGATCGTTACCAATGCAGTCCTGCGTCCGCATCTTGCGCGGTTGTTGCGGGACTTCGGTCAGCGCATCGAGGTGCTGGCGATCGAAGAGATTCCGCTCGATGTCTTCCGTGTCCAGACGGTCGCGACACTTGGTGCTGCATAAAGGAGGACCTCATGCGATCGCCTGGAAATAGTGTGCCCACGTTTATGTCCGCGCCGGCGTTACGCGGCCGGGTGGTTGAAGCGCGTGGCGTGATTGCGCGGGTAGTGGGGGTGTCGTTGCGAATCGGCGAGAAAGTGCGGCTGGTGCGCCCGGATACACTCGAAGCTCAGTATGGCGAAGTGGTCGGGTTTGCGCACGATGGCACCCTGGTTATGCCGCTCGCCGGATTGGCCGGCCTGTCGGACATTACCGAAGTGCAGGGCTGCGGCTCCGCATGGGGCACGTTCGACGCAGTAGGGCTGCTCGGACGGGTGGTGGACGGTCTCGGCAAACCACTCGACGGAGGGCTTGCGCCACCCATGCTTACGACCGCTGCTGTGGTGCGGGACGAGGCAGGGGCGACGCTCAATCCGCTCGAGCGGCCGGTGATCGCCACACCGTTTGCGACCGGCGTGCGGGCGATCGACGGCCTGCTGACCTGCGGCGTCGGTCAGCGCACGGGGATCTTCGCGCCGGCGGGCGGCGGCAAGAGCACGATCATGGGCATGATCGCGAACGGCGCGTCGACCGATGCGATCGTGGTGGCACTGATCGGCGAGCG
>OVEP010008940.1_pt2 | contig 12881 bp, 7 predicted proteins | sample 1779801 | NCBI WGS metagenome assembly OVEP01 (sample SAMEA3914791, study PRJEB12502) | metagenome | biome: forest; material: soil | place: Canada | collected 2011-07-03 | depth 0.1 m
TTGCTGCCAACTGGCGGCGGGAAAGATTCGTAGGCATGACGCCCTCCGTGTTTTGATCGTTTCTGTTTATTGACCGGGGAGCTTCACTAGCCCTGGCGCGGACTTGACGAGGCCCTTGTCGTCGCCCGTGGCCGTTAGGATCTTTGTGGCGTCAGACCAGTGCAGATGCGTCACCGAGCCCTTGCCCCTTTCGTAGTCATAGGAGTTGCCGTCGTCATCATAGAGGGCGAAGTCGCCGTCCCTGCCCGGATAGACTTTGAGCGAAACGATGCTCTGCTTCGTGGCGGTCGATTGGATGTCCGAGCCGATCGGCAGGATCGCACCGGCGCGAACAAATAGCGGTATCTGATCGATCGGCGCGTTGACCTTGATCCATTGGCCGCCTGTGACCTTTTCATTGGTCCAGTAGTTGTACCACTCGGTGCCGGCGGGCAGGTAGACGTCCTTGACGGTCTGGGCCTGCTCGGTTACCGGCGCCACCAGCAAGTCGGGCCCGAACATGTATTCGGTGCCGATATTGGCGACGGCCGGGTCGTCCGGGAAGTCCATCCACAGGGCGCGCATGAAAGGCGCGCCGGTATCGTAGGTGTGCTTGGCCGATGCGTAGATATAGGGAATCAGCTGATAACGGAGCCGGTCGTATTTGGCCATCACGGCCTCGGCCTGCTTGCCGTACGCCCAGATTTCGGTGTGTGGGCGCGATCCGTGCAGACGCAACGTCGGCAGAAAGGTGCCGTATTCGAACCAGCGCGTCAGCAATTCGGGATAGTCGTTGTTCTTGCCGACGACGTCTCGCGCGTCGGACGGGTCGAGCAACGGCGCATGGGTTGCCTCCGTCGTCCGCGGCAACCATTGCCAGCCGCCGATATCATTACCCCAATAGGCAATGCCCGAAGCCGTCATGTTAAGTCCGGTCGGGATCTGCCGCTGCAGCGCTTCCCAGGTCGGGTTGATGTCCGACGACCAGAACAGGGCGCCGGTGCGTTGCGAACCCAGATAAGCCGCGCGCGCCAGGATCAGCGTCCGCGTATTGGGCTTCCAGGCGCGCATGTTTTGTTGGACGCCCTCCACATGCAGAAGCGGGAAGAGATTGTGGTAGCGGTCGCCGGAGCCGATCGAGAAGAAGTATCCATCGGGCGTGAGGTCCGGCTCGGTCTCGTCAAGCCATGGATAGTCGAAACCATGGCTCAGGACATTGTCGCGTGCGTGCTCCCAGTACCATTGCCGCGCTTGCGGATTGGTCGCGTCGATCAGGCCACCCACGGGATCGGGGCGGAAGCCCCGTCCGTCGACGGTTTTGCCGTCCTTGTCCTTCAGCAGGAAGCCCTTGCTGTCCAGTTCGCTGAAATAGCGGCTCGACGGCTCAAAGCGCGGCCAGATCGAAATGATCGTCTTCAATCCCATGTCATGAAGGTGCTTGTTCATGCCGTCGGGATCGGGGAACTGCGCCGGATCGATGTCCATCTGGCCCATCCGCGTCCAGTAGAACCAATCGACGACCATGATGTCGAGCGGATAGCCCTTCTGGCGGTAGGTATCGGCCACGCGCAGCACCTCTTGCTGGCTGTCGTAGCGCGCCTTGGACTGGATCAGGCCGAAGGCGGCTTTTGGCGGGATCGGTGTCTTGCCGGTGACGCGGGCATAGGCCGCGTAAATCTCCTCAGGGGTATCGCCAGTGATCACGAAGAAGCTGACGCGCTCGCCGACTTCGGAGCTGAGGCTCGTGTGACCATTCACAGCCGCCACGAAGTGCGTATCGGAGGGATTGTCCCAGACGATGCCGTAGCCCTTGGAGCTTACCATGAACGGCACGCAGACCGTTTCGCCAGCGGCGGCGCCATACTCGTGCTTGCAGTCGATCACCCGTCCCCGCAGGTCCAGGGCGCCGAGGCTTTCCTGGTTCTGGCCCATGCCGTAGAAGTGTTCATTGGGCGTTACGGCGAAACTGGCACTTACGCCATAGGTCTTCTCGCCAGCGACTTCGCGCGGCGACATCCCCCAGCCGGTCATCGAGAGAAGGATCTCGCCACGCGCGTTCTTCACCTGCAGCGCGACCGGCGCCAGTGTAGAAGCAAAATACTTCTCCTGCGTCCCGGCCACATGAGGCTGCGGCGGCGCATTGACATGAAGACTCAATGCGTTGGACACGAAGGTGTCTCCGCTCCTGTCGCTCTCCTGGTGGAAAGCCGAGTTGTCGGCGTGATCTTCCAGTATCCCGTACCCCGGCCCTTTCGCCGCTTCGCTTTTGTCCGCAGCGATCGTCACATGGACGACGTTCGGACCGTAAGCCTCGACGCTAACCCAGGCCCCCTTACGGTCGAGAATATCGATGGGCTTGGCTTGCGCGGCACCGGCCAGCGCGAATAGCGACGACAGCACGGCGACACACGCCGATGTTTTGAAATGCACGAGACATCTCCCCTTACTTTTTTCTAACTCACGGCCCACGACGATATACCGGCGAAACCCGTTCCCCTCGCCGAAGCCCTGACGCCGTTCACCACCGCCATGAGTCCCTGTATTCGCGCATTCCCCGCCCCAAATTGATGTCCTCCCGGCAGGGAAACCGGGAGGACATAGTTTGGAAGAGCCCCGTGACACACACATACGACATCCCAGGGGCTCGAGAGAGATCGAAAGCTAACGGACTCGTAGGGAGAAAAAACGAGCGTTAGTGCTGGAGATAGGAAAACAAGGTGGCATGGGCATACGAAACCAGCATGGCTGACGCCAGACCCGAAGCCGCGAACACGGCCTCAGAGCCTCCGCCTGCCATGTCGAAGAACGTCACGGCTATCCACGCAAACCTTGCCTGACTATACCGAAGGCAGCGGACAACTCCTAACCAGCGGTTTTTATTTGACATTTTCTCAAGAAAAGTCGAAAGTGTCCGCCCAAGTGACCGCACTGTCCGGATTCGATATGCCCACCCCCACCGCGACCATTCTATTCGTTGACGATGATCCAGACGTCCGCAAGACAGCGGAATTGCTACTGAGGAAGCGTGGCTACGCCTTCCACGGCGCCGCGACTCCCGAGGAAGCACTCAGCCGCCTGGTCTCTGAATCGGTGGATCTGATTCTTCTGGATTTGAACTTTTCAAAGGGCCGAACGACAGGCGAAGAGGGACTGAAATGTCAGCGGGACATTCTCCGTCATGACCCCAATGCCCTGATCATCGTCGTGACCGGTCACAGCGGTCTCAACATTGCCGTTCAAGCCCTCCGGTCGGGCGCAAACGACTTCATCATGAAGCCTTGGAACAACGAACGGCTCCTCGAAGCCATCGAAGGCGCGCTGGCGGCCCGCAAGTCGAGACAGGCGATGGTCGTGGACCCTTCGTTTCTGGTCGGCGTTAGCGAGGCCATGTCGCGAATCAGGGCGGCTATCGACCGGTGTGCGCCACTGGCCGTGCCCGTTCTTCTGACCGGCGAGGCCGGCACCGGCAAGACGTTGGCCGCCACAGCTTTCCATCGTCAATCCGGGCGGCCGGTACTCGTCGCGATCGATGCGAGCACGCTCACCGCCGCGCATCTTGACGACCAGTCCGACAAGACCCTTGTCCTCGAAAACATCGACAGGCTCGATCCGGCCATGGTTCCCGACCTCTTCACCTGGATCCAACGCGCACCGAAGACGAACAGCCGAATCATAACCACATCGACCTGCAGCCGTGGCGAAATCGGCCTCGATCGCGGCCTGATTTATGCGATCAGTACCGTCGACATTGCTTTGCCGCCACTGCGGGATCGGCCGGAAGACATAGTGCCCCTGGCCGAGCACTTCGTCCGAGTCGGCTGCCAGCAATACGGCTTTCTGGAAAAGACGCTCTCTCCCGAGGCGAAGGCTTTGCTAGCGGCCCAGACCTGGTCGGACAATGTCCACGAGCTGCGGCATGTGATCGAACGCGCCGTCGTCATGGTCTCCGGCACGGTTATCTCCGGGCCGGATGTCGCCATTCATTCCGTCACAGGACCGATTGCGGAGCCCTCTAAACAGAGGCTGGCCGAGTCCGAAAAGGGTATTATCGAAGACGCGCTGCGGCGAAACAATTTCAATGTGTCGGCCGCGGCTAACGACCTCGGTCTGACACGCCCTGCCCTCTACCGGCGGATGGCGAAGCATGGCCTTTAAATCGCGCGCGTCCCACCTGATTATCGTTGGTATCCTGCTGGTGACGGCGCTCTATACCTTCGATGCTTTGCACGGTGGCCTGTGGGCCAATGCCGCGGTTGGACTTAGCTTCTCGATTGGCCTGTTTATTCTTGTGGCAACCAGCACCCCCTCCAGTCACATCATTGAGATCAGTTCGCCCACCCCCATCTCGACCGGCCCGCTCGGGTTTCAATCCCTGCTCGACCAAATGCCGACGCCGGTCGTCAGCTACGCCCCCGGTGAGCCCCCGCAAGCCGTCAACCGCGCAGCGCGCAGCCTCTTCCAGACCGACGACACCATCCGTCTGGGCAGCCAGGAGGTGGTCGACGCCATGAGTGGGACGTATGCCGGGAGTCGCCCAATGCTGACGATCGATGGGAGAAGATACGCTGCCAGCGTCAGCGAACTCGTCAGTGAGACGAGCACCATACGTCTGGGCATTCTGACCGACGTTCAAATGGAAATTCATCGGGCTGAAGCGGCGGCGCTACGGGACACGCTACATATTTTGAGCCACGAGATCATGAATTCGCTCACCCCCGTCGCCTCGCTGGCCGACATAGCGGATTCCTATCTTGCCGATGAGACAGGCGAACCGGTCAAGGCGGCCCGCGAGGCCCTGGAAATGCTTACGCGGCGGGCGAGCAATTTGACAACCTTCATTGAGGCCTACCGGTCAGTCGCCCGCCTACCCGAACCCTCGACATGCGCCGTAGACGCGGCGCGCCTCGTGCGCGAGGTCATGGAGGTTTTCGTGCACAGTCCCGCAGCCAAGGCGGTGGAATTCAAGATCGATTGCGACGACTCTCTTCCCGCCCTGGCGCTCGACGAGCCACAAATCAGTCAGGCTCTCATCAACGTGCTGACAAACGCGGTAGAAGCAACCTCTGAGATCGAAGGCCGGCGCAGGATCAACGTTATCGTCCGTCGCGCAAATCAGGACGTCACGATTGAAGTGTCGGATAATGGTCCGGGTATATCCGAAACCGTGAAAGCCGGTCTATTTACGGCTTTTGCAACGACCAAGGCCAAGGGCACGGGCACGGGTCTAAATCTCGCCCGGCAAATCGCTTTGGCCCACGGCGGGAACCTGCAGCTGTTGGCCGACGGCAGCGCCGGTGACACTATCTTTGCCTTTTCGTTCCCCACTCTCAACATGAACTGAGTGTGCCGCGGTCTCTCTTCTCCGGCCGTCCGTATCCAGACGCTGCGATCAGATTGCGGACACGATGCGGCTATTGCTCCGCAAAGGCCGAGGACACAATGGCTCGCCAGTTCACCGAAAACTAAATAGATTGTCGGCGCGGTGTATATCGCGATCTCAAAAAGACGGCCGCGTTCGCGGCTATATCAAAGACGTCTCTGGGAGCCACTTTGGAAACGCGACGACCAGTCACGACCGGCGGAACGCGCCGCGGAAAGACGTTGTACGGGAAAAGGACGATGGTCTAATGCCACTGATCCAGTTGCAGGATGTCGAGCACACATATTCGGACAGCGAGCGCGCCGTTCACGCGTTGCGCGGCGTCACTCTTGAGATCGATGCCGGCGAATTCGTCGCCGTAACGGGGCCGTCAGGTTGCGGGAAATCGACATTGCTTAACATCATTGGCACCCTAGATCGCCCCTCATCGGGCCATTATCGGTTCCAAGGTCGGGACGTGAACACGCTGGGTGATAACCAACTGGCCAGGATTCGGGCCCAGGAGATCGGCTTCGTCTTCCAGAACTTCAACCTGATTGACGGCCTGACGGTTTATGCCAATGTTGAACTTGGCCTGCTCTACAGGCGCGATGGTATTAAAGGGCAGCAAAAACTTATCCTTGAGGCGATGGACCGGGTGGGCATCGCCCATCGCGCTCACCACTTTCCGTCCCAGCTATCGGGCGGCCAGCAGCAACGATGCGCCATTGCCCGTGCCATCGTCGGCCATCCCTCTCTCGTTCTGGCGGACGAACCCACCGGCAATCTGGATAGCCGCAGCGCTGCGGAAATCATAGGTATTCTGAAAGCGCTGAACGCCGAAGGCGCGACGCTCATAATGGTCACGCACTCACTGAGTCAGGCGGACCAGGCCTCGCGGATGCTGGAGATGCTCGACGGGCGCGTACAGATTTCCACGCGCAAGATGATCTGATCATGTGGCGCATCTTCCTGCCCCGCCCCATTCGATTTCTCTGGTCCTTCCTGGTCCAGTACCTGACGATCAATGTGCTGAGCATGGCGAGCCTTGCGATCGGCTATGCGGCCTGCATTCTTGCCGGGCTCTACGTGCTGGACGAATTCACCTTCGATCGCTTCATCCCCGGCGCCGATCGGGTCTACATGCTTTCGGCCTCCTATGGTCCCAAGGGCCGACCGCTCGTCGATAGCGACTGGAGCCCACCAGGCATGGCGCCATGGATGACGCAGAGCCTACCCGAGCTTGAAAACGTCACCCGGCTGAATCCATTCGACTGGCCCATCCGCTCGCCAAAGGATGATGTCTTTGACCGGGCCTTCTGGGCAGATGCGAATGTATTCGAAGTCCTAAATTTGCCCTTTGTGGCAGGTGATTCAAAAACAGCGCTTAGCCGGCCGGCAAGTTTGGTCCTGACGCAACGAATGGCGCGACGCTTTTTCGGAACGGAGAACGTCATAGGGCGCATACTTCTTCTCGACGAGAGCACACCCGTGCGCATCACCGGCGTGCTTCGTGACTTTCCCGCGAACACGACGCTTGGCCGGGAGATGTTCGTTTCGAAGACTGGCACCGTTTCGATGCTGGATGCGTTCGACCATCACCCCGAATTCCAATGGCCTTCGACCTTTATATTTCTGCGTTTGAAGCCTGGCGCCTCGCCTGCCCACGTCGAGGGGCAGCTCCTGCCGATTCTCGTGCGGCACTGGAATAGTCCAAACAACCAGCCGGAAAGACTACGACTCGTGCCCTTGTTGTCGCTCCATTTCCAGCCGGTCGCCGACAATGAAATGAAGCCGCGCGGGCATATGGACTCTGTGGTCGCGATGATCTGCGTGGCGATATTGATCCTGACGCTGGCCATTGTGAATTTCACCGGCATGATGGTCGCTCGGATCGATGAGCGCGGCTACGAAATGGCTATTCGTAAAGCCCTCGGCGCCAGAAGCGGCGATCTTGTCATCCAGATCCTGAGCGAGGGTGCGGCCATAAGCGTCGTCGGGTTTTGGCTCGGCTTGGCGGTGGTGGAGCGCCTGCAGCCCTTCGCGAACCAACAACTGGGAGTGGGGTTAAATCTCTGGTCACACCCTTTTTCAATTCCTGGCCTAGGTACATTGGTCGCACTCGTCCTCGGGATCTCAGGCGGGCTATACCCAGCGCTTGTCCTTTCCGCAGTGTGGCCCATACAGGGCTTGCGCAGCCGAGGTCAAAACTTCGAACCGCAGTCGATCCTTGGCCGTCAAGGCTGGCTGGTCGTCCAGTTTGCGCTCGCCATTACGCTCCTGGTGAGTGCCCACACGGTCTACCGTCAATGGACCTACGCAACAGACCAGGCCTTGAATTTCAACGCCGACAATGTGCTGGTCCTCAGTTATGTGCCAGCGATCGGCGGCGGTGCGGTCTTCGAAACGCACGTGCGTGAACTGAAGGGTGTTCTGGACACCTCCTTTTCACGATGGGGGCCTATAGAAAAAGACATTCGGCCGGCTTGGGCCAAAGCGCACGACGGAACGCTCGTCTCCTTCACCCGCCACTCTGTAGACGACCATTTTTTCAGACTCTACGGCGTTCCGCTTTTGGCAGGACGGGGGTTCTCGGGAGTCGACTTGACAACCGACTATCCCAAAGAGGTCATTGTCAACCGAACTGCCACACGTGCCCTGGGCTTCACCAGTCCAGTGGACGCGATCGGGTACGATCTTAGCTACGCGGCCGATCGCGTTCAATTGACGTCGCGCATCATCGGCGTCGTCGACGATATGCGATTTTCAACAGTACGCGCGCCAATGCGCCCTATGCTCTTCGACAATCATACCAATGTTGCGACGGTACTCAGTGTCAAGTTGCGGCCGGCTGATCAAACCCAAACCGTAGCGGCAATCGACCGGCTGTGGACAAGGGACGTACCGCGCAACGGGCCCATCGAACGGCAGTATTTCTCGACCTACCTGGCAGCCCAGTACAGCGACATGTTCCAGCAAAGGCAGATTTTTGCGTTCTTCTCGCTCGTTGGCGTCTGCCTCTCGGGCCTTTGCCTTATCGGCCTCGCCATCTTCTTCGCGCGCAGCCGGAAACGCGAAATGGCCATTCGTCGTGCTCTAGGAGCGGACTTCTGGACTATTTTCAAACTCAGGCTAGCGCCTTTTGCAAAGCCGCTGGTGGTTTCCACCCTCATCGCATGGCCACTCAGCGCAGTTCTGATGCTGAATTGGCTGCATACCTTCGCCGATCATGTCCCGCTGGCCCCGATTTCGTTTGTGGGGGCGTCCTTTATAACTGCGCTGACAGCGATACTGATGGTCGGCGTGCACGCCATTGCGGTTGCGCAGGATCGCCCTGTCCGGTCGCTGCGACACGAATAGCCTCGGCCCTACTACGAGGCGGCCGTTGTTGCCGGCGTCCAAGGGATGTTCGGTGCCCAAACCTCTGGGAAAGCCAGCAAAGCGGCTCCGACAGCAGCCGGGTCAGTGCCAATCGCTGCAGGTTTGACGATGGTCTTCTGCCAAGAAACGCCGACGCTAGCTGAGAAATGCTTCCTAATCTTGGAGCACAATTTCAGAATGACGCTTTGGGGCAAAGGTCCGCCTATGACAATGGCATTGGGATCGACTGTGCAGATCATCGCAAAGAGCGGAAAATAAAGACTGTCCGCGACGTGATCGATCCACCGGTCAAGCACGGCCTGGCCGGCTTCATTGAGATGATCAAGGAAGCCCGTATCTGCTCCCTCGTTTCCCACCTCGGCTAAGTCCTTTAGCAGGGTCGCCAAAGGTAGAGGGTCAGCCTCCGGGTCGTCGGGTTCACCGATCGGTCTCGCACCGACTTTCGTAAAAAGCCCGATCTCTGCCCCCCGGCCCCGCGCCCCACGGACGAACCTGTTATTTATTACCAGGCCACCGCTCAGACCGGCGCCAAGCAGCAAATAGAAGAAGGAGGGAACCTCCGTTCCGATGCCGAAGAGCATCTCGCCGGTCGCGGCCGACGCGCTTTCGGAATCGTCGACGACCCGCGTATCGACGAGACTTTTCAATACCTCGACGGGATCCTTCACGCCCCACCTGCGATGCCAATGGGATCGACTCCGCAAGGAAATAGAACTGAGGTCTTCGGGAAGCGCTAGGCCCAGGCCGGCAATTCGAGCACCGGGCGCAAAGGTCTCCCGCCGCAGGTCGCCGAGGGCGTTGGCGACGAAAAACCGCAACTGGTTCGGACTAGCGTAAGGTGTCAAAAACCTTGTGCGCCGGCGTACCTTTCCCGCAAAGTCGACAGCCACCAGCGTCAAGTGTTCGGCGTCGACATGGAGACCCAAGGAGAACGCCGCGTCCGGGTTGAGGCTCAGCGCGTGAGTCGGCTGTCCCCTGGCCTTCAAATTGAGGCGCGATCTTTTGATCCACCCCTCTTCGCCGAGCTTCCTGACGATTTTGAAAACAGCGGGAGGCGACAGCCCGACCACCTCGGCCAGCTCGCCCGAGGTGATGCCGCCTCTGGCTCTGATGGCATGCAGGACGATTTTTCGGTTGTGCTCCGCCGCGGTCAGGATATTCGCCCCACGCATCGACGACTCTCCTGAGCCCACCATCCAGGTGGAAGCAACTTCCTCGATCTGCCGGGCCGTATTCATTTCGGTTGGTGGGGCGGAACTCAAACGCCCGGGCGCAGTGCCCAGCGGTGCGGGATCGAAGACGCCGAACTCGTCAGCCGCTCCATATCCGGCGAAGTCGGCCGGCATACCCCCGACGTTTTCGAGCTTGGACATTGCTTCCTCTCCGCGATGCCCGAACTAGCGGCGAGCTCTTGCGGACAGGTCGGCGCCGCGAGGGCGGCGAAACTGCGGAATCCAAAAGCACGCCATTAAGGGCTTGCTCTATTTTACCGCGTTCCGCCTGCGGAACTAACATACAGTAATTATTAGACTTTACTGAAGGGCAATGGCGAGTCGTCCGCGACACTGTCCGCACTGTCCGTATCCGTACACGGCCGATCGAGCCATCGCCGACGGCGCGTTGTCATCTCCATCTCATTGCCGCTAGCGAAGCCACAGATTCAATCTTACATGACAGATCGAAACGCTTTCACCACGCTTCGAAGTGTTCGAATCTCCGCGAGCAACCTTGGAATGTCCTGGCGAGCGGAGATAATAAACGCCCGATCCTCCGAGGATAGTCCGACAAGCGCGATAGTTCCGTTGCTCTCCAAAGTCTTCTTTACAGAATTGAAGGGCGATTTCTCGGCAAAGTCGCGGCCGCCGACATAAGACTTCCATGGAACAGGCGCGAGCTTTGACAATCGATCTTCGATCTTTTGAAGCTCGTCGTCTGTCAGAGGAAGCGTCATGGGTTTTGCAGTATCATTCTAGTGGCTTTAATTCTCGATAGGGGGTCTCGCGGCGGTCCGCGATCGTTGGCGCTTTTCCGACCATGATCGTTTGAGCTTGCACGCCTGAATCTGCGGCATTCATCCAAGCGGCCGTTTAGAGGAACGAATGTCGGCCAGGAATTTTTCGTGATGTGGCAACGCCTCAGCCGTCTTACCGATCCCAGTCCTCAGAAGGTCCAGGTTTTTTTCGATATCGCCGAGCGGTAGTTTGTCGACGAGCGGGTCGTAGCCTTTCGGAACGACGTCCTGGCCTATCATGACGGCCAGCCAGCTATCGTCAGCGAACAATTCATCCTGGAAGCGGAATAGCCGTCCCTTCGACCGAAACAGTTCCATCCGGTGGTTGAGTGTGTCCGGAATATCCATATCCCGGCACCTTTGCCAAAACGGACCGTCGTCGCGGGTCGTGGCCTTGTAGTGCAGGACGATAAAATCGCGGATGGTCTCGAAATCGCGCGTGCTGCCGCGGTTATATTCGTCGATGTCTGCCTGGTTGAAATCCAGGTCCGGGAACAGCAGGATCAGCCGGATGATGCCCATCTGAATGAGGTGAATACCGGTGGACTCCAGGGGCTCGATAAACCCGCCCGACAGGCCGATTGAGACACAATTTTTGACCCAGGTTTTCGGCCTGTGGCCCGTCCGGATATGAATGAGTCTTGGATCGTCCAGTGGCTCGCTGCCAAGTGTCGAAACGAGCTGCCGTCGGGCCGCTTCGTCATCGATGAATTGACTGCAGAAGACGTAGCCATTGCCCATGCGATGCTGCAAGGGAATCTGCCAGCGCCAACCCGCGTTGTCCGCAATCGCCCGCGTGAAGGGTGGAGGCGGTCCCTGCAACGCCGACGGCACGGCCCAAGCTCGGTCGCAGGGCAGATATCTCGACCAGTCGTCGAACGGAGAATTGAGAGCTTTGTCGATCAAAAGGGCGCGAAAACCACTGCAGTCGACAAACAAGTCTCCGTGGATTTCGCGCCCATCTTCGAGGACAAGGCTCCTTATAAACCCGTCATCGGGGCGCTGCCGCACGTCGACGACCTTGCCCTCGATGCGCGAAGCGCCCCGCGCTTCACTGAAACCACGTAGGTAGCGTCCGTAGAGCGAAGCGTCGAAATGGAAGGCGTAACGCATCGACGCGCCGATACTTTCGCGCCCGCCCGCCGGCCGGGTGAACCGGCCCAATCGCGCCGCCGCAGTGCAGAGATTATAGTCACCCAGATCGTCGGCTAAGGTGCGCCCTGGCGGAAGTATCCTGGCGTGCATGATTCGCAGCCAAAGCTGATGGAACTTGAATTCCGGAGTCTCGCGGCCGAAGCTGCCGAAGGGATGAAAATAGCGGTCGCCAAGCCGAGTCCAGTCGACGAACTCGATGGCGAGCTTGAAGGTCGCCTGGGTTTGGCGAACGAACTCGTCTTCATCGATACCCAGCAGGCTATTGAACGTCAGGATCGAGGGGATCGTCGCCTCGCCGACCCCGATCGTGCCGATATCGGCCGACTCGACGACGGTTACCTCCGTCTTGCCCCGCGGAAGCCTGTGCGCCAGGGCGGCCGCGCACATCCAACCAGCCGTGCCGCCGCCGACAATGACGATGCGCTTGAGCGCCCTGCCTGAGTTCGAAGGAATCGCAGAGGTCATGATTGCTATTCCAGACTAGGCAGCGGACTTCGGTGCAAATCCGCCCTGGCGGACCTGGTCGATCAGATCGCGGTGCCTCGGCATGATCTTCAAGGCATAGGCGGCTTGCTTCTGAATCTCTCCAAACTCAGCGCGGGCATCGTCGAAGTAGCGCAAGGCGCCGACACGGTCGCCTAGGTCCGTCTTGAAGCCCATGCCGTAGAGAACGTATTGCCAGTTCTGCTCGGTGAAGATGTCGTGCTTCAGGTCGACGTCGAGGAAGGACGGCGGCCGGTAGCGCCACTGTTCGAGCCGCGCCGCCAGCCCGCCGGAGATCGAGGCGGCTCGCGTATTGTCGCGCCAGAAATCGCTGTCCGTGCGCCGGGTGACGCAATAGTGGAGCTTGATGAAATCGGCGACGCCGCGATAGCGCTGGTTCATCTGGGCGTTGAATTGCGCCGCTCCGAGATCGACCGGTCCCGTCCACGGAAACAGGCCGCAGAATATGACGGCGGCGATTTCGGCAAAGCCGATCCCGGTGGCTTCCAGGGG
>OVEP010008936.1_pt2 | contig 12860 bp, 5 predicted proteins | sample 1779801 | NCBI WGS metagenome assembly OVEP01 (sample SAMEA3914791, study PRJEB12502) | metagenome | biome: forest; material: soil | place: Canada | collected 2011-07-03 | depth 0.1 m
CAGATCGCGTGTCCGGCCGCGGACAGTTCGGGCAGCGGGGTGAGGACGCGTCGCGTCTCGACGTCGAGGGTGCCGGCTGCGCGGATCGTGCGTGCCCCGGCCAGTGCGCTCACCAGCGCGGTGACCACCCCGATCCGGGCAGCCAGATAGCGTGCGTCGGCGTCACCGGCAGCGGTGACGAACCGGCGGGCTACCAGCGCGGAGAGCGGTGACAGGAGGGCGAAGACCAGTCCCGCGCGCCAGTCGGTCAGCCACAGTGCGGCGAGCGCGCCGGCGGAGCCGAGCGCCGACACGGCGGTCCCGGCGGCCTGCGCCGGGAAAGCGGCCGCCTGGGGGGCGGCCTGGACCATCTGGGTTACGGCCTCGCCCACGGGCAGCGAGGTGCGCGGGCCGAGCGCCAACAGGTGGCGCACTGTGCGCATGCGCAGCCAGGCGGAGGCCTCGGCGGCGACGGAGACCGACAGCAGCGACCCGACGACCTCGCCTGCCGCGCCGACCGTCAGCGCGGCCGCCAGCGCCGCGACCGGGCCGCGGAGGTCGCCGTGCCGGACCACCGCGTCGACGGCCGAGGCCGTGAGCACCGGGACCGCCAGTCCGGCGGCGGCTCGTACGGCGAGTGCTGCTGTGAGCAGGGCCAGGCGTCGGCGAGCGTGCAACGCGGTCGCTGCCAGTAGCCGTCCGCCGGTGGTGGCGGGCATGAGTGCCTCCGTGGGAGGGAGGGGCGGGGATGACCGGGGCCGCGGTCGGAAACCGTCCGCGGCCCCGGGACACCGGCGTTCCACCGGCGTGCTACATGTCGCCGGTGTCCAGGCAGGTGGACTGGCAGGAGCCGCCGCAACTGCGCGTGCACGTCGCCACGCAGCCCTGGGCGGACTCGTGCTCGGCGGGGAGTTCCTGGAGTGCGTCGAGGTCGAGTTCCATGATCGATCACCTCCTTCTCGGTCGCTGGTCGGTCGAATGACGGACCGTCGGGTCCGCGCCGTTCCGGGCCGCTACGCGGCGCCGGTGTCCAGGCAGCTGGACTGGCAGGACTCGCTGCAGGTCCTGGTGCACGTGAAGGAGCAGGCCAGTTCCTCTTCGGCGGGGAGTTCCTGGAGTGCGTCGAGGTCGAGTTCCATGATCGATCACCTCCTTCTCGGTCGCTGGTCGGTCGAATGACGGACCGTCGGGTCCGCGCCGTTCCGGGCCGCTACGCGGCGCCGGTGTCCAGGCAGCTGGACTGGCAGGACTCGCTGCAGGTCCTGGTGCACGTGAAGGAGCAGGCCAGTTCCTCTTCGGCGGGGAGTTCCTGGAGTGCGTCGAGGTCGAGTTCCACGGGTGATCACCTCCTCTCGGGGTGGTGGGGCCGGCCCGCGGGAGTGCGGGCGGCGGTGAGGAATCCGGTCACCGGAGAGCGCCTGCATCAGCCTCGTCAGCTCCATCGAGACCAGCGGTGGCGGCGGCGGCAAGGGCTGACCGAGGCCCAGTGGTGGGGCGGTTCCGGTGCCTGAGCGCCGGAACCGCCCCACCCGTCCGGTCGAGCTGTTTCGGAACCTGGAAGGAACCCCTCCCATGCGGCTCGGTGACATCAGAGACTTCCGCGTGCTCTGGATCAGCGGCCTGCTGGCGGGCCTGGGGGCGCAGATGTCGGCGATCGCGCTGCCCCTGCTGGTGCTGCGGCAGACCGGTTCCGCCGTCCAGGCCGGCGTGGTGGGGAGCGTCTCGGTCGGCGCGCTCCTGTTCACCATGCTGCCCGGGGGCGCCCTGGCCGACACGGTCGAGCGGCGGCGGCTCATGCGCGTCTGCGACGCCGGCAGCACCCTGGTCGTGGGCGGGTTGGCGGTCTGCGTCCTCGCCGGTCGGCCGCCGCTGGCCCTGATCCTGTTGGCGGCCGCGGTCGGCGCGGCGATCAACGGCGTGTACGGGCCCGCCGCCCTCGGGCTGCTGCGCGCGGTCGTACCCGGCGAACTGCTCGGCGCCGCGTCGTCGCGCATGCAGGCCAGGGGCGCCGCGGCCCGGCTGGTCGGCCCGATGGCGGGCGGGATGCTGTACGCCGTGCACCCGGCGCTGCCGTTCGTGGGCGAGACCGTGTGCCTGCTGTCGTCCACCACCTGCCTGGCCTTCGTCCGGACCCGCTCCGCACCGGAGCCGGGCGCCCGTTCGGCGTTCTCCCGGGCGGAGTTCGCCGCCGGGCTCTCCTTCCTGTGGGGTCGCCCCTACCTGCGTACAGTCCTGCTCGTCTTCGGCCTGGGCATGAACGCCGCGTTCAGCGCCCTGATGTTCGTCGCCCTGACGCGGGGTCGGTGCCCCGGGGCTCACGACGGTGCGCAGGCCAGTCCGACCACGGTGCGGATGGTGGGCAGGTCCGGTCGGCCCGCTGTCGAGGTTGCTGCCCCCTCGATCGGTTCGGCCACCGGCCCGGGATCGGTGACCGTGATCAGGAGGGCGACTTCGACGGGACCAGGGCCTACGGCAATTCGCGGAGCAGGTCCAGGACCTGAGTGGCTTCTGGGAGTTGTAGTGCGGCGAAGCCGGTGTGGGCTTCCTCCCAGGCTCGGCGGGCCGCTTGGTGGTCGTCGGCGTCACGGTGTACACGCCCGAGTTTCAGCAGCGTGTCGGCGACGCGGTAGGGGTGTTTGATCTCCCGCCAAAGATCTGCGGAGGCGTTGAGGGAGCGCTCGGCCGCGTCGAGGTCCTGCAGCTGGTGGTGGATCTCGCCGAGGGCTGCCAGCGCCCGTGCCTCGCCCGTCGGAATGCCGTGCTGTCGGGCCAGTTCGAGTGACCGGGCGTAGGTGCGTGTGGCCTCGTGGTGGTTGCCGAGCTTGACGTCGCATTCGGCCAGGTTCTGAACGGCGACGATTGCGGGGAAGGGATCACCGATCGCGCGGGCGAGATCGACGCATTCCTGGAAAATGGGTCTCGCGTGTTCGAAGTCCCCGAGGACGGCGTAGTCGATGCCCAGGTTGTTGAGCGCGGACAGCTCTCCCTGCCGGTCCTCGGCCTGGCGGAAGAGAGCCAGCGCGTGCGTGTGGAGGTCCAGGGCCGGGTTGAGGTCCCGCTTCTGCCACGCCAGACTCCCGAGCCCGTTGGTCATGTGAGCCTCCGCGAGCTGGTCGTCCAGACGACGTGCGCTGACCAGGCCGGCGTTGTGCGTGGCCTCCCAGGCGCCCCACTGGGTGACCAGTCCGTAGAAGGGGCGAAGGACCTTGGGCAGCTGCCACGCCACGACGTCCAGACCGTGTTCGGCGGCGAGCAGCGTCGCCGCGGTGAGGTTCGCCAGCTCGGCCTCGCACCAGGTCTTGGCCCGGTCCGAGTCCTCGAACACGGGTAGCGGTGCATCACTGGCCCTCGGGCCCAGGTCGATGGGGACGGCCTGGAGCTGGGTGACCGACACCGCCCGGTCGGCGGAGTGGAGGAACCACGTCACCAGCCGACCCACCGCTTCCCGCCGCCGACGGGGCGGCAGGTCCTCGGTGGCGAGTTCGGCCGCGAGCAGGTGCACCAGGTCATGCGCGGCGTAGCGGCGCGGGCCTGTGCATTCGAGCAGATGGGCGTCGGCGAGACGGTCGAGCAGTTGCTGCGCCTCGCCCGGGTGGACCGCGAAGAGCGCGGCTGCCGCAGGGGTGCTGATGTCCGCGCCGGTCCACAGACCCAGGAGTACGAACGCCTCCCGCTCACGGGAGCCGAGCGCACCGAGGCTGACCGCAAGGGTATTGCGCACTCCCCGGTCTTCGAGCTGGAGCTCGTCGAGCAGGCGGCTGCGGTCCGTCAGACGATCCGCCAGGGTGCGGATCGTCCAGGTCGGCTCGGTGATCAGGCGCGCCGCGGCGATGCGGATCGCCAGCGGGAATCCGCAGCAGGCAGCCAGGACCTCGGCCGTCGCCTCAGGTTCGGCGGCGGCAGCCGATGCTCCGGCGATGCGCTCGAAGAGGGAGCGGGCGTCGGCGGCGCTCAGGGTGTCGAGGGTGATGCGGTGGGCGCCGTCCAGCCCGGCGAGCCGGTCCCGGCTTGTCACGACGACCGCGGAGCCCGCGGTGCCGGGTATCAGCGGCCTGACTTGCGAGACCCCGCTGGCATCGTCCAGGACGACCAGGATCCGACGATCGGCGAGCAGGCTGCGGTAGGCCGCCGCCCGCGCTTCTCCATCATTCGGAACGGTCCCGGGGTCGGCTCCCAGAGCGACGAGGAATTGGCCCAGGATGTCCGCAGGTTCTGCCGGGACCTGGCTGGCACCGCGCAGGTGTGCGTAGAGCTGGCCGTCAGGGTAGTGAGCCCGCATCAAGTGTGCCGCGTGCACCGCCAGACTCGTCTTGCCGATCCCGCCGGCGCCGGTCACGGCTGAGAGCACCACCGCCACCGCGCTCTGCTCACCACTCGGCGGGAGCAGAGCGGAGCTGAGCGCGGCCACGTGGTCGCTCCGGCCGGTGAAGTCCGGGAGGTCGGCCGGCAGCTGGAAGACCGCTCTTCCGGGGACGGCAGCGACTCGGGCGGCATCGGGATCGTCCACCTGCCCCGCCCGAGCGATGAACTTCGCCCGTTGCGCAGGAGTGAGCCCCAGCGCCGCTGCCAGACGCGCCGCCGACGACAAGCGCGGCAGGCGTCGTCCCCGCTCCAAGGCATTGATCGCGTGAGTGGAAACCCCTGACTTGTCAGCCAGCTCCTCCTGGGTCCAGCCGGCCCGCAACCGATGGCTGCGCAGCAGTTCGCTGAAGTTCATGCTCCGACCCCCGTCTGTCGTGCCGCGTCGCGGAGCGTTCCGCCGCGTGGTTCCGGCACGACCTGGGCCGACCCTAAGGGTCAGCTGATCCGTAACGCCATACGAACGCCATATCAACGCCATGGAGCGAGGGGCGACCGCATAGGAGGCTGGGTCCGCGCGGACTCGATCAACCCACAAGATCGTCGGGCCATGTACCGCGCACTTGCGGGCCGTTGTGGCCCGATGCCGTTGCGATGGGGAGAACGTGCCACCAGGGTCTGGAACAACCGCGCCGAGAACTCCCGCCGACCGACGAGGCGGCGGGAACGCGCGATGAAGGGCTTCGGCTCCGTTGGCGCGGCCCGGCGGTTCCCGTCGGCGTTCCGCGGCATCCCACCCCACGCCCGACCACGCCGACACCTGCCGGCCGTCGGCGAACACGGCCTCGAACTGACCGTCCGCTTCACCATCTGCAACCACATCACCGGCACCGCCGACCTGTCCGCAACAGCGCACCCGACGAAAGGGCTCATCATGGCCAACCCCTTCGAGGACCCCGACGCCCGATATGTCGCTCTCGTCAACGACGAGGGCCAGTACTCGCTGTGGCCGGCAGCCATCGCCGTCCCCGCCGGGTGGACGGTGGCGGTCGAGGAGTCGACCCGCGCCGAGTGCCTCGCGTTCATCGAGGAGGCGTGGACCGACATGCGGCCGCTGAGCCTCGTTCGGGCGATGAGCGACGTGTAGGCGGGAGGCCCCCACCCCCGCTTCAGCACGGCTTTCGCGACAACGCCTCCACCACAGCAGATGTACCGAGGAGCAATCCGCCATGGCATCCACCCCTGATCCCGCCGCGCGGCTCGACCAGTCCCGCGACGGAATCGACGCCTCCATGACCCTGCCGGGCCTCATCTCTGCGCAGGCGGCCAGGACACCGGATGCCGTGGCCCTGATATCGGAGGGTTCCGAGTACACGTACGCGGAGCTGGAAGTCCGTTCGAACCGCCTGGCGCGGTACCTGCGTGCTGCCGGCGTGGGCCCGGAAACACTGGTCGCGGTGCTTCTGCCACGCGGGGCGGACGTGGTGGTGGCACTGGTGGGGACCCTGAAGGCCGGGGCCGCGTACCTGCCTCTCGATCCCGCCCTTCCCGCTGATCGGATCTCGTTCATGGTGCGCGACGCCCGTCCCGCGCTCGTCCTGACGGACGCGGGCTCGATGGACGTCGACCCGGACCTCTCGGACGTCCCCGTGCTCGTCCTGGACTCGCCGGAGGTGGCGGCGGACCTGGCCGCGCAGGACTCGGCACCGCCGGCGGAGACGGACCGTCACGGACTCCTGCTACCGCAACATCCGGCCTATGTGATGTACACGTCGGGTTCGACCGGCCGCCCGAAGGGCGTGATGATGACCGGCGGAGCGCTGGCCAATCTGGTCGCCTGGCACGTCTCCGCACTTCCGGGCGGGGCCGGGGTTCGCACGGCGCAGTTCACGGCTCTTGGATTCGACGTCTCGGCGCAGGAGATCCTCTGCACCCTCGTCGTGGGCGGCACTCTGGTGATCCCGGACGAGCAGACCAGACGCGATCCCGAGCAGTTCGCGCTCTGGCTGGAGAAGCACCGCGTGGCGGAGCTGTTCGCGCCGAACCTGGTACTGGACGCGGTATGCGAGGCAGCGCGACAGGCACGGCTCGAACTCCCCCACCTCAAGGTACTGGCGCAGGCCGGGGAGCCCCTGGCCCTGTCGGCCGCGCTGGCCGCGTTCATCCGGGACCGCCCGGGTCGCAGCCTCCACAACCACTACGGGCCGACGGAGACCCACGTGGTCACCGCGTGCACTCTCCCCGCGGACGTGGACCGGTGGCCGGGCTCCGCGCCGATCGGCCGTCCCATCACGGACATCCGGGTCTTCGTGGCGGACACCAGCCTGACCCCGGTGGCGCCGGGAGCGGTCGGCGAGTTGTATCTGGCCGGGGCCGGATTGGCCCGGGGGTACGTGAACGGTCCCGCTCTCACCAGCGAGCGGTTCGTGGCCTGTCCGTTCGGAGCTCCGGGCGAGCGGATGTACCGCACCGGGGACCTGGTCCGGTGGCTACCTGACGGACAGTTGGAGTACCTCGGGCGGTCCGACGACCAGGTGAAGATCCGCGGCTTCCGGATCGAGCCGGGCGAGATCGAAGCAGTGCTGTCGCGTGATCCCGACGTGGCCCGGGCCGTGGTGATCGCCCGGGAGGACCGGCCCGGCGATCGTCGGCTGGTGGCCTACGTCGTACCCGCAGCCGGCGTGGCGCCGGATGTCCGCCGACTGCGTTCCGCGACCGCCGCCGCCCTGCCGGACTACATGGTGCCCTCGGCCTTCGTGATGATGGACTCCTTGCCGCTCACCCTGAACGGGAAGACCGACAAGCGCGCGCTGCCGATCCCGGACCCCTCCGCACGAGCCGAGCCGGGGCGCAGTCCGCGCACGGCGCGTGAGGAGATCCTCTGCGGCCTGTTCGCCGAGGTCCTGGGGCTCGAACGGGTGGGCGTCGATGACGACTTCTTCGAGCTCGGCGGCCACTCGCTGCTCGCGACCCGCCTGCTCAGCCGCCTGCGCACCGTCCTCGGTACCGAGATCACCCTGCGCGACCTGTTCGCCCGACGGACGGCGGCCGAGCTGGCGATGCTGGTCGACGGCGCCGGCGGCACGACGAGACCGGTGTTGCGCCCTGGTGGGCGTGCCGAACGCCTGCCGCTCTCCCCGGCGCAGCGGCGGATGTGGCTGCTGCATCGGCTGGCGGGAACCAACGCGGCCTACAACCTGCCGCTGGTCGTTCAGCTCACCGGGACCGTGGACGCCGGGCACCTGGCGGCGGCCCTCGGCGATGTCGTGGCTCGACACGAGATCCTGCGCACGGTGTATCCGGAGGTCAACGGCGAGCCGTTCCAACACATCGTGGCCGCTGACGCGTTGCCGGTTCCGTTCACGACACGGACGGTGTCCGCCGAGCAGGTGCCGGCGGCGCTGGCGGAGGCCGCGGGGCACACCTTCGTGCTGGCCGCCGAGTCGCCGATCCGGGCTCTGCTGCTCAGCATTTCAGACCGTGAGCACGTCCTCCTCCTGCTGATGCACCACATCGCCGGCGACGGCTGGTCGATGGACACGCTGCTGCGCGACCTGTCCCGGGCCTGTGCCGCACGCGTCGCGGGCGAGGCGCCGAGTCGGCCCTCGCCGCCGGTCCAGTACGCCGACTACACGCTCTGGCAGCACGAACTGCTCGGCGACCCCGGCGATCCGGACAGTCTCGCGCACCGCCAGCTCGCGTACTGGCGCGGCGCCCTCGCCGGCCTGCCGGGCGAACTCCCGCTGCCGACCGATCGCGTGCGGCCGGCCGTGGCCAGCCACCGCGGTGCCGACGTCCCGGTGCGCGTGGGTGCCGATCTGCATCGAAGGCTCACCGAAGTCGCGCGCGACCGGGGCGTGACGCTCTTCATGGTGTTCCAGGTGGCCGTCTGCGTCCTGCTGAACAAGGTCGGCGCCGGGGAGGACATCCCACTGGGTGTCCCGGTGGCCGGGCGCACGCACGAAGGCCTCGACGATCTCGTGGGTTTCTTCGTCAACACCCTGGTCCTCCGAACCGACATGTCCGGCCGTCCCACGTTCGCCCAGCTCCTGGACCGCGTGCGGGAGACCGCCCTCGACGGGTACGCGCACCAGGACATCCCCTTCGACGGAGTCGTCGAGGCACTCGCGCCCGACCGTTCCCTCGCCACCAACCCGCTGTTCCAGGTCATGCTCGCGCTGCAGATCCCCTCGAACACCGAATTCGTCGTGGACGGCCTGCGAGGCACCCACCGAGAGCTTCGGACCGGCACCGCGAAGTGCGACCTGACCTTCGACCTGGCGGAGGAGGCGACCCCGGACGGCGCTCCGGCGGGAGTGCTGGGCGTCCTTGAGTACGCCACCGATCTGTTCGACCGTCCGACCGCCGAGGCGCTGGCGGACCGTCTGGTCCGGGTGCTCGCAGCCCTGGCCGACAATCCCGACGCGGCCGTCGGCGGCTTGGACGTCCTGTCCGCCGCGGAGCGGGCGTTGGTCCTGGACACCTGGAACGACACCGGCCGCGACGTTCCCCGAGGGACGCTCGCCGATCTGTTCGAAGCCCAGGCACGCAGGACGCCCGACGCGGTAGCGCTCGCCTGCGGAGACAGGACCCTGACGTACGCGGCACTCGACCGATCCGCCAACCGGCTCGCCCGCCATCTGGCGGCCCGTGGCGCGATGCCGGAGCGGAACGTCGCCATCGCCGTCCCCCGGTCGATCGACCAGGTCGTGGCGCAGTTGGCCGTCGCCAAGACCGGTGCGGCCTTCCTCTCGGTGGATACCGGCTACCCTGCCGACCGCGTCGCCTTCCTCCTGTCCGACACCGACCCGGTCCTCGTCGTCACCACGTCCACCCTGGTCGCGGCGCTGCCAGTCACGGTCGAGCGACTGGTCGTCCTCGACGACGGCGACACCGCCGCCGAGATCGACGGGCAGCCGGACGCTGCCCCGGTCCGTGCGTCGGGCGTGGGGAACACGGCCTACATCGTCTACACCTCGGGCTCGACGGGACGGCCCAAGGGCGTGCTGGTCCCGAACACCGGACTCGCGAGTCTCGCGGTGTCCCAGATCGCTGCCTTCGGCACCGGTCCGGGCAGCCGCGTGCTCCAGTTCGCCTCGCCGAGCTTCGACGTCGTCATCTCGGAGTTCTGCGTGTCCCTGCTCTCCGGCGCGACGCTCGTCCTCGCGCCGTTCGAGCGCCTGCTCCCGGGACCGCCGCTGGTCGAGCTCGCCGCCGAACAGGGGATCACCCATATCTGCCTGCCGCCGTCCGCACTGTCGTCGATGACGCCGGACGCCGGACCCGGGGCCACCTTCATACTCGGCGGGGAAGCCTGTCCGGCCGAGACCGTCGCCGCCTGGTCACCGGGTCGGCGCCTGGTCAACGCCTACGGCCCCACCGAGACGACCGTCTGCGCCGTCATCGCCGACCTGCAGCCGGGAGCGGGTTCCGGCACCACCGGACCGGCCGCACCGCCGATCGGCCGCCCGATCGCGAACACGCGGGTCCATGTGCTGGACCCGGATCTGAACCCGGTGCCGCCGGGCGTCGTGGGCGAACTCCACCTCGCGGGCGCCGGTCTGGCCCGCGGTTACCACCGGCGCCCGGACCTGACCGCGAGCCGGTTCGTGGCCTGCCCGTTCGGTGAGCCAGGGGAACGGATGTACCGCACCGGCGACCTGGTGCGCTGGCGGCCCGACGGGCAACTCGAGTACCTCGGCCGCGCCGACGAACAGGTCAAGATCCGCGGCTTCCGCATCGAACCCGGCGAGATCGAGGCGGTCCTTGCCGACGACCCCGACGTGGCCCGGGCCGTCGTCATCGTCCGTGAGGACCATCCGGGTGACCCGCGCCTCGTCGCCTACGTGGTTCCCGTTCCGGACGGCCGGCCCGTCGTTCGCGGCCTCCGCGCCCGTGCCGCCGCCGCGCTGCCCGGCTACATGGTGCCCGCTGCCTTCGTGCTCCTGAGCGCCCTGCCCCTGACCGCGAACGGAAAGCTTGACAGGACGGCGCTGCCGGTCCCGGGCATCGACCCGCAAGCCGCGGCGCGGCGCGGTCCGCGCTCGCCTCGCGAAGAGGTGCTGTGCGGGGTGTTCGCGGGGGTGCTCGGCATCGAGTCCGTCGGCATCGACGACGGCTTCTTCGAGTGCGGCGGCCATTCCCTGCTCGCGACCCGGCTCACCAGCCGGATCCGCAGCGCGCTCGGCGTCGAGGTCGGCATCCGCGACCTGTTCGCGCACCCCACCGTCGCCGGGCTGGCCGCAACCCTGGAGCAGAACGGAAGCGCGCGACCCGCGCTCGTCCCGCGAGCGCGTCCCGATCGCCTGCCGCTGTCGCCGGCGCAGCGGCGGCTCTGGTTCCTGGACCGGCTCCAGGGCCCGAGCCCGACCTACAACATCCCGATTGCCTTCCGCCTGTCCGGCGCGGTGGACGGCGGTGTGCTCCGTGCCGCACTCGGCGATGTCGTTGCCCGGCACGAGAGCCTGCGCACAGTGTTCACGGAGGTCGACGGTGAGCCCGTGCAGCGGATCGTGCCGGCCGACGAAGCGCGGTCCGTCCTGTCGCTCGCCGAGTCGGCGACGGATGCGCGAACCCTCCCGTCCCTGGTGGAGGATGCCGTCGGCCACTGCTTCGACCTTGGTTCCGAGCTGCCGATCCGCGGGTGGCTGCTGAGCACGGGTTCCAAAGAGCACACGGTGGTCCTGTTGCTGCACCACATCGCCGGCGACGGCTGGTCGCGGGGCGTGCTGCTGCGCGATCTCTCCCAGGCCTACAACGCGCGGCGGGCCGGTGGATCCGCTGGTGGCCGACCGCAGCACCTGCAGTACGCCGACTACGCGCTGTGGCAGCGTGAACTCCTCGGTGACACCGATGACCCGGACAGTGCGGGCCGCCGCCAGCTCGCGTACTGGCACGAAGCACTTGCCGGGCTCCCCGAAGAGCTCGCGCTCCCCACGGACCGGGCCCGACCCGTCGAAGCCGGCCACCGCGGTGACACCGTGCCCGTGCAGGTGAGCGCGGACCTCCACCGAAGGCTGTCACGGCTCGCCAGTGACCGGGACGTGACGCTCTTCATGGTGCTCCAGGCCGCGCTCGGTGGCCTGCTGAGCCGGGTCGGGGCCGGAACGGACATCCCGCTGGGGGTTCCGGTGGCGGGCCGCGTGGACGAAGCACTCGACGACGTCGTCGGTCTCTTCGTCAATACCCTGGTCCTGCGGACCGACGTGTCCGGCGACCCCACTTTCGCCCAGCTACTGGACCGGGTCCGTGAGTCCGCGCTGAGCGGGTACGCGCACCAGGACATCCCCTTCGACCTCGTCGTCGAGGAACTGTCCCCGAACCGATCGCTGTCACGCAGCCCGTTGTTCCAGGTGATGCTCGCCCTCGAAAGCGATGCGAACGGCGGACTCGACCTGGACGGCATCGAGAGCCACTCCCTCGACCTGCGGACCGGGACCGCGAAACTGGACCTGACGTTCAGCTTCGCGGAGCAGCGCACCGGCGCCGGCCTCCCGGCGGGCCTGGCGGGGGAGCTCGAATACGCCACCGAGCTGTTCGACCGGTCCACGGCCGAGACGCTCGTGGCCCGCTTGCTCCTGGTGCTCGAAGCCGCTGCAGACGATCCCCACACGGCTGTCGGGGGGATCGACGTTCTGTTCGGGCCCGAGCGGGACCTGCTGCACGCCTGGGGTGAGCCGCCCGCACCGGACTCCGTTCCGACGGTGCCGGAGTCGTTCGCGGCCCACGCCGCCCGGACACCCGACGCGGTGGCCCTGGTCGCCGACGACGTGGAGCTCAGTTACCGGGACCTCGACGCGCGGGCCAACCAGCTCGCTCGGGTGCTCATCGCAGCGGGTGTCGGTCCCGAGTCGGTGGTGGCGCTGATGCTGCCCCGCGGGGCCGACGTGCTCGTCGGGCTCCTGGGCGTCCACAAGGCGGGCGGCGCGTTTCTGGCCGTCGACGTCGACCTGCCCGCTGAGCGGATCGCTTCGATGCTGGCGGACGCCCCGCCGCAGTGCGTCGTCACGTCGGCGGCGCACGAGCCGTCGGCCCGCTCGGCCGGAGTGCCGACGGTGGTCCTCGACGGACCGGACGCCGCAGCACAGTGGGCGGACGCGGACGGCTCGCCGGTGTCGGACACGGAGCGGCGGCGTCCGCTGTCGCCGGCCAATGCGGCGTACGTGGTGTTCACCTCGGGGTCGACGGGCCGACCGAAAGGCGTCGTGGTGACCCACGCGGCGTTCGCGAACACCGTGGGAGCGCTGAGCCGGTTCGGCGTCGGGCCCGCTTCACGAGTCGCGCAGTTCGCGTCGGTGGGGTTCGACAACTTCTGTCTGGAGTGGGCCCTGGCGTTCGCCTACGGTGCGACGTTGACCGTGGTGCCGTCGGAGCGCCGGCTCGGAGCCGCGCTCTCGGGTTTCCTGGCCGAGCAGCGGGTGACCCACGCCTCGCTGCCGCCGGTGGTGTTGGCGGGACTGGACCCCGCGTCGGTGTCGTCCGACGTGGTGATCGAAGTGGGCGGCGAGGTGTGCCCGCCGGACCTGGTCCGCGCATGGGCGGGGCCGGACCGGGTGCTGTTCAACACCTACGGGCCGACCGAG
>OVEP010006772.1_pt3 | contig 12853 bp, 17 predicted proteins | sample 1779801 | NCBI WGS metagenome assembly OVEP01 (sample SAMEA3914791, study PRJEB12502) | metagenome | biome: forest; material: soil | place: Canada | collected 2011-07-03 | depth 0.1 m
CTCGCCGCCGCGCTCGCCCTCGCCGCGGGCGGACAGCGCGTCCGAGGTCAGCAGGGTGACCAGCCGGGCGACCTGGTTGCCGCGCGGTTCCCTCACCCGGACGTCACCGGCACCGTCCGGCCGTCCGCCCCGCCCGCGCCGGGGGCCGGGCCGGAAGCCGCGCCGGGCTCGGCGCCGGGGGCCGGGGCGGGACCGCCCGCGCCGGGCTCGGTGCCGGAGGCCGGGGCCGTGCCGAGGGCCGTGCCGAGCAGGTGGGCGGCCGGGCGGGTGCAGGCGCCGAGCAGGAACTCCGCCAGTACCTCGACGGTGCAGTCCTGCCCGGTCTCCTCGTCGGTGACCCGGAACCGGCGGTCCGCGCGGAGCCCGGCGCGGACCAGGGCGGCGCCGTCGGCGCCCGGGCGCAGCGGGTCGCGGAGCAGGCCCTCGCGGGTACGGCGCAGCGGGCCGCCGGGCCCGGTCCGCTGCTCCGGGGCGGCGCTCACGCCGACCCGGGTGCGTCGGCGGGCGCCGTCTCGAACCGGCTGAGCCGGGCGGCGAGTGCGGCGACCTCCGCCCGCAGCGCGGCCAGTTCGTCCGGATCGGGCTCGCTGCCCGGGCGCAGCGCGCGCCGCGCCGTCCGCAGCGCGCTCCGCTGGACGGAGTCGGAGTTCTCCAGGAATCCTTCCACGCATTCGCGGGTGTCGGTGACGAATTCCTCCGCCGCCTCCAGCACGCCGCCGACGTATTTGGCCAGACTCGTCCTCGGCCTGCCCGTTTCACTGGTCATTCATTCTCCCGTATATGCGTTCGCGCGATCGTCGCGCGCCTCACTCCGCCACTCAGCCTGGCAATCTCCCTGAGGGGGCGTCCATAGGTCGCAGGAACTGGTCCGAACGGCCCGCCCGGAGAACCCGGGAAACCATTGACCGGACATTATTCGGTCGCGGATGCTCGGAGTGCCGGAGGAGTTTCCCGCCGAAAGAACGAGGAGCCGCATGGCATATGTCGTAGAATCAGGGAGCCGGGTCGCCCGGCCGTTGACGGAACCCCACCCCTCCGGCGCGCGTCCGCCGGTTGTGGCCGCCGAGCGGTTACCCCGCCATGTCGCCGTGATCATGGACGGGAACGGCCGCTGGGCGCTCGGGCGGGGGCTGCCCCGGAGCGCCGGGCACGAGGCGGGCGTCTCCGCGATCGTCGAGGCGGTCGACGGCGCGCTGGAGATCGGGCTGCGGCAGATCTCGGTCTTCGCCTTCTCCACCGAGAACTGGCAGCGGGACCCGGGCGAGGTCGAGTGCGTGCTGCGGGTGATCCGGCAGCTGCTGCTGGACCACGGGGAGAGCTGGTTCGCGCGCGGGGTCCGGATCCGCTGGAGCGGGCGGCGCGACCGGCTGACCGAGCCGCTGGCCGGGACGCTGCGCGAGTACGAGCGGCGGACCAGGGACAACGCCGGGATGAGCCTCACCGTCTGCGTCGACTACGGCAGCCGGGACGAGCTGGTGGCCGCCGCCGCGCAGCTCTGCGAGGAGGTCCGGGCCGGGACGCTGGCCCCGGCCGACGTCACCGACGCGGAGTTCGGACGGCGGCTGTTCCACCCCGACCTGTTCGACGTCGACCTGGTCATCCGCACCTCGGGCGAGCAGCGGCTGAGCAACTTCCTGCTCTGGCAGAGCGCCTACGCCGAGCTCTTCTTCACCGACGTGCTCTGGCCCGACTTCGACCGGCGCGACCTGTGGCGGGCGATCGAGGGCTACGCGTCCAGGACCCGTCGCTTCGGCGCGGCCAGGGCGGCCGGATGATCCGCTTCGGCCGGGTGCTGGACCTCGCCGGGATCCGGGAGCCGGGCGCGCGCCGCGACTACCGCGCGGCCGTGCGCACCCTGCTGCGCGCGGACCCGGTGCACTGCCTGGCCGTCAGGCTGCTGGTCCCGGCGCCGCTGCAACCGCACCTGCTGGCCTGCTACTGGTTCGCCCGGGCCACCGACGCGGTCGCCGACAGCGGTCCGGCGGCCGGCCGCCGGGAGCGCTTCGACCACTGGTCGGCCACCGTCCGCCGGGCCCTGGCCGGCGAAACAGCCGGAGCGGCAGCCGACGAAACAGCCGGCGAAACAGCCGGCGAAACAGCCGGCGAGCCGGGCGGCGAGCCGACCGGGGAGCCCGCGGCAGGCGGCCCGCAGCTGGCCGCGTTCGCGCGCACCGTGGCCGAGCGCGGGCTGCCGCCCGCGTGGATCGACCGCTTCCTCAGCGGCATGCGGCAGGACGCCGAGGGCGCCGGGCTCGCCAGCGAGGAGGAGTTCGAGCGGTACGTGGACCGGGTGTCGCTGCCGTACCTGCTGCTGCTGGTCGGCGTGCACCCCGGCTGCCGCGAGCCGGGGCACGCGCGGGCGTACTGGCTGCTGGCCGCCGCCTGCCAGCGGATCGACTTCCTGGCCGACCTGGCCGAGGACTCCCGTGCCGACCGCGCCCGGCTGCCCGGCGCGGAGCTCGCGGTACAGATCGCCCGCGCCCGCGCGGCGCTGTACGCCGCCCGTCCGGTGCTCGACCTCACCCCCCTGGAGTTGCGTCCGATGATGAACGCCTTTCTGCTGATGCACTCGCTCCACCTGGAGGCCGTCGAACGGGCCGGTGAGCGGGTGCGACGGCGGCGGGTCAGGCATCCGCTGCTGCCGACCGCCCGGCTGCTGCTGGCCGGACACGGGCAGGTGCGCCATGTCTGAGGCCGCCATGTCCGAGGCCGCCGGGTACCAGGCCGTGCCCGATCCCGAGGGCTATCCCCGCGCCGGTTCGGTGACCTGGCGCCATATCGGGGAGTGGCGCTTCCTGCTGATACTGGGCCGGCTGCTGGTGCTGCAGAACGCCCATCCGGTGGTCGGCGCCGGGGTGGCGGAGCACTCGACGTACCACGCGCACCCGTGGCGCCGGGCCCAGCACACCCTGGACAGCCTGCAACGGCTGATCTACGCCTCCCCCGCCGCCCGGGCCCGGGAGATCGAGCGGATCGGCCGCCAGCACCGCCGGATCAGCGGCACCGACGCCCACGGCCGCCCCTACACGGCGGCCGACCCCGCCGCCCGCGCCTGGGTACTCGGCACCGTGTTCGAGGGCATCGTGGCGATGTGCCGCCTCTCCGGACGCCCGCTGTCGGCGGCGGACGAGGCGCTGCTGTACCGGGAGTGGCAGGCCGTCGCGGTCTCGCTGGGCCTGCCCCGGGAGGCACTGCCCGCCGACCCGGCGTCGTTCTGGCGCTACTTCGACACCATGCTGCGCGAGGTGCTGGAGGACAACCCGCCGGTCCGCGACCTGCTCGGCGACTTCTACCGGCACGCGGTCGCCCCGGCCCAGCTGCGCTGGTGCCCGCCGCTGTGGCTCGCGGTCCGCCCGGTCGCGGCCCGGCTGATCGTGGCCGTGGTGGTGGCGGACCTGCCGCCCGCGTACCGGGACCGGCTCGGGCTGACCGCGACCCGGCGCGCCCGCTCCCTCTCCCGGGTCACCCACCGCGGCTGGCGGACGCTGGCCGAGCGGCTGCACGGCGGCTGGCGGTACCAGGGGTACGCGGCCGACGCGATCAGGCTGGCCGGCCCCCGGGAGGGCGCCGACAGCGGCTCGCTGCTCGGCCGGTTCCGCCGGGATCTGCGCGCCCGCAAGCTGGAACGGCTGTTCAGCCATGTCCTGGACCAGACCGGCGACGGCTACCTGACCCGGGCCGACCTGGAGGCGATGGCCCGCGCCGCCTGCTGGGACCTGGAGCTCGACGTGGAGACCGAGACCAAGGTGTACGACGGCTTCCGCGCCTGGTGGGAGCAGATCGGCCGGGCCGCCGACGGCGAGGGCCGGATCAGCCGGGCCGGGTTCGTGGCCGCGACCCTGGCCGGTCTGGACGACGACCCGGACTACCTCAGCAAGGGCCTGGACCGGGCCACCCGCGCCCTGTTCGACGCCATCGACACCGACGGGGACGGCTTCCTCGGGCAGGACGACTACCGCCGGGCGTTCGGCAAGCGCACCCACCCCGCCGAACTCAACCACGGATACCGGCAGCTCGACCGGGACGGTGACGGGCGTATCGATGCAGAGGAGTTTGTCGCGGGATTCCGGGAATTCTTCACCGCGCGCGGCCGGGCGGCGGCCGGAAGTCACCTGCTGGGCAGGCCCTGAGCACAGCGGCCGGTCCGGCCGGACCGGCCGCTTCACCCGATCCAGCGATGTCCAGCGCACCGGCCGGTCTATACATTGGCGAAACAGGTGAGCATTTCCCCGGCCACTGGAACCGAAGAACGGTTTCCGCCGGAGCCACCGCGACCGAAAGGCTGTCCGTGGGAGGGAAAACCGATGAGACGACGCTTGCCGCGCTGCTGCACGAGGCCGGCCAACTCGTCTCGCGGCTCGAATTTCTGGTGCACCATGCCGGACCGGAATCGTCCGAGAAAGGGAGCTACGAGAATTCCGAGAAAGGGGGTCCGGTGTGGTCGGCCCCGGCGCTGGCCCGGCTGACCCAGCGCGAGACCCGGGTCATGGAACTGCTGCTGCTGGGGCTGTCCAACCGGCAGATCGCCCGCCGGATGGTCATCGCCGAGCCGACGGTGAAGAACCATCTGCACTCGATATTCGGCAAGTTGGGCGTTGCCGACCGCACCCAGGCGGTCACCAGGGTGCTCCGCGGCTGACCCCCTGCGGGACGGCGAGTGGGGCCGCGGGTGGGGCGCCGGGTGGGCGGCGGATGGGGCGGTGTCCGGGGGCGGCCGGGGCGGTATGTGGCGGGGGACACAGGTGAGATGCTTCACGGCGCTTTCGGGGCACCTGTTCACCTGCACAGTCTTGAAGGTAAGGCTTACCTCACCATAAGCTGACGCGGTCTCCACGGCCGTGGGGACGGTGCAGCGTCAGCGAAGTCCGGTGCGAATCCGGCTCTGTCCCGCAACGGTGAAGCCCCGGTCCGGGGACGAGTCCGGTCGCCTGGTCGCCGCATCCACGGAACCACGTCTCGCGGTGCGGAGGGGTCCGGGGCGAGTCCGCCCGGGGTGCCGCTGCCCGCGAGCATCCCGAGGAGGATGCCCGGTGTCAGCCGAACTGTCCGAGCCGACGTCGACGATCGCGGCAGCAGCCGCGGCGATGCCGGACACCGCGTCGGCGGAGGCCGGGGCGACCCGCCGCGGCCGCTTCTCGCTCAGCCGGCGGCAGTGGGTGATCTTCAGCGTGCTGGCGGTGTGGGGCCCCGGCCTGATCGTGATGCTGGCCGACACCGACGCCGGATGCATCATCACCGCCGCCCAGTCCGGCACCCAGTTCGGCTACACCATGGTGCTGCCGCAGCTGGCGCTGATGCCGGTGCTGTACGCGGTCCAGGAGATCACCGTCCGGCTCGGCGTGGTCACCGGCAAGGGACACGGGCAGCTGATCCGGGAGCAGTTCGGGTTCAGGTGGGGCCTGGTCTCGGCCGGCACCCTGCTGCTGTCGGCGGTCGGCGCGCTGCTCACCGAGTTCGCCGGGGTGGCCGGGGTCGGCGAACTGTTCGGCATCAGCAAGTGGGTGACCGTGCCCACCACCACCGCCTTCCTGATCGGCCTCGCCTTCACCGGCAGCTACCGCCGGGCCGAGCGGATCGGGATCGCCATCGGGCTGGCCGAGTTGACCTTCGTCCCGGCCATGCTGCTGGCCCACCCCAAGGTCCACGACCTGTTCCAGGGGCTGCACACCTTCCCGGTCGGCAACAGCCAGTACTTCTACCTGCTGGCCGCGAACATCGGCGCGGTGATCATGCCGTGGATGATCTTCTACCAGCAGAGCGCGGTCGTGCAGCGCAAACTGACCATCGAGAACCTGCGCCGCTCGCGCCAGGACACGGCGGTGGGCACGGTACTGACCCAGGGCATCATGATCGTCGTGGTGATCACCCTGGCCGCCACGGTCGGCCGCAAGGACGCCGGGGCCACGCTGAACAACGTCGGCCAGATCACCGGGGCACTCACCCCCTACCTGGGCTCGAACACCGCGAAGGTGCTGATCGGCGCGTCCATCCTGGGCGGCGCACTGGTGGCCGCGCTGGTGGTGTCGCTGGCCGGCTCCTGGGGCATCGCCGAGGTGCTGGGCTGGAAGCACAGCCTCAACGAGCGGATCAGCCGGAAGAACGCCAAGTTCTACGTCACCTACACGCTGGCCCACCTGGTCGGCGCGGTGCTGGTGCTGGCCAGCGTCGACCTGGTCGGCCTGGCGGTCGACTGCGAGGTGATGAACGCGCTGCTGCTGCCGATCGTGCTGGGCTTCCTGCTGGCGCTCGAAGCCAAAGCGCTGCCCGCCGAGCACCGGATGCGCGGCGGCTACCGGATCGCGGTCACGGCGGTGTGCGTGATCGTCATGGGCTTCGGGCTCTACATGGTCCCGTCCACGCTGGGCTTCTGAGCGGAGCGCTGTCCGAGCCCGCCCTCGTCCACGCCCTCGCCCTCGCCCACGCCCTCACTCTCGACCGCGACCGCGACCGCGACCGCAGCCGCGGGCTCGGCCAGGACCAGGTCGAGCAGGCCGGGGAAGTACTGGTCGAACTCCGCGCGGCGGAGCCGGTTGAGGCGGCGCGGCCCCTCGTCGCGCTGCTCGATCAGCCCGGCCGACCGCAGCACGGTGAAGTGGTGGCTGCGGGTCGCCTTGGTCACCGCCAGGTCGAAGGTGCCGCAGGCGCGGGTCCAGTCCGGATTCCCGGCCAGCTCCTTGACGATGGCGCGGCGGACCGGGTCGGCGACGGCCACCAGGGCGTCCTGGAGCGAGACCTCGGACGGATGGGCGTGGGTCAGGTTGCGGGTGCGGGCGGACACGGTCCCCTCCTTGCAGAGTGTTCGATGTGAGCCATACACTTGTGTGGTCGACCTACGTCGAACACTTTACCCGTAACCACGCATTCCGGAAAGCGAGCCTTCCCGTGCCTCTGGTCCAGATCGATCTCGCCGCCACCCGCCCGGCCCGGACCCGCCGCGACATCGCCGACGGCGTACACCGGGCCCTGGTCGACGCCGTCGGTATCCCCGCCGGCGACCGCTTCCAGATCATCACCCCGCACCCGGCCGAGGAACTGGTCTTCGACCCGGACTACCTCGGCATCGACCGTCAGGACGTGGTCTTCATCCGGATCACCCTGGTCGAGGGCCGCCCGCAGCAGCTCAAGCTCGACCTGTACCGCCGGATCACCGCCAACCTGGCCGGTGTCGGCGTGCGCCCCGAGGACGTCGTCATCACCCTCACCGAGAACGCCCTCGCCAACTGGTCGGTCGGCAACGGCGAAGCGCAACTGGTCGCACAGGGCTCGGTGCCGGGCACCGGCGGCTGACCGCAGCCCGAGGCCGCGCCGCCCGCTGATCAGTCGACCGGTCCGTCCCGGTCGGCCGCGCCGAGGAAGCCGCCGAGGAAGCCGCCGACGACGGCGTCGAAGGCCTTCGGCGCGGTGACCGGGACCAGGTGTCCGACGTACGGGACGACCACCAGCTGCGCGGCGGGCACCGCGGCCGCGACGGTACGGGCGTCCGGCAGGCACTCCCGGTCCCGCCGACCGCACAACACCAGCGTGGGCGCGGTGATCGACGGCAGCCGGTCGCTCAGATCGGCGGCCTCCAGCTCGCTGAGAACGTCCAGCCAGCCCGCCCGGTCGGGCACGTCGGTGACCGTCCGCACCAGCCAACCCGGCCAGCGCCGATAGCGCCGCAGCAGCTTCGGCCCGGACCGCGCGGGCGCGATCACCGGTCCGCTGAGGATCAGCCGGTCCACCAGCTCCGGATGCCCGGCGGCGACCCCGGCCGCGACCATCGAGCCGAGGGAGATCCCGCAGACGTGCGCGGACCCGTGCCGCCGCGCGAGCCCGGCGACCCCGGCGACCGCCCGGTCCATGGTGAACGGCCCCGGCGAGCGCCCGAATCCGGGCAGGTCGGGGGCGAGCACGTGGAACCGCAGGGACAGGGACGCGAGTTGCCGACGCCACATCCGCCCGCCCTGGCCCGATCCGTGCACCAGCACCAGGGTGGGCAGCCCGGGCTCGCCCGCCTCCCGGGTGAAGAGCTCCCCGGTGCCGAGCTCCCCGGTGCTGAGTTCCCCGGTCATGACGACAACGCCGCCCGCGGCCGGGCCAGTTGCGCCCGGAGGTCGGCCGGGTCGGGCGCGGTGGCGCGGGCGAAGGCCACGTCCGGGAGCACGGTGTGCGGCCCGGGGTCGTCCTCGTCCTCGTCCTCGTCCGACCGGCTCTGGGCGCACGTGGCGCACCCCTCGCCCGCCCACTCCGCTTCCCACGAATCCGCCCAGGTCCTGGTCACCGCCCCGAGGCTACCCGCACCCCGAACTTCCTTCCCCCGCCTGTGCAACCGTTCCCGGGCGAAGCCGCTCTGGACGGGGTGAAGAGAGGGAGGGCACCACTCGTGGTGGAAGATTTCACGTCCTACGCGCAAGCCCGGCAACAGCAGCTGTACCGCACGGCCTACCTGCTCTGCGGCAGCCAGGACCGGGCGCAGGACCTCGTACAGACGACGCTCGTCGCCCTGCTGCGGTCCTGGAAGAGGGTGCGGCTGGCCGAACACCCCGACGCCTACGCCAAGAAGGCGCTGGTCCGCGCCTTCCTCGCGGACCGCCGCAAGCGGTGGCGGGAGACCGGCGCCCTACCGCTGGCCGCAGGCGGCCACACCGCCGGCAGCGACCCGGAGTTGCGGATCGTCGTCTTCGAGGCGCTGCGCGCGCTCCCGCCCAAGCCGCGGGCCATCGTCGTCCTGCGCTACTGGGAGGACCTGTCGGTCGAGGAGACCGCCGCGCTGATGGGATGCAGCACCGGCAACGTCAAGAGCCAGTGCTCGCGCTCACTCGCCAAGCTCCGCTCGCTGCTCGGCGAGCGCTTCGCCGACCTCGTCGCCAGCTGAACCCCCCGCACCTACCCTGCCAGGAGTCCTGATGGAACTTCATGACCTGTTCTCCGCAGCGTTGGAGGACCTGTCGGAGATGCCGGACCAGATCCCGGCCGCCTCGCGCATCGCCCACCGCCGCCGAACAGCCGTCCGCGCGGGGGCCGTTGCCGCTGGTGCCGTCGCCGCGATCGGCGTCGGCACCCTGGCCGTGGCCGCACCCTGGGCCCACGGCCAGGCCCCATCCGCCGCCTCCCCGACACCCACCGCATCGGCCTCGCTGAGCCCGTCACCCAGCCCGTCAACCACCGGCCCCCGGCCCGTGCCGACGGCGACCGGACCGGTGGGCCTGGCCGACTACCCGGCGCACGTGGTCTCCGTACTCCAGGGGCTGCTGCCCGCCGGGGACCAGGTCGCCTGGACCGGAGCGCAGTACCACGACGCCTCCCACTACGAGTCCTACCAGGTCACGGTCGGCTCCCGGAGCTACCCGGTCTCGCTGGACCCGACGGCCCTCACCAGCGCCATGGTGAACAGCGGGCACATGAAGGAGTGCCGACCGACCAGGTACAAGTGGGCGACCTGCGCGGCCACCACGCTGCCCGACGGAACGGTCGACATGGTCATCCGGGAGCCGGAGGGGGTCGGCTCCGAGGTCGACACCCTGGCCACCGTGTACCTGTGGCAGGGCGACAACGCCCTCATGCTGAACCTCTCCGGCGGCCTCGGCGACGGCCTCAGCAACGCCCGACTGCTCGCGCTGGCGCAGGCCCCGGCCTTCCGGCAGCTCAGCACCGAGGCCCTGAACGACGGCCTGTTCGGCAACGAGTAGGCCCGGGCCGCATCTCCCTACAGCGGGAACAGCTCGCCCAGGCCCAGGGTGCGCAGGGTGTGGTCGGCCATCCGGCGGTGGCCGACGGCGTTCGGGTGGGCGGGGTCGTCGATCCAGGCGATCGGGTCGGCGTCCTTGAAGTGGGCCAGCCAGTGGGCCTCGTGGTCCACCAGCAGCGCGCCGGTCGCGGCGGCGACCTCGCGCACCACCTGGCAGTAGGCGGGCATCTCGGCGCGGTGGGCCCGCCCGGCCAGGCCCACCACCAGGGGAGTCTGCACGACGACCTGAGCACCGGCGGCCTGGCCCCTGGCGACGATCGCCAGCATCGAGTCACGGTACTCGCCGAGCCCGGCAACGCCGTCCAGCGCGTCGTTGGTGCCGAGCGAGACGGACAGCACGTCCGGCCGGAAGCGGCCGATCAGGTGCTCGTAGGAGCCGAGGACGTCGCGGGCGCACCAGCCGGAGACACCGGTGTTGATGACGATGTCGGTCAGCCGGTCGAGCTGCCAGCGGATCCGCTCCTGGACGTGCTCGACCCAGCCACGCTCGCCGTGCGTGTGCAGCACGCCCTGGGTGACGCTGTCCCCGGTCATCACCCAGGTCATCGGCTGGTCGGAAAGCTCGATCATGTGGTCCTCCCCTGATCACGGCCTCGATCGGCCGCTGCCCACCGAGCAGGGACGATGGTAGAGGCTCACGACTCGGTGGCGGGCTCCAGGTCGAGCACGAGCGCGTCCTCCACCATGACGTAGCCGAGCTGCTGGTAGATCGAGTTGCTGGTCGGATTCGCCAGGTCGGTGTACAGCAGCACCTCCGCCGCCCCCTGGCTCAGCGCGTGCGCCGAACCCGCCGCGACGACCCCGCTCGCGTAGCCGCGGCGGCGCAGCTCGGGCGGGGTGTAGACCGGCCCGATCCGGGACATCCCGGCGATCACCGGGCTGAGCCCGGCGAGCGCGACCGGGCGGTTGTCGTCCTCCCAGACGTGCAGCAGGCCCTCGGCGGTCCGCTGGCCGACCACCGCGTCGAAGCCCGCCCCGGAGGTGGCCGTCCCGCTCTCCGCCGCGAAGGCCGCGTACCAGCCGACCAGGAGGGCGTGGTCGGCGGCGACGGCCGGCCGGGGCGAGCCGTTCGGCGCGGGCTCCGGCTGCGCCAACGTGCCCAGGCGGTAAAGCCGTTCGTGCCGCTGCAGCCGTGCCCGGCCGCCGGTGGCCTGCTCCCACGAACGTGCGAAGGCGGTGGTCGACGGCTTGCCGCCGTGTACCGACGGCACCGCCGCGTCGCCCGTCCCGGCCAGCGCCTCCGCCAGCCGCCGAGCCGCCTCCCCGCTCATCACGCCCAGGACCACGCCGAGCGGCGGCGTCTGCACGAACGCCCCGGACACCGGGCCCTGCGGCTCCTCCCGCCACCACCCGAAGCGCGGCGGCTCCAGCCCGAAGCTGTACGGACCGGCCTTGACCAGCCGGTCGAGGATGGTCAGCGGCACGGTGTTCCGTGCGGGATCGGCAACGAGGAAGTCACCGGCGGCTGCCCGGAAGTCAGCCAGCGAGGTGCTCAGTGTCCAGGTCATGCCGCATTCTGTCCCACCCGGGACAGGACGTGGCACGCGGGGCACCAGCCACCGGGAGCCCGCCCTTGAGCCCGCCCCGGTCCCGCCCTTCGCCCTCCTGCCCTTCGCCCTCGCGCCATTCGCCCTCCCACCATTCGCCCTCGCGTCGCGGCCCGGCGGTGTCCGTGCCGGGGGTTAGCGTGGTGGCGTGATCAATGGCGGCCACCTCATCATCCACAGCCGGGACGCGGAAGCCGACCGGGCGTTCTTCCGCGATGTGCTGGAGTACCCGCACGTCGATGCGGGAGGCGGCTGGCTGATCTTCAAGCTGCCGCCGACCGAGCTCGCCGTGCACCCCACGGAGGGCCCGGAGACGCAGGAGCTCTACCTGATGTGCGACGACGTGGACGCGACCGTGCAGGCCCTGACCGCGAAGGGGGTGGAGTTCACCGAGGGGATCACCGAGGCGCGCTGGGGGCGGCTGACCAGGCTCCGCCTGCCCGGCGGCAGCGAGGTCGGCATGTACGAGCCCCGCCACGAGCGCGCCACCGACCTGTAGGCCGTCCCGCCGCCCGGCTCTTTTCCGCCCGGCGCTGACGTCCCGGCGCCGTGCCCGCCGCACACGGCGCGGGGACGTCAGTGCGGGGCGGAGGCCTCGGCCTGCGCCGGGGAGTCGCCGCGCTGGGCGGACGCTCCGCCGGAGGCGAGGGCGATGAGGGTGTCGAGCGCGGTTTCGAGGGGCCGGGGGTCGCGTTGGACCTGGGCGAGCAGCAGGCCGCCCTGGAGCGCGGCGAGGAGGGTGACGGCGAGGTCGTCCGGGTCGATCCCGCCGGCGAGCTGCCCGGCGGCGTGCAGGTTGCGCAGACCGTCGGCTATGACGGACGACCAGCGGTCGAATCCGGCGGCGATCAGCGCCCGGGCCTCGGGGTTCACCTCGGCGAGCTGGCCGCCGAGCGATCCGAGCGGGCAGCCCCCCTTCGCCTCCCCGCTCGCCACCAGCGCGATCACCATGTCCCGCCAGGCGCTGAGCCCTTCGAGGCTGCCGAGGTCAGCCTGTCGCTGGTTGCCCAGGATGGTGTCGGCCTGGCGGTCGATGACCGCTTGGACGAGCTCGTCCTTGTCGGCGAAGTAGTGGTAGAGCTGCGATCCGCTGACCTCCGCCGCCGCCCGCACGTCATCGAGCGTGGCGCTGGCGACGCCCCGCTCGTGGATCAACTGGGCGGCAGCGTCCACGATCCGCGCCCGGGTACGCGCCCCCTTGGCGGTGAGCTTCAGCCGGTCCCGCGTCTCGGTGCTCATGAGGCCGATCCTAACACTTTATGGGTTTGACAACCCAGTCTCGAAGTCGCAGAGTGGGTTTTGTAACCCATTCTGGGCCCAGGCACGAGAGCAGAAGGAGTCAGGACCATGACGCTTCAGGGAAAGACCGCACTCGTGACGGGTGGCACCTCCGGCATTGGTCGCGCCGTGGCGCAGCGCTTGGCGCGCCAGGGCGCGCTGGTGATCGTCACCGGTCGCGACAAGCAGCGCGGTGACGAGGTCGTCGCCGCCATCGAGGCGGAGGGGGGCAGGGCCCGATTCATCGCCGCCGATCTCGCGAACTTCGAGGACGTGCGCGGCCTGGCCGAGGCCGCCGCCG
>OVEP010000055.1_pt2 | contig 12826 bp, 20 predicted proteins | sample 1779801 | NCBI WGS metagenome assembly OVEP01 (sample SAMEA3914791, study PRJEB12502) | metagenome | biome: forest; material: soil | place: Canada | collected 2011-07-03 | depth 0.1 m
TTCTACACCGGGATAACACGGGCGGCTGGTCGGTTAGTCATTCGCCTATAACCAAAGTAAATACAGTTTAACTACCTAGGAGCTAACGATGACTACATTGAAGAAGGCCCGTTTCTGGTTCACTGAACGGAAGGACAAAACGGTTGAGGTGCAGTTCCCGTTGTACCGACAGCGCTCAACGTTTACCGACTGGTCGACCACCCGCATTTGGGAGATAGCAGGCGAGGACCAAATGATCACCGTGACGAAGACCACTTGGGTTCATGACACGGTTAAGTGGACCATTGAAAACAAACGGGCTATCCACGACGCCCAGTGGGATGGTGGCCTAGACTTCCTTCTCGGTGTCGGTGAACATGAGCTGACGAAGGCCGAGTTCGAAACCATTTATGCAGAGGCCCTGGAATATCTGGGGAGTATCAAGCTATGAACGGAGCCTTAAAGGCCGACCTGCACCTGACCCGTACCAACCTGTTAAGCGTATCCTGGACCGCGGCCTTAATCCTAACCTATTCCAAAAATCAAGGGCCAACCGAACAAGCAGCCTTAATCCGGTGTGATGTAAATCGGGACCACGCAGTAGATAATCTTATGTCCCAGTATGGGAAATGTCAGCCCTTGCAGCAGTTCATAGCCGCTAACGAGTGGGCTATTATGGAAGCGCTGTTCAGACAACAGGTCCAGAAAGGCAAAGCTACTCAGACCGCTAACCCAGACTGGGCTACCGTGGGCGCCAGCTGGACTATAGCAGGCTACCTAAGTACTTACAACTACACAGGACCTTTGGGCACTATCGGTGACCCTGAACCGTACGTCAGCGCAGCGTGCAATATGCCTAGCCTGTACTACGTGAACCCGCTGACGCAGACCTTGGCCCCAGTTCAACTAGACGACTACGAAGTCATATGTGACAGACGCCCTCCTGACCTGCTGGATCTTATTCCCTTCTGAGGACAGACCGTGAAAGATGCTCGATATCTCAGACTATCCCTAAGTGGTTACGCTTCCGCAGGTTCCTTTTGGTGGCATGCCGTTGCTTGCCTGGCCTACGATTGGAATGGTGGTCGCTACTACAACTACGTTAATCACTTGGCCCTAGAACGAGACGTTGCCCTTGATACCGTCGTTAATACTGTCAATCACACCGCGTCGCTATCAGCCTATTTCACTCATCTGGAGTGGGCGGCTTTTGAGTCTGCTGTGGACAGTACTTCAGCCTTGAGACCTGATGATCCAGGGTGGATTAACATTGAGGCCGTGTGGAACAACACCGTCCAATCCCCAGTTCCAGGGTTTGCTACCTATACTGAGTACGGTGCCCTGGGTGACACCAGAGATCCAATGTTTGATATCACAGGATACATAGTTTATTACACGTCCAACAGTATGACCAAGCTACGGATGGGCGTAGCCCCTGGTCTCGCTTCTGTAAATAAATCAAGTAGTGGTCAACCGACTGACCTTCTCGACCTAATCCCCTTTTAACCCGAGGACTAAGCATCATGGAACAAGATCAAAACATTGAACAGCAAATCGAAACAGCAGACGCAGAACAAACCGTAGCTGATACGGATGCCGAGGCAGGCGTTGTGGTCAACCCTAGTAAGGGCATGACCGTTGTTGAAGTTTCTGCTATTGCTTATGCTGCCCTAGGTCACTCGCGTGGTGACGGTGACTGGAACTCCCTTGAGGAGTCGGAGCGCCGTTCGATTGCTAACTTGGCAATTGAGTACCTGAACAACGGCGCGGCCGCTCGTAATTCAGACGAGTCGTTGCTCCAAGCCATGGTCAACGCCCTTCGTCCTTACCTCGCGGTTCCTGTAGAAGACCCGGTTGCCCAAGTCTGGAACGGTGGTGTCAACGTCAGCGACTCCTCGACTTGGATTGACCTTCCATTCTCCGCCCTCAAGCAAGGAATGATTTTTAAGATTGAGTTGCATCCGGGTAAGTTCTGGGCCTCGGCAACGCCGGCATCTGTTCGGTACGACCTGACCAACTGTGTGTTCGCCATCTCGTCCGTTGAGGCTGTAGTAGCAGGCCCTAAGGCCATTGATGAAGCAGACTTGACCAAGGGCTTTACCTTGTCGTGGAAAACGGTTGATGAAGCGAAAGCCCCTGCAGAAGACACCGCTGCGGTCGAAACGGCTGCGCCTGTTGAAGCTCCCGCTGCCGTTGAGGAGCAAGTCGAAAGCGTTAGCGCCCAGGTTGACGCACCGGCTGAAGTCCAGGCTACCAACGAGGTTCAAGACGTGACGTACACTGAGGTCACTGATCCGGTAGAAGCGCAAGCCGTTCGTGAAGCTGCCGCTTACGCAGTTCAACAAGGTGAGCTCCAAGCCCAAGGTCAAACAGATGTAGCCGCACAACCTAACGAAGCTGAGTAATATGGCAGGCAATAAGAAGTCGGGTAAGAAGTACGTACCTATGGTACAAAAGAAAGCGGTACCTATGACCGAACAGAACCGTAACCTTGACGGTACTTATACGGATCGTCAGCAATATGTTGGTCAGTATCGCAAACGGTTGGCCGAGGTCATGCGTGACCTTAAGCGTGGCTCTGTTTCAGAGGAGGACTTCGCCCGACTTCAGAACTTTATCAAGTTCAGCCTGGCAGCCATGGATCGTATGTCTATGTCTGATATCGACAAAGCCTGGATGAACGCCGAGGCTTTGTCGATCCTGCACTATGAACAAGGTATGCCTGTTGTAGAGCAACCGCTTAGCACCGAAGACCTGTACGCTGTAATCCACGACCCAGATAAACTAGAGGACTCAACAAATGCTCAACGGTAAACCGATTGAAGACCTGGCTCCCCATACCCAACGTATGGTCGAAGAGTACGCCCAACTCAGTACCCGGCTGAATGCGCTTCGGACGTTCATTAAAGATAATCCGATCTACGCAAATCTGGATTTTGAGGAACGCTGCGACTTGGTCGAACAGTCCCTGGGTATGGACACCTATCAGACGTACCTTGAACGCCGCATCAAGCGCGCAACGTCTAAATCATGAGTACCTTGCTAGACGAATGTATGACATACCGGACGTATGAGTTGGATCGTGCGCTAGACGAGATGTGGATGACATGGGTACTGAAGCTCGCCAACCAATACATTGGTAAACAATCAGGTCACCAACCTGACTTGCTTGCCTTGGCCGCCGACGTGTGTAACCTACCTGTTCAGTAAATACCGACGTCAACTGACAACCAACCACTAACGTATCGTTCAGTGTTTGGTCCTGACCTCGCCGGTTCGTCATAGACAAGGACAGCGATAGGCGATGGGTGTAGCCGTGGGTTCGACCCCAAGGGGTGGGTTCAACTCCCACAGACTGTCCGTGGTATCCAAAGCCTGTATTTCTTAACCGGAATACAGGCTTTGCCATTATTGTGAATAGTACCGATTTCCTAGTTTAGTAAATAAACAACGTAATACAGTGTGTAGTGCAAGAGCCATCAAACCTAACCGAGGATATACAAGATGAGCAACCTTCTGAACGCATTCGCCCAAGACTTCGACCGCAGCAAAGACCAACAATTCTCGATCCTGGAATGGCTGGACAACTGCCGAACCGACAACCTGTTGTACGCAACCGCAGCCGAACGTATGCTGTCGGCAATCGGCGATCCGGTCATGATCGACACGTCCAACGATCCGCGCCTGGGTCGTGTGTTTGAAAACCGTACCATCAAGACTTACCCTGCATTCGCCGACACGTTCTTTGGTATCGAAGATTCGATCGAGCGTGTGGTCAGTTTCTTCCGTGCTGCTGCCCAAGGCCTCGAAGAGCGCAAACAGATTTTGTACCTTCTGGGCCCGGTTGGTTCTTCGAAGTCCTCGATGGCCGAACGCCTCAAGGAGTTGATGGAAGTCAATCCGATTTATGTGCTGACATTCAATGGTCCCCGCGGTCATGAGATCAGCCCTGTGTTTGAAACACCGCTTGGCCTGTTCCCGGTCAACAAGTACGCAACTATGTTGGAAACGGAATACAAGATTGCACGCCGCTATCTGACGAACCTGATCCCTAGCCCTTGGGCGCTTAAGCGTCTGGCTTCGGTTAACGGTGACTTGTCGAAGTTCGGTGTTATCAAGCTTTATCCGTCGAAACTGAATCAACAGGCGATCATGAAGGTCGAACCGGGTGACGAGAACAACCAAGATATCTCGTCGTTGGTCGGTAAGGTCAACCTGCGTAAGATCGACGCGCACGACCAGAACGATTCGGATGCGTACCTGTACTCGGGTGGTCTGTGCCGTGGTAACCAAGGGATGCTTGAATTCGTTGAAATGTTCAAGGCACCGATCAAGGTTCTTCACCCACTGCTGACTGCTACGCAGGAAGGCAACTACGTAGGTACCGAGGCCTTGCCCCCAATTCCGTTTAACGGCGTGGTCGTTTCGCACTCGAACGAAAGCGAATGGGAAACGTTCAAGAACAACAAGAACAACGAAGCGTTCTTGGATCGCGTATCGATTGTCACGTTCCCGTATTGCAAGCGCATTACCGAAGAGCAGGCCATTTACACCAAGATGCTTGCCTCGTCGTCGCTGGCCAGTGCACCGATTGCGCCGCAGACTCTGAAGTACCTGGCACAGTGGTCGGTTCAGACACGTCTGGAAGTTCCGCAGAACTCGAATCTGTTCTCTAAGGCTCGTATCTATGACGGTGAGAACCTGAAGGATATCGATCCGCGTGCGAAGTCGATTCACGAATATCGCCAAACCGCCGGCGTAGCAGAAGCGATGAAGGGCATGTCCACGCGATTCGCCTTCAAGATTCTGTCCAAGACATTCAATAACGATGTTGAGGAAATTGCAGCCGATCCGTTGCAGCTTATGCTGGTTCTGAATCGTGAGATCGAACTCGAACGCTTTGCACCGGAAACTGAAGAGACGTACAAGGCTTTGGTTAAGGAAATGACTCAGCGTTATCTCGAAGATGTGCAAAAGGATATCCAGAAAGCATTCATCGAGAACTCGGAAGACTACTGCCAGAACATGTTCGAGCGTTACCTCAGTTTGGCTGACGCGTGGCTTCAGGACATCCAGTTCAAGGACGGAAATTCGGGTTCGACCATGAACAAGGCTGAGGTCGACGCAGAACTCTCAAAGATCGAGAAGCCGGCTGGTATCACGAATCCGAAGGACTTCCGTTCTGAGGTCAACAGCTATGTCCTTCGTGTTCGGGCCAACAACGGTGGTAAGATGCCGCGTTGGAATTCCTTCGAGAAGATCAAGCAGGTTATCGAAGCCAAAATGTCGTCGTCGTTGGATGAACTCCTTCCGGTGATTGCATTCGATACGAAGAAGGAAGCAAAGCTTCAGAAGGATCACGAATCGTTCGTTGACCGTATGGTGTCCCTGGGTTACACGAAGCGTCAGGTCCGTCGGGTTGTTGAATGGTTCGGTCGCGCAAAACGCGCTAACTAAAAGGTTTACGTTGTTCCTCGGTCGCGCTCCTGGAGCGCCCCCTTTGGGGGTACCAATGAATCCTACAATTAGTCGATGCCCAAAGGGAGTTCTGGTATCGGCTAGAACTCCCTTTTTCTTTTTCCGAGAGGAACTTCATGGCTTATAGTCGTTTGGTAACTGATACCCGCACCGGGGGTTCAGGCGATACTACCTCAGCAGACCGTCAGCGGTTTATTCGTCGGGCTAAAGCCCAAATCAAGGAAGCTGTCAAACGCGCCATCACTACCGGCGATATCAAGAGTCTTGAGAAGGGCAATATCAAGGTCCCTGTCAAGGACATGAATGAGCCCCAACTTGAACACGATGGTCGCACCGGAACCCGTGACCGTGTTTATACCGGCAACAAAGATTGGGTGCCTGGCGATAAGATCGATAAGCCACCTCAAGGTCAAGGCTCTGGTAAGGGGTCGGAAGCTTCTGAGGACGGTGAGGGCTCCGACCCCTTCAACTTTGTTCTCACACCAAATGAATTCTATGACTTTCTATTCGAGGACTTGGCACTGCCGGACCTAATGAAGAAGTCCATGAAAACCATTACCAAGGTAGTCCGTCGTCGTGCTGGCTATGTGACTTCCGGTAATCCCGCTCAACTTGATATCAAGAAGTCCTACCAGTATGCGTTTGCTCGCCACAAGGCTCTTGGTCGTCCCTCTAACGCTGAGATCGAGGCCGCGGTTGAACGTGTGGCAGAGACTTCGGGTTCTAGTCACCAGTACGATTATGAGTTCGCAGTCGACCAGTTGCAGCAACTTCGAATGAGACAGTCCCGGGTTCCGTTCCTGGATGATATTGACCTGCACTACCGTAATTATCCGCCGCGTCCTGAGCCTATCACCAAGGCTGTCATGATGTGTATCATGGACGTGAGTGGTTCGATGGACGAGCAGCGTAAGGATTTGGCAAAGCGGTTCTTCCTCCTGTTGTACGTCTGGTTGATGAAGCAATATAACCAGAAGGTAGAGATCGTATTCATTCGCCATCACTCGAAAGCCGAGGAAGTAGACGAGCATACATTCTTCTACGACCAAGAATCTGGTGGCACTGTGGTTTCGACCGCGATAGTTAAAGCCAAGGAAATCATCAAAGAGCGGTATCCGGTTTCAGAGTGGAATATCTACGCCTGTCACGCATCTGATGGCGATAACTGGGATTCGGATAATGATGAAGTCCTTAAAGAGATGACAACCCTGATGCCTAACCTTCAGTTCTTTGGCTACTTGCAGGTAGCAGGTCACACCGGAGGTGGCTACGGTACCAACTTGTGGCCTACTTATCAGAAGGTCGGTATGATGCACCGTAACTTCAGCCAGGTCATGGCCGACGCTCCAGAGAAAATCTGGACGGTCTTCAAGGAACTCTTCACCAAGGATCTGAACAAATGAACGACGCTAACCTTCTGTTTTCTGGTTCTGAGTGGACCTATTCCGCTATGGAGAACGTTCTGATCGAAGCCGAAAAGATCGGTCGTGAGGAACTGGGTATTGAGATGATGCCTAACAAGGTGGAAATTATCACCGCAGACCAAATGCTGGAGAACTACACGTCGCACGGCCTGCCGATCCACTACAACCATTGGTCTAACGGCAAGTCTTTCCTCCAGCAGAAGCAGGCGTACCAAGGTGGCATGATGGGTCTCGCCTACGAGATCGTTATCAACACAAAGCCCTGTATCGCGTACTGCATGGAATCCAATTCGATGGCCATGCAGGCCTTGGTGATCGCACACGCTTCGGTGGGCCATAACGCCTTCTTCACCAACAACTATCTGTTCAAGCATTGGACGGACCCTGAGGCGATTATCGATTACCTGATCTTTGCCCGCAACTATATCCGTCAATGCGAGGAACGTTATGGCATTGATGAAGTCGAAACGCTGCTCGACAGCGCCCACACCTTGCGTTATCTGAGCTTCGATCATAAGAAGCGTCCGCAACCGCTGACCGAACACCAAGAGCAGGAACGACGGAACAAACTTCTCGAAGCCCTTGAGTCAGAACGTACTGAGTTTGATGACCTGATTCCTACCAAACAAAGTAGCGCGGACCTCAAGATTAAAGACGGCGTGCTGGCCGAACCTGAGGAGAATCTGCTGTACTTCATGGAGAAGCATGCACCTAACCTGAAGACGTGGCAGCGAGAAGTCCTGCGGATCGTTCGCACCATCCAGCAATACTTCTATCCGCAAATGCAGACGCAGGTTATGAATGAGGGTTGGGCTACGTTCACCCACCATTACATCCTGAATCGCCTGTACGATAAGGGCATGATTAGCGAAGGTGCCCTGCTTGAGTGCATGACTTCGCATACTGGCGTCATTTACCAGCAACCGCAGAGCCCTAACTTCAATCCATACGCTCTGGGCTTCGCTATGTTTACCGACCTGAAGCGCATCTGTGAGACTCCTACGGCAGAGGATCGTGAGTGGTTCCCCGACCTTGCTGGTTCCGACTGGAAGACTTCGCTTAAGTTTGCTATGGAGAATTTCCGAGACGAATCGTTTATCCAGCAGTACCTGTCGCCTAAGGTTATGCGGGACTTCCGTATGTTCAGTCTCACCGACGACGCAGAATCCAAACAGTACGTGGTCAATACGATCCACAATGATGCAGGTTATCGACGCATCCGCAATCAGTTAGCAGAATCGTACAAGTGGGAGAACCGTAGCCCGCAGCTTCGTGTCATCAAGGCGGACATGAAGGGTGACCGTACGTTGGTCATTGAACACCGCGCTAAGGGCAGTGTGCGGTTGAAAGAGCGCGAATCCCATCCTGTTATGGAGCACCTGTGCTACCTGTGGGGCTATTCGGTGACGCTTAACACCGTCGACGAGCATGGTACGCTGCTTTATAGTTTCGAAACCGAGGTCGAGGACGACAATGACTAAGCGTCCTGCACTAAAGCTGGTTGTCAGTGGCGGACGCACGTACTCAGATGAAGGGTACGTTGCGTTTGTTATGAAGAAATACCAGAAGCTGGCAAAAGACCAAGGTAAAATCTTGGTCGTCACCCAGGGAGGCGCACGGGGCTTAGACACCTTGGTCCGCAACTGGTGTAAAGCCCACGGCGTTCCCTGCTGTACTTGGGACGCCCTGTGGGACTTCTACGGCAACGCTGCAGGTCCCGTGCGCAACGGCTGGATGGTTGAGTTCATGGAACAGACCCACGGTTTCGTATTTCCAGGAGATACCGGCACTGCTGACATGAAAAAGAAAATGGCTGTCCACGGACTGGCTGTTGAAACCTACGAGGAGCACCCTAATGACTAACTTGGTATCTCTAAAAGAACTTATCCGAAACTGCACCAAACCTTTAACGGCCGCGGATCGTCATTCGATTTTGGACCTGATTGACGAATTGACCGACACACCAGTAGAGGTATGGCACGGAGAACGTAAGGTCAGCGTGTACCAGGATATCGTGTTGCGCGTCTGGGGCCCTAGCCTCCTGACCGAAATGTCGGAGGAGCCCCGAACCTTGCGGTCCGTCCAAGATGCAATGGATTGGTTATACAAGGAGTAGGGATGCAAACCACAAAAGAAGAACAGAAGTTGATAGACCAGTTGGCAGAGTTGCGCCCCGACCTGATTGTTGTTCCCCGCGACCCATCTGCGATTATGTTGCTCCGTGGAACCCAATACGGTCCAGTGTTCGAGGGTTTCGATAACGGTAGCGCACTAGACTACGTGCTTGAGTTCCTGAATACCGGCCCTAGTGCAGGCATCCCGAATAATCCTCAGTGGGATCCTGATCCGAACGACTACCTGAACGAAGATCGTAGGCACTACGTAATATGCCGTGCTGTATGGAAAGGTTGCATAGAGGGCTTCGAGGAGTGGCAGCGTTATATGGTAAAGGACAAGACTGACTTTGCCCTCAGGTGGGACTCCCCTCCTAAGTACGATGTTATAACAAGCCCTACCCCTGATTACCTTAAACGAGAGAAAAAGGACGAACAATGATTATAACCTATGTTGAGGCCCTTCTGGGCTACCTAACTTTGACCGCAGTATTCTGGCCGGTAGGGGTCGTGCTCCTACTGCTGTCTCTGGCTTGCTTACCTGGTACACTTGACGGTGATGCCCGTTCTAACTATCGTGCAAACGACGGCGTTCCGCTGTTAAGCATCTTGGGTTCGGTAACTTTACTATGGCTGCTTGGTCGCTACCTTGGTTTGAGTATTCCATGGAACTTAGGTTTCTGTATCCTGGTTGGTACGGCCTTCGTTCTCTATGTAGGCGTTGGCTTTGTGTGGGCTAACCTGTCGTGGCGTCGTTTCTGCTCCCTACGTGCGGCATCTGTCCAGAAACGTATTCTCTGGTTTATCGACCAACCACATTTCTCCTCCTACGCGGATTTGAAAGCTAATACGGCTACTGACGAGAACCGGGTCAAGTTCTATTACTGGCTCTACGATGAATCAAACCTAGATTACTCAGGTAACAGGCCCCACATGGAGTACCGTACGAATTCATCTGATAAAGGTGACAAGTCACAGCGTTACGTGCCGCTCCCTTGGTCTGTCGTCATTGCGCCCTTCGTTCCACAAGTTTCATCTTACAAGTCTCACGTTGCCTCTTGGGTTCTGTGCTGGCCATTGTCGGTTCTGAAATGGCTTTTGGGACCAGCATTGGCCGATGTAGTAAATACGGTATTCAACGCCTGCAAGGCTCGTTTCCAGGCTATCGCTAATTCGGCATTCAAGGACATTTGATGACTTGTATAGTTGCCCTAAAACACGAAGGTCGGATCTACATGGGCGCCGATTCTGCTGGTGTAGGCGGACTTAGCCTCCGTGTTCGCTCTGATCCAAAGATTTACCAGGTAGGTGAATTCCTAATTGGCTTCACCTCGTCGTTCCGTATGGGCCAACTCTTGGGCCACAAGTTGTCGGTCACCAAGCAACACCCAGAAACGGAAGACTACACCTTCATGTGTACGACCTTCATTGAGGCTGTGAGATCGACACTGAAGGACGGCGGATACGCTTACAAGAAAGACGAACAGGAATTAGCAGGCACCTTTATCTGTGGCTACAAGGGCAACCTCTATCAGATTGAGAGTGACTACCAAGTTGGAACCTTTGCCGTAGATTATACCGCGTGTGGCTGTGGCGAGGACATTGCGCTTGGTTCGTTGTTCTCAACCGAGGGCGACCACCCTGAGGATCGAATTCGTACTGCACTTAGCGCCGCTGAAATGTTCAGCGCTGGCGTTAGGGCACCTTTCCTGATTAAAACAATGTGAGGATAAAATGACTAAACGATCTATCGTACTGGAACTAATCATCCAGCGCTGTCGAGGACGGGCACCTCCGACTCCAGTCGCTGCGGAGATCCAGCATGCGATTCAACCAAACAAGACAAGAACGCCGCAATCATGTTCAGCGCCTACGTCACAACCGTAGACACTATTGGGGCTACCCTAACCGGAACCGTGTTTCTCCTGGTGACCTGCCAATGGCTCCTCAGGAGATGGACGCCTGTCAGTTGGGCAAAGTCGTTAATAATCCTCAGCTATGTTCATGTTCTGGTTGTGGTAATCCACGCCGTCATTCTTGGTTCAAAGGTGAAATGCTTACGCTCCAAGAGCGGCGGTTCCTAAAGCAGTATAAGGAGCAATTAGATGAATCAACCGAAGACGTTGAAGGTCGACAGTCCTGACTTCCCACGCTCAGTACAGAACATGATTGTGTACTTCACTCAGGAACGTGGTGATCCCAGCCGTCATATGGAGTGGGATAAATACGAACCGCTGGTCAAGCGAGATTGGCCGGAGTTCTACGCCGCGTTTGTGGCCGATGCTGCTTACGGTGACTTTGGTAACGATGCAACTCATGAGGTGTTGCAGACTGAAGCCACCAAGGTAAAAGTGGCACTAGACCAGGTTATCACCCGTATGACAACCGCTGCATAACTTATCCTAGAAGTTCACTTTACTCAAAAGGAAATCATGAGCACCCAACCGACAGCATCGGAAAAGTTTAATAGCGCTATCCAGGAAATGGTCGCAGAAAAGACCTTGAGCCTCGAGGCGCTGACCCGCGTTAATCAATTGAAGGATTTGGTTAGCCAACAAGAGCGCGACCTTGAAATCCGTGCCAGCCGTATCAGCAGTCTCCAAGCGGAACTTCGTCAGGAGCAGGTTTCACGTCACGCCGCGGAAGTAGAGCGCGACGCCTTGAAAGCCCGGGAAACCTCAGTGACCAACCGTGAAGCCAAACTTCATGAAGCGACTCAGCGGGAGGCCGTAGCTGTTGCTACGTCGGCTGCCTACCGCGATGCAATGTCCATCGTGTTCGCGCCAAACGCTGTCCGCGAACGCGTGGTCGCCCTGGCTGGTCGTAGTCTGCCTAACGGTGGTTACTCTAACGAGAACGAGGACAAGAGTGTTTCGCGTACCGAGGGCTATGACGTGGCAGGCACGCCGGGCAATAAGACGACTGACCAGTATGGCGCCCGGACGAGTCTGTAATGGATTTTCTTGCCCTGGCTAAGGTCGTTGTGGGCGTGATCTTTCTCTTGATTGGCACGTACCTATTAAACAAAGAACTTGGAGGAGACGACGGCTCGGTCATAGTGTTTTTCGTTGTTATAGTTTGTTTTGCTATCTCGTATTGGGCTTGGGGGTAACTGTGAAAGCTGTAACTGATGCCGAGTTTTACTCGGAAGTGAATGCCTATCAAGGATTGGTCGTAGTCGATTTTTGGGCACCCTGGTGTGGTCCCTGTAGGTTGATGATGCCTAACCTTGAGCAGGTTCAACCTGAATTCCCGACCATCAAGTTTATCAAGGTCAATATCGACGATAACACGGTGACGCCTGCTAGCTTGAATGTCCGAGGTATCCCTGCCTTGGTAGCGTTCAAGGATGGCAAGCAGGTGTGGCTGAAGGCCGGAGCTAAACCGGTATCGACCTTGCGTCAAATCTTTACCGAACTGCTTACCGTTTAACGGAATAGGATAAGTATGAACCACTGTCATTTAGTTAAGCAGTGGACTGGTTCCCGATCGTGTATATGTCCACGATCCGGAGAACAGAATGTCCAGAACTATCCGCTGCAAAAATTACGAGCTCGTCAACAACAATTCGTGGGACCGCTGGGGTAAGAAGACTGCCCTGGAATTCACCACCCGTACTAACGACGGTTGCTACAACGGTCGGACCTATACGTGGGCTGACGGGACTAAGCACAAGGCGTGGACGCGTTACCTCGAGCACCCTGTGCCGATGACTGAGAAATCGGAAATCTGGCACACGAAACGCCGCATGCACGGCGAGTCTGGGTCTAAGAACGCGCGCACTCCCGGCCGCTGGTACCGTGAGAACCGCATGGCCCAGAACCGTATGTT
>OVEP010001635.1_pt3 | contig 12816 bp, 10 predicted proteins | sample 1779801 | NCBI WGS metagenome assembly OVEP01 (sample SAMEA3914791, study PRJEB12502) | metagenome | biome: forest; material: soil | place: Canada | collected 2011-07-03 | depth 0.1 m
GCGCCCAGCACCACCTTGTTGCTCCAGATATAGGCGAAGCCTTCCTTCATCATTTCGATCTTCGGCGCCGGGTTCCTCTGCGGCGCGGTCGGCGTCTTGATGGTCAGGACGAGGGCGGCGGAGACCAGGCAGAGCACGGCGCACCAGGCATAGGCGAAGCGCGGTGAAAAGCCGACCAGGACGCCACCCAGCGCCGGGCCGACGATCTGGCCCATCTGCATGGCCATGGAGTTGACGGCGATCGAGCGCGGCAGGACGATCCTGGGCACCAGCATCGGGCCCATGGCCGAGCTGGCCGGGGCGCTGAAGGCGCGAAAGGCGCCGAGGAAGGCGGACAGCGCGAACAGACCCCAGATCGGCGGGTGGGACAGCAGCGAATAGAGGACAAAACACACCGACAGCGCCAGTTGCAGCATCAGGACGATGCTGATGATGCGCTTGCGGTCATAGCGGTCGGCGACAATGCCGGCGGGAATGGTGCAGGCGAACAGGGTCAGGAACGAGCACAGCCCGATCAGGCCGATATACAGCGCCGATTGCTCGATGCTCTCCGTTTTCCGGGCCAGATCGTAGACCTGCCAGGCGATGGCCGCGCTTTGGGCCGAGGTGCCGAGCACGCCGCAGACGCGCGACAGCCAGAAGGCGCGGAAATCCGCAATGCGCAGTGGATGGATGTCTTGTTCGGGGGGCGGGGGCAGGGGAGCGGCGTCGGTTGCGGACGGAGGCGTGGTCACGGCAATGCCATTCTGGAACGATCTGCAGGGCGGTGGCCCCGCTCATACAGCATGCCGCGCGATTTTCCAGCCGCGACCGGAGATTGTTTCAAGAAATTATTTCAGGAAAGGGTTTCAGTCCTCGGCCAGGGAGCGCACGAGCTCCAGGACCTTGCGCCGGGCACGCACATTGCCCACCCGCGGGAAATAGTGCGCCAGTTCGATGCCTTCGGAGGTCGAGAGGAAATCGTGGGTGGTATGTTCCACGCTCGATCCACCGGATGAAGCGGCCGCGGCATCGCCTTCACCGTCCGGAACGCCGTCGAAGAAGTAGGTCATCGGAACCTTGAGCGCTTTCGCAATGAGATGAAGCTTCGACGCGCTGATGCGATTGCTGCCACGTTCGTATTTCTGCACCTGCTGGAAGGTCAGGTCGATGGCCGCCGCCAGCGTTTCCTGGCTCAGGCCGAGGAACTTGCGGCGATTGCGCACGCGGGCCCCGACATAGACGTCGACGGGGTTGGGACCTCTATCTTCGAACGCCATGGCGGACCCCCTGTCTGGTACCGTGTCGCCGGTCCGAAACATCAGCATCCGGACGAATTGGGTGTGAGCCTAGCCCATCCGGGCTCGATATTTCCACCCGCAGTGACAACAATAGGATTGCTTTTGCCGGGGCGCAAATCAAAACTGGGACGGTTGCGTTTTACAATATCCCGGCGCCGGGTTATGCCTATGGCGGGCGACCTGAATGTAAAGGCCGACCGGAGTGGAGACGGGCATGGTCGCGTTAGAGTCCTACGGCTTCGAAAGGTTCGTCGAAGACACCGGGGCTGTGGCGTCGCCCGAGCGACTATTCGACCTGTTCGTCAATGCCATGGGAACGCTGGGCTACGACCGCGTCATCTTCTCCGTCGCTTACGATAGTGAATTGCCCGAGGCGGCGCATCGCCTTGGTCTGATGCATAACTATCCCGGCGACTGGCAGAACTATTACGCCGAGAAGGGCTTCGACCGCATCGATCCGGTGTTGAAGGCAGCCGCGACCTATGACGGCCCGTTCCGTTGGGCGGCGCTGGAGCGCGAGATGCCGCTGACCCGGGAGCAGTTGCGCTTCATGCGCATGGGCGAGGAGGCGGGCCTGAACAACGGCATCGGCGTGCCTCTGCGCGGCGCCAACGCCCAAATCGCCGGCATCGCCTTGGCAACATCCGAACGCCGGGATGCGGGCCATCCCTCGCTGGACCTGATCCACGCCTATTGCTCGCAGTTCTATCGCGCCTACAAGCGCCAGCACACGCCCAAGTCCAGCCCCGGCTGTGTCGTCCTGACACCGAAGGAAATCGAAATCCTGGCGCGCGCGGCGGCCGGGAAGACCGATGATGAGATGGCCGCCGAACTGGGCATCAGCCGCAATACGGTCGACTCGCACATGCGCCATATCTTCCTCAAGCTCGATGTCAACAGCCGCGTCACCGCATCCGTCAAGGGCATCGTGCTCGGCCTGATCAAGCCTTCTGACTGCGTGCTCTAGTTTTTTGCTTTCACGCGTTTTTGGCGATGTCGAACTTCGTTTCGGAAAGCGTCCTAGCTGTGCACGAACGGCGGGTGCTCGGCCAGTTGCGCCGCGGCCAGGGCGGCGCGCTTTTCCTCGACATAGTCGTTGAGCGAGGCCTCCAGCGCCGTCTCGATATGCGCGGCGATGGCGGTAAAATTGTCGTTGCGGGCGATCCTGGCGAGATATTCCAGCGCATAGAAGATGCGCGAGGCGGTATCGTCATGCACGGCCGGATCCGGCAGATCGGTTTTCCCAGTGATTTGCATTCGAGCACTCCCTTCAGAGCCGGCACCCTTGGGTTCGGCTGGTCTGATGTCGGAGTTGACACGAACGCGCTGCGAAAAGGCATCACGAGGATTCGTGATGGCCGCAAAAAAAGTTTGAAATATCACGCAAATCCCGACGTTAATGCACCGGGACGAGCTCTCCGTCGCTCGACCTGTCGAGGTCGGGGTTTGGCACGAAGATCAGTTGGGCCTTGGTGAGATCGGCCGCCTTGACCTTGAAAGAGGGCGCCCTGGGTTGCGAAGGCCCGCCCGGAACCTTGAAGAACCAGGCCATCGGCACCTGAAGGCGGCGTGACAGCTTCCACAACTGACGCGCGGCAAAGCGTTGATGCCCGCCTTCCAACTGATCGAGCGAGGCGCCGTCGACCTCCAGGGTCTGGGCGACGTCGCCGAGCGCCAGGCCCAGGGCGCGCCGGCGTTCGGCGGCCCGGCTGCCGATATGCCTGTCTACAAGGCATATCTCGGTTTTGGGCGCGGGCTTGGGCGGATGGCTGTCCAACATGTCGAATCTCCACGAAAACGCGGTTGATGCAGTTGCTCGGGCCCGCACAACTGTCGCACAGGTTGACCCGAAATTGAAGTCAATAATGGCCAGGGTCGTATATACAAGACAAATCCCGGAGCGTTTTCCGCTCTGATTGCATCAGATCGACGCTCTCGTTTTTTGATTTTGCGCACTTCTTAATCCGAAACGAAGTTCGGCGTAGCCAAAGTGCGGCACACTTTATGGGCTTGGGCCCTAGGCCGCGACGCGCGCCGGATCGGCGAGATAGAAGACCTCGCGCGTGTCCGTCTCCAGCACGTCCTTCAGGCCCGTCTTCGACTGCACCTGGTGAGTTGCTGCGGACGTGCCGACCCGGACGCTTGCGGAGTTGATCCGGCATTTCGAGAGCTGCGCCGAAATCAAGTCCGGCACGGCATTGAAGCCGTCGCCGGAGGCCGCGCGAGGCGATGGTCGCGGAATAGAAGGCGGCGTCAGATCACGATTGGCCGCAGTACTGTTTTAGGAAAGCGTCATGGGTCGTCATGGAGGTGACGAAATGGTCGACCGTCTTCTTTAGGCCGTCGAACACGCCATCCGCCTGCTCGCGGCTCATGAGGGCGCCCAGGCGATGCCAGGCCTCGGGTTCCAGCCCCTGGCCAAGCATCACCTGGACCCAGGAATCGACCCTGAACAATTCTCCCGCGCCTTGAAAAGCGACGCCGGACGAGCGGAACAGGTCGATGCGTTCCTGGAGATTGTCGGGCACGGACATGGCGGCCCGGTCCTTCCAGAAGGCGCTGTCGGTCCGCGCATTCAGCTTGTAGTGCAGGATGACGAAGTCGCGGGCGTATTCGAGTTCTTTCAAGGACAGGTCGTTATAGTGCGCCACGAGCAAGTCGTTGATGCCGAAGAACGGGAAGTTCTGCACCAGGTGCAGCACGCTGCGCTGGAACAGGTGAATGCTGGTCGACTCCAGCGGCTCGATGAAGCCGCTCGACAGACCCATGGCGATACAGTTCTTGGCCCAGAATGTCTTGCGCCGGCCGGTGCGGTACTTGACCAGGCGCGGCTCATTGGCCATGGGCTCGTCAAGCAGCGCTTTCAGTCGCGCCTCCGCTTCGTCGTCCGAAAGATAGGCGCTGGAATAGATCATGCCGTTGCCGACACGGCTCTGCAGCGGAATACGCCAGCGCCAGCCATCTCCATGCGCGATGGCCCGGGTATAGGGCATGATCGGTCCATCCGAATGCGTCTGCACCGCCAAGGCCCGGTCGGTCGGCAGCCAGTGACCCCAGTCTTCCCAGCCGGCCTTCAGGGTTTGTTCGATCAGCAGGCCGCGGAACCCGGTGCAGTCGATGAACAGATCGCCTTCGACGACTTCACCCGAGGCAAGGGTCAGAGCGGTGATGAAACCCGTCTGTGGCTGCTGCTGGACGGCGACGATCTCGCCTTCGATCCGCTTGACACCCGCGCCTTCGCTCAACCGGCGCAGGTACTTGCCATACAGCACGGCGTCGAAATGATAGGCATAGCTGATCGGCAGGTTCTTGTGGATCTGGAACTTGCCGGCCCATGCCGCCTTCAGTTCCAGGCTGTAGTCGTCGAGCGAGCCGCCAAACCCCTGCGATCGGGCTTCGAGCCAAAGGTGGTGGAAGGGCGCCATCCACGGCGACTTGCCGATCGTCCCGAAGGAGTGAAAATAGCGATCGCCGTCGTGCGCCCAGTTCTCGAACGCGATGCCAAGTTTGAAGGTCGCGTTGGTCGCCTTCATGAAGTCCTGTTCGTTGACATCGATCAGGGTGTGGAAGGTGCGCACCGTCGGGATCGTGGCTTCGCCGACGCCGATGATGCCGATGTCCGCCGACTCAATCAGGGTGATGTCGAGCAGGGGGCCCATCAGGCGCGAAAGGCCCGCCGCCGCGCACCATCCGGCCGTGCCGCCACCGGCGATGACCACTTTTTTCACCCGTTGGCCGTTGTTTGGCGCGTTCATGGGACAGACCTCGGCCTAGCGGTTGAAGCGGTTGAGCAGATTGGCGCGCAGGCGGCGCGACTGCATGATGTCGAGCGGCCCGAGTGCGCCCCTGGCATGGGTCGGGAGATGACCCGCGGCGGCGTCGACAGGGCCGAACAGATAGTAGTCGAAGACTGCGCGCCAGGCGTCTTTTTCGGCCTGCGGCCGTTCGCGCAGGCTCAGCAGGCCGTGAAGCAGCGTGGTCATCGGCGTGTCGACAAAGGTCGGCGTTGTATTCCACCAGTAATTGATCAGGATGTTGAAGGCGTCGAGTGCCTCGACCTGATGCCACCACATCGACGGATAGAACAGCACGTCGCCGGGCTCGAGCTCGGCCACGCGGGCGGACGCGATGGCCTGCCTGAAGCGCGGATAGATATCAAAGTCAGGCTTGGTGAAGTCGACCAGGCTGATGACCTGGCCGCCCGGCGTCGGCTCCAGAGGGCCAGGGTACAGGTTGTGGATCTGCTCGGGTTCGAACAGGGTGAAGCGGCGATGACCAGCCATGCACACGGCGATATTATGAGAAATGTCGAAATGCGCACAAGCGGTCGTGCGATTACCCATCCAGATACTCTTCAGGACCGTGTTCTTCGTGAACATATCGCCCGACAGCGGCAGGCCGTCCGTCTCGAACAGGCCCGGAAGAAAGGTGTCGATGTCGGTCGAGCCGCAATAATAGGACGGTGCATCGGCATCGGCCTGATACTCGAGCAACAGGCTGAACAGGTGATCGAGCGACATCCTCTCGGCAGTGAAATTGAAGCCGTCGACATCGGCTGTATAGCCGAAACGACCCTTGATCGCCGGATCGCCCTTGAAGACCTGCAGGGCCTTGCCGCCGTAATAGGGCCGCAAGTGATCCATGGCCGTTGCGGCGGAAACCAGCCCTGCCTTGACCAACGGCAGGTCCGCGGCCAAGCCCTTGAAGATCATCGGTGTCTGCTCGGCGAGCAACTGTTCGAAATCGATCTCTGCGAAGGCCCCGACCTTCGTTGCCGCTACATATGTCATCGACCCCGTCATCTGTCCTGCCCTGCGCTCGATCCCGCCTTCACACCCTGGCCATCGCGGCGTTCCGTTCCGTTTTCAGGGTGATCATATGGCTGAGATTTCCCATGGAGGACAGGACATGGAAGGCCATGGCCAGGAAGCCTGACTGGTTCAATGCCTGCAGGGTCATGCCGTCCAGGCCGGCAAGCGCGGCGCGGCTGATGGTCAGCATGTCTTTGAGCATAAAGGATTGGCGGTCGCTGATCTTGACCTCGATGTCGACCGGCGCCAGCAAACCGGTCTCGAAGAAGGCGGCAAACATGCGGTCGCTCAACGTCTGGCCGGCATAGACCTGCTGCAGGACGGAGGTGACGTGCATCAGGGCCGGACTGTTGCCGCCTTGGGCCAGGAAGAGCGGTTCGCCCTCGCTGCGGCTGATTCGGACGTGGTCGGGATCAACCAGGATCATCGCCTCGGCCTCGGCAGGCAGATTCTCCCCGGGCGCCGCCTTGGGCTGTCCGATGAGAAATGGATCGATCCTGTGCATAGCCGGGACGTAAGCGGCGTTCCAGCGATCGCCATCAAGGAACAGGTTCTCGTCCTTGTCGAAGCCGAGCAGCGCGACCGACTTGAGGCCGCCTGCCTCCGTCCGGCGGAAAAAGATCGGGTAATGGCGCTGGATGTCCTGGTATTCGGTTGGAACGACCAGCACCTGGTTGACATTGTCGCCGAAGGATTCGCCGTGGCGGATTACCAGGTGAAGATCGTGATGATCGATATTGTTGAGTAAGACATGCTGTCCCAAGATATTCCGCCCTTACACTTTCGTTGACGCTACGATGATGCGACGGTGCCGAAAAGGCAAGCCCGGCGCGCGACGGAGGCAGACCGCGACGCAGGTCAAATCGTCGCATTCGCCTCTAAAATTCCCCCTGCAACCAAAAAAGGAGGGCCGCGGTTTCCCGCGGCCCTCCCAAGCCCAACCCAGCTTAGGTTAGAACTTGTAACGCAGACCCACTTCGTAGCGTGTATCGAGTTCTTGATAGTCGACAACGTCGGCCGGTACGCGGATATATTCCACGACATGCTCCTTGTTGATGTTCAAGGCTTCGAGCGACAACAGGACCTTCGGAGTCAGGTTGTAATTGACCGAGGCGTCCCACTGGCCATAGGCGGCGGTATAGAGACCACCGAACTGGGCAGCGTTTGCCTGAGTCAGATACTTGTCGCGCCAATTATAGACGATACGGCCCGACCAGCCATACTTCTCGTAGATACCCGTGATATTGTAGGTATTGCTGAGACCTTCCAGAGCAAATTGAGAGGTGCCGTTGGGATCGGCGGCATTGTTCAACTTGACGTCGCCATTGACGGTCGTGGCACTGGCGGCAACACCAAAGCCGGTGTCGCCGAAGAAGTGCTGGACGGCGAATTCGAAGCCATCAATATTGGCCGTGTGGTTATTGATCGGCTCGGAGACTTCGAACGTGTCCACCGGGTCGGTGCTGTTGCCAATCACCGGATAGTTCGCAAACATGTCCGCCTCGAAGGCACCAAAGCTTGTGTAGGTGTGCCCGGCAGGGTCCGTCAGCGTGCTGAACTCTTGCGAGGCCTTCGCCGCATTGCCGCCGGCCCGATCGACCAGCGCCGTCATGACGAAGAGAGAGTTCGTATTGATGGCTGCGTTGGGATTGCCCGCCGTGGCAAGACCCTGCAGGGCGGTAACCGCCGTCCCCGAACGCGTCCCGGCCTTACCCGACGACGGATCGGTCAAGCCGAACAGCGTGCTATCCACAACGCCCGTTCCGATAAAGTTCTGAACGGCTTTGCGGTAGTATCCCAGCGAGACATAGCTGTTCTTGCCGTAATACCATTCAAGCGAGGCATCGAAATTGTCAGACGTCAAAGGCTTGAGGTTGGGGTTGCCCGACGAGGCCGTTGCGACATAGCCGAGGTAGCTCGGATTGCCCGGCGCGTTGACCGACGTCGTGGCATACATGGAGCTGTAGGGCGGAGGCGCTTCCGTCGTTGAGAACGAAATACGACCGATGAGATTGTCGGTAATGTCCAAGGCGGCGTCGAAGCTTGGCATCAGTTCGCTATAGTTCGACTTCACCGCATAGGGCTGAATAGCCGACCCCTGGACAATGTTGAAGTTATTCTTCTGTGTCCATTCAATCGCCGTCGGGATGTTCTGGTAGGCCGTAACATCGACATTGGTCTCTTCATAGCGCACGCCCGCCAGGATCTTGAGCGGACGGTTCAGGAATTCAGACTTCATGGAGAACTGCATATAGGCTTCCGTGACGTCTTCCTGGACCTTGTTATGGCTAAAGCCATTCAGGTAGGTCGCCCCGGGAGCCGCAGAAGTCGACCCGGGCAGGACCGACTTGAAGTTGGGTCCGCCATAGTAGGCCGCCAGACCCGCGAAAGCCTGCACAGCATTGAAGCGGTAGGCTGTATCGGCGTCGGGATTGCCACTCGGAGCCAGGCTGACCGAATTAAATTGGCAGGCCATGCAGAAGGTCTTGATCGCGGTCCCACCGTACGTCGCCAGGTCGCCCGGATTGGTGCCGCTCCAGTCGCCGAAGCGGCCGGCGATTTGGCTATACTGCTCTTCATTGGTGTTGTCGTGGATATCGATGCCGGCGCTCAGCTTGCTGTTGTCGTCGACGCTGTACTCCGCATCAAACTTGGCCTGCTCGATCTTGTCGGTTTGCTTCGAGAAGTTCTCGTCGCTGTAGCCCGAGCTGATCGACGCGATGTCCTGCTTACCGGTCGGCGACTCAGCCAGGTTAAGCGTGACATTCTGTACCGGCGCCGCCAAATTACCGTAGGTGGTCGTGTCGGTGCCGACATATTCCTGAGCCACGCTGACGGTCGTCGACGTGGTGCCGTTCGAGTTGCCGCCGCCCGACGTCGAGTATGAAGCCGATAGGTCAGCCGTAAAGGTCCAGTTATCGTTCGGGTGATACTTGAGTTTCAATCCGTTCGACTGGATCGACGTCTTCACCGAACGCAGTTCATTTTCGTAACCCTGGTCCTTGTCGGTGGGAACCTTATCGACAACGACGACAGCCGAGTCGATGACGTTGTTACCGTCAAAGGTCAAGGATTGGTACGGAGACTGCGAGAACCAGTTGGTCAGTTCCGAACGGGCTTCCTCCTCCTTGGTTTGGGCATAGAAGCTGTTGGCCGTAACAGTCAATTCCTCGGTCGGCCTCCACTGCAGAACAACTTCGCCATTGGTGCGCTTCGTATCGTCCTCAGCATAGGTATAGCGGCTATCGCTCGGCGTCGCGACCAGTTGATTGGGGTTGGTCGGGGCATTGTTAAGCGTCGTTACGCCCGCCTGATAGGAGCCGGACGTAAGGAAGGCGTTCGACGAGCCGTCATTATAGGGTTCAATCGTCCAGTGATTGACGGTGTCCGATCGCGTCGAGCCGGTCTTTTCCTGATAGGAGCCAAACGCCGCGACACCAAACTTGCCGCTGTCGTCGGTCCACTGATAGGCGCCGGAGATTTCCGGCGTGATGGTCTTCTTCGGCAGAATGGTGCCAAGACCCGGATTGTCGCTGGTCAAGCCCTTGACCGTCAGGCTGGCTTGCGTGCCCGGATGAGCCAGGGGCTGCAAGGTGACGACGTTGATCGAGGCGCCGATGCCGCCGGAGTCGATGTCCGCCCGGCCGGTCTTGTAGACTTCAACGGACTGCACGCCATCGGATGCGATATTGGCGAAGTCAAACGCACGCGTATTGCCCTGGGCGCTATCAGACCCTTGACCACCGCCGATCACGGAGATGTCCGTGGCCGGCATGATGCGGCCGTCAACGGTCGTCGAGTTATATTGCGGACCAAAACCACGAACCGTGATCTGTTCGCCTTCGCCGTCGACGCGGTTGATCGACACGCCGGTGATGCGCTGCAACGAGTCCGCCAGGTTGGTGTCCGGATACTTGCCGACATCTTCAGCCGAAATGCCGTCGACGACGCCGTCCGAGTTCTTCTTGATATTCATGGCGCGCTGCAGCGAGCCGCGGATCCCGGTGACCACCACGACGGTGGAGTCATCGGTTTTCGCCGCGGGCGCAGGGCTCGCCGTCGATGCCGTTTGCGCCATGACCGGCCCGGCCAGGGCGACGATGGCCATGGACGACGCGCCACACAGAACCGCTCTTCGGAAAAGCGTCTTGGATGTCATTCCGGTTACAATTGCTCTCATTTGGTTTCCTCCCTACGTTAACCAGCTCAAAATATTGCCCCGTTTGCGCATGCCGGTGCCTTGGGCACGAGCGATACAACTCCGTATTGAGGGGCAAGCGTCACCTTTTCCGCGACGGGCCGGATCCGACGCGGAATGACAGTTGTGACTGTCTATGGTGAATTACCTTTACGCGTTAATTCCCTGAGTCCCGGTCGCTTATAGTATCTGGCGCGCTGCCAAACCCATCAACTCCGGCATTCTTGTCTGTTACACTTTACCGTAGCACAGCACTGATTTTTCATATGCTGATAGTTATTTTACCCATGAACGCAGAACCATCGGATTGTTAGCGAATATATAACTGTCGACCAAGTTAGCGGTACCAGTTCTCTGTTCGTCAGAACGGCTACCACCGCATGATAACGCTGTCAATTTCGCCGATCGGCCCAAGGTTCATGTTTGCCCCGCATTTTCAAGTTGAGTTACAAATTTGACACAAGAGTCGTGGCTTTGCCTATGTTTCAGGCGGTTTTCGGTGGCTATTATCGTATAAATTGCTGCCTATAACCGGCCGATGCCGGTCACCGCCGGCGAATCAGCGTGACGCGCAGCCGCTCCCGGCGCCATGCCGGTCGATTTCATCCCGATTTGATATCCTCCAGCTATGGTTCGATATCGTTGCGCCGCCTTAGACCATAGGCGCTCTGATGATCGGCCAGTGAACGCGACCTGGGTTGACCAGCGCTGCCGCTCGCGCGGCGCGATAGTCCGCCGCGCAATGACAGTCGCTATCAATTCCTGTCGTCGCTTGCCCTTAATGTTTCAGTCCCTGAGTTCGGTATCCGCGGGGGACGGGTATGGCGCCCACCTGCGTCGGTCCGATTTTTTATGCTTACTAGACGCTGGGAATGGACTTGGGGCTGCGTTGGGACAGCCCCAATTCCACTAAACCAAACATTGAGTCATTCGCAGTTGCAAACATGTCGGGCATCACGGGTCAAAGGCAGGATGTCCGACTCTCCATGTTCGGGAATTAGCTATCATTGGCTGATAACGTTGTCAAATTTGGATTTGCCGAGACGGCTGCTGTCCGGCGAGCCTTTGTCCATGAGTATCATAATTGACACAACCCGTTGGCCTTTAGTCGATATTATACGACGTTTTGGCTGGCCTTTGCGCACGGCTTCGTCCGCGCCGGTCCGAAATGCCGCCTGGGAATGCGACATGCCTGAAGGCCGTTGAAAAAGGGTTGCTTCAATTCTGCAGTGGGATGTCCTCAGAGCCCTCAATGGTTTTAGGGAGGGTTGAATCGCGCTCGTGCGCCGCTTTGACAACGCCGCTGGCGGGGGCGGGACGCCGCGAGTTGGGAAGGGGCCTGCGGCGCGGCAATCCATACGGCGATAATGCGCCTGTTGTCTTGCGGGTGCGAAACAAACTCGGGATGCTACGCCTTCTGAAGAAATGACGATATGACATCGTTGTCGGTCGATGGCGCGGTTAGCAGCTGCGTGTGCGTTTCGAAATCAGGGCCTTTGTCGTCCAGCGCTTCAATCACAAGGCGTTAGCCGAAATGGCGGCAGGGATCGACACTGCGACCTGAATATCGCGTACGGGTATGCCCGAGACGGCATCTTGACTTCTTTTATGTGCATATACACATGGGCTGCATATCACCTTGGCAAGCTGGGAACAGGCACATGGACATCACCGGAGATTTGTTGATCGGCTACGACGCCGTGGCCCGTTCGGACCGTCCGCTGCATGGCGTCGATCCCGCCACGGGGGAAGCGCTCGAACCCGGCTATGTCGTGGCGGATGCCGAGGATGTCGGCCGGGCGGCGGACCTGGCCTGGGCAGCCTTTCCCGTCTATCGCCGGATGTCCCTCGATGTGCGCGCCGACTTCCTGGCAGCGATCGGCCAGAACATCCTCGACCTGGGCACGCAACTCGTCGACCGCGCCGTCGCCGAGACCGGCCTGACCGCGACGCGTATCGAGACCGAGCGCACACGGACGGTGTTCCAGCTTCGCCTGTTCGCCGAGGTTGTCCGCCAGGGTGAGTTTCTCGATCGCCGCATCGATCCGTCCTTGCCGCATCGCCAGCCCATCCCCAAGCCCGATCTGCGCCTGCGCCAGATCCCGCTCGGTCCCGTCGCCGTATTCGGGTCCAGCAACTTTCCGCTGGCCTTTTCCGCGGCCGGCGGCGACACGGTCTCGGCCCTGGCGGCCGGCTGCCCGGTCGTGGTCAAGGGCCATCCCGCCCATCCCGGCACCGGCGAACTGGTGGCGCGCGCCGTTCTCACGGCGGCGAAAGACTGCGGCATGCCGGAAGGCGTCTTTTCCCTGCTGACCGGCGGAATCGACACCGGCACGGCCCTGGTCGCCCATCCGCACATCAAGGCGGTCGGCTTTACCGGATCGAGAGGTGGGGGCCTGGCGCTCGGCGCCATCGCTGCTCGCCGCGCCGAACCCATCCCGGTCTTTGCCGAGATGAGCAGCGTCAATCCGGTGTTGCTCCTGCCCGCCGCGCTCGCCAATCGTTCGGACGAGATCGCGCGTGGCTA
>OVEP010008666.1_pt2 | contig 12814 bp, 7 predicted proteins | sample 1779801 | NCBI WGS metagenome assembly OVEP01 (sample SAMEA3914791, study PRJEB12502) | metagenome | biome: forest; material: soil | place: Canada | collected 2011-07-03 | depth 0.1 m
GCCGAGGTCGAGGCGGTCGAGAAGGCCGGGGTGAAGATCCGGCAGGTCGATGTCGCGCCCTTCGCGCTCCTCAATGCCTTCCGCTATAGCGAAGTGCAGACCGACGACTGCACGCTCATCATCGACATGGGCGCGCGCTCGACCAATCTCGTCTTCGTCGAAAAAAACAGCTTCTGGATCCGCAACGTTCCCATCGCGGGAAACCAGATTTCCCAGAGCATCTGCAATGAAATGCAGGAGCCTTTCGTATCGGCGGAAATGTTGAAGAAGGGAAAGGGCTTCGTTTCGTTGGGCGGCGTCTATGCCGATCCGGATGACGCCGATGCCGCGCGCATCTCGAAGCTCATCCGCTCGACGATGACCCGGCTCCACGTCGACATCAATCGCTCCATCGCCTATTACCGCACGACCTTGAGCGGAGCGCCCCCCAAGCGCGTTTTTCTCACCGGTGGCAGCACGCAACTGCCGTATCTCGATCTCTTCATCGCGGACAAGCTCAGCCTGCCCGTCGCCTACTTCAACCCGCTGCGCAACGTCAACCTGAACCCGACGCTGAAGATGCCTCAGGTCCTGCAGAATAGCTGCTACTCGGCGGAGTTGGTTGGCTTGGCCTTGCGGCAGACGGGGAGTTGCCCGGCTGAAGTTACACTCGACGCGCCGACGCTGGCCGCCCGGGCCTACAAGAGGCGCAAACAACCTTATTATTACGGGGCGTTGATCGCGTGGACGCTCCTGCTCATCTGCTGGAATCTCAACTATATCGCGCAGACCTCGGTGGCAAATGCCATGGCGGCGGAGCTCAGTAAAAAAGCGGGCTTCTTGAGGGCGGACTCACCGAAGATTGGCGAACTGGCCAAGGAGCAGGACTCCCGCCTGCAAGTCTATAATTCGCTTGTGCGCCTGGGCGAACAGCGCGATGCGTGGCCGCAATTACTGAAGACGCTCAACGAGAAAATTCCCGAGGGCGTATGGATTACGGAACTGATTCCCGCGTCGAACCCGACAGGTGGCCGGGGCGAAGGCGGCGGTCGGGGCGAGGAGAGTTCTTCGGGCCAGCATTTGGGCGATCTTCCGACCAATGAAATCAACATGCTGGTCATCAGTGGGCTTTATCATTCCCATGACAGGACCCAGGTCGTCGATCCGAATAAGCTCCACGATTTTGTCACGGCCCTGGCCGATTCGCCCCTGTTCGACATCGATAAGAGCAACATCAACGGAACTCTCGGCCAGTACACGACGCGTGAGTCGGATCCGACTTCCTTTGCCCAGAGATTTTCCATGAAGCTCAAACTCAAGGCCCCGATCAGCCTTAAACCGAATTCCGGAAAGCCATGAAAAAACTGAAGCTTTCCGGTTTCGACCTCGGATTCATCATCGCCTTCGTCGTCCTGACGCTGCTGGGCGCCGGCGCGTGGTATTATTTTTCGGGGCTGTTGACCCAGGCCCAGCAAAGCGTCGCCAGCGCCAAGTCGGACTTCGACAAAGTCTCGTCCAATACCAAGTACAAGGTGGTCGTCAGCGCCGCCAACGCCAAGAATCTGCAGGGCAATATCGATCTGCTGAAACAGCAGATCGACCCGGTCATCACGGCCAAGTTTCTTTCCAAGGACAACAAGCTTGGTTCCATCAGCAATGAGGATCCCGTTGCCTGGAAGCATGACCTGGACGACGAGGTCCATCGCCTTAACACCGAGGCCAAGAATCACCTCGTCAGCGTTCCTGCCAATTTTTACTTCGGTTTTTCGCAGTACCGCAGCCAAAATCCGCCGGATGACCAGACTGGCGTCTTGAGCAAGCAACTGGTCGCCATCGACCAGATTGCGACCGCCCTGATCAACGCTCCGATCCATGGCATCCAGACGATTCGTCGCACGTACGAAGAAGATACGAATTCGTCCAGCGCCCCGGGGCCGGGGGATCAGGATCGGCTGGCAGGGCATTCGCTGATCGAGGCAGGGAATATTTACACGGCCTACCCCTTCGAGGCCGACTTCGAGACCACCTCGGAAGACCTGCGCACGGTCATGGAGGCGCTGATGAATTCTCCCTACGTATTCGTGGTCCGAACGGTATCGATTCAGAATACGGTTCTCAACTCGCCCCAGGTGGGCGATCTCGAAAAAATGGCTGGATCGCCATCGACCACCCCTTCCATGAACGACACATCTCCCGGTGAAGTGGCCGCCTCTGCTCCGACCAAAGGGCCGCAGTATCTTTTCGGCAACTCGTTTTTAAAGGTCAAGATGCGGATCGACATGATCGAGTGGAACGCGGGCCTCGTGGGCTCTAGCACCATTGCCGCAGGTTCCAGCAACGGCAACGGCTTATCCGGTCACTCGCCGAGAAATCCTTCCAACCCCGGCGTCAAATGATTAAGAAATCGCCTGAACCGATCATCCTGGCTGTTGCCCTCACGCTCCTTGCTTTGGGCTCGGCGGCGTTGGCCTATTGGTATCCCACCGTCGAGGTAATCACGGGAATCACGAGCACCGATCCGATGGGGAACTCCGTGAAGCTGTTGAAATCCGACGACATCACAGCCAGTCTCAGTGTCTGGAACGCGCCTCTTTTATGGGAGGAGCCGGCCAACCATCATCGGCTGTTTCATTCCGACGAGTATCTCTTCTATCCCTCCGCTTATCCCAACGGAGACTTTATCAAGAAGATGGATCCGAACACGCGGTCGCCCAGCGGCGTCCTGCTGAGTTGGTACCGGAAGTATAGCCTCGACTTTACCGATCCGAATGTCGATCGGAAGGACAACGATAATGACGGTTTTTCCAACATCGTGGAATTTAAGAACGATCCGGTTGGCGTCCGGCAGAAGGCATCCGACTGCGACGGAACCAAGTCGACCAACCCGCTTGACCCCAAGAACCATCCTGACTATCTCGCCCGTCTACGTTTGCAGAAGTATGACCTGCGCCCGTTCCATATCAAATTCACCGGCTACCAGCAACTGGGTGGTGTGTACGTCTTCCAGCTCCATCTCGACGATGTCCCCAGTTACAATCAGCCACAACTGAAAAAGACCGGCGATGAGCTTGGATTTGAAGGCTATATCATTGGGGCGTTTCATCAGGAATTTAAGGATATTCTCGATCCCAACACGCACACCATGGTGCATACCGATATTTCCACGCTGGAAGTTGATAAACCCGAAATCGGCCTGAAGGTCGTCATCCCCTTCCGCCAGGACATCGATTCGCCTGAGTCGACAGCCGAGTTCGTCATGCTCATGCCGACAGAGGTGGATAAAGTCATCAAAATTTCACGCGGAAAGATTTTCTCGGTTCCGTTTATCCCCGACACTTCCTATCTGGTTATCGATGCCAATGACAGTGGCGCGACGATTCGTGATACGAAAACGAAAAAGGACTATTCCATTCTTAAGCTCATACAATCTGAATGGGATGAAGTGCCGGTATCGGAAACACCCAAATCACCCTAACTCGCTTTCGGTACTTGACTCTTAAAACCTTTTTACTTAAAAACCTTTAACTCAGAGGGCTTACGAATGAAACTAATACAAGCACGTACTTTGCTGACCGCCACGCTTTTGCCATTGTCTATGCTCTGGCTGAGCGCCGCGGAAGACCAGCCCGCCACTCCCGCGATCTCACCGCACCAGGAAGCAGTAAACCGTCAGAAGCAAGCGGTGAGCGCCAATCAGGCCATTTCCGATGGCCAGCATTTTCTCGGCAGCGGCAATTATGATGAAGCCGCCGGTCGTTTCCAGTTCGCGCTCGACAATCTGACCCCGGGTGGCGCCACTGCCGGTTCCTATCAGCGCGCCGAGGCTGGAATGGCTGCCGCCAAAGCCGGGCAGGCTCAGCAACTGGCCAAGGACAATAAATTCAAGCAAGCGGCCGAGCTTCTCCAGCAGTGCATCATCCTCCAGCCGGACAATCCCGTTTATCCTGCCGACATCGAGCAGCTCAAGACGGAGCAGATTGCCTATGAGGAGCAGATTCGTGATCCCGAGGGCACCACGAACAACCCGGCTGTCACTGACGATTTCAAGGCCCGTGTCGCCACGACGCAAAAGCTCCTGTTCCAAGGCGATTGCTATTTCAAGACCGGCCAGTTCGACAAGGCCGAGGAAACCTATTCGAAGATCCTCATTCTCGATCCGTACAACAAGGCGGCCCGGGACAAGATGGACCATGTTGAGCATTACAAGTATCAGTCCGATGGTTTTCGCCACGAAGAGGCTGAGTTGAAGGCGATGGAGACGGTCGATCACGGCTGGGCCGAGGAAATCTCGTCCGATATCGTGGCGCCGCCGACGACCTCGAATGGACCCGATAATGGGGGGTCGAATCGTGCCGCCATCAATCGCAAGCTTCAGTCCATCATCATCGACAAGGTCAATTTCGAGAAGCTGGATATTGCGGCGGTCATTCAATTCCTGCAGCAAAAGAGCAAGGAGCTTGATCCCGATCACCAGGGCATCAATTTCGTTCTGCGGCTCACCACCGACACCACGCCTCCGCCGGATGCCACGCCCGGCGCGACGCCCGCTCCCGCGCCTGCGGGCGGCGCGACGCCCGCTCCCGACACAAGCGCGCATCCCATTCACCGCGAAGTCAGCATCACCCTGACCGATGTGCCGCTATCCGAAGTCCTCGGCTATATCATCGAGCAGACCAACCTACAGTACTCGGTCGAAGACTACGCCGTCTATTTGCGGCCTTCCATCGACGAAGGGGAAAACCTGACGGTTCGCACCTTCCTTGTTCCGCCCAACTTCTTCGCCGGGTCGGCACTGTCGGTAACCATTCAGCCGCCGACGGAAAGCGCGCCAACCACCGTGGCATCCGTAACTGTCAAGGTGCAGGAAGACCTGGCGAACAAGGGTATTCGCTTCCCGGCCGGGGCCACGGCCACCTTTCTTCCCGGATCGAGCAAACTGGTTGTCCGTAATACTCCGGAGCAACTCGATTTGATCGCCAATTTGATCGACCAGGCGAGCAAGGAAACGCCTCAGGTGGAGATCGAGGCCAAGGTCGCCGAGTTCAATCAGGACGCCATCAAGGGCCTGACTTTCAACTATTCGTCTTCAACGGGTATTCCCATTCCAGGCGTTGGGCCTAGCGGTCCGGTTGCTTTCTCTTCGGCCCTGCGTACGTCTGACTTTCCGCAGACCAGTGACTTGGGTGGGCTAACGCCGGATGGCATCGATAATCTGATCGATGAAAACACCGCATCCACGGGTGGAACCACTCCTGTAAACCCCATCACCGGCGGCGCGGTCCTGAACAATACGGCGAACACGATCACGATCGGTGCCGTGCTTAGCCAGGTTGGTTTTGCGGCCGTGATCAACCTGCTCAACAACCTGCAAGGCGTCTCGCTCGTGACCGCTCCCAGCGTCACTACCCAGAACAACTTGAAGGCTAACATCGATATCGTGCAGGAGTTTCCTTATCCCACGAGCTTTGAAAAACCCAAGCTGAGCAACTCGTCCAACATCGCTTATTCCTCGGGTGCAGCGGCGGGCGAGCCTCTCGTTCTGGCGATTCCGCCCACGCCTCGCGAATTCGTCACGCAGGACGTCGGTGTCAGTCTTGAAGTCAAGCCTACCACTTATCCCGATCAGCGCATCGATCTGGATATCACGAAGGCGCAGGTGCTCGATTTCGATGGGTTTATCGACTACGGCGTGCCCATTGTCACCCGCTTGGATGAGAACCTTCCTCCGGCGAACCAGCCCGGCACGATTATCACCGAGGGTACGATCAACCAGCCGGTCTTCAACTTGCGCTCGGTTGTCACGAGCCTTCAGGTTCTCGATGGCCAGACGGCGGTGCTTGGCGGCCTGATCAATGAAAACACTCAAGAGGTTAACGATAAGGTTCCAGTTCTGGGCGACATTCCTCTCGTAGGCCGGCTCTTTCAGAGCAAGGTCACCGAGCGGACCAAGAAGAATCTTATTATCTTCGTTACCGCCCGGTTGATCCGCTCGAACGGAAAACCGCAGTATATCCGGACCCTGACCGCGGAACCTGAAGAGGAAGCTTTGCCCGAACCTGAATCCATCAATAATCCTGGCGCAAACCTGCCGCCGCTGCCTGAGGGAACGCCGAATTCATGAGTACGATCATTGTCCAAGCTTGGAGCCAACCTGTGAAACGCATTTCCCCAGCCCTCGTTCTTATTCTGGCGACGAGCATGGCCACGCTTTCGGCGCAGGAAACTGCCGCGGGAGGACAGCAAGCCCCGCCGCCGTCGCCTGTTCCCTCCAATCAGCCTTCCGGATTGCTTACGCCTCCGCCGGACAATGCTCCGGCCACTGCCCCAGCTCCAGCGCCCGCGCCCTCAGCTGCAGTGGTGCCTCAAACCACGACAAGCACGACGACAACTTCGACATCGACGTCGACCAAGTTGACGTCGCGTGAAATCGCACAAGTCCGCCAGCAGGAAATCATTCGTCGTCAGGAATTGATTTATCGCGCCAACGAATCGCTCCGGGAGGCAAGAAAGGCGGAAGTCGGTCAGAATTATCCCGAAGCACGCAAAGATTATCTTTTCTCGGTCGAAGCCTATGGTTCCATTTCGCGATCCACCGATTCCTATGCGACAGCCGCAGAGGGTCTGACGCGCGTTGATTTGCAGCTTTTTGATGCCGCGCTCAAGATCGGCGATACGCTCCGCGCCAAGAACTTGATCGATGAAGTCGTCGAGTACAATCCGAACAACAAGGAAGCCAATGAGAGGCTGGCTGCGATTAACCGCGCGCTGGCCAATCCCAACGACAAGACCCTTTTCGGTAATCCAGCCGTCACTCCCCGTTTTGTTAACAAGGTCAACGAAGTGCAGCAGCTCTTTGCCGAAGCGGAACAATTCCGCCGGACCGGCCAATGGGATGAAGCTGAGGCGCGCCTCAAGCGCATCATCGGCATGGATCCCTATAACATCACCGCCACCAAGGAACTTGAGGTCATCGATCGGGAAAAGCTTGATTATGATGAACATGCCCGCTTGGAAACCCGGGACGAGCTTTTGCGCCAGGTCGAAGAAAAGTGGGCCCAGCCGATCATCAACAAGGACGCGACGGCAGAAGCACAGGAAGGGCAGCCCTCTCTCATTGCCCACACCAATTTCGGGTTGGAACAGGAATTGAAAAGCATCTTCCTGTCCCTCGACTTCAATAACGCAACGATCGAGGAAGCAACCAACTTCCTCAGCATCGAAAGCAAGCGCCTGGATCCGAATCACAAGGGCGTGAATTTCATCATCCAGCCCGATGCCTCGACCAATGCCAAGCCCGTTACCATCACATTGAATAATGTGCCGCTGGGCGAGGCGCTTCGTTATGTCTGCCAGCTCGCCAACGTCAAATACAAGGTTCAAGACTACGCGATCTCCATTGTGCCTTACAGCCAGAGCACCGATGACCTGATCAGCCGAAGCTTCATCGTCGAACCGAGTTTTGTTTCCCCCCCAACGGCAACGGGGACAATTGAAAGCGCCACCATCGGTCTCGGTCTCAGCGGCGGTACCGATCGTCCCCTCCCGCAAGCGACTGGTGCGGGTGCAACCCCTGTCGAAGACAATGGAGGCGATACGGTCAAGGCTGCGCTTATCGCCAAGGGCGTCAAGTTCCCGCCGGGGGCCAGTGCTGTCTACACGCCAAGCACCGGGCAACTTACCGTGGTGGATACCGCCGACCAGATGGAATTGCTCGACGAACTCGTCCACGCCGGACAGGCCCCGATTCTCATGGTGCGAATCGCGACCAAGTTTGTTGAAATTAACCAGACCGATCTTCAGGATCTGACTTTTAACAGTTCGTTTAATTTCTTCAATGGCTCAGGGTTTCCCATCACTTCATCTCAGACGCCGCAATATTCCACCGCTCTGCCTGGGTCCCTCGGATTCGTCCCGAACGGCATCGACCAGTTGATCCAGCCCCAGTCCACGGTACTCAATACGCTGGCCATCCGCTCCTTCCTTGGCGCGGCCCAGTTGGAGGTCCTCATCACAGCTCTTTCGCAAAAAAAGAGCTTCGATTTGCTCTCCGAGCCGGCCGTCCTGACCAAGAGCGGCGATCAAGGCGTGCTCGAAGCCGTGCGCGTGTTCCCATACCCCATCTCGTTTGACCCACCCGAGTTGGTCACCCAGCAGACGAACGCCACTGTGACGGTGGCCGTCACCATCCCCACGCCGCCCACAGTCATCGCCTCCACGCCGACTGACTTCAAGCGACGCAACGTTGGTGTGCGGCTGGTTATCAAACCGCAGGTGACAGCCGACAACCGCACGGTCGATCTCTCGCTCTTTCCCGAAGTCACCGATTTCGAGGGATTCATCAATTACGGTTCCGAGATCTTCGTGGCTAATCCTGATGGAACTCAGTCGCTGCTCTCCTCCAATCAGATCAACCAGCCCGTGTTCAACACCCGGCGCATCAACACGAAAGTACTGGTTCGCGATGGTTCCACGGTGGTGCTTGGCGGGTTGATTCGCGACGACGTGCAGAACATTAACGACAAGGTCCCCGTGCTTGGCGATCTGCCTCTGGTGGGACGGCTTTTCCAATCCAAGGCCACCACCACCACCAAGCGCAACCTTATCATCTTCGTCACGGCCAACATCTATCGTAACGATGGTGAATTGCTCAATCCGCCGGAGGTCAACAACACCGCGGATATCCTGACCGGGCGTGCCGGGTTTGCTCCTGTCGTTACCCAATAACAGGTGAAAGCGGGTCTGGTTCAGCTTGAAAGCTGGGCCAGGCCCACTCTGTCAGCTGTGGCGCGAAGGGACTTGGATGTTCCGAAGCGCGATAGTTAGAGAATGACAACAAGGCCATGCCGACTTCGGCGAGGCCCAGGCACATTGAACCCCAGTGAGCCTCTTATTTTTACGCTTTGGTTGAGACAGGACTCCACTCGCGTCCCCATTTTTTGGGAAAATCCGCTCTTTTTCCAATAGAGTGTGATTTGAATCGAGACTTTTTGCCCGATTCAGTGTTAATATCGATATGTTTCTTTTCTCCGGCCCTTTCACCTACAGAGAATGATAATGAATTCTTCCAGCTCATCTGGTATCAGTCGCGCCCATTTCCTGAAATTGGTTGGGGGAACATCCATGTTTCTTTGGGCGGGCCGAAGCGCCTATTCGCAAACCGACCCAAAGCAGGCGGGCAATTTTGTTTTTCTGGAAGCAGTTCAATTCCAGGATATTGGTGGCTGGGATGTGGATCAACAGTCCATGGACCAGATGGGATCGGCCTATCTGCTCGCCCATGGTCTTGGCGTGCCGGTCAAGGATGCGGTAACCACAGCGACGATAGCATCTCCTGGCACATACCGTGTCTGGGTTCGAACCCGCGATTGGGTTGCGCCGTGGAATGCCCCCGGCGCACCAGGAAAGTTTCAGGTGCTCGTCGACGGTAAAGCGCTCGCACAGACGTTTGGCACGGAGGGCGCGGAGTGGCATTGGCAGGACGGGGGCGCCGTCGAACTCGGCGTGAAGGCACAGGTGGCGCTCCATGACCTCACCGGCTTCGAGGGCAGATGCGATGCGGTCCTCTTCAGCAAGGACATGAACTTCCAGCCGCCCAATGAACTTGCGGCATTGACCACGTTTCGGCGCGAAGCGCTGGGATTGTCCGATGACCCGGAGGACGGCGGCGAATTCGATCTGGTTGTCGTCGGGGGAGGGATCGCGGGGACCAGCGCGGCAGTTTCCGCTGCGCGCAACGGGTTGAAAGTTGCTCTCGTGCAGGATCGACCGGTGCTCGGAGGCAACGGCAGTTCCGAGGTGCGTGTCTGGCCCGAGGGCAACACGTGCCAGAAACCTTACCCTCACGTGGGCGAAATCGTGATGGAGCTCGTTCCGCCCAAAGGTTCCAAGGGTGGTAACGCCAAGGGCGGCGCGATCTATGGCGATGCCCGCAGGACCAATGTGGTGCAAGCGGAGTCGCGCATCACGCTCCTGACCGAGCAGCGCGTGATTGCCGTCGAGGCGCAGAAGGGGCACATCACCGCGGTGGTGGCCCAGCATATCATCTCCGGTCGTCGCGTGCGCCTTGCCGCCAGGTTCTTTGCCGACTGCACAGGCGACGCCACCGTCGGTTTCCTGGCCGGGGCGGATTACGAGATGTCCAGGGAGGATCATCAGGGCATGAGTAACCTTTGGAATGTGATGGATGCGGCCGATCCAAAGCAGGTGCTCCAGTGCGACTGCAAAGACAAGACCGCGCTCGGGCAGGCGTGCGAGGCCGGCCATGTGGAAGAACCCTTCCCACGCTGCCCTTGGGCGATCGACCTGACCGACAAGCCGTTTCCCGGGCGTCCCAAGAAGGATGTCGGGGGCCAGGCCGCGCTCGACAAACTCGGTGGCTGGTATTGGGAAAGTGGCTTTGACAAGGACCCCATTGCCGACGTCGAGCGGATACGCGATTTAAACCTGCGCGCCATGTACGGCGCCTGGGATGCGCTCAAGAACATCGACAAGCTCTATCCGAACTATCGCATTGGCTGGGCGGCGTTCATTGCCGGGAAACGCGAGTCGCGTCGTTTGCTCGGAGATGTGATTCTTGGCGTGGACGATTTTCTGACCGGCCGGGCCTTCCCGGACGGTTGTTTTCCCTGTTCGTGGCACATCGATCTGCATGAACCCGACGAAGCCTTTAAGAAAGGCAACGAAGGCAACGAGTTCATCTCGACTTTTACGCATGGTAAAAACTATGAGTACAAAGGCCCGTATTGGGCGCCCTATCGCTGCCTCTACAGCCGTAATATCGACAACCTTTTCATGGCCGGCCGCGATATTAGCGTGACGCATCAGGGCCTTGGCCCCGTCCGTGTGATGAAGACCTGCGGCATGATGGGCGAAATCGTGGGCAAGGCCGCGTCCCTCTGCGTCAGCCAGAATACATCGCCGCGCGGTGTCTATGAAAATCATCTCGCCCAGCTCCAGGAACTGATGAACCAACCTGGATCGACCCGTCAGGCTTAAAGAATCACGTCGGCTCGGCTGGATCCAGATTGACCCTCGTTTCCGAGTGAAATGCGAAGGCTCAGCGCTTCGAGCTAGTTTGTGTCGAGGCGGCTTTTCGCCGATATCGGAGGAACAGCACGAGCCAGGCTAGCCACCCGGCGGCGGAGAGAGTGACGCCGAGGGGAAAGGCAGTGGGCGCGTAGACGATTCGCAAATGGTGATGGCCGGCGGCGAGGGGAATGGCCCGGAGAATATAGTCGGCCGGCTGAAGCTGATAGGAGGTCTGCACGCTGCCGGGAAGCGGTTCGGCACGCCAGTCGCGTGCGTAAAGATCGGTGATGAGGAGGAGGGCGGGCTTGTCGGTGTCGGCCTCGATGACGAGTTCGTCGGGTTGTTCGGAGATGAGTCGGGCTGTGCCAGTTGCGCCCGGCGTTGGCGCCGGTTCCGGCTGGCTTTCCAGCAGGGCGGTCTTGCCGGGAACGAATGCGGGATCGCGCATGGCGGAAAAAATAGCGTCGCGGCTGGTCTCGAGTTTCCAATCCGGGAGCAGCGACAATCTCGGCAAAGGGGGAGTCGGGCTTTCGGCGATGCGAGAGGCGGTCTCGGTCGGTTCGAAAACGTAACGCAAACGGAGCATGGCGTAGAGCGGGTCGAGCGTATGAAAAGGGATGTTTTGAGTGGCGTGATCGGGATCGCCGCCTTGCGTATAGGTCATGAACTCGGCGTAGCGGCGCAGCACGGACGGGTTGTTGCCACCGATGTCGCCGGCGCCGAGCAAGAATCCGTTGTCGGGGCGAATAAGATCGAGCACGCGGTAATCCCCGGGATGCGCCGCCACGAATTGGCGAAATGAATCGGGCATGACGTCCGACGGATGCGCCAGGGGGACCAGTCCGGCGGCGTAGCCGATCATTTCCACGAATAGGATGACCGGCAGGGCAAAGCGAAGAACCGGATGTTTTTTCTGAAAAAGCAGGCAGGTTCCCGCAACGAGCAAAACCAGTCCAGCCAGGGCGAGCGAGAGTCCTGCATGAAGGCCCGCGGTATGGAGCGTGTCAGGGCGGTTGAAAAAATCGGATGAGAGGTAGCTTTCACGGCTCGCAAGGATGAATTGGAAAAAGCCGCCGAGCACTTCCGGCGAGAAGAGCAAGACCGCGCCGGCGAGAAGGGCAAAGCCGCCCGCAAAAATCCCGCACCAGGCGATCGCGCGGGGCGGTGTTTTGCCGCGCAGGAGCGCGTCGGCGCCCGTCGCCGTGACGAGCACAAGAAGGAGCGTGGCGGGAAAAATGAACTTGGACCAGGCGCGGAAATGTCCGAAGCCAGGAATGAGATAATAGAAGAAATCGAACGCGGGAGTGTGGACGCCCAGGGCCAGGATGAGAAGGAACCCGGCGGTGAGGAGATCAATGACAACCTGCCGTCGCGCGCCGTTTTTAACGCCGGCGGCGATGGCGATGAGCAGGGGGCCGACCGTGCCGATGAAAAGCGACATTTCCCAGAGGTAACAGCGTCCCCAATAGACCGATTGATCCGGATCGTTGTAAAGCCGGGGTTCGACGAGGGTGCCGAAGAAGCCGGGCGCGATGACGGTCAGAAAATTTTCCGGGGGAAAGCCGAACATCGAGGCGAAGGCGTAATCGAGATTGGTCTGGCGGATGCCTTCGTGCGCTGCGGCCAGTCCGGGAAACAACTGCGCGGCGCCAAGCAGAGCGCCGGCAAGGTAGCAGCCGATGACGGCGGGAATCGCGCGACGGCGCGACGCCGGTTCGGCGATGGTGACGATCAGCGCCTGAGCTCCCGCGGCCACGGCGGTGTAGAAGAAATATTGGACGTGACCGGCGAGAAGCTGGAGGCAGAT
>OVEP011214315.1_pt1 | contig 12807 bp, 13 predicted proteins | sample 1779801 | NCBI WGS metagenome assembly OVEP01 (sample SAMEA3914791, study PRJEB12502) | metagenome | biome: forest; material: soil | place: Canada | collected 2011-07-03 | depth 0.1 m
TGCGAGCTGAGCTTCGATCCGTCCGTGCACGACATGTTTGTCTGCTGGGGGAACGGCGGCTGTCTGTACGTGCCTGAAACCGTCGATCCCGTCTATAACGCGAGCTTCATCCAGACGCACCAGATTACACATTGGAATAGCGTGCCTTCAGTAGCTGGCTTCATGCAGCAAATGCGCAAGCTCACACCGGGTGCATTCCCAAGTGTTCGACTGTCGTTGTTCGGCGGCGAGCCGTTGCCTCGCTCGCTGGCGCTGACGTGGATGCGGGCCACGCCGAACGGCCGGCTGCTGCACATGTACGGGCCGACTGAAGCTACCATCGCCAGCACGTGCTTCGAGGTCACCACCGAATTCCTCGACGACCCGCAGCACACGGTCATCCCTCTGGGCCAGGCGCTCCCAGGGGTGGAACTGCTGATCGTGGATGCCGAGCTCGAACCGGTCGCCACGGAGCAGACGGGCGAGTTGCTGATTGGTGGCCCACAGCTTGCCGACGGCTATCTGTCGACTGACGAACCCGGCAATAGAAGGTTCATTGCGAAGACTTATCCGGGTCTGAGTGCGCATCGCTGGTATCGATCCAGCGACGCCGCGCGCGCAACGACGCGACACGGAATCGTGTTTCAGGGACGTCTCGATACGCAGGTAAAGATTCGCGGCAACCGGCTCGAGCTAGAAGAAGTCGAACATGTCGTGCTAGCGGCCAGCCATGCTGCGCTGTGCGCGGTTGTCCCATGGCCGCTCGACGAAGTCGGGCGAGCCACCGGCCTCGTCGCCTTCGTGACAAACCCCCAGGTTGAGATCGCGTTTGTTTTGCGGGCGTGCCGGCAGCGCTTGCCGGTCTACGCGGTGCCGCAAAGGATCGTGGTCATCGATGCATTCCCGCTTACAGTGAATGGCAAAATCGACAGAAAGGCACTCGCCGGACAGTGTGCACGCGGCGATGTCGCCGCATGAGGTTATGCACTGGACTCAGTCGGATGATGACCGGCTATAGGAGGCCATGTTGGTGAAGACAGCGAGGTCGCCGAGCGCCTCGAACTATACCGGGAGATTTGGCGAGATCGCGGACTGGGCCACGCCTGGTTGGCCGGCGCTACGTGCGTTCGAGCCACACCCGTCGTGGCGGCCGACGCAGCTCTAATTGCCTTGCGCGTAAGCCGAACCCTAAGCGCGCGATCCTGAAAACAGCGGCTGCTCAGTGCCCGGTGTCCTTGCGCTTCGCCGACGCCGAGGTGGCCGGCTTCCTTCCCGGCCGGGCACGCGGACTCTGTCCTGACGCGTTGAACTGGCTTGGACTGCATCCGAAACGCGATCTGAACCAACGCGTGAACGCGCTCGGCTCCGAGAATCCGAGCAAGCCCGAGATTTCCGCAAATGGCCGTTCGCGCCGCTCCAGATAGCGCAGCACCAGTTCGCCGCGCACCGCATCCAGTATCGAGGAGAACGTCGTGTCCTCTTCGGCGAGATGTCGATGCATCGTGCGACGGCTCATGCCCATCTGCCGCGAAATCGTGTCAATCGAACTACGGCCTGAAGGCAGGAGCAGAAAGACCAGCTTGTGCACCTCGTCGGCCAGCGGGAGATCGCCAGCATTAACCACGTCGCCCAGATAGCGGTGCACATATCGCACCATGACCGGGTCTGCCGACGGCAGCGGTAGCTCGAGATCTTTGACGTCGCAGACGATACCCGTGAACGCTTGGCCGAACCCGACGTTCGGTCCGAATACGCGCGTATGGACCGTGCGTTCGGCGGGCGCCCCGTGCGTGAAGCAAACCGCTTTCGGATGCCACTCGTCGCCGAGAAAAAAGCGCAGCAAGCGGAACATGACCGCGAGCGCGAGCTCCGCGCCCTGGCGCACAGGCACGCCCTCGCCTGCCAGCAGTTCCTCGCGAATGATCGCAACATTCGCCTCTTCCTCGATGCTGATGAACAGCGCCTCGTTCTGCAGATGGCTGTAGCGCGCCGCGGCGTTCAGCGCGTGGCGCAGTGTCGGCTCGTCGCGCACCGCCAGGGCGAGCGGACCCAGATTCGATGCCCGGCGTGTCTCGGCCATGCGCAATCCGAATGCCTCAACTCCGCTCCTCTGAGCCGACAGTTCGAGCAGCCGCGCCACTTTTTCGGCCGGAATCCTGAGGTCGACCTCGCTCAGGCTGTCCGCCGGCAGCCCGACTTCCGCAAGCATGCGATAGGGGTCGAGCCCCGACGCGCGCGCAATGTCCGCGTAATGGGTCAGGCTTGCGCTGCGAACGAGTTTTGGCATCAGGGTCTTCCCGCGTTGTCCCCATATGGTAAGAACCTGACCCGCAAAGTCAAGCGTCGATCAGGACCGGCACCTGGAATCGGTTCAACACCTGCACGACTGTTGCACAGCAGCGCGATGCAGGCCTCCCCATTAAATGCGAAGGATTTTCTTCTTATGAACACGAACGGCACCACGGCCACCCCGATCTGCGATGCGCTGCGCGCGAGCGGCAACTGGAACCCGAACTGGGATCCGTTCGCGAAACTCGATCCCGCCTGGACGGAGCAATTCATGGCAGTGGGAATGGGAATGGCGCCGATGATCTCAGGCGTGCTCGACGCGAAGACGATCGAGTTCATCGCAATCGCCGTCGACGCGTCGTGCACACATCTGTACGCGCCCGGCGTGCGGCGGCACATCGGCAAGGCGCTCGAGTTGGGCGCGACGAAGGAAGAAATCACCGCCGTTCTGCAGTGCGTATCCGTGCTCGGGATACATACGATGAGCCTTGCGGCCCCGATCCTGATCGAAGAGGCGGCAGCGTACGAAAGCCGGGTAGAAGCCACTCCAACGATATCGCGGTGAGCATGGACGCGCAGATCCAGAAGGCCGTCGACTGCTACAACGCCGGCGCCACTGTGCTCCACGTACATGTGCGCGAGGAAGATGGTAAGGGCGCGAAGCGCCTGTCGAAGTTCAATGAAACGTTGGCCCGGTTGCGCGAAGCGGTGCCCGACATGGTGCTGCAAGTGGGCGGCTCGATCTCGTTTGCGCCGGAGAGCGAAGGCGAAGCGGCCGAGTGGCTCAATGACGACACGCGGCACATGCTGGCCGGTCTCACGCCCGCGCCTGACCAGGTGACCATCGCCATCAACACCAACCAGATGAACGTCACCGAGCTGCTCACGCCCGAGGACTGCGGCAATACCTCGATGGGCCACCCCGCTTACTTCCAGGCCTACAAGGAAATGTGGATCCCCTCGGGGCCGGCCTTCGTCGAAGAGCACCTCAAACGGCTGCAGGCCGCCGGCATCCAGCCTCACTTCATGCTCGGCGACGTCGGCCAGCTCGAGAGCGTAGAAAGACTGATCCGGCGCGGCCAATACACCGGTCCGCTGGTGCTGAACTGGGTCGCCATCGGGGGCGGGGCCGACGGCCCCAATCCGCGCAACCTGATGGAGTTCATCAATCGCTGCCCGCAAAACGCGGTGCTGACCGTCGAAAGCCTGATGCGCCACGTGCTGCCGCTCAACACGATGGCCATCGCGATGGGCCTGCATGTGCGGGTCGGTATCGAGGACAACCTGTGGGGTAGACCCGGCGAGCGCATGACATCTGTGCAGCAGGTCGAACAGGTGGTTCGCATTGCTCGCGAACTGCACCGGGACGTCGCGAGCGGCGAGGATGCGCGCCGCATCTACAGGATCGGCGAGCGCTACGGCAGCGCCGACGAGACCTTGAGCGCACTGGGCTACGCGCCGAACCGCAGGCCCGGCCAACGCGGCTTCCGGATCGCGGCCTGAATACGCGGGGCTGCAGACGCACCCGCCTCGCAGCCCCGATCCACAACCGTCGTGGAAGAGCACGACAAAACATTACTCGAGCGGAGCGGATCCATGGCGACATGCATGGTCTGGAAGAAGTACCCCGGCGCGATATTGGCGACGCTGCTGCTTACCCATATCCTCGCGCACATCGACCGCAACATCCTGCTCGGCTTCTCGTCGAGCCTGATCGCCGACCTCGGGCTTTCCAACACCCAGTACGGGCTTTTGGTGGGGGCCGTCTGGGTCCTCAGCTATGCGGTGATGGCCGTTGTCACCGGCACGTTCGCGGACCGTTTCAGCCGTACTCGGGTCATCGCGGCAGGATTGCTCGTCTGGAGCGTCTGCACGGCCGCGTCCGGCTCCGCCCACAGCTTCGGGCAACTGGTCGCCGCCCGCTTCCTCGTGGCGACCGGCGAAGCAGCGCTGGTCCCGGCAGCGGTCGGGATCCTCGCCGAGGTCTTTTCGGCGCGTCGCCGCGGCACGGCGCTCGGACTGTTCTTCATCGGCATTCCGCTCGGAGTCGGCTTCAGCTTCCTGCTGGCCGGAACCTTAGGCGCGGCCTACGGCCGGCGCACGACGTTCCATTCGCTCGGGGCAATCGGCGCCGTCATGGCGGTGTGCCTCGCGCTCCTCAAGGACGACCGCACGCAAGATGCCGCCGCTGCGCGCGGCGCGCCCTTCACCGAGCAACTGCGCGAAGTCCTGCGCGTGGTGCGCGGCAACCCTGCTCTGCAGTTGGCGATCGCCGGGTTCGTCCTCGCGCATCTGGTATTTGTCGGCCTCTCGTTCGCCCAGCTTTGGCTCGCGCGCGAACGCGGACTCGATCCGGCCGGAATCACGCGCGTCATCGGCGGTGTGCAGATCGTCTTCGGCACGCTCGGTGCCCTCCTCGGCGCGGCCGGCGACGGCCCGGGAGTTTCTCGACCGGATGCGATCTGTCGCATCACCGGCGTGTCTGATTCTTGATGTGCGGTTGCCGGATATCGATGGGCTAGAGTTACAAGACGCACTGAAAGCGGCGTTGCCTATCGTTTTCCTCACCGGTAACGGCAACATTGCTATGACAGCCCGTGCGATGAAGGCGGGTGCTACCGATTTTCTAACCAAGCCGGTGAGCGATATCGATCTGCTTCATGCGGTTTGCGCCGCGCTGGAGCGCGCCACGCAAACACACGCCGTCCGCTGCGAGCTTGACGCGATCCACCTCTGTGTCGAAAGACTAACCCCGCGTGAGCGCGAAGTCATGATGCTCGTTGTGAGGGGGCTTTTAAACAAGCAGGTGGCCGAAGAACTAGGCACGGCCGAAAAGACTATCAAGGCCCATCGCGCGAGAGTAATGGCGAAGATGGAGGTTACGTCGCTGGCACAGCTAGTTCGACTTGCGGACAGGGCCGGATTCGGTGGTGCCGCTGAACTATATGCTTCGCGCTGAGGCTTTACGTCCAATTGTTAAACCGTCCGAAACAGCGGATCGCTTATGCGCCTCGGGGGCCGCACGTCAGGACGAAGGAAAAGGTCCCGACATCATCGCCCATTGCCCGTCGTCCACTACCGGCCCGCAAGCGGCCGCTCGAAAGGATTGGTTGGTGGATGAAAACGGCCGGACAGTGTCTCTTACCGTCCGGCGGAACCGCGGCTCAAACTCCGGTCTGTTCTGCCATCTCGAGCGCGTCGTAGACTTCGATGCCGAGGTATCGGACTGTGCTCTCAAGTTTGGTCTGGCCAAGCAGCAGCTGTACGGCCCTGAGGTTTTCTGTCCGGCGATAAATCAGCGATGCTTTGGTCCGACGCATCGTGTGCGTGCAGTACGCCGTGTCGTCGAGTCCAATTGACCGTATCCAGCGATGCACGAGCCGCGCATACTGACGCGTCGATAGATGGGGCGACGCGTGAATCCGGACCGGAAACAGGAAGTCTGAGGGTGAGAGCCCCGCTGCCTTGATCCAAACCTCCACGCTTTCGCGGGTTTGCTCGGTGATCTCGAACTGCACCGGCCGCTGCGTCTTCTGCTGCATGTCAGTCGCCCGCGGCGCCACGCTGGACCCAAGGCAGACGTCGCGCACCCTCGTCAGACCGCATGCCCTTAGCTTGCTGTAGATCGCCAGATTAAACATCGCAAGATCACGCGTTCTCGCTCCGAGCTGCAGGCGGATCCGGATTGCCCAGATTTCCCCGAGCTTCAGCGGCGGCTTCTGCCCGGTCAACTTGTCCCTGTTCCACGGTACGCGCGGCACGCCGGTGGTAATAGTCGTTTCCATGACGATCTCCTTTCAAGGGAAGGGAGACTCAGTCTGCGCCAACCGCAGGGGGCGATACCCGGACCCACAACGGCCCGTCGCCTCACCGGACAGCGGACATTCGCACGGGCGTTTTTTGCCAGCTAGCTCGTTAAAGAGCAGTGGTATCGAACTTCCGTCAGCGAAACACCGCCAACGGAGATGACCTTGCTTGAATCATCGTGAGCGAACCCTATTCGATCATAGAACGCTCTGGCATGATGATTCTCTGACAGCACCCAAAGCGCGACAAACGAGTACCCGGCACTACGCAGCAATTGACCTGCTGAATTGCTTAAGCGCTTGCCAATGCCTCTGCCCCAGAACTCAGGCAATACGTAGAGCGCTTCAATTTCGGCCCATGCACTTTCTTTATCCGCATCCCTACAGGCACCGAAGGCAATCCAGCCCGCAATCGCTTCGTTCGCGTATGCCACCAACACTCGGGGCTTGCCCGCGCGAAGTGATTTCTGCCACATGCTCGAACGCCCCTCGACGGAAAGTTCGCTCAGGAACTTTTCCGGCACGATTCCTTTATAGGCCGATTGCCAGGAGATCACATGGACTGTTGCGATCGCCTCGGCATCTTCGACAGTAGCTTCACGTATTTCTACGGGCATCACCCCAGCTCCAGTTCATTGTTTGAATGCAACGATGTTATCGAAAAATGTCGCCTGACGCCCGGCCTGGGCGTCCTCAGCAAAGGTCCATAACTGGCCGCGTGCTGCCCGATGCGGTCGGCATACGTCGGTCGCATTATTCCTTGACCACCGTCGGCGGCCGTGCGTCAACGGCCACATCTCAAGAGCGAAGTGACGACTTTATTTCGCGTTCGGCAAACCCATACTGAGTATGGCTCGCCCCACTATCGGGGCGCACGGAGTCCCGAGTTGACGACTTATAGTCGCAACGTTGATATCTTTAATGCGTTCTACGCTGGTCGCCTTTCAGCCCTATCGTGGGTATCGGCCAGCGAATAGAACGAGTCGTTAGACACCTGAGCCCGCATCGGCTATTCCGCGCGCGGGCTCAGAAGCGTGGGCGCGCTGGCCACACTGCGTACCCCCAGATGACTTCCGCCCCGGCGACGAATACGAAAGCGGTCAACGCTACAAAGAAAATCACCGCAAACCAAAACGCGACCGGATGCTCTCGTCGACGAAATACTACGATGGGGGCCGTCCTACCGATAGGAACTTCGCCCACACGCCACGCGTGTATGCAAGCAAAAAAGTAGGAGTCCACCCGTGCTGAGCAAAATGACGATCCCGTTCAACATTTGAACGCGAATTGCCGCGTGCTTAAGGGCAAACGCCAAGGCGAATGCACCAAAAAAGATAATCGAGAGCGCTATGCCGCAGCATCGAAACGTCCTGCTTTCAGTCCTTGCGGGAGTCGGTCTCATGGCGGACATTTTTATTCTTGCAAGTAGAGGGGGGCGACGGCAAGGGGGCCTACCGGTGTCGATTGTTGCCGATCTTGCCCGTGCGGTCGGATGTCTCTGTCTGGCCGACTTCTGTCGGTCCCGATTCCCTTCGTAGGGCGCGGGTATCCTATTCGACAACCGTAACTCGGGGCCAGCGGTCGAGGTATCTTTTCTGCTCGAGCCGCCTACGGTATGTATCGATGCTGACGCGCGTTGGGTTACGTCGCACGACCATCGAAAAAAGGTCGTCGAGCCCATAAGGTGCGTAGATATCAATTGTCCCGTCGTCGAGAAGAGTTAATCCTACCGCCGTCGCGTACTCCGGCCATGATGCGATCGCATCGACCAATGAGGTCAAGGACGGCACCGAGTAGCCGAATACATTCTCAAACCAGAGATGAACAGCGGCCTGATTGGTGACTTCCCATGGAATCCCGGGACATCTTGCAGCAAGCCGCCTTTGAATTTCCGCGTCGCGAGTCGAAGACAGATCAGACGCGTCGAAATAGGCAACATCGACGTCAGGTAGGTACGTTGGAATCTCGTATCCGTGGAGTGAGTCCCAGACCAGATTACGGATCGCTCCTGCGCCGATACACCATGATTCCAGCCGCATTTCGCGTACCGCCGACAGTGCAGACATACACCAGGATGAGCGCCTTGCTATTTCGATCAGGCTTTTGTGGAAATTCATCGTGGTTTTCCTGCCCGAAACTCACTGCTGGGGCGACTGAGGAAACTGAGGAATTGCTTGATCAAAGCAAACCCATCGTTGCGCACTAACGGTATATATGTCTAGCATTGGTTTAAAGTCAGAGGTGTCGTCTAGCGAGGGAAATCGGATAGAAGTGACTTGTGGATAAGCTGAGCTTTGCGTGAACAAGGGGGTTCCACAGTCAGGGCAAAAACTACGGGTTGTGAGGCCACCGCTGCTTGCAGGAACTGCATATGTTTTCGGCTCACCACTGATCTCAAGGTCGGCAGTCTTGACAACGATGCCTGACGCGAAAGGAGCGCCACTTGAGATCTGACAGTCTCTGCAATGGCAGTTGATCATGGCTACGGGCTCCCGCACACATGCATAGCGAACCGATCCGCATGCGCACCCGCCTGAAAAAGGAATATTCATATTGCGCTCGTCAATCGATAGCTAGATTAACCGCGAGTCTACAACATACGCGATGACTGACCGCCCTGACGTAACGAATTGCCTACGCTTGATCATTGCAGCCCCGAAGTTGATCGAATGTTGCTTTTTGGCCAAGCGCCCCCTGATTCGATATGCATCCGCGTCCCCTTATCGGACGTAAAGACCAAATAGACAAAACTGGTTTCGACGCACCAACAGCGACGATTGATTGATATCGGGAAGCACTCGCAGCGCGAGGTCTGGTACGTCCGAATCCTAATCGGTGTCAACGATTCGCGCTGCGTTGTCGAACGTCCATTCATGGCGGCACTCGCCCAACCCAAGCGGAGGCCTCTGGCAATTGGCGGTTTACGTCGGTGTCGCCGAAGCCGCGAAGCTGCTGCAGCCACGGGCCGAGCGACTCAGCGGATTGAAGCTGCCAGCAGCACCTCGCGACAAGCCGCGATCTTACGTGCCCAGTCGTCAATCATTGCAGCGAAGCGCTCGCCTTCGAAATCTTCGAGCACCTGTTCGCCCGCGGCGTTCAGCGCGGTGAGCTCGTAGCTCACCCATACTTCGGTGCGCGCCTCGTCGAGTGCGACACAACGCACCTCGACAAGACTGGTGCGCGAGGCTGGCGTGCAACGCAAATAGCGCGATCGGTGTGCCTTGCGGTCAAAGTCAACCAGGGTCCAGATGGTCAGCTCATCACCCTGACCGGTGGTGAACACCATACCGGATTCTGTGCGGCCGTCGCGGGGGTAGACATAGGCTGGCTTCCAGCTGTCAACCCACAGCTCCTCGCCGGCAGGCGTGAAGAACATGAAGGCCTGGTCGAGCGCGGCGTCGACCATGATCCGGTGGCTGGCGTGCAGTCGGCGCGGCATGGGTGAATCCTCCGTTGGTCATATGATGAGGTGGCCAAGCTGCCATAGCCCGAGTCCAGCCAGCAGCGCGGCCGAGCACAGGTTGACGGCGCGTTGCCAACGTTCGTCGAAACGGTCGCGCAACCAGCCCACACCGGTAGACAGGATCAACCACCACAGCGCCGAGCCCACCAATACGCCGACCACCATCACCCAGGGTGACGCCGAAGGGGCGCGGCCTGCCAGCGCACCGAACACCGCCATGAACGACAGAATGGTCGTCGGGTTCGACATCGTCAGCACGAAGGTGCCGGCCACGAAGCGCAGTAGCGTACTGGCCGGCGGGGCGCGATCCGCGCTGCGCACCGCCGGCTTTGTGGCGATGCGCCAAGCCAGCCATAGCAGGAAGCCGCCGCCGAACAAGCCCAGCCACAGCCTCAGGCTCAGCAACCACGCGATCAGTCCGCTGACGCCAAACGCACCGATGGCGCCGTAAACTGCGTCGGCGAATGCCGCCCCCAGTCCAGTGGCTAGCCCCGCCGGGCGGCCATGGTCCAGCGTGCGCTGGATGGCCAGCAATCCAATCTGCCCGACAGGCGCAGCGATCGACAGCCCGATCAGTAGCGATTGGCCGAACAGCACGGGTATGGGTGATGGCAAGATGGAATCCATGCCGAGAATTATCCAACGGCGTAGAAGGGTTGCACAGAATGAAACACCAAGCGAAAATCGATTTGATCTTCGATTTTTCAGGTGAAAGCCCGTCATGACCGAAGCACTGCAACTTGACGCCAAAGCCTGGGCGTTGCTCATGGCGCTGCAGGAGGATGGCCGCGCGCAGCTGAAGACCCTGGCCCTTGCCGCCGGGTTGTCGGTGCCTGCCACGGTGGAACGGCTCAAGCGCCTGAAGGACTCCGGCGTGGTGCGCTCTATGGGCGCCGAACTAGATCCGGTGCAGGCCGGCTACCCCGTGCGCGCCATTGTCGGGATCACCGTGCAGCAGCCCGGCAAAAATGCCTTTCTCGACAAGCTGCGCCGCGCACCTGAGGTGCTGGAATGCCATCACGTGGCCGGCGCCGATTCCTACATCGTGACCGTGGTGTCCCCCAGCCTCGAACAACTGGAGCGTTTTCTCGCCTCCATTAACAGCTACGGCGAGACGCGCACCTCGATCGTCTTCTCCACCCCCATTCCGCGTCGCGGCATGGTGGCGCCGGGCTCGTCACGCTGAGCATCCACCTGTCTTTCGACCCTTGCGGGCCGCCATCGAGGTGCGCGCAACGCGAATGGGTCAACCAGCACTGCGGATCGGATAGCCGAATTGCAACGCTGTCGGTGGCGGATAGGGTGCCCCATGGCTGCACGTCACCAACGGCAGCATCTGACCGGCTTGGGAAGTCCGCCGCCTCGCGGTGGACGCCAAGCGGACCCGTTACGGCCCTTCAGGTCTGCGGAGAGCGGACGCTCAGCAGTCGAAAACCACAGCTTCATTTTAGGGGGACCGCCGGCTATCTTCATGGCCTCGAACTTTTTTGGCATCAGTCAGTGACTTCCCGCGCTACGACCTCGATCAATTCAAAATGCAGAGTGACCAGTTTGAAACGATTATGCAGGTCTTCATGCGGCATGCAGCGAATATGGACCTCCCGGAACTCCTCTGCACTGGAGAACGTCTCACCGCGCCAGACCTCCTCCGGAATGTCGCCGAATTCGATTGTATAGACCTTGGTCGCTTTGATGATGCAGCGAAGCCTCTGCTTTAAATCGTAGACCTCGATGATGTCACCCGGTGCGTAACTGCCGTCGCCGTATTCGCCGTACGGTTTGTAATACTCCGCGACCGTATCGGCGGTGACGGTCTTTCGACCATCCATGACGGCGCGCGGCAAACTGTCGTCGTTTTCGTCAGCGCCCCAAAAGGTCAATCTCTTTCTTCTGTTCATCCGCATCCTTGCTTCTCAAATCGTTCTGCATGGACTCAGCGCGCAGTCGCATTACGCGGTTCGTGACACAAGCTGGCGACGCGCCCTTGCCGCTGGAAACCCATTGCCTCATATATTTCCCCGGCGTGGTAGCTCTCATCTGCAACGATGACAAGCTGGTCCGAACGTCCGGCGGTCCGCCTGATAATCTCGCTCACCAAGGTCTTGCAGACATTTCGGTTTCGATGCTGTGGCCCGGTGATAACTGACTGGAAGCGCCCAATGCCGTCAAGGAAGAACAAACCGAGGCTTCCGACCTGCTCGTCATTGATAAAAGCTCCCCACCAGTTTCCCAGACCGCGTTCGATTAGACGCTTGTAAGCCGTCTGTTGATGCGCCATGTAGCGCTGTGAGGTGATGTCCGTCGGATCGGCCATGTCGGCGAGATGCATTCGAGACCAATCGTCCCAATCCTGCTGCACGACAAACGGACGCACGTTGACCAATGAGTTTGTCGCAACCGGACGAATATCATCAGGATTGGCAGCCAACACCCGACACACAGTCGCGTCATAGCCTCGTTCGATGAATGCGTCGACGGTTACGACGCTGTCGGCACTCTCTGGCCACGTAAACGTGCGGTGCGCGATGAGCGGCGGTGTCCCGACGAGTTGCGTAAAGTCATGCTCCAGCCGCTCCCGATCACTTTCCGCGGGTCGCCGCTGCAGGACGAGCATGTTACCGAAAAAGTATTCGGGTGCGTCGGGTGTGCGGACAACGATATAGTCGCCCCACGACTCGACCATGCCGGTTTCTTTGTGCAGCAGTAAATCAGTAGCGAGACCGAGGTTATCGGGAAAATGGCACATTTCAGTATGGCTAACAATGAGCGGAAGTCGGTCTTTTGCTTTTACGCGTGCTGCCGCGCAACGGCAGATGAGGATCGGCGAACGGTGCGACCAGCAGGCCAGCAGCCTCGAAGGCCCGCAAGGCATTAAGCGGGGCAACACCTGTTCCATCCGAAAGAGTTTATCTAACGCGATTTCGCAATTTATCTGGTTTGATGGACCGCTACAAGATAGATATCCTGCTATTTGCATCGCTGATTCAATCTCCCGCTCACTTTCCGGCCCGCAACCTGCATGCTCGGTTATACCGGCGGCACCTACAAGTTAATCGGCGAGAATCCGCCGTAACCGGCCGGACGACTTCATGCGAAGGAGGGCTCCATGCTTAAACATATTGCAACTGACCTGCTTGACATCGCCTATGACGAACAGGGCGATGCCGACGGATGGCCGGTGGTCCTGCTACACGGTTTCCCTTACGACATCCACGCATACGAGGAAGTGGCGCCACGCCTGACATCGCAGGGCGCCCGCGTCATCACCCC
>OVEP010002766.1_pt1 | contig 12806 bp, 13 predicted proteins | sample 1779801 | NCBI WGS metagenome assembly OVEP01 (sample SAMEA3914791, study PRJEB12502) | metagenome | biome: forest; material: soil | place: Canada | collected 2011-07-03 | depth 0.1 m
TGGCGCTGGAACGAGTACTGGGTGCCCCTCGACTGTGTGATCGAGTTCAAGCGGGATGTGTATCAGTTGGCGCTGACGGAGCTATCCCGTTTCATGCGCCGGGCTGCGCCGCGTGCGGAAAAACCTGGCGGGCACCATGGGCCGCGTTATCCCCGGATAGCGTCGTCAATGGAAAGTCCGCCGGATTCGACGATGATGACGGTCACCGCCTCGGTGACCACACTCAGCATCGAAACGTCGATTCACACGACGATCGTGTCTGATTGCGGTCCGGGCTCCGGGTCGGTCGCCGAAGTTGGCTCCGAGCCGGAACACGAAGACGAATCGGAGCGCGAAACCGCCGGTTCGCTGTTCCGCCCTGGCGTACGCAATTAACAACTCTGTGCGGCTTGTCCACGCCGCCTCTGCGGGTGCGGCTCAATGAGCCGCACCCGTGTTTCGAGGAAACCATATTGAAAGCACTTGCTCTCGTCGTGGCGTGCGTCGCCACCGGCGCCCTGCTGGCTGGCTGCGCCAGCAAACCCACAAATAAAGACGACAGCGCGTTTGCCTACCTGCTGGACCGGCCGAGCAACTGGGTGGAGAACAAGGTGGACACGTTGCCGCCGCTGCCGCAGGACTCGAACCTTCTTCCTTTCGATGTCTCGGGCAACACGCCGCTGCAGTTCGCGGTCGACAGAAACTCGCTGAGCGTCGGAACCGACGGCGTGGTGCGCTACACCGTGGTGGTGACGAGTCCAAGCGGCGCCCGCAACGTGAACTACGAAGGGATTCGCTGCGACACGTATGAATGGCGCCAGTACGCAGGGCTCAACGCCGATCACGACGGCTGGGACCAAACCGTCGCCAACGACTTCAGGCGCATCGAGAATGGCGCGCTGAACGCCTATCAGGCAGCGCTGTATCAGGATTATTTCTGCGCGAACAAGATGCCCATCGGCAACGCGAAGCAGATTGTCGAGAACATCCGCTACAAGCGCACGCAGACCTCGCTGGTCCACTAAGGCAGTCTTCGCGAGCGCACTTCGAATCTGGAAGCCGCCGCGGACGTGAAAAAGCCGTTTCAGCGTGAGCTGGAACGGCTTTTCTGTCTATGCCGCGTAACTTACCCGGAGATCAGACCAGCACGAGGTTGTCGCGGTGGATCAGCTCAGGCTCCAGCATGTAGCCGAGCACCGATTCAATCTCGCCGCTCGGACGCCGCTGGATCAGCTTGGTCTCCGCGCTGCTGTAGTTCGTCAGGCCGCGTGCGACTTCACGCCCTGCCGCGCTTAGGCAAGCGATCACTTCGCCGCGCGCAAACGCGCCCTGCACACCGACGATACCGATCGGCAGCAAGCTCTTACCGCCGTCGGTCAGCTTTTCGACTGCGCCATCGTCGATCACGACATGACCACGCACCTGCAGGTGATCGGCCATCCATTGCTTGCGCGCCGCCATGCGTGCAGTGCGAGCGATCAACTGCGTGCCGATCGCCTCGCCCGAGGCCAGCCGTGACAGCACGTCAGCTTCACGTCCGCTCGCGATAACCGTATTGGCACCGCTGTGCGCCGCGCGTTTGGCTGCGAGAATCTTGGTCAGCATGCCGCCACGGCCGAGGCTCGAACCGGCACCACCCGCCATTGCTTCAAGCTCCGGCGCACCGGCATCGGCCTGCTGAACGAGCGTGGCGTTCGGATCCTTGCGCGGGTCGGCGGTAAAAAGCCCTTGCTGATCGGTGAGGATCACAAGCGCATCGCCTTCGATCAGATTCGCGACCAATGCGCCCAGCGTGTCGTTATCGCCGAACTTGATTTCGTCGGTGACGACCGTGTCGTTCTCGTTGATGATCGGCACGACGCCAAGACGCAGTAGCGTCAGCAACGTGGAGCGCGCGTTCAGATAGCGTTCGCGGTCGGCCAGATCGGCGTGGGTCAGCAGAATCTGCGCAGTCTGGATCGCATGTTCAGCAAAGCGGCTCTCGTAGACTTGCGCGAGACCCATTTGACCGACTGCCGCGGCTGCCTGCAACTCGTCGATCTCGCGTGGCCGTTTGGTCCAGCCGAGCCGCTGCATCCCTTCGGCAATGGCGCCCGAACTGACCAGCACTACTTCCTTGCCTTGCGCGCGCAGTGCGGCAATCTGAGCGGCCCAGCGGCCGATCGCAGCATGATCGAGGCCGCGCCCGTCATTCGTGACGAGGCTCGAGCCGACTTTCACTACCAATCGCCGTGAATCTGCGATGACGGAACGCATTGTGCGCGGTCTCCCAAGATGACGCGTGATGCATGCCGGCAGCCCTTGCAGGCGCCGGCGCTCAGGCTTGTTATTACTGCGGGTCGACGCCGGAGTCGTCCGGAGCAGCGGCCGGCGCTTCTGGCTTCTCGCGGAAGCGCACATCGGCGGCGAGATCTTCGGCTTCGGCCGCGCGCTGCGCGTCCGAATGCGCGGCGATGTGGTCATATATCGCGTAGCAGAGACTTTCGCAGCCCTGGCCGGTCAGCGCCGAGATTTCGAACACCGGGCCATCCCAACCAAAGCCTTCGAGGAATGCCGACACGCGCGCTTCACGCTCGTCTTCCGGCACCATGTCGAGCTTGTTCAGCACGAGCCAGCGGGGTTTCTCATACAGCAACTCGTCGTACTTGCGCAGCTCGTTGACGATCGCCTTGGCTTCCGCGACCGGATCGACGGCTTCGTCGAATGGTGCGAGGTCGACGATATGCAGCAGCAGACCGGTACGCTGCAGGTGACGCAGGAACTGGTGACCCAGGCCGGCCCCTTCCGCCGCGCCTTCGATCAAGCCAGGAATATCGGCGATCACGAAGCTGCGGCTCGGCCCGACACGCACCACGCCGAGATTCGGTGCGAGCGTGGTGAACGGGTAATCCGCGATCTTCGGCCGCGCGTTCGACACCGACGCGATGAAGGTCGACTTGCCGGCGTTCGGCATGCCGAGCAGACCGACGTCGGCCAGCACCTTCAATTCAAGGCGCACCATGCGGCGCTCGCCGGGCTTGCCGTCGGTTTTCTGACGGGGCGCGCGGTTCGTACTGGATTTGAAATGCAGGTTACCGAGGCCGCCCGCGCCGCCTTGAGCGATTAGAACGCTCTGGTTGTGCTCGGTCAGGTCGGCGATCAGTTCGCCGGTTTCCATGTCCGAGATAATCGTGCCGACCGGCATGCGCAGCGTGATGTCGTCGCCGCCCTTGCCGTAGCAGTCCGCGCCGCGGCCGTTTTCGCCGTTGCGCGCCAAATGTTTTTTCGCGTAGCGGTAGTCGATCAGCGTGTTGATGTTGCGGTCCGCGACCGCGATCACGCTGCCGCCCCGCCCGCCGTCGCCGCCATCCGGGCCGCCGAACGGAACGAATTTCTCGCGGCGCATCGACGCGCTGCCATCCCCTCCGTCGCCGGCGATGACTTCAATCCTCGCTTCGTCAATGAACTTCATGCGTAACTCCGTCCCGTGGTGTGCTGCTAGATGGTGCTGCTGGGTTGATGCTTTCAGATGATGCTATTTTGCCGCGCCCGCCGTACGGTGAGCAATCAGCCGATCGGCTAACGACGCCGATATGGCCATGCAATCCGCCAATTCTTCGGATAAAAAGCGCTGCAATAAAAAAAGCCCCGCGAACTTCGCGGGGCCTTTTTCCGGTCCTGAAGCCCGTGCCTGAGTAAACTCAGACTGCTGCCGGGACGACGTTGACCATGTGCTTCTTCGCTGCGCCCTTCGTCGAGAAATTGACGTGGCCGTCCGTCAGCGCGAACAAGGTGTGATCCTTGCCGATACCGACGTTTTCGCCCGGGTGCATACGCGTGCCACGTTGACGCACGATGATGCCGCCAGCGTTGATGGCCTGACCGCCGTAAACCTTGACGCCGAGACGCTTCGATTCAGAGTCGCGGCCGTTGCGGGATGATCCGCCTGCCTTTTTGTGTGCCATTTGATTTGCTCCTTAACCGTTGCGCTTACGCGTTGATCGCGTCAATGCGCAGTTCGGTGTAGTTCTGGCGGTGGCCGCCATGCTTCTGGTAGTGCTTCCGGCGACGCATCTTGAAGATGGTCACTTTTGCGTGACGACCTTGCGACACGACGGTAGCCTTGACGGAAGCCCCACTGACCAGCGGCGTACCGAACTTAATCGATTCGCCTTCGCCCACTGCGAGAACCTGGTCGAGCGTGATTTCAGCGTCAATGTCTGCCGGTATCTGTTCTACTTTAAGTTTTTCGCCGACGGCAACCTTATACTGCTTGCCACCGGTTTTTATGACCGCGTACATTGAGAACCTCACTCTGTGTTCATTTTTCCCACGCACCGCGCGCGGAAACCCGTGATTATACATAGAGTTAGCTGCTCGGTCAAAACTCATTGAGCGTCGCCGTGCGCAGCGCCCGGCGCCTTGCCGTCCAGCCCCGGCACGCGGGCCTGCCGCGGCCTGTGTCGCGCCGTGCCGCAGCCTGCGACCCGGAACTGTCGCGATTCGCCTTATAATTCGCGGCACTACCCAACTCAGCCATCATGTCGTCGACTGCCACCCCCTCCTCCAACGCCGCCAGCCTGCTCGCTCCGATCGCCGAAGACATGCAGCAGGTCAATCGCGTCATACGGCACCGTCTGGCGTCCGACGTGATGCTGATCAATCAGATCTCCGAGTACATCATCAGCGCAGGCGGCAAGCGGCTACGCCCCGCGCTGCTATTGCTGATGGCGGGCGCACTGGGCGAAACCACCGGGCATCGCCACGAACTGGCCGCAGTGGTGGAATTCATCCACACGGCCACGCTGCTGCACGACGACGTGGTCGACGAATCCGACCTGCGGCGCGGCCGCCAGACCGCCAACGCGCTGTTCGGCAACGCCGCGAGCGTGCTGGTCGGCGACTTCCTGTATTCACGCTCGTTCCAGATGATGGTCGGCGTGGGCAAGATGCGCGTGATGGAAATCCTGTCGGAGGCGACCAACATCATCTCCGAGGGCGAAGTGCTGCAGTTGCTGAACATGCACGACGCCGACGTGGACGAAACCCGCTACATGCAGGTGATCCGCTACAAGACAGCCAAGCTGTTCGAAGCCGCCGCCCAACTCGGCGCAGTGCTGGCCGGGTCGGATGCAAAGACGGAGGCCGCGGCGGCGGAATTCGGCCGCCGCATCGGCACCGCGTTCCAGATCATGGACGACTGGCTCGACTACACGGGCACGGCTGAATCGATGGGCAAGAACGCCGGCGACGATCTGCGCGAAGGCAAACCCACGCTCCCGCTCATTTATCTGATCGAGCGCGGCACGCCGGAGCAGTCGGCGCTCGCACGGGAAGCCATTGAGCAAGGCGGCACGGATCGTTTCGACACCATTTTCGAAGCCATCACGCGTTCCGGCGCACTGGATCACACGCTCGAGTGCGCGAAGCAGGAAGCGCTGGCAGCAGCTGCAGCAATTTCTTCATTTCCCGATTCCATTTTCAAAGATAGCCTGCTAGAATTATGTTCTTACTCGACGGCAAGACAGTCTTGAACGAGACTGAAACACCGTAAGAGTCCAGCAGTACAGATCGGGGTGTAGCTTAGCCTGGTAGAGCGCTACGTTCGGGACGTAGAGGCCGGAGGTTCGAATCCTCTCACCCCGACCAGATTTGCCTTGTTAGTTCAAGGCTCGAAAAACCGCCCAGCTTGCTTGGCGGTTTTTTGTTTTGGGCCGCGATTTTTGCGCCCCTTCCCTCCGCCAATGGGATGCTGTCATGCTCGCGAGGATCGGTTGCCTCGCAGCAAAAACGAGTCACGCAGCGTGAGCCCCGCCGCCTTGCGAAATTTGCTCAAGCAAAGCACCAGCCATCCTGCGAAATAGCCGGCCATACCTCTGTCGGCTTGAGTCGCCTACGGCCGAACCGCTCCGGTCAAACCGGACCGACTGCCGCACCGAATCCCTGTTGCCCCACATTTATCGCAGCCTCAAATAGGCCTCAATACCGGGCGAAAATCACGTGCTTAATATCCGCACCAAGCTATCTTTTTCCTATCCCAATAAATTCATAAAATCCGCGTTATCAAATAATCAAAATCAGCTTGCCATATTGGCGAAGCCGCAATAACATCAGCCCCAACACAGTCAATCGCACAGACAATTTCGGCATCCTTATGAAATGGGACGTTTGCATCGCTATCCCGATGCGCCGCCAGCCGAGCGGGCCCGCGCCGCTCAGCGGGACAATGTTCCCAAGCGGCCCAGCAGATTTTAAGAAGTCTCCGACTTATTCTTAAGAAAGACGCAGAGAATTACTCCAAGTTAAGAATTCACCTTGGCAATTCCCAATAATTCCTAATAACGAATTTAGAAATCTGATTAAGTCTGAACACGCGTCCACTCCGAATTAGTCAGGATCCAAACCTGAGCCAACAGAGATGAATACCGTACTGAGCAATCCAATCGGACCTATCAGTCCTGAACAGCCGTGTGGTGCCAACCTGGAATATGACGCCGCCTTCACCGCGTTGCAGCAGGCCGCAACCGGCAGTCGCGAGCAGCAATTTGGCGAAGCCCTGATCCCGGCTGTCGCGCCGGACTGGCCGCATGTCGAGACATTAGCCGTTGCCTTGCTCAGCCGCACCGTGGATTTGCGCGTCATCGCGTTGTTGACGCTTGCCTGGACAAAGATGACCGGCCTTGCCGGATATGCGCGAGGCCTATCGCTGGCTGCCTATGCCCTCGATCAATATTGGGAACATGTCCATCCCCAACTTGAACCGGCGGGTGAATTCGATCCGTTGCCGCGGCTCAACGCCATTGCGGCGCTAACTGACCAGCAGGCACTGGGCCGCAGTGCACGCGGCGCCTCGCTGCTGCTCTGGCGGTTCGGTCAACTCTCCCTGCGCGACGCCGCTGCGATTCTCGAACGGCAACCATCGGCAATCGTGTGTGGATTGCCTGCGTCGGACGCCAACCTGCAAACGGAGTTGCGGGCCACGCTAAAAGGCGCGCGCGAGGAATCCATGGTGATTCAACAACTGCTGTACGCGATCGAACGCATCCAGCGGCAGATCTCCGCACACCTCGATTCCTCCTGGGTACCTGACCCAATCGCCATAGAAGGCCCACTACGGGTGGTCTATCAGGCGATCCGCGAACCTTCCGGGATTGCCCCGTCCGCGCGGTGTGCCGAAGCCGAATCGTCGCCACCCGTGCCGGCGCTGACCATGCCAACAGAGCACTCACATGCTGGCAACGTTCGCGCAGCGTCTGCCGGGCCAATGTCGATACGGTCGCGCGCCGATGTCATCTCCGCACTGGAAAACGCGTGCGTGTATCTGGAACGAGCGGAACCCGGCCATCCAGCCCCCCTTCTGTTGCGGCGCGCTCAGCGCCTGATGCAAATGACTTTTTATGAAATCGTGCGCGACATGGCGCCCGCCGCGTTGCCGCAACTTGATGTTCTGGCAGGCCAGCCACAGCGGCTATCAGGTGTTGCGGCCAGTTGAGCGGCGCCCATGCAGCGCAAAACACAGTCAGTAAAAACAGTGGAGCTTGAAATAGCCATGTCGAACAGATCGAAAGCAACCCTGGCAAACGCAACTGGACAGAAGTTCATCGCCCGAAATCGCGCACCTCGCGTCCAGATCGAATATGACGTCGAGCTCTACGGCAGCGAGCGCAAAGTCGAAATCCCGTTCGTGATGGGCGTCCTCGCCGATCTGGCAGGTCAATCCACCACGCTTCTGCCAGACCTGGAAGCGCGCAAATTCATGGAAATCGATATCGATAACTTCGACGACCGGCTGAAGTCAATCCAGCCGCGCGTCGCGCTTCGCGTGCCAAACAACATCTCCGGAGAAGGCATGCTCGCAGTCGATCTGACCTTCCGGAGCATGGAGGACTTCTCGCCCGCCACAATCGCGAAGCAAGTACCGGCGCTCGATCAACTGTTGCAAGCGCGCTCGCAATTGTCGAACCTGCTGTCCTATATGGATGGCAAGAGCGGCGCGGAAGAACTGATCACGCAGGCGCTCAGAAATCCGGCCCTGCTCAAGACACTTGCCGCTCCGTCCGGTCCCGTCGAGCCGAAAGCCACCGGCAACAAAACGGCCGACAAGCAGTAGACGCGCTGACACGAACGCCACTCATCCAGGTACGGTCCGGGAATCCTTATGAATTACGCAGAATCCATCGAGCAGCAATCGCCCACTACGGTCTTTACGTCAGATACTTTTTCAGCTGTACTGATGAAGCAGTTCAATCCGCGCACCGAACAAACGCAGACCGCGATCGACGGCGCCGTCAGAACGCTTGCCCTGCAGGCCTTGGAAAACGCGGTGGTCATCTCGAACGACGCTTACCAGACAATCCAGGCCATCATTGCCGAGATTGATCGCAAGCTGTCCCAGCAGATCAACACCATCATTCACGACGAGGCTTTCCAGCAACTCGAATCGTCATGGCGCGGCCTGCACTATCTGGTGAACAACACCGAGACCGACGAACTGCTGAAGATCCGCTGCATGCCGGTCACGAAGACGGAACTGCGCCGTGTGCTTAAGCGCTACAAAGGCGTTGCGTGGGATCAAAGTCCAATCTTCAAGAAAGTCTATGAAGAAGAATACGGCCAGTTCGGCGGCGAGCCGCTAGGCTGCCTGGTGGGCGACTACTATTTCGACCATAGCCCGCCGGACGTCGAAACGCTTGGCGAAATAGCGAAGATCGCCGCTGCCGCACACTGCCCGTTTATCACCGGCGCGTCGCCGGCGGTCATGCAAATGGAGTCGTGGCAGGAACTGTCGAACCCGCGCGACCTGACCAAAATCTTCCAGAACAGCGAGTACGCCGCATGGCGCCATCTCCGCGAGTCGGACGATTCCCGCTATCTCGGGCTGACCATGCCGCGCTTTCTTGCGCGTTTGCCGTATAGCGCCCGCGCCAATCCGGTCGACGCCTTCAATTTCCAGGAAGACACGGACGGCGCCAACCACCGGCGCTACGCGTGGATCAACTCGGCCTATGCCATGGCGACGAATATCAACCGGTCGTTCAAGTACTACGGCTGGTGCACCTCGATTCGCGGCGTGGAGTCGGGCGGCGCCGTGCAGGATCTACCCACTCACGCGTTTCCGACCGACGACGGCGGCCTCGACATGAAGTGCCCAACCGAAATTGCCATCAGTGACCGACGCGAAGCCGAATTGGCAAAGAACGGCTTCATGCCGTTCGTGCACCGCAAGAACTCCGACTTCGCCGCCTTTATCGGCGCGCAATCGCTGCAGCGTCCGGCGCAATACCACGACTCAACGGCTACCGACAACGCGAAACTCGCCGCTCGCCTGCCTTATCTGTTTGCATGCTGCCGCTTCGCGCATTACCTCAAGTGCATCGTGCGCGACAAAGTCGGTTCGTTCAAGGAGCGCGCCGAAATGGAATCGTGGCTGAACAACTGGATCATGACTTATGTCGACGGTGATCCGGCCAATTCGTCTCAGGACACCAAGGCGAGAAAACCGCTGGCGGCCGCGCACGTCGTCGTGGAAGACATTGAAGACAATCCTGGCTATTACGGTGCGAAATTCTTCTTGCGTCCGCATTATCAATTAGAGGGACTAACCGTCTCACTAAGACTGGTTTCAAAACTGCCGGCGCTGAAAGATGGCGACACGCCTGCGCACCGGTCTTAACCATCGAGTTCGATTCATTCACGAGGAGGTTGGAAAATGTCAGTGGATATGTACATGCGGGTAGACGGGGTGACGGGCGAATCCAAAGACGCCAATCACAAGGGATGGACCGACATCCAGTCTTATTCATGGGGGGCCGCGCAGCCCGGCAGTATGGCAACGGGCAGTGGCGGCGGTATCGGCAAAGTCAGCTTCAACGATCTGCTGGTCGAGACCTTCATCGACAAGGCGGCGCCCGCAGTCCTCAAATTCTGCGCCAATGGCAAGCACTTGCCGAAGGTCGAGATTTCCGTGTGCAAGGCAGGCGGCTCGCAAATCGAATATCTGCGCATCACGCTGTCCGAGGTCCTTGTGACGTCGGTCCAGCAGGGCGCGGCAAAAGGCTCCGAAGCGGTCTCGGTGACCTACGCTTTCCAGGCCGCCAAGGTGAGGAAGCAATACTGGGAGCAGACCGACCAGGGCACCCGCGGAGGCGAAAGTGTGCTTGCCTGGGACATCAAGGAAAACCGGGAAGTTTAAGCAAGCTTTCATCCTTGAGTGGGCGGAGCGGTCAAGTGACCGACATCGCCCACACCACCTGAAGCAGACGAGAACCCTGTGAATAAGCCACATTCCTTGCGCCTACAACGAGACCCGGCGGCAGCAACGCGCGACTCCCGATTGGAAGCCCTGCCGTGCTTGCTCGACCGCCTGACCGGCGATTGTTCGCCAACAGCGGCCGGGGCCGACAACGGGGTCGCGCCGCCGCCGCGCGCGCGCTTGCGTGAATCGCTATTGCGCGATCTGAACTGGCTCCTGAACACGACCAACCTCGAAGCCACGGACGATCTTGCCGCCTATCCGCACGTGAGGCGCTCGGTCGTCAACTTCGGTTTGGGCGCGTTGGCCGGTGCGCGAGTGTCGGCGCTGGACTGGGTCAGCGTGGAAAGCGCGATTCGCGAGGCGATTGTGCAATTCGAACCACGTCTTCTTGCGGAAAGCGTTGAAGTACGCTGCATCGCCGGGCCTTCTGCACAGCCCCAGCGGAGCACGCTGTCGCTCGAGATCCACGGTCAACTGTGCTCGAGTCTGGCGCCGCAGACCCTTCTTCTGCATTCCGAGATCGACCTCGAAGCCGGCCATATCGCGCTGCGCGCGAAGGGGAATGGCTGATGGACCCGCGTCTGCTCGACTACTACAACCGCGAGCTCATCTATCTACGCGAGCTTGGCGCCGAGTTCGCCAAGACGTTCCCGAAGACGGCTGGCCACCTCGGCATGCACGGCACCGAGGTGAACGATCCGTATGTCGAGCGGCTTCTCGAGGGCTTTAGCTTTCTGACTGCCCGCATTCAGTTGAAGATGGACGCCGAGTTCCCACGCTTCTCACAGCGGCTGCTGGACGTCGTCTATCCGAATTACCTGGCGCCTCTGCCGTCCATGACGATCGCCGCCGTACAGCCGAACCTGCGCGAAGGCAGCTTGCATGAAGGTTATACGCTGGCGGCAGGCACACCGCTGCGCGCCCACCTTGCGCGGGGCGAGCAGACGGCGTGCGAATTCCGCACCGCGCACGCGGTCACGCTCTGGCCACTGCGCCTCGCCGACGTCAAGTTGGGCGGGGAACCCGGCGATCTGCCGCTGTCGCGTCTCAGTCCAGGCATCAAGGTGCGCGGCGCATTGCGTGTGCGGATAGAAGTCTGCGGGGCCGCCAGCCTGAAGAACCTGCCGCTCGACAAGCTGACGTTTTTCCTGAGCGGCGCCGAGAGCCAGGCGCTGCAACTTCTTGAACTGGTGCTCGCACGTAGCGTCGGCGTGGTGTGCCATTCCGTGTCGAATGCCGAACACAACTGCTCGTTGCTCGATCACGACGCCATCCGCCATGAGGGATTCGACGCCGCCCAGGCACTTCTGCCCCACAGCCCGCGTTCGTTCCATGGTCACCGGCTGCTGCACGAGTATTTCGCCTTTCCGGCGCGTTTTCTGTTTTTTAGTATCGGCAATTTGCGGCGCGCGCTGCAAACAATCGAGGGCAATGCGTTCTCGCTGACCATCCTGCTCGACCAGACGGTGCCCGATCTCGAACGTTCGGTCGATAGCCGTAGTCTTGCGCTCTTCTGCACACCGGCTATCAATCTGTTTCCCAAACAGGCGGACCGCGTCGCAATCTCCACGCAGCACTACGAGCATCACGTGGTAGTGGACCGCACGCGACCGCTCGACTACGAGGTCCATAGCATCGAGAAGGTCACGGGCCACTTGCAGCCTGACGGCAAGGGTTGCCGGTTTCGGCCGTTCTACGGCATGGTCGCGGACGCCCCCGAGAGCCACGGCCGCTACTTCTCGGTGCGCCGCGAGCCGCGCCTCACCAGTGCCGCAAACCGGCGCAACGGCGTGCCGAATGGCTATAGCGGTAGCGAGGTGTTCCTGTCGCTGGTCGACCAGCAGGAAGCCCCGTTTTCCGACGATCTGCGCCATCTCGCGGTGGAGGCGCTTTGCACCAACCGCGATCTCGCGGCATTGATACCGCTCGAAGGCAGCAGCGATTTCAGCTTGCGCATTTCCGCGCCGGTAACGGCCATCAAGGTGCTGCGCGGACCCACACCGCCGCGCCCGGCGCTTGCCGATAACGCGCTGACCTGGCGACTGATCAGCCACCTGAGCCTCAACTATCTGACCCTCACCGATCTGGACGGTGTCCAAGGTGCAGAAGCGCTGCGTGATCTGCTCGAACTCTATGCCGGTGCGGCGCAGGCCGATATTACGCCGCAGATCCAGGGCATTCGCAGCGTGCAGGTCGATGCCGTTTACAACCAGTTGCCGCAGCCGGGTCCGCTCATGTTCGGTCGCGGCGTCCGCGTGTCACTACTGCTCGACGAATTGGCGTTCGCGGGCGCCAGCACCTATCTGCTCGGCGCGGTGCTGGAACAGTTCTTCGCTCGACACGTGTCATTGAACAGCTTCAGCGAGCTCGCAGTCGCGACGCTGCAGCGTGGACACATCAACCGATGGCACCCGCGGATCGGATGCCGCCCGACAGCATGAACACCTCTGCCATCCCATCGCTGCAACGCTTCTGGCAGCAGGTCGCCGCTGCGCCGCACGCCTACGACTTCTACATGCTGTTACGTTGGCTCGACGCCCGCGCCGGCATGCCCGTGCGCATGGGGCGTGCCATCCATCCGGGCGACGAGCCG
>OVEP010002462.1_pt3 | contig 12786 bp, 11 predicted proteins | sample 1779801 | NCBI WGS metagenome assembly OVEP01 (sample SAMEA3914791, study PRJEB12502) | metagenome | biome: forest; material: soil | place: Canada | collected 2011-07-03 | depth 0.1 m
CACCGGGAACTTGACCCAGATCGTGGGCGAGCTGTGCTCGTGGTACTCGATCTCGGCGTCGGCCAGGGCGGTGCGCTCCACCGGGCTCCACATCACGGGCTTGGAGCCGCGATAGAGCTGGCCGGTCATCAGGAACTTGTGGAACTCGCCGACGATCTTGGCTTCCGAGCCATAGTCCATGGTGGCGTAGCGACCGGCCCAGTCGCCCAGCACGCCCAGGCGCTTGAACTGCTCGCGCTGCACGTCGATCCACTCGGCGGCGTAGGCGCGGCAGCGGGCGCGGAACTCGGCCTTGGAGACCTCGTCCTTGCGGCGGCCCTTGGCGCGGAACTCTTCCTCGATCTTCCACTCGATCGGCAGGCCGTGGCAGTCCCAGCCGGGCACGTAGTCCACGTCCTTGCCGAGCGCGAACTGCGAGCGGACCACGAAGTCCTTCAGCAGCTTGTTCAGCGCATGGCCGATGTGGATGGCGCCGTTGGCGTAGGGCGGGCCGTCGTGCAGCACGAACAGCGGCGCGCCGGCGTCGCGGCGGGCCTTGCGCATCGAGCCGTACAGGTCTTCCGCAACCCAGCGCTCCAGGATCTGCGGCTCGAGCTTGGGCAGCCCGGCGCGCATCGGGAACTCGGTCTTGGGCAGGAACACCGTGTCGCGATAGTCGCGCGCGGCGGCGTCGGGGGAGGGGGTCTGATCGTCGGGCATCGGGGCGATATGGGGAGGGAGGTGTGGGAAGATCGAGCCCCGCCTTATAAACGGCAATCCCGGATTGGGGACAATTAGTCCCGCCTGGGCGGACGATTCGTCTCGATTTCCTGGCCTTACGGTCGATTCTGGGGCGAGACGTCAGGGCGCGCCGGGCGGCGAAACGGCAGACGCATTCCCCGGGCGCGCTCTAGCGCCGCGGCAGGTAGCGGCCGAGCAGGAAGCCCACCACCCCGCCGGCCAGCCCCGCCGCCACCGCGGTCGAGCCGCCGCTGAGCGCGAACAGGCCGATGGTCTTGGCGCGCACACGGCGGTCGTAGTCGGCCACCGCCTTCTTCATCACGGGCGGGGCGGCGGCGTGGATCGGCTCGGAGCCGTGGGCGCGGTGGAACACTACCCGTTCGGCTTCCAGGTCCACGTGCTCGACCCGCCAGCCGGCCTCCAGCCAGGCCCGTTCGTGCGGGCGCACCCGCGACCAGGCGTTGGACCACCAGCCTTTGCGACGCCGCGCCGTGTCGGGCAGCGGCTCACCCAGCAGGGTCTCCAGCGCGGTGAAACTCGCGATCCAGGTGTCGCCCTGCAGGCGCGACAGGTGGTGGGTGAGGGGTGCGAGCGAGCCCACGGCATACTCCCGGCGGTGATCGACAATTGGCTAAACACACGAGGCGCGCACCGCGTTGCCCCGCCCCCCGTTGCGTTTGGCGCGGCGTTGCGCCTCGCCCCGTAAAGCCCGGCTGGGGCGTTATGGGCGAATCGCCTGTGGCCTTGGGCGCGCCCCTGCGGTTATTGACCGCCGCATGACCGAGGATCCCGTTCAGATCATCGCCCGCGGGGCGCGCGCCGATGCCGAGGCCGCCGCCCGCGCCGTGGACGCCGACCCGCTGCTGGAAGGCGCGACCTATTCGATCCTGGAAGAGGACGAGGATCGCGGCGTCTGGCGCATCGACGCCTTCCCGACCACGCCCGAGGAGGCCGAGCGGTTCCAGGTCGTGCTGGCCGACTTCGACGTGCGCGTCGAGGTCGAAGTGCTGGCCGACGCCGACTGGCTGGCCATGGCGCTGTCGGGCCTGCCGCCGGTGCGCGCCGGGCGGTTCTTCGTGTTCGGCCTGCACGACCGCGGCCGCGCGCCGGTCAATGCGGTGAACCTGCGGATCGAGGCCGGCGCGGCCTTCGGCACCGGCCACCATGGCACCACCGTCGGCTGCCTCTACGCCTACGACGCCCTGCTCAAGCGTCGGGGCTACAAGAAGGTGCTGGACGTGGGCGCGGGCACCGGCGTGCTGGCGATCGCCGCGGCCAAGACCGGCACGCGCACGGCGGTCGGCACCGACATCGACCCGATCTCGGTGCGCATCGGCCGCGAGAACGCCGCGGTGAACCAGGTCGGCGCCCGCTTCGTCTACGCCAACGGGCTCAAGCACCGCCTGGTGGCCGACAACGCCCCCTACGACCTGGTGTTCGCCAACATCCTGGCCCGGCCGCTGGTGTGGCTGGCGTCCGACATCAAGGGCGCGCTGAAGCCCGGCGGCACGGCGATCCTGTCGGGCCTGCTGCGCAGCCAGGAGCGGTTCGTGCGCGCGGCCTACCTGGCCCGCGGCTTCAAGGTCGAGCGCCGCTACCACCGCGACGCCTGGGCCACCCTGGTGCTGCGCCGGGCCTAGAGGTTGCTGCGTGCTTCGAGACGCGACTGACGCCGCTCCTCAGCATGACCAAGGTTATTGAACACTCACATTCGTCATCCTGAGGAGCCCTGAAAGGGCGTCTCGAAGGACGCAGGCCATTTCAGCCCCGGTCGCTTTCTGATCCTTGCGCAAGATGCGGGTGGCTGCGCGCCGCCCGCCTCGCCCATGGTCGGGCTCGAAGGAGACACCGACCATGGCTTTCCGCATCCGCGGCCTCGATCCCGCGCCGTTCCAGCCGCTGTTCGATCTCGATGACGCCGCCCTGGCCGGGCAAGGCGCGGTGCGCGTGGTCGCCGACTGCAGTCCCGGCTATCCCTGCCGCATCGGCCTGACCGACGCGCCGGTGGGCGAGCGGCTGATCCTGGTCAAATACGAGCACCAACCGGCCGAGACGCCGTTCCGCTCGCGCTACGCCATCTATATGCGCCGCGACCAGTTGGCCTATGACACGGTGGACGCCGTGCCCGAGCAGCTGCGCTTGCGCGTCCTGTCGCTGCGAGCGTTCGACGAAGCCGGGTTTCTGCACGCCGCCGAGGTGGTCGACGGGCGCGCTCTGGAGGGGGCGGTGGAGCGGCTGCTGGGCGATCCGCAGGCGGCCTATCTGCACGCGCACTTCGCCGCGCCCGGCTGCTACGCCGCGCGGATCGACCGGGCCTAGGTTCATCCTAACTCCGCTCATTCCCGCGAAGGCGGGAATCCAGATCGAGCCCGCCGACGACAGAGACTGAATCTGGATCCCCGCCTTCGCGAGGATGAGCGGTGGAAAGGAGCGGTCTCCCTATCGCCTGTTTTCAACACCATCTGTTTGCGGCGGCCCGCACCCGCGCCTAGATTGACGCCATGCGCCAGACCTTCGACGACGCCGCCGACCCCTCGTACGGCCGCAAGCACCTGCCCCTCATCCGCGCCGAGATGGCGGCTCAGGGCCTCGACGGCCTGCTGATCCCGCATGAGGACGAGCACCAGAACGAGTACCTGCCCGCCGCCAACGAGCGGCTGGCCTGGGCCACCGGCTTCACCGGCTCGGCCGGGGCCGCGGTGGTGCTGGCGGACAAGGCGGCGGTGTTCAGCGATGGGCGCTACACCCTGCAACTGGTCGCCCAGACCGACCCGGAGCTGTTCGAGCGCCGCGACCTCGTGGAGGGCGGCGTGCCGGCCTATCTCGAGACCGTCGCGTCCAAGGGGGCGGTGATCGGCTACGACCCGCGCCTGCACAGCCCCGACGCCCTGGCGCGGCTGCACGTCTCGGCCGCCAGGGCCGGCGCGGCGCTGAAGCCGGTGGAGGACAATCCGCTCGACCGCGCCTGGGCCAAGGCGCGTCCCGCCCAGCCGCAGGCGCCCGTGGTTCCGCATCCGCTCGACTTCGCCGGCGAGGCGTCGGCCGAGAAGCGCACGCGCGTGGGCCGCGCCATCGCCGAGATCGGGGCTGAGGCCGCGGTGCTGACGGCGCCCTCGTCCATCGCCTGGCTGTTCAACGTGCGCGGCGGCGACGTCATCCGCTCGCCCCTGCCGCTGGGCCAGGCCGTGCTGCGCGCCGACGGCACGGCGCGGCTGTTCCTCGATCCGGCCAAGGCCACCGACGGCCTGGCGGCCTGGCTCGGCAACGGCGTGACGCTGGAGGCCGACGCGGCCCTGCCGGGCGCCCTGGCCGAGCTGAAGGGCCATCGGGTGCTGGTCGATCCGGCGCAGTCCTCGGTCTGGTACTTCGACACGCTCGACAAGGCGGGCGCCCACGTGGTGCGGGCTGCCGACCCCTGCGCCCTGCCGCGCGCCTGCAAGAATCCGGTGGAGATCGAGGGCGCGCGCCAGGCCCACCTGCGCGACGGCTCCGCGGTGGCCTGCTTCCTGCACTGGATGAGCACCGAAGCTCAACGCACCCTGCCCGACGAGGTCGAGGTGGTGACCAAGCTGGAAGGCTTCCGTGAGGCCACCGGCGCGCTGAAGGACCTGAGCTTCGACACCATCGCCGGCGCCGGCCCCAACGGCGCGGTGGTGCACTACCACCCCACCCACAAGACCAACCGCCGTATCGAGCCGGGCCAGTTCTTCCTGGTCGATTCCGGCGCCCAGTACGTCGAGGGCACCACCGACATCACCCGCACGATCGCCTTTGGAGAGGTGTCGGCGGAGATGAAGGACCGCTTCACCCGGGTGCTGAAGGGCCACATCGCGCTGGCCCGCGTCCGCTTCCCGGCCGGCACCACCGGCTCGGCGCTGGACGCCCTGGCGCGTCAGCCGCTGTGGATGGCGGGGCTGGACTACGATCACGGCACCGGCCATGGCGTCGGCTCGTACCTCGGCGTGCACGAGGGGCCGCAGCGGATCGCCAAGGCGCCCAACTTCACGCCGCTAGCGCCGGGGATGATCGTCTCCAACGAGCCCGGCTACTACAAGACCGCCGCCTACGGCATCCGCATCGAGAACCTGCAGACGGTCACGGCGGCGTCGGAGATCGCCGGTGGCGAGCGGGCCATGCTGGGCTTCGAGACCCTGACCTTCGCCCCCATCGACCGCCACGCCATTGCGGTGGAGTTGCTGGACGCGGACGAGCGGGCCTGGCTCAACGGCTATCACGCCGAGGTGCTGGCCAAGATCGGCCCGCGGGTCGAGCCCGAGGTGCGGGCGTGGCTGGAACAGGCCTGCGCGCCGATCTGAGGACGGCTGCCGAGCGGAGGTGTGTCCTTCGAGACGCTCCTTCGGAGCTCCTCAGGATGACGAGTGTGGGTGTTCGTAAACCTGCGTCATGCTGAGGAGCGGCGGAGCCGCGTCTCGAAGCACGCAGCGACTACGGCTGGACCCGCTTCCAGGTCTGGGCGCCGCAGAGCGGGAACACCAGGCAGCCGGTAACCAGCACCTTGTTCGGGTTCACCAGCTTGAGTTCGCCGCGATAGGTGCGCCCGTCGTTGGGGTTGTAGATGCGGCCGTCGGTCCAGTCGTCGGGACCGCCGCGGAAGCCGTGGAAGATGTCTAGGCTCTTGAGTTCGCGCGTGCGCAGTTCGACGTGCTTGTTGTTGACGTCGCGCAGGTCGGGATTGGTCTTGAGGTCGTCGGAGTCGGCGATGCGACCGCACAGGGCGTCGTCGCAGCGATGCAGCTCGATGATGCCGCCGCCCGAACGCGCGCGCCAGAAGCCCTCGATGGGCAGGGGCGACGCGCTCGCAGCGCCTACCGCCGCGAGCGCAGCAACCTTAAGTACCAGATTCAGCATAGGACCATTGTAGGGGTCTTAGCGCTCTCGATGCCAGACCTGGGTTTTGCACAGGGGGAAAACGACGCACCCGGTCAGCTTGAGCGTGTTGGGATCGGCCAAGGTGATGGTGCCGTGATAGGTGTGGCCGTCGTCGGGATTGTAGATCTGGCCGCCCTTCCACTCGCTCGGGCCGCCGGTGAAGCCGCTGATCATCTGCAAGCCCTTCACCTGGCGGTCGCGCAGGCTGGCGTCGCTGTTGTGGGCGTCCTTCATCTCGGGGGTGGCGCGCAGCAGGTCGGAATTGATCACCTTGCCGCACACCGCCGGACCGCAGTCGTAGACCTCGATGTCGGCGTTGTGCACGGGGGTGCGCCAGACGCCGGCGACGGGTGACGCAACCGCCGCGCCGGCGAACGAGATCGCGGCCAGCGCCCCGAAGATCATGGAACCACGCATTCTAGAAACCTCCCTGTTTCGACCTGTTTGTTTCTCGCTGCAGGCAAGAGGTTCAGCCTGAACGCGTCAAGCCCCTTCCGTAAGCGTCAACCATTCGTCCTCGGTAATCACTTGCAGGCCAAGGTCGGCTGCAATCTTGAGCTTCGAGCCGGCGCCAGGCCCGGCGACGACCAGATCGGTTTTTTTCGATACGGAGGAAGCGACCTTCGCGCCCAATCGTTCCGCCTGGGCCTTGGCCTCGTCGCGGGTCATGCGCTCCAGCGCGCCGGTGAACACCACCGTCTTGCCGGCCACGGCGGTGTCGGACTTGGGTCGTTCCGCTGGCTGAACATCGAGTTCGGCCCGCAGACGGTTGACCCGTTCCACATTGTCCGGCTCGGCGAAGTAGGTGGCCAGGCTCTCCGCCGCCACCAGTCCCATGCCCTGGCTGCGCGACAGCTCCAGGAACGCCTCGCCCGCCCGGTGGCGGCCGGCGGCCTGCATGGCGGCGACAAAGGCGCCCCAGTCGCCGAAGGACTCCGCCAACCGTCCGCGCACCGGCTTGGACAGGCGCGGCAGGCTCCTGCCGATCTTCTCGGTCAGCGGGGCTTCGGGCCACGGGTCGTCGAACGGCCCGGCGTGGCCGAAGGCGAGCAGGGCGTCCAGGGCGACCGGGCCGATGCCCTCCAGCACCGCCAGGTCGAAATAGGCCCCTCCGGGGCGCTCGGTGGCGGCGCGGCGGCAGGCGTCGAGGAAGCGGTCGACCTCCTCGTAGTCGCGCGCCAGCAGGCCCGCGGTGGTCTCGCCCACATGCCGCACGCCCAGCGCAAAGATGAAGCGCACCAGCGGGATGGTGCGGCGCGCCTCGATGGCGGCGGCCAGGTTGCGCACCGAGGTCTCGCCATAGCCCTCGCGCTGGCGCAGCGCCGCCAGGGCCTCTTCGTTCTTGGCCAGCTTGAAGATGTCGGCCGGCTCCTTGACCAGGCCCTCCTCGTAGAAGGCGTTGAGCTGGCGCTCGCCCAGGCCCTCGATGTCGAAGCCCTTGCGCGAGACGAACAGCTTCAGGTGCTCCAGGCGCTGGAACGGGCAGGCCATCTCGCCGGTGCAGCGGCGCACCACCGTTTCCTCGCCCGCCGCGGTCAGCTCGCGCGTGACCGCGGTCTTGAGCGGGCAGGGGCAGATGTGGGGGAAGGCGTAGGGCTCCGAGTCGGCCGGGCGCTGGTCCAGCACCACCTCGACGATCTGCGGGATCACGTCGCCGGCGCGCTGCACCACCACGGTGTCGCCGAGGCGGACGTCCTTGCGGGCGATCTCGTCGGCGTTGTGCAGGGTGGCGTTCTGCACCACCACGCCGCCGACATTGATCGGGGCCAGCTTGGCCACCGGGGTCAGGGCGCCGGTGCGGCCGACCTGAATCTCGATGTCGTTGAGGATGGTGCGCGCCTGCTCCGGCGCGAACTTGTGGGCGATGGCCCAGCGCGGCAGGCGGCCGACGAAGCCCAGCCGCTGTTGCCAGTCCAGCCGGTCGACCTTGTAGACGATGCCGTCGATGTCGAAGCCCAGGTGCGGGCGGCGCTCTTCCAGCCGCCGGTGCTGCTCGGCCAGACCCTCGGCGCCGTCGACGCGCACCGACAGCGGGTTCACCGGCAGGCCCCAGCTCTTGAACAGCTCCAGCGCCTCCCACTGGGTGGCGGCGAAGGGGGCGCTGGTCTCGCCCCAGGCATAGGCGAAGAAGCGCAGCGGCCGCTGGGCGGTGATGGTCGGGTCGATCTGGCGCAACGAGCCCGAGGCGGCGTTGCGCGGATTGACGTAGGTGCGCGAGCCCGCCGCCTCCGCCGCCGCGTTCATGGCCGCGAAGCCCGCATGGTCGAGGAACACCTCGCCGCGAAGCTCGATCAGGTCGGGCCAACCCGAGCCGGACAGGCGATGGGGGATGTTCTTGACGGTGCGCAGGTTGGCGGTGACGTCCTCGCCGGTGCGGCCGTCGCCACGGGTGGCGCCACGCACCAGCACGCCCTTCTCGTAGCGCAGGTTGGCCGACAGGCCGTCGATCTTGGGCTCGACGGTGAAGGCCAGGGGCTCGTCGGCCGTCAGTTTGAGGAACCGCCGCACCCGGCCGACGAACTCCGCCACCTCCTCGTCGGTGAAGGCGTTGTCGAGCGACAGCATCGGCACGCCGTGCTGCATCGGGGCGAAGGCGGTGGAGGGCGCGGCGCCCACCTGCAGCGAGGGCGAATCGGGCCGCACCAACTCGGGGAAGCGTTGCTCGAGCGCGGTGTTGCGGCGGACCAGGGCGTCGAAGCTGGCGTCGTCGATCTCGGGCGCCTGCTCGGTCTCGTACAGGGCCCGGTGGCGGGCGATCTCGCCGGCCAGCCGCTCCAGCTCGGCGCTAGCGTCCTCGTTGGTGAGATGCTCGATATCCGGTTCGCTCACGCCGTCCTCGTCAGGGCTGGTCGTGAGCTTATAGGGCGCGAGCGCGGGTCTGGGCCAGAGCATGCGGCGCGGGCGCGTGGGGGCGCGTCAACCGTCCCGCATGCATGGCCAAGCCCGCACCGCTATATGACCGGCATGACCGACCAAAAATCCCAGCCCCGGGCTTCGGCCCTGTCCGACATCACCGCCAGCGAACGCGTGGGCTGGTGGATGGTAGGCGCCAGCGGGGCGATCTTCGCCGTGGCGTTGATCCTGATCGCCACCCACAGTGTGCCCCAGGCCTGGGTTCCCTACGTGCGGGTGTTCAGCAGCGGCCTCGCGCTGGTGGCGGCGATCGGCGGGCGGCGGATCGGCCGGGCGCGGCTGCGCAGGAAGCAAATCCGGGCCTGACCAGGACCAATGCGGACCGCCCGCATTAACCAAGGCGGTTTGCTCCAAATCAATCAACCTTGGCGATAGTCGGGTTGAGCGAGGGAGAGCGACGTGGACGGAGCAGCCACCTTCGGACGGCGAGGAGCCCAGCCCCAGCCGGCGTTTGCGCCGCAACCGCAGCCACAATTTCCGGCCCCCGCGGTCGAGCCTAAGGCTCGGTCTCCATTCCCGGCGCTGAGCCTGAGGCTGCCCTGGTTCACCGGGGCGGTGCTGGTGCTGCTCACGGCGATCTTCGCCCTGGAGTTGGCGATCAGCGCCCAGGGCGGCCATCCGGGCCGCATCGCCCACAGCGCTCTGCTCAAGCTCGGCGGCGTCAGCGGCGAGCTGGTGTTCGGCCGCGGCCAGTGGTGGCGGGTGCTGACCGCGCCGCTGCTGCATGTGAGCTTCGCGCACCTGATCGGCAACGGCGTGGCGCTGCTGCTGGTGGGGCTGCTGCTCGAGCCCATCGTCGGCTCGGGCTGGTTCGCCCTGATCTATGTGCTGGGCGGGATTTGCGGCGCGCTCACCTCGATCGGGCTCAATCCCCACGGCGTGGTCAGCGTCGGGGCGTCGGGCGCGATCATGTGCGTGCTGTCGAGCTGCCTGGTGCTGAGTTTCCACGCCGCTTCCGCGGACCGGCGGCGGCGGATGCAGATGCTGTCGCTCCGGGTGATGATCCCGGCCCTGCTGCCGACCGCCTCCAGCCACGGCCATGTGGACTACAGCGCCCATATCGGCGGGGTGGTGGCCGGGCTGGTGCTGGGCTTCGTGCTGCAGATCGTCTGGGACGAGAAGGTCGAGCGCCCGCCGCATGAGGGGCTGGCCTTGCGCACCGGCCTTGCCGGCGGCGCCTGCGGCCTGCTGGCCCTGGGCTTGGCGACCGCGCTGCCGACCTCGGCCGTGGCGGTGGGCACGCCCGGCCTGATCCCCATCGACGACGTGCCGACCACGCCCAAGCAGGGCGTGGCCCAGGCCGAGCAGTTTGCGGCGCAGTACCCGTCCGACCCGCGCGCCTTGACCTATCTCGCCATGAGCTATGTTGCGGCGCACAATGACGCCGCCGCGGAGAGCGAGCTGCAGCGGGCCCTGCAAAGTCCGCTGCTGCAGGCGCCCGAGCTGTCGCCCAAGCTCGCCACCTCCATCCGCATCAGCCTGACCGCGCTCTATCTCAAGGGCGGCCAGACCGCCGACGCCCGCGCAGCGGCTGCGCCGCTGTGCCTAGTCTCCAGCGAGGTGGACCCCAAGGCGATGCGGCTGATCGACAAGGCCGGGCTCTGCGACCCGAACTGAGCCGCGTGCTTGCGGCGGGCCGGGAAAGGCCTGAAGCTCGCGCAGCAGCCTGACGGGAACCTGGCGATGCGCCGGCTTGCTCTTGCGATCGGACTTCTGACGGCGGCCCTCGGTGCGGGCGAGAGCCTCGCGGCGCCCGCCCCGCCGACGCCTCTGCCGCCGCTGGGAACTATGGTCCACTGGCAGGCGGACAAGAACGCCGATCCTCAGAGCTACACCGACGGCCGCCTGACCCTCACCGTGTTCCGCCGCACCCAGCCCGACGGCGGCGTGAAGGGGATGATGACGATCGCCGTGGGCTGGGCGAAGGTGATGCAGCTCGACGGCGCCGTGGGGGTGTCGTTCGCCCCGGTGGATTTCGGCGTGGCGCGGCTGGATGCGAGCGCCGGCGGCCCCGGCGTGCTGTTCACCACTTTCACCGGCGGCGCGCACTGCTGCGTGCGGGTCGAGGCGGCCGAGCCGCTGGGCGGGGCGTGGCGGCGGGTGTGGGTGGGCGAGTTCGACACCGATGCGCCGGGTCGCCTGAGCGACCTGGACGGGGACGGGGTGGCCGACATCGTCATGATCGACGACGCCTTCGACTATGCGTTCGCTTCCTTCGCCGGCAGCCGCCGACCGCCGGCCATCTTCAACCTGCGCAACGGCGTGGCCTGGAACGTCTCGGCCGAGCCCAAATACCGCAAGCTGTTCGCGGGCGACCTCAAGGACGCCCAAGCGGGTTGCACCCAGCCCGCCCATGCGGACGACGAGGTCAACGGTGTCTGCGCCGCCTTCGTGGCCGACGCCGCGCGGCTGGGCCGGCTGGACTGGGCCTGGCCGCTGATGCTGGCGCACTACAATCGCAAATCCAAGGACTGGCCCGACGGCTGCAAGGTCGAGCCGGTCAAGGGCCAGTGCCCCAAGGCGCAGGTGATCGCCTATCCGGACTACCCCACCGCCCTGAAGGCGTTCCTGCGCAAGCAGGGCTACATCCCCAGCTCCGGCGCGCCGCTGAGCCAGCCGGTCCCACCGCGGCCGCCGCCCGGCGAAGGCTGAGGGGGGCGGAAGGTGGAGTTCGTCCGTCGCGCCGTTCTGCTAGTCGCCCTGCTGGCGCCGCTGGGGGCCGAGGCGCGACAGACCGAGACCGCCCGCGCCTTCACCGAGCGCCTCTACCAGGCCTATCGACACGGTGAGCCTGATGTCCTCGGCGCGCGGGCGGCTACGATCTTCGCGCCGCGCCTGCTCGCCCTGATCCGCCGCGACCAGGCGTCAACGCCGGCTGGCGAGGTCGGCGTTCTCGACTGGGATCCCGTCTGCGATTGCCAGGACGACGAGGGCATGAAGGCGGAGCGGGTGGCGATCCGGAGCCTGGGTCCGGAACGAGCGACGGCGACAGTGACGCTCAAGTTCTCAGGCGAAACGAGTGTGGTGAAGCTCGACCTCGTGTCCGGGCGCAACGGTTGGCGCGTCGCCGACATCCACACCAGGAACGTGACCAGCCTGGTGGGGCTGCTGGAAAACAGCGCTCATCCCCGGACGCGCGCGACCTCACGCCCCCATCAGCGCCTTGGCGGCGGCGCGGGCGGCGTCGGTGACCTGGGCGCCGGCGAGCATGCGGGCCAGCTCTTCCTGGCGGTCGTTGGCGTCCAGGGTGACGATGGCGGTAGTGGTGCGTTCGGCCTTCACCGCCTTGGACACGCGCCAGTGGACGTCGGCGCGGGCGGCGACCTGGGGGCTGTGGGTGACGACCAGCACCTGACCGCCGCCGGCCAGCCGCTTGAGCCGCAGGCCAACGGCGTCGGCCACCGCCCCGCCCACGCCCTGGTCCACCTCGTCGAAGATCAGGGTCGGGCCGGAGGCGTCGGGGCCGCCGCGGGTGGCCAGCGCCACCTTCAGCGCCAGGGCGAAGCGGGCCAATTCGCCGCCCGAGGCGATGGCGTTGAGCGGGCCGAACGGGGCGCCGGCGTTGGTGGAGATCTCGAACGCCACCCGGTCGGCGCCTTCGGGGCCCCAGCGATCGTCGGCCATGGCCTCGACCGCGGTGCGGAAGCGGGCCTTTTCCAGCTTCAAAGGCTTCAGCTCGGCCTCCACCACGGCCGACAGGCGCTCGCCGGCCCGGGTGCGGGCGGCGCTGAGGTCGCTAGCTGAGGCGCGATAGGCGTTTGAGGTCAGCAGCACCGCCTGCTCGGCCTTGGACAGGTCCTCGTCGGCGGTCTCGAAGCTGTGCAGCTTCTCGGCGAAGCGGATGCGCTCGGCCGGCAGGTCGTCGACCTGGACGCCCAGCTTGCGGGCCATGGCGCGCAGCGCGAACAGCCGCTCCTCGGTCCGCTCCAGCCGGGCCGGCTCGAACACGAAGGCGCGGGCGGCGGCGTCGAGGGCGGCGACGGCTTCCTGGGCCTCCAGCAGGGTGCGCTCGCCGGCGGCCACGGCCTCGGCCAGCTTCTCCACCGATCCGCCAGCGGCGTCGCCACCAGCCTGAACCGCCTTGTCGCGCGCCCGCTCCAGCGCCCGCATCCCCTGGGACAGGCGGTCGGCCAGCACCCGGGCGCCGAAGGCGTCGCGGGCGGCGGAGATGTCGGCGACGATCTTCTCGGCCGCGCCCAGCAAGCCGCGTTCGTCGGCCAGCTGCGCTTCTTCACCCGCGTGCGGGTCGAGCCGGTCGAGCTC
>OVEP011200224.1_pt1 | contig 12752 bp, 7 predicted proteins | sample 1779801 | NCBI WGS metagenome assembly OVEP01 (sample SAMEA3914791, study PRJEB12502) | metagenome | biome: forest; material: soil | place: Canada | collected 2011-07-03 | depth 0.1 m
ATTGTCGAAGCATTTCGTCAGATCAATGATCCTGCGCTCGACCTTGTCATCGTTGGCATGAAAAACCCGATCTTCGGCAAGATTGAGAACATCGCCAATATTGCCCGTAATATTAAATATGTCGGGTATGTAAGCGACAGCAAATTGAAGGCACTCTATCAACATGCCCGCTGTTTCGTGTACCCATCAATCTACGAAGGGTTTGGAATCCCTCCGCTCGAAGCAATGAAGAACGGCTGCCCCACCCTAGTTGCCCGTGCCGCAGCGTTACCCGAAGTTTGCGGGGACGCCTCACTCTATTGCGACCCATACTCTTCGGACGACATTGCCGAGAAGTTGAAATCGTTGCTTTATTCCAGCGAACTCAGAGCGGACCTCCAGCAGCGCGGCTATCTGCACGCGAGTAAGTACCGGTGGCAAACTAGCGCGCAAATCCTCTTGCACGCCCTGGAAAAACTTTGATACCGCGAGGCATCCTCACGGCATGGGGTGTGCCTCGATAAAGCGCTTTACCTGCTCGAAACGCGGCTTTGGTTTCTCGCCATCGCCATAAATCAAGCCGTATTTTTCATCCGGCTGATCGTAGAGTTGGTAAATCGTAACATTTTGAATTCCATATTTTTTTGCGTCTTCCACAAAGCCGGCAAGCCCATCCTGCCCAACCAGATATGCCCCAGGGTCCCCACCCGAGTAGTCAGGACGCACGCCGAATTCCGTAAACCAGATTGGTTTTTGGTAACGCTGGCTGAGGTGCGTCAGTACTTGCTTCAGTACATCGGGCTGGGGGGGCTGCGAATTTCGGTTCGGGCTCATTTCGGAGTACCAGTGCCATGCCGTGACATCCCACTCGACTACTTTTGTGCTATCCCGCGTTCCGTCTGGTTGAGTACCGTCTTTCAGCATGTCGGAAAAACCGTAATGCAACCAGCTTAGCGGACTAAGCACGATCTTGGCAGACGGCTGGACCTGCTTGATACCGGCTATCATTCCGCGAATCGCGCCACGCGCTTTCAGGTATTTGGCGTTGTCGTATTGAGTGGGATAGTCTCCACTCTCGCCCTCGTGGATGACGTCATTTTCGAATTCGTTACCGACCTGGTAGTACGAAACCAGCCCTTTCAACGCCGTGGCTGCGTCCACCCCAAGTTTGTGCCCCTGGTCGTAAGCCGTTGCTTCGTTCAAGTTAGCCTGCACCTCCGGCGTGATGACCAGCGGCAGAACGCCGACGCATTGTGCGGCCGCCACCCGGGCAAGCTGGGCGACATGTTCCGCCGTGGCTTTGTCGTCCAAGTCCTGGGCGTATAGGGTGATGCCGAGATCACGTAACTGGGAAACCTGCGCCGTATAGCTGCGCGCCGTATAGACGCCGCCCTGCGCGACGTGGCCCACGACGCCGTAGAAAACACCTGTCGGTCCTGCTGGACATGGAATCTGAGGCGGCGCCAGCACAGGAACGTAGGAAGAGCTATCCGCGGACTGCGCGGTTTCCAGAACCAGTTCCGACCATCCCGTTTCCCTGATGTGAACAAGAATGGCAATCGTGAGACTTATTGCCACGCCACAGAAAACGATGGCAATCGCGATTGATCGTTTTAACATCTGACTGGAGCCTCGCTGTCGTTGCTGATATCCACAGCAGTGCGCATTCGGCCAATCCAGCCCTGCAAGCGACATCAAGCGCAGGGAGGGTTAAGGTTATAGCAGTCCGGAAAAGGAGCACGGAGTACGCCGCAGTTGATACTCAAGGCGGGCGAACAGGATGCGACGCTTTCGCCGATCCTGCCACGCCGCTATAGGCAGAAAAATTGCCATGTGCGCTTACCGAGTATCTGTCCACTTTAACTGAATCGGCCCAGCGCAAAGTGCGGTAAACCACAGACTCAGATGCCGGAAGCGCGGTATTCATATCACACTGGCCCAGAGTGACGTCGACGGTAGCGGCTGCGACGGATCGGCGAGTGACGGACCAGGCGACGACATCAAATCCGAGCCAGCGTTCGTCGAACCAATGTGAGCCCATGCATCAATTTCGACCCAAGGCAAGCCTCAGGGTCGGTGTCCAACGATCGACGCGACGAAACCTGCCGCACTATCCAGATTTTTGTTACCCCGAAACTTGGAGATGGCGCCCTTGAACACCCTTATTTTCAATTCCGGATCGTCGCGCGCTGGCAACGACGAAGGTAACTTTTCGTTGCGCGACATGCTTCATCTGTTGCGAGACCATATTTGGACATTGCTGGCATTTGTCGCGATAGCGACGACGCTTGCGACCGCGTACGCATTTCTCTCGGCACCGACGTACTCCGCGGATGTCGTCGTGCGCGTCGACCCGCCCACTCCCCCCGATCAGAATGCTTTAGGCATTTCCCGTCAGGATGGCTCGCCGCAGCAACAACTCGGTACGCAGACGACCACGGCAGAAATATCCGTCATGCAAAGCCGTTCCGTGCTTGAACCGGTGATCCGCCAGTTTCAGCTTGATATCGAAGTAGTGCCAGACACCCTTCCTATCCTCGGACCTCTAGCGGAAAAATTTGCCGATGCCGGTTATCCCTCAAAGCCTTGGTTCGGCCTGAGTTCGTTCGCCTGGGGCGGCGAAAAACTACACATCCACTCGCTCGAGGTGCCATTTGATCTCGAGGAAAGACCTCTCGAACTGACCGCTCTCGATAAGGGACAGTATGAACTTCGCACACCCAACGGGTATCTCCTGCTGCGTGGCGAAACAGGCAAGACAATGACATTGCCAGGTGGACCATCAATATTGGTCGATCAGCTCATCGCCAGACCCGGTACGCAATTCACGGTCACCCATCGCAATACACTCGATGCTATCGATGAGCTGCGGCGGAAACTTAAGATCGTTGAAACGTCCAAAGACACGGGAATCGTGCAGATCTCCTTTGCCTCAAAAGACCGGGGGCTGGCAGCTGACGTCGCCAATGCGGTTGCACAGCAATACATCGCATCATCGGTGTCGAGCCGCCAGCTTAACGACACCAAAACGCTCGAATTCATCCAGGGCGAGCTACCGCGACTCCAACGCGATCTCGCGACTTCAGAACAGGCCTTGAGCGACTATCAGTCATCGACCGAGACGATGCGTCCGACGACCGAAGCCCAATCCTATCTGCAAGGGAGCATTGAACTCCAGGAGCGCCTGTCAGCCTTGCAACTGCAGCGCACGCAGGCGGAGTTGCTCTTCACGCCCAACAGTCAGCAGGTCAAAACCATCGACGCGCAACTCGCCCAACTGACCGAGGCAAAGAACGCCTTCGACAGGCGCTTCACCAGTATGCCGGACTCCGAGCGGCGCAATGCCGAACTCACCCGCGATGCGAAGGTGGCGGAGACTATCTATCTAGGCATGGTCAGCAAAGCCGAGGAGCTTTCCGTACGCCGGGCGAGTGCGACCGGTGGTGCGCATATTGTCGACAATGCGCTGCAGCCGTTTCGACCGATCAAACCAAACCGCCCGTTGGTGATAATTGCGGGCGGCGGGCTAGGCTTTTTCATCGGTGCATTCTTCATTGTGCTACGACGCTACGCAACAACCGGCGTCACCGACCCGCTCTTTGTTGAACGCCGGTTGGATGTGCCAGTTCTCGGCGAAGTGCTGTTCAGTCGGCAACAGGCTCAACTGGAAAACCAAACTGCAGTTCAGCCTTCGCGGGAATCGCTATCCGGGCGCGACGAAGCCCGGCCAGGATTGCCCGATCCTCATTCGCTATCGTTGAACCCGATGGATTCACAGTCCGCAACGGCTACTTTCTCCTCTGGATCCGCACGCGAGGCTGCGCGAATTCTCGCTAGCCGGCTGCCTCATGAGCCGTCAGTCGAAGCGCTTCGCGCGGTGCGTACACAAGTATGTCGCGATCGGCTCAATAAGAAGAACAACATTGTCATGTTGACAGGTCCGAGCCCCTCCACCGGCAAGAGTTTCATTGCGGCGAATCTGGCCGTACTCCTCACGGAAGTCGGCTTGCGCATCCTCCTCATCGACGCCGACATGCGCCGAGGCAACCTTGCCTCCTTCTTCAAGCAATCCAATCGCGGTGGTCTGGCCGAGATACTTCAGGGCAAGATCCGCAGCGCTGATGCTGTTCGCTCTGTCGGTATTCGCGGCCTGTCATTCATTGCATGCGGCGACTATCCAGATAACCCGTCAGAGCTTTTGATGATGCACGACTTCAAACAGGTCATCGATCAACTCAGCAAGCAGTTCGACCTTGTATTGGTGGACACCCCGCCCTTCCTGGTGGTGACCGACGCCGCAATCATGGCACCCCACGCGGGCGCGACCGTCCTCGTCCTTCGATCCGGGATGCAAAGCGAAGATGAGATCTCCGAAACAGTCAAGAAGCTGCGGCGCGCAGGGGGACGACTTCTGGGATCGGTCTTTAACGCAATTCCCAAACGGGCCAGCAACTGGAGAAGCTATGAGCATGCCATCCAATACACGCGCACGCTCAAACGGGAAGACGGGGTGTAACGCTACAAGCCAATTTCCGACTCCTGCACCAGTCTGCAAGCCTCGTCTGGAATTCCATGAAACAGAGCACTTCCTCACACGCCGATCTGTATTACTTCGTCTGGGTATTTGCCATGCCCGTGACCTCGATCCTTCTCATGCCTTCCATCCAGGGAACGACGGTCGGCTATATCATGTGTTTTCTTTCATTGCCGTTGGCGCTGGCCCACGCGGGTGCGTCGCGTACCCGCTACTTACACTTCCTGATCGTCGCTACGTCAGTGTGGATGGTCTTCTTCCTCGCGTCTCAATTCGCAGACACTGCAGCCACCTACGAGCCTGACTTTACGAAAGTGCCGCTCATCGACGATACCGATGTATTGACATTCGTCCTGAGAAAGAGCCTGTTCACACAGACGATCTATCTCGCCGCTGTCGTGCTCTATGCCTCTTACGTCTATATTTTCTTCAAGCCATCGTGGCAACAATGGCTGCTTGCATCGGCGACGGTTTTCGCTATATACGGCATATACGAAGTCATCTACTTTATTGTAACGGGTCAACCCGGTGACTTTATTTCCAACCGCGCATTCGGCTCTGACTTCCGGAATAGTGAGGGAAGCGCGGCGGACGGTTCCCTGAGCGGGAGCGCCTTCCAGTTGCTCGATATTCACGGTTTCCAAATGCAGCGGCTGAAAAGCCTTACAGGCGAACCGTCGATGTACGCTTTGTCGATGTTTCCATTCTGGGTTTACTTCAACGCAACGTCGAAGAGACGCTTACCAGTGTGGATCATTGGCGCTTCGCTGATCATGAGTACTTCTTCGACGGCCTTAATTGGTTACATTGTTTACCTGCTCATCCGGATAAGAAAGCTTAGCTTCCATCCGATCAAATTCTTAGTCGGCGTACTGATTCTGTGTGTGGTTGCGTTCGTGGCCAGGGATTACATCGCCGACCTCTTTCAACAAATTGTTCTCGACAAGTTGGACGGACGCAATGTGTCCGGCTCTGAAAGATCCGGGTTCTTTCTCGCTTCCATGAACATGTGGGAAGGGGGCTCGATTGCCAATCAGCTGTTTGGGATCGGCTTCGGCTATATACGATCTACAGACCTATTCTCTACCCTGCTTGTCAACACAGGACTTGTTGGGACAGTCCTTGTGAGCGCACTGATTTTGTACCCTGCGTTCAAGCTGGATTGGTCGGCGGAGGGAATGGCACTGCGTCAGTGCTGCGTCGTGACATGGGTGATGATGATGATCTCCGTTCCAGAGTTTTCCTATCTCGCTCCGTGGACGTTCATCGCCATCGCTTATGCCCGACTGCATGCCGGGAAAACCGTCGTGCGCCGTAACGACGACGCGCTGCGTAGGGGCTCGCTCAATGATCGACGACTGACAGTGCGAAGCCGGCCCTAGGCTCTTTGAACACGCTCGACCTGGCGGCTGGCGAAAATTTCAGGCACTTTGCGGTCAGCTCGTCCGCACGTCCGTCGTCATCTGCCGTCGACATCATTTCCGCGTGAAGCCTGCCTTGAAATCGATACCCGCGCTACGCATTACACTCGTCTGTAACGCCGTCTGGGCAATCTATACGTATCGGCAAGGGCTGATACGCATCCGCGAGACTGGGGGGTGTGCAGTCGGTGGCGGTAACGACCGGGCTCGGCTACGTGTTCATCCAGCAGAGCCGCGCCGCGCAAGTGGCCAAAAAACTGTACCGTTTCGCGTTCCGCTTCCCGCGCGAAATCTGGTTTTTGAATCGCGACGACCAGGCCGCGTTTATTGAGCAGAATTTGCTGGTGCATCCCGAGCGTGCGCGTCTTTTGCATGGCGAAGGCGTCGATCTCGAACAGTTCGCCTTCACACCACTGCCGGAGCGGGCGGAATTCAAGTTCGTGCTGATCGGGCGGCTCTTGTGGGACAAGGGTGTGGCCGAATATGTCGAAGCCGCGCGGCGTTTGCGTGAACGTTACCCGCAGGCGCGGTTCCAATTGCTCGGGCCGGTCGGCGTCGACAACCCTAGCGCGATCACACGCGAAGAAGTGGCCGCGTGGGAGCAGGAAGGCGTCATCGAGTATCTGGGCGAGGCGCACGACGTGCGGCCCTTCATCGCCGATGCGGACTGCGTCGTCCTGCCGTCCTATCGCGAAGGCGTGCCGCGCACGCTGATGGAAGCGTCTGCGATGGGCCGGCCGATTGTGACGACGGATGTGCCCGGCTGCCGCGAGGTGGTGGCGGACGGCGTCAATGGATTGCTGTGCGAAGTGCGCAATGCAGAGAGTCTCGCGGCAAAGCTGGCGCACATGCTCGACATGAGTGGCCCCGAGCGCCGCGCAATGGCTGAACGCGGCCGACAGAAAGTCGCGCAAGAGTTCGACGAACGCGTCGTCGTCGAAACGTATAAGGACCTGGTGCAGAAAATGACGGGCGTTTTACTTTAACGGAGCAACAGGATGAGCACGAAGGGCACGATTCTGGTAACGGGCGGTGCAGGATTTATCGGCTCGCACACATGTGTCGAACTGCTGAACGGCGGCTACGACGTCGTGGTAATCGACAATCTCGTGAACAGCAATCGCGAATCGCTGCGGCGCGTGGAGACGATCACCGGCAAGGCCGTGAGCTTCTACGAAGCCGACGCGCGTGATGAAGCGGCGCTCAACCGTATTTTCGACGCCCACCCGATCACCGGCGCGATTCACTTTGCCGCGCTGAAGGCGGTGGGCGAATCGGTTGCCAAGCCGATCGAGTACTACAGCAATAACGTCGGCAGTTTGCTGACGCTGCTCGGCGTGATGCGCGATCGCAACGTAAAGCAGTTCGTGTTCAGCTCATCGGCGACAGTGTATGGCGTGCCGAAGAGCTCGCCGATCGATGAATCGTTTCCGCTGTCGGCCACCAATCCTTATGGGCAGTCGAAGCTGATTGCCGAGCAGGTTTTGCGTGATCTGGAAGTGGCGGATCCTTCCTGGCGGATTGCGACGCTGCGCTATTTCAATCCGGTTGGCGCGCATGAAAGCGGGTTGATTGGGGAGGATCCGGCAGGGATTCCGAATAACCTGATGCCGTATGTGGCGCAGGTCGCGGTGGGTAAGCTGGAGAAGCTGCGGGTGTTTGGCGGCGACTATGAAACGCCGGATGGCACGGGGGTGCGGGACTATATCCACGTCGTGGATCTGGCGCGCGGGCATCTGGCTGCGCTGGATGCGCTGGTTAAGCGGGATGCCAGTTTTGTGGTGAATCTTGGGACGGGCCAGGGATATAGCGTGATCGATGTCGTGAAGGCGTTCGAGAAGGCTTCCGGGCGGCCTGTGCCTTATGAGATCGTGGCGCGGCGGCCGGGTGATGTGGCTTCGTGTTTTGCGGATCCGGCGGCGGCTTTGAATGTGCTTGGCTGGCGCGCGGAGTTTGGGATTGAGCGGATGTGTGCGGATCACTGGCGTTGGCAGGCGGCGAATCCGCAGGGGTTTGCCTGAGTTGAATGCACCGACGGCGGAGTCAGAGAATCGCCAGGCAGGGGTTCCGCCGCCGTCGTGAAACGAAAACGCAACGCCTCGCGCCGGTACTTCACCGTCATCTCAACCACGCCCAGCATCGACGCGGCGAGCCGCTTTGATCATGCACATGAACGCGGTTATCGGACCGCGCCCTAACCGTACCTTATGTGCTGTATCGAACTGAGCAGAGATATTCGTACCGATACGCTGCGTCCACACATGCTCGACAAAGGACACATCAGAAAACGACACATCAGGCGCGGTAGTTTTTGCATTTGAGGTCATCTTGACCATGAGAATGCAAGAGACAGTTCGTTCGCGATCAGCACATTTTTTGTGTCGTACGGAGAGATCTTAAAGCAGCGCGCACGCAAGCCACAGCAACATGATCCGCACGGATTGCAGATGAAAATTGTTCACGTCGTCGAATCCACTGCTACCGGCACGCTCTCGGTGGTGTGCATGATCTCAAATCGTCTGGCGAACGAAGGTCACGAAGTCTACGTTGTATTTTCCAGACGTAGCGAAACGCCCGACAACTTAGCCTCTCTCTTCCACCCGAACGTCCAGTTGCGGCAATTTCAGATGAAAGGGCGGTCGGTGGCCCGCATCCTGTTCGGATTGCGTCGGGAGCTCGAAAATTTGCGGCCAGACATCGTTCATCTGCACTCTTCGTTCGCAGGGTTTTTAGGCCGATTGTCGACAATCTCCTGCTTGAAATCAGCGAAATTCTTTTACAGCCCGCATTGCATTTCTTTCATGCGCTCGGATGTCTCCTGGCTGAAAAAAACAGGCTTCATCGGACTCGAGGCGTTAGCCTGCTTGAGAAGATGCACCTATGTCGCATGCTCCGAAAGCGAGCGCGCAATAGTCAAACGGTACTTGCGCACGCAAGTGGTGTTAGTCGAAAACGCACTGGACAAACACGTGGCAACAGACCACCCGGTTGCTTTAACTCGGGCGCGCGCGCGGCCGGCAACATGCGTCGTGACCGTCGGCGGAATCAGACGACAGAAGAATCCCGAATTGTTCGCGGAAATAGCACGCCTTTTCAACCGACAAGGTGTCGAGTTCGTGTGGATCGGTGATGGTGACGAAGCTTCAAAGAAAGTGCTGTGTGAGGCGAACGTCACCGTCACCGGTTGGCTGAGTCGATCGGTCGCGATGGAAATGGTCAAAAGAGCAGACGTATATTTATCCACATCCTCGTGGGAGGGTATGCCCATTTCCATCATTGAAGCAATGGCGCTGGGAACACCCGTTATTGCTTCAGGCTGCCCGGGGAACGTCGACGTACTTCGTCACGCCCAAACCGGCATGATCTTCAATAGCGCTAAAGAGGCAGTCGCTTCGTTGACTCGAATGACGGGCGACGAAGACTTTCGAATCGCTATCGCCCAGAGCGCCCATGACGAAGTATGTAAGCGTTTCAGCGAGGACCGCTTCTTTGATGACGTGACTGCGCTTTATGAAACGCAGATGACATGAATTAAAATAATAGCGTTTTATATTTATTATTTTCTCCTTTCTTCCTCGCCATTTATCAGGTTGTTAAGCACACGTCGCCCCGTGATCAAGTTCGCGCCAACGCCCGTGCCGGCATGTTGACGAAACGCGTCAACCGAAAGCGAACACAATCCTCAGACGAAAGCTTCCCGGTAAAACGTGCAGTTCTGTGGCGCCTCGACGCGAAAGAGAGACCGCGAGATCATCTCATTGATTCGCTACCCTAATCAAAATTCCATCACTAGCCGTTCTGACGCTTTATGTCGGCACTTTGTCCGAAATTGCATGCTCTTATTTCACCGTCAGACCCTGTTAAAAGTACTAACTATTTGCGAACTTTTGGGTTGGGCATTTTTTCCATTCGTGTTAGGATTCGCCCGCGGTAGATTTTACAAATAATTTCGAGTTGTATGAAGAATCAGTTCTTTTGATGCTCCTATCCACTCCTCTTTACCAAGCACTATTTACTGATGCGCACATCCATCCAAGGGTTTTCCCTCTCCGGCGAGGATCTTGCGCCGCCAATTTCTACAGGCCCCGAATTGGGGCAAGGCTGCATAGCGGCTGACCGTCGTCGCGCAAATTACGCTTTGCCTTCCACCTGGAAGGCAAACGTTTGCGCGTAGGGAACTGAGTCACCAAGTGCGTGCACGCTCCCGGTTTGCGAAAAACCAGGTTCGTGGAGCGTTCTTAGCGGCGAGGTGAACGGCGATCCAGCACTGTCGGCTCAGTTGTAGACACACTGACCGTACTCCAGGCTGCACGCCGGGTACCGTCTCATCTCGTTCCTCCGGGCTTCAACGCGGGATTGATCGGACACTCGCACGAATTGCATGGTTTCCTGAAAGACTCGCCCAGTAGTTAAGCCTCTCACTTATGTTGTCCGCAGTCCTAAATGACAATGCACGATACCCAACTAAGCACTCCTAATTCACGGCCGAATTCGCTTCATCACCACACGCGCGTCAGAAAAATACTTTCGTCGCACACAGCTCGTCTTCTCGGCGCCGCCATTGCAGGCAGTATCCTGCTCGCGGCTTGCGGCGGTGGTGGCGACTCTTCGTCGGACGCCAACGCAACAGCAGTGGCCAACAGAGGGAAGCACAACACGTCAACGTCAACGTCGACGTCAACATCAACGTCAACAACCACCACAACAACGACCCCAACAACACCCGCGTCAACCAGTAACATCTTTTACGGGGCCAACGGCCACTTCCAGCAAGGCGGCCCCTACGCAACATCCAGCCCGCAAACTCAGTTGTCGCAGCTTCAAGATCTGGGCATAACCATTTATCGCAACGACGTTTCCACTGGGGCTGCTGCGACGGCGCTTGCTCAGGTCGCGACCACCATGGCAGCTGGAGGCGTCACCGTCTATCCCGTTATTCTCATGGTGCCGCAACAGTACGCGAACGAAACGGCGTCCTACAACGCGGGATATACGCTCGGTCAACAGGTGGCCTCGGCGATGCATGCTCCGTACTATGAAGTTGGCAACGAGTTTGAGGCACCAGCCCTCACGGGCAACGTCGACGGCGTGTCCCCAACCGACTACAACAACGCCCAATTCATGCTTGCACGTGGTGCAATCCGCGGCATGATTGATGGCATCAAGTCGGTCGACACGCAAGGGAAAATCGTTATAGGCGCGGGAAGTTGGCTGCACTGGGGTTTCGACCAGATGCTCGCGCAGGGAACGCAACCGGACGGCACAGGCGGTCACCCCGTTGTCTCCTGGGACATCACAGCGTGGCACTGGTACTCGGACGATGGCGATATCCTGAATGCCTGCGGTGGGTCGGGCTGCTACAACGTGCTCTCCTCGCTTCAAGCGTTCGGCAAACCGATCTGGCTGAGTGAGTATGGCGTACGGCCCGATTTTGGCACCAACGCGCAGATCGCGTCTTATCTGACCGGCAATACCATGTTGGCCGAGTATGCCTCGGTTGCGGCCACCTACAACCTGCAATCCGTCCAGATGTACGAGCTGTACGATGATGTTTCAGGCGCGTACGGATTGCTCGAGAGTGATGGCGCGACGGAAAAACCGGCCTATTCCGCCGTGAAGTCCTTCATTGCGTCACACCCGGAATAAACGCGTTCGGGTCAGCTTGTAGCAATGCATGCGCGCCAGCGTCTCGACGCTGGCGCGTTTTGTCATTCACTGCCCGCTCTGTTTGAACTCACACCGCGTTTATCGCGGTGTCAAATGCCCAATGACATCGACCCGCTTCTCAGCGGCCGGCGAAAGAATATCGACCCTGACCTAATCTGGCACGACGTGGAATGCTCAGATTTATGTGGCCCCTCCACGATCGTGCTTCACCGATCGGATTCCACGCGCTGGTCGGACATCCATCTTCACAATGTGAGCGATACCGAACGGATCCGGATTATTCGACTGGATACCGTGGACGCTCATCCCGATTCGCACCGGGCGTGCAGCGCTCTTCGAGCAGGCGCCATGGGCTGTTCTTGAACTTGCACCGCGGTTTTATACCAGCAATCACGCTTGTCAAGCGAGCGGTCACGTCTGGCCGATTTTTTCCCCGTTCGGATCCTCTTGCTTGAGCCACCGAAACAGAATGTCTCGACACCAAGGACGGCAACATGTTTTCACGTGCACTGGAAAACACGATTGACACACTCACTGGACCGAAACGATTTGTCTACAACGGGAGATTTACGGGACAGAAGGCAACTGGCGTACAACGCGTTGCGCGAGAACTGATTGTTGCTCTGGCGCAACTGCCGGAAACCGGTAACGTAACGGTCGCAGTCCCACCCGGGGACAAAATATGGCCAGTCGATGGCGCGAAGACCGTGAAAATCGGCTTCGGCAAGGGGATTTTCTGGGAACAGATTGTGCTCCCCATATTTGCTGGGCGACGTCGAATCGTCAATCTCAGCAATTCAGGGTCGATATTCCGCCCCAGCCAGATCATCTTCATGCACGATGCGGCCGTGTTCGACACGCCCGCCCATTTCTCGCGGCGCTTCCGTGCCTGGTACCGCGTCATGTTCTGGATCCTCGCACGAACGTCGAGTTGCATCCTGACCAACTCCGACTTTTCTCGCGAGCGCCTCGCGCATCATTGCGGCGTCCCGGTCTCACGAATCGGTGTCGTTCCGCTCGGCGCCGATCATCTTGACGCCATCGAGCCTGACGCAAGCGTGCTCGGCGAAAACTCGTTAACGCCTAAGCAATTTGTGCTCGCAGTCAGCAATCTGAATCCGACCAAGAATTTCGCACGGATTGTCGAAGCA
>OVEP011218166.1_pt1 | contig 12709 bp, 11 predicted proteins | sample 1779801 | NCBI WGS metagenome assembly OVEP01 (sample SAMEA3914791, study PRJEB12502) | metagenome | biome: forest; material: soil | place: Canada | collected 2011-07-03 | depth 0.1 m
CGCTCACCTGCCATCGCGATGAGCTGGCCCCGGTCCCGGATTCCGATGTAGTTACCCATCTGGTATGTGCGCCTTGCGAAAGGGCCAGGTTTGGCCTTTGTCGCAAGTTCGAGCATCTCTTCGGCATCGAGGTGGTTCAGGCGCAGTACCGTCGCATCATGCACGCTGTCGGACGCCACGAATCGTGGCCACCATTTGATGGAGTACAGCAACCTGCTCCGCCTGCAATCCCTGAATCGGTTCTACGGGATTGAGTGCTATCAACCTTGCCTGCTCGCCGGGTTGCAAAAGCCGATGAAACTCCTGCCAGGCAGCAGTAGTGTCCGACCCAACCGCCGCGAACGGCGACATTTCTGGACAATACCGACGAGCAAGCGAACCGCCTTGTCGGAAGTTCCCGTGTCGGGTAGCCAAAGCCGACCAGATGGGGGTGTCCAGGATGTGTTGGGAGGGGTGATCCATATCGAGTCCTTGTGATTGCGCCGCGTCTTTCGGGCTGTCGCTAAGTCGCGTTCATCAGCGTGCTGAGCGGGTGGTCAGACTCGATCAGCAGCGACTCAAACGTCTGCAGATTGCCAGGCAATTTACCCTGAGTTCGCTTACCAACGACGTGCCTTCGTTCGTCAAACGGGTGTTGTTGACGAGTAATGTACGTGGCGCGTCCCTGCTGTACCATTGCGATAAATGTCAACTTTGATAGCGTTTGCGCCATGAAGGTGAGTGTGCTCGCCCTCGATAACGTGTTCGATACCGGCCTTACTGCGGTTCTGAATGCCTTCAACACCGCGAACGAGTTGGCGGCGCTGCAGGATCCGGACGCGCGGCCTTTCGATCTTTGTGTGGTGGGAATGAAGCGCCAGGTGCGTACGGCGCTCGGAATGCGGATGTCGGTCCAGGCGACGAGCGCAGCTGACCGGTCAGATTGGGTCATTGTGCCAGGGCTGAGCACGAAGATGCCCGAACAGTTGCTGCTGGCCCTTGGGCGACGCGACGTCACCGATGCGATGGCCCGTTTAAATGCTTGGCATGCCGGCGGTTCGAGAATTGCCGCGTCCTGCATCGGCACGTTCGTGCTGGCGGAATCGGGGCTGCTGCGGGGCGGCGATGCCACAACGTCGTGGTGGCTTAGTCCACTGTTCCGCCAGCGCTATCCAGACGTGCGTCTCGACGAATCGAGAATGTTGGTGCCCTCAGGCGATTTCGTTACAGCGGGAGCGGCAATGGGGCATCTCGACCTCGCGCTGTGGTTGATACGGCAATCGAGCCCTGAGCTTTCGACTCTTGTCGCGCGTTATATGCTTATAGACAGACGGCCGTCGCAGGCGCCGTATATGATCCCGGAGCATCTGGCGCGCGCTGATCCACTTGTCGAACGGTTTGAGCGCTGGGCGCGTACGCGGCTCGCGCAAGGCTTTTCGCTAGACGCGGCGGCCGACGCTCTGGCGACGAGCAAGCGAACCCTGCAACGTCGCATCGAGGCGGTGCTTGGCAAATCGCCCCTGTCATACTTCCAAGATTTGCGCGTCGAGCGTGCGGTTCACTTGATACAGACGAGCCACCTCGATATCGAGGCGATCGCTGCAGAGGTTGGGTACGCCGATGGCGTGACGCTGCGTACGTTGCTTCGCAGACGCCTCGGACGTGGCGTGCGCGAATTACGCGGCGATGCACGCTGATCGTAAGTACGGAGGGCACAGTCTGTACGTTGTACGAGCACGCCAGTTCAGTGGAATCCGTTGCAACCGCGCCCCATGACAACCTGTCAATTGTCCGGACGAACCTTTGAGTCACCGAGTTCGGCTACTCTTGATGGGTCTGCTTGCCATCCAGAAATCCACCCGCGAAGACGTTGCGAAGGTAGTCGACAAATGCGGAGACTGCGCGCGGAACCCGCGCCGAATAGGGGCGGATAATATGCAGCTTCGGGGCGAAAGCCCCGACGGATTTCCAGTCGGGTAATAGCCGCACAAGCTTGCCCTGCCGAAGTGACTCCTGCGCGCTGAAATCTGGTAGAAGTGCGATGCCGAGGCCGTCGATTGCCGCATCTCTTAGCGACTCGCTGTTGTTCGTGGCGAACGGCCCCGACACCGGAACGGTGAGCCGTGCGACGTTAGCCTGATGCGATTTGATTCGCTCGAAGCTCCACGCTGGCAACTCCACGCCGCGCGGATAGTAAAGACAGCGATGCTTGGACAAGTCGTCGGGTGTTTGCGGCATGCCGAATCGCGATATGTACGACACGCTTGCCACAATCAGTGAATGTGTTTCACACAGAGTCCACTCGACGTGGGTATCTGGGATGATGGCGCTGTGCCGGATGCCCAAGTCGAAGCCCTCGCTCGAGAGCGAAACCAGTCTATCCGATACCTCGAGCTGCACCCGCACATCCGGATTGGCATTGAGGAACGCTGGTATTTGTGGCACCAACTGTTGGCGGGAAAAAGCAACCGGCGCCGTCACACGAACGAGTCCTCTGGGAGCACTCGCTGAATCCTGGACGCCTCCAAAGCTCTCGACGATCTGTTGGAACGGCCCGCGGAGTTCATTCACCAGCTTTTGACCCACTTCGGTAAGCCGAACGCTTCTTGTCGTACGAACAACTAACGGGACGCCAGCAATGCGCTCAATCTCAGCTATCCGTTGACTGATCGATGCCTTGCTCACGTCGAGCCTGGCGGCAGCCTTTGTGAAGCTACCCTGGTCCGCCAGTACCGTTAGCACGTGAAGATGCGACCACAGCCCCTCGATTTTCTGTCGTTCCATGGCTCAATTGTTCACAGCGCTAAACAGTGAAATCGATTGTAGCGCTTTTTCTAATTGACGGTGGCGTCTACGCTGTAGTCATCGGTTGGCGCAATACACGAACAAGGCGCCCGGCCGTTCTCAGGCCCCTCATCAATCGGAGAAGTAAATGCCTTTCCTCAAATTTGACATCGTTGAAGGTCGCACTGACAAGCAAATCAAGGCAATGCTTGATGCAGCTCACCGCGCGGTGCTGAAATCGCTCGGCGTGCCGGAGCGCGACCGCTATCAGCTTGTCAATGAACACAAAGCCTCGCGCATGGTTGTCGAGGACACAGGTCTTGGTATAGCGCGTACGAAGAACGTCGTGATTGTATCGGTTACCTCGCGGCCGCGTTCCCAGGAAGCGAAGCAGCTCTTCTACAAAGAACTTTGCCGCGAACTCCAGGCGAGTTGCGACATCGAACCGAGCGATGTGATGGTGTCATTCGTGATCAACTCGGACGTCGATTGGAGCTTCGGCAACGGCGTTGCACAATTCATGACCGGCGAACTATAGACTTTGGTTTTTTACACTGCAGTGAACTGACCAGGCGTTTGGCCCTTCTCAAACAACCATTCAATCGTCCTGTGGTCTGTCTTTTCGTGCGAACTTTAAGCAGGGCTAAGTGTGAAAGGATGCGTTATGAAGGTTGACAGAAATCTAAGTGATCTCCCGATTTCAATCGGGGCGCAAGAGCTTGAACCAGCTCGGATGGACCTTATCAGGCATTGCGATGCAAGGGGTCACAGAACGCTACAGGGCCGATAAAGCTTTCCGAAGTAGCGAGTCATGAAGGGGCCGGACACAAATGTTAGACGAACAGAGAAAAGGAGCGTTTAAATGACATACTCGACCACCAATCCCTACACGGGAGAAACACTCAAGGTCTTTCCCAACGCCACCGATGCCGAGGTGGATCGGGCGCTGGCACAAGGCCATGCCGCTTACCAGCTATGGAAGGACGTGGCTGTCGCTGACCGCGTGGCGGTGCTGCAGAAGGCCGCAGATCTATTACGCGAGAGGCACACGCAATACGCCAGCCTGCTGACCCTCGAGATGGGAAAACTGCTGACCGAGGCGGAGGCCGAGGTTGAGCTTTCCGCGTGCATCTTCGAATACTATGTCGAGAACGCCGAACGGCAATTGGCTGCGGAGAAGCTGCCGTCCAAGGACCCCGCGGTGAAAGATGCGATGCTGGTACACGAGCCGCTCGGCATCATCTTGGCTATCGAGCCATGGAACTTTCCCTATTACCAGATCGCGCGGATCATTGCCCCACAGTTGTCCGCCGGCAACGTTGTCGTACTCAAGCATGCATCGAACGTGCCGCAGTGTGCTGATGCGTTCGAGCGACTGATGCTCGAAGCCGGCCTGCTCGCGGGTGGTTTCAAGAACCTGTACGCTACCCGCGCGCAGATCAAGACCATCATCGACGACCCGCGCGTACACGGCGTGGCGCTCACCGGCTCGGAAGAGGCCGGGGCCATCGTCGCGGCTCAGGCCGGCGCGGCACTCAAGAAATCGACCATGGAGCTTGGTGGAGCTGACGCGTTTATCGTGCTGGAAGACGCCAACCTCGACAAGGCTGCCAAGTGGGCCGTGTTCGGTCGTCACTGGAACGCTGGCCAGGTGTGCTGCTCGTCCAAACGCATCATCGTGGTCGAGGCTGTCTATGAAGCTTTCATGGAGCGGTACGTCGCTGGCGTGACTGCACTGGAGGCCGGCGATCCGATGGATCGGTCCACGACGCTTGCGCCGCTGTCGTCGCAGGGCGCCGCTGACGACGTGCGCAAGCACGTCGAGGAGGCGGTCGCCCATGGAGCGACCGCCACCGTCATCGGTGCCGAGGTGTCGGATCGGGGCGCGTTCGTACGTCCGGTCATGCTCACCGGTCTGACCAAAGACAACCCGGCCTACTACTGGGAGTTTTTTGGTCCCGTGTCGCTGATCTTCAAGGCCAAAGACGAAGCCGAAGCGATTTCCATTGCCAATGACTCACCGTTCGGTCTTGGCGGCTCGGTGTTCACCCAAGATCTCGCCCATGGCGTTGACGTGGCCCGGAAGATCTCGAGCGGCATGGTCTACATCAATCACCCGACTGCGGTGAAAGCCGATTTGCCGTTCGGCGGCATCCGCCGCTCAGGCTACGGCCGCGAGTTGATCGGACTGGGTCTGAAGGAATTCGTCAACCAAAAGCTGATCGGCGTGACCGACATCGACGGCACTTTCTAAGTGCCCGCCGGAACGTGCGCGTCAATTTTGCCCGCTTCGACCCGGTGCAGTTGCTCCAGGTCAGGGTGGTCAATGGCGGTCTAGCCAAGCCTTGCATCGTCGACTAAAAGCGAGATTAAGCAGCTAGTCATCTTATTCAACGTTTCGCGACATTCTCTCCTATTTATTACGTATTCAAATGTATTCGTAGATGAGATGAAATACGACGAGACTTAAAGGTTTTGCACAAGTAGAAAACTGAGGGATCAGATTATCGATCTTGTGTCAAAGATGAATGAATATTGGAAGAAGTTCGTGGGTGAAGGTTCGTCCACAAAGGCGTACCCCGGTACAACATGCCGGGATCTCATAGTCCAAACGCTTAGGTGCCAAGACGGTCAGTCAAAACTCAAGCGTTTCATGTTTTTCAAAGGAAACTCATCATGCCGACTTACGTCTGTTCTATCCCTCCTAACACGCTGACCGACGAACAGAAGACGCAGATCGCCGTTGCAATCGGCAAGCGTCATAGTGAAGCGACTGGTGCTCACCCGTTTTTTGTCCAAGTCGAGATTGACGAGAACCCTGGGAAGACTCGCTATCTCGGTGGTTCCCCGGCCAATGCACACATCTGGATTCGCGGTGACATCCGCGCCGGGCGTTCCGACGAAGCTCGGCAGCAGCTTATGCTGAACGTCATGCGAGATGTCGCCAGCATCACCGGTCTTAAGGAACGGGAGATTTGGATCTATTTGTGTAATCTCGCACCCATCGATATGGTTGAATATGGCCATGTGCTGCCCCCGCCCGGTGGAGAAAAATCATGGTTCGAAAATCTGCCTAACGAACTGAAGACTTATCTCATGGGTCTAGGCGTACAACAACAGAATTTTCGTCTGTAAAGGAGCAGTCAACTTGCTGATAAAGAGGCAGCGACCTCGAAGATCCCGCCGCTCTGGAGCCGGTCCTGTTGCGTCAGGTTCGCTCGTTTCGCGTATCCCCCGACCTGGCCGATGATCGCGCAGAAACTATCCACATTCAGCTTGTACAGCGCCCGGCCAAACAGGTGATACGCCTTGCCAGGCGTGAGCCATCACGCTAGGCGGGAGGGCGAGCGAGGCCTTACTGTCGAGCTTCAGTCCGATGCAAAAGCACTTCGTACTGGAGCGACATCTAGTGGGCACGTCGCTTTACCGCAAACAACACCGTGAACGCTTTGCCGAATGGCATCGTTTCACTGACCTTACCCGAATCCGTGCGGTCTTTAGGAGAGGTGCGCCTTCAGGCCAAAAACTGCTCTGCAAATTCGGGGGAAGCAAGCTGGTCAAGCATCTCTCTGAACTCCTTGGCGTTGGTGCTGCCTACAAGGGAGTCGAAACGCTTTTGCGCCTGCTTCCAGAGCACTTCCGCCTCGTGTAGCTTTGCCTCTCCAGCTTCAGTCAGGGCGATGCGGCGCCTGCGGGCATCTTCATTGTCCTTCCAGTTCGCGACAAGGCCGTCCCGAATAAGTGGCTTCGGCGTGTGACCAAGCGCAGATAGATCCATGACGATACTCCGCGAATCTGTGCGGCGACGAGCGGATAAATCCATCATTCCACTTTGAATGTGTAGCGCCCCTGTGTGCGGTGGCCGTTGCGGCGACCGCACAGGAGACCGAATAGACGCTCGGTGTGCGCAGATTCAACGCGACCGACATGTGTTTCTTTTTCGTCGAGTCGACGACAGACTTTGCGCTCGTCACACTGTCACACCTGTGGTGTCAAACTCGCGGTTACCGGTCGAGTTCGAGACGATGTCGCAAAGAAGAAACGCACGTGCGCGGAGGGGCCCTTGTCTGCACTAGTCGCGCGGTTGATGGAACGCCGCGCCTAGATGCCGAATTGACCGTAACGTTTCATTCAGAGCCCCACTAGCACGGCCAGCGCGACGAGTCGGCGTCAGGGCTCAACATGCAATCGAACTCGATACAGGCTATTGCAACTGGTCGATTCCAGTTGCGGTCTCGGTTAGTGAACGGTCGGCGGGTGCAGGATTACGGGTACACTTTTTGATCCCATGAAGACCGCAAGAAACTTGACTGGTTCGTTCGTGTCGTTGCGCCCACGATGCCAATGCGTTCGCGACTGTAGGAATGCCTGACCAGCGGAAAACTGCTGCCGCTGCCCGTCTTGAAACTCAACGGTCAAGGTTCCCTGCAGCACATAAAGATAGGCGGGAACCGGATGGGTCATCCACTGCGTCGTAGTCTGTGGTGGAATCGTAAGAATTTCCGTGGAAACTACCGGTTGTGCGGTACTTAGGTACTCCAGTCGCTCACCGGCGATCGTTGTATCCAGAGGCGCAAGCGTTTGCATGGTGACTTCCTGGCCGGGTGCCGCGGACGCACTCTGACTTAAAGCGAGACCACTGACGGACAAGAGCGCTGCAGATAACACAGACGCGACTCGCCATTGAAAACCACTTTTCGTCTTTTGCATGATGAAGCTCCTTAATGGTATATGCCACAAAATGTCGAGCAAGCCAACAGAGGTTCGGGCCGCTATGGTGTTGGAGCAACCCGAGGAACAGGGAACACGGGGTCAGTCTTTGCGTTCCACTTACTGGTAGTACCAACGCGGATGATGGCCTTGCCAGCGGTGCCCCGCGCCGAACACGTTTAGTCGATGGATACCCCTGTCACGACGGGTACGGTCGCTTTCGAATGCGCCGGCGTTTCCGCTGGGTCGATGAGAAGCCACGCGATGGCAGCGGCAATGAATCCGACAGCCGAGGCCGCCAACATCAGACTCACATATCCGTGAGCAAGAGTCTGGAGCGCAAGCTGCACCGTTGCCCCATGAGAGGTCAAGGCGACGCCAGCAGAGTCGACGTTTCCGTTAGCAATGAGACGCGTGATCTCGACGCGGGCCGATTCGTCAACGCCGGGAAGCACCTGGTTCAGACTGGAGGCGATCCGCTGAAAGAGAATCGCACCGAGCGCGGCGAACCCGACCACGACCCCGCTGAACCTCATCGCTCCCGAAATGCCAGAGGCCATGCCAGCTCGCTCGACCGGAATCACGGTCATGCCGACCTTGACGACCTGACCGTTCAAGATGCCGGCGCCGATAGACGCTACAAACATGGGAGTGGCGATCGCCAGGTAACTGAACCGCGGGATGCACATCGCCGTGAACAGAAGACCGACCGCCACAAGCAGCAGACCCAGTACCAGCATTCCACGCCCAGAGAGACGATGCTCGAGATGGGACGAAATGATTCGCGGCACCACAAAAAGCGGTACCACGAGCGGGAGCATCAATATCCCTGCGTGAAACGGCGAATATCCGAGCGCACTCTGGAAAAAGAAGGGCAGATAGGTCAGCATGGTCAGGAACGTGACCGCGAATGACACCGCCGCCGTGTTCGCACCCAGGTACGTCCGCTTGAAGAACATGCCAAGATCGACCATTGGCCGCGATTGCCTTGCTTCAACGACAAGAAATGCGATCAGGAACGCAGCCGAGCCTGACAATTGGATCCGTATTTCGGCACTGCTCCAGCCGATGCGATTGCCGAGAATCAACGCCCAGGTCAGGAGACCGAGAAAGCCGCTAAAAGTCAGAACACCGGCAACGTCCACCCGGTTCGCGTAAGGGTCGTTGGATTCCTCGACTGTCGTCATCGTCATGCCAATCATGCCGAGGCCAATGGGAAGATTGACGTAAAAGGCCCATTGCCAGCCGAGCACCTGGGTAATGAGTCCGCCAGCGATTGGCCCGAGCATGATGGCGACGCCAATGACCGATCCCCAAAATGCGAACGCCTTTGCCCTTTCCCTGCCCTGAAAGCCTTGTGACAAGACAGCAAGCGCGGCGCTCAACTGCAGCGCAGCACCAACCCCCTGAACTGCTCGCGCGACATTGAGGACTGCGCTTGACGAGGCAGCGCCGCAAAAGAACGAAGCGATGGTGAATACCAACAGACCAATGATTAGGACCCGCTTACGGCCGAACCTATCTGCGAGGGCGCCCGCTGGCATGACGAGGGTAGCGAAGGCCAGCGTGTAGGCCGAAATCACCCACTCGATCGCGGCGAAATCGGCGTGTAGAGACTTCGCGATTGACGAAAGCGAGACCGCGACAATGTTCGCATCAAGATTGATCATGAATGATGGAACCGACACGCAGAGCAACAACATCAACTTCCGTGACACGCTTTCACTCCAATTCGGGTCTTGCGCCGGACCGGGGACGGCTGCGCGCTCCAATGCGAGCAAAAAATAGCGGCATATACCACGTTTTAGGATCCAGGTGAGCAGAAACGCACCGCCTCGCCGGTGCCCACGAAAATATCGCCGCGACACACTACTGAACCAGCCTTCGTCATGCGCTGCATCGACTCGGAGATAGAGCCTTCAGCCAGCCTTGAGGCCAGATCGAAAATCCAGCCTGACATCCCGCCACCCCATGTGAGGTTCGCAATAACAATGGTATATGCCAGTATCGTACTCGATGTTTGACGATTGAAACGGCTTGTCTCGTGAAAAGAGTTTTTCCGTCCGGTGAACTATCCGGGGCCAGCGAATTTGTCAGGCAAACATTGGAGATCGAGTGTGTCGTTAACCAACGCGCGCGTCTCTACGACAGAAATGAACGGTCGCGCGAGGCGGTAGTCGAACTCGTCAAGACACAGGGTGGCGGAAAACGGGCTCCTAAACTCTCTACGATCTCACCCATGGCATTGAAATCAGCGCATCCAAGTACCAGAAACATAGAACCGAAGATCCCGTCACCTAAGTCAGCGTGCGATCCGAAGGTATCGACGTGGGTGGAACAGAGGACAGCTTTCGCCTGATCCAGTTCGGTGAATTCGCCGCCGCGTGCTGCTGCGCTGACCGGGACATCGGACGCAGAGGTACTGCACGCAAGAAGCCATATGGGTTCGGCGTGAGGGTGTCACTCACGATGATTTCCAATAAGGGGCTCATGGTTAGGGCTCGCCCGATGTCGGATACGCCGTACGCACGGCGTGCGGCGTGAAGTCATCGAGACAAGGCAACACGTTCATTGAACGCGATCAGAGTTTCGTGAGAACTGCAGGTTGTCTGGCAGCACCAAGGCGGCTCATAGCGCCTATACCGGGCCCGATGACGTCCTCGATCCAGATTCGCGCCCACGGCCTGCTTCTCCGCCAGACTGGCTACTCCCGGCGACCCGCCGACCTTGCACGCCGTCAGCGCACCCGCACCACCAACAAAAAATCGCCACCAAAATTCCGTCAGTATGCCCCTGTCTTTCGCCAAATCAGGCAGGCTCTCGCGAGCTACATGATATGCGATGGCTACTCTCCGGGTACCGCACACTTCGGTCGGTCGGGGCAGGCCTTGGAATTCCTGTCGACGAACGCCGCTAGATCTGGTGCAGAGAACCTAGGCGCATCTGGTAGGGAAGGGTCGTCGTATTTCCATCGCGTGCGCAACGCAGAACCTCGATATACTACAATGATGTAGGTACAACTGTTGCATTGAGATGATGATGCCGCATCTAGGACGCCGTGTCCGCAACATCAACCCGGAAACCCTTTATGTTCACCGACTGCTATTGCACACAGTTCCGTCGCTCAGCCAACGCACTGACCAGCGTATATGACGACGCTCTTCGGCCTGTCGGGCTCAAAATTACCCAGTTCTCTTTGTTGAGGGCGCTTGAGCGTCTCGGCGCTGCGACCTTCACCGAGATAGCCGCAGAGCTCGCACTCGACAAAACAACGATCTCGCGAAATCTGAACCTTCTTGTGAGTGCCGGTTGGGTAGATGTGGCCCCGGAAGAAGATGCTCGGTATAAAGTTGCTACCCTTAGCGCAGAGGGATTGAGGGTGCTGCGCCTGGCCGAACCGTTCTGGCGCACTGCGCAAAAGCGGGTCGAGCGCCAAGTGCGGCAATTCATGAGGGACCCAGCGAACCAGCTCTTGGAAGCGCTTGAATCCCTGCAGCAGGCGGGAAGGGGCTAGGGGAAGCCCATATGCATGGAGACGGGCGCCAATCAAGGGTAAACACTGCTGGAAAAGAAGCGGAGCGATTACTAAGATGTACCTACAACTGCTTTCGGGCAGTTTTCAATGCTTATACAGTTGTAGCTACAACTGAGGTTCCAGTGACGAACGTTTGGTGTCGCGGTCGTCGGTGCAGGCTTGCTTTTTTTACGCATGTAGTTGCATATACATCTACATGTAATTTTGATTTCGAAGGAGGAATCAAATGCCAACGTATATCGTGTCGGCCGTATCCGGCAGATTCAGCGAAAAGATTAAGCAGCAGATCGCGGAGGGGATCACAGATTCTCATAGCAACGCCACCGGCGCGCAGGGTTTTTTCGCGCAGGTAATCTTCAGTGAGATTCCCGACGGCAGCCACTTCATGGGAGGAAGTCCTTTGAAGTCAGACCAGATTTTCGTTCACGGCCACATCCGCGCCGGACGAACTGCTCAGCAAAAGGACCAGTTACTTGAAGACATTGTGAAGGTGATCGCTAGCGCGGCGTCGACGGAACGGCGCCACGTTTGGGCATACGTGTCCGAACTGCCGCCTTCGCAAATGGTGGAATACGGAAAAGTTCTCCCCGAACCCGGAACTGAGGAGGATTGGCTCAGCTCGATGTCTCATGCTGACCGTGAGCATCTTCTTAGCATTGGCAAATCGAAACCAGACTAATTGCGCTGAGTGGAACACCGGGATAGACCATGAGTACTTCAGCATACGCGCTACCGCAGCCACATAGAAGAATGACTCGAGAAGAACGCAAGATCGTGTTCGCGTCTTCTCTTGGCGCGGTCTTCGAGTGGTATGACTTTTACCTGTATGGTTCGCTGGCCGCGATCGTTGGCAAGCAGTTTTTCTCAGGCGTAAACGAAACGGCCTCATTCATCTTCGCACTACTTGCGTTCGCAGCAGGTTTCGCGGTTCGTCCCTTCGGAGCTCTTGTTTTTGGCCGACTTGGTGATCTCGTTGGCAGAAAATATACGTTCCTGATTACCATCCTGCTGATGGGCTCGTCGACTTTCCTGGTTGGTATCCTTCCTTCATACACTTCAATTGGTATCACCGCGCCGATCTTGCTGGTAACGCTTCGTCTGGTTCAGGGTCTCGCACTTGGTGGCGAATATGGCGGAGCCGCGACGTATGTCGCTGAGCACGCACCTCCGGGCAAGCGCGGCGCGTTTACGGCGTGGATCCAGACGACGGCAACGCTCGGTTTCTTTCTGTCACTGCTGGTTGTTCTCGGCGCCCGATTTTTCGTCGGAGAAGCGAAGTTCGCGGTATGGGGGTGGCGTATCCCGTTCGTTTTCTCCATCATCCTCGTGTCCATGTCAGTATGGATCCGTCTTTCATTACACGAGTCTCCTGTCTTCCTGAAAATGAAGGCCGACAACGCGACGTCCAAAGCGCCGATCAAGGAAGCATTTGGCCAATGGCGCAACGTTCGGTTGGTGCTCGTCGCTTTATTCGGTCTCGTAGCAGGACAATCGGTTATCTGGTATGCAGGCCAGTTTTATGCGCTGTTCTTTCTCACACAAACGCTGAAGGTCGAATCGGTCACAGCGAACCTTTTGGTCGCTGCGGCGCTCGCGATCGGAACGCCGATGATTGTGTTCTTTGGATCGTTATCCGACCGCATCGGGCGCAAACCAATCATGTTGGCCGGTTTTCTACTTGCCGTTGTTGGTTATTTCCCC
>OVEP010000471.1_pt1 | contig 12673 bp, 10 predicted proteins | sample 1779801 | NCBI WGS metagenome assembly OVEP01 (sample SAMEA3914791, study PRJEB12502) | metagenome | biome: forest; material: soil | place: Canada | collected 2011-07-03 | depth 0.1 m
CGGGCAACCCCCGCAACCCCCGCAACCCGTCGCAACCCCTCGCAACCCCGATCCTGCCCCTGATCCCTCTGGGAGAGTCGCGCCCATGTCAGCAGATGTCGCCACGCTGGTCGAGCAGGCCCGAGCGGGTCGGCCGCGCGCCGTGGCGCGGTTGATCTCGCTGGTCGAGGGCGCCTCGCCGCAGCTGCGGGAGGTGATGGCGGCGCTCGCCCCGCTGACCGGCAACGCCTATGTGGTCGGCCTGACCGGCTCGCCCGGTGTCGGCAAGTCCACCTCCACCTCGGCCCTGGTCAGCGCCTACCGCAAGCTCGGCCGGCGGGTCGGGGTGCTCGCGGTCGACCCCTCCTCGCCGTTCTCCGGCGGCGCGCTGCTCGGCGACCGGGTCCGGATGCAGGACCACGCGACCGACCCGGAGGTCTTCATCCGGTCCATGGCCACCCGCGGTCACCTGGGCGGCCTGGCCTGGTCCGCCCCGCAGGCGATCCGGGTGCTGGACGCGGCCGGGTGCGAGGTGGTGCTGGTGGAGACGGTCGGCGTGGGCCAGTCCGAGGTGGAGATCGCGGCGCAGGCCGACACCACCGTGGTGCTGCTGGCGCCGGGCATGGGCGACGGCATCCAGGCCGCCAAGGCGGGCATCCTGGAGATCGGCGACGTCTACGTGGTCAACAAGGCCGACCGGGACGGCGCCGACGCGACCGCGCGTGAGCTCAATCACATGCTGAGCCTGGGCGAGGCCCGGGCGGCGGGGGACTGGCGTCCGCCGATCGTCAAGACCGTGGCCGCGCGCGGCGAGGGCGTCGACGAGCTGGTCGAGGCGCTGGAGAAGCACCGCCTGTGGATGGACGAGCACGGCGAGCTGGCGCTGCGCCGACGCCGCCGGGCGGCGCAGGAGGTGGAGACGATCGCGGTCACCGCGCTCCGGCAGCGCTTCGGCGACCTGCACGGCGACCGGCGGCTGGACGCCCTGGCGGGCAGGGTCGCGGCCGGTCTGCTCGACCCGTACGCGGCGGCGGACGAGCTGGTGGCCGGGGTCACCACCGCGGGCTGAACGACCGCGGGCTGAACGACCGCGGGCTCAGCAGCGGGGGCCGGGCGTCGTCAGGCCCGGCCGCGCAGCTCCCGCAGGTGCTTGGCGATCGGGGCCAGCGCCTCGTACATCGAGGCGATCTGGTCCGGGTCCAGCCGGTCGATGAAGTGGTCGCGGACGCTGCGGACATGGGTGGGCGCGAGCCTGCGCATCATCTCCCAGCCCTGCTCGGTCAGTACCGCGTAGAGCCCGCGCCGGTCGCCCGGGCAGCCCTCGCGGACGACCAGTCCGGCCGTCTCCATCCGGGTGATCTGGTGCGACAGCCTGCTCTTGGACTGGAGCGTGGCCGTGGCCAGGTCGGTCATCCGCATCCGGCGCATCGGCGCCTCGGAGAGCTCGACCAGGATCGTGTAGTCGTTGGTAGCCAGGCCGTACACCTGGAGCTCGCGCTCCAGCTGGTACATGAGCAGCCGGCTGACCTCCAAGTGGGCACGCCAGAGCCGCTGTTCCTCGGCGGAGAGCCAGGGAGAGTCCTCGCCGGACGGGTCCTCGCCGGAGGCGACCCCGGCGGAGAGGGCAGCAGTTGTAGTGTCCATGCGCCCATGATACCCGGAGAAGTTTAATATTGGACAATATTCCGGATGGTAGTCGGCGCCCGCCGGGGATCGCCGTTCCCGGGGCCACCCGATCGGGTGGCCCCACCGAGTGGACGTTGCTCAGGCCCCGCCGGGCGCGACCGACTCGCCGCGCGCCCCCGCGTGTTCCGTCCCGCGTACGCCGGCCGAGGTCTCCACCTCCAGCAGCGACGCGCCCTGCCGCTCCGCCTCGAACGCCTCCGCCCCGCCGCGCAGCCCGAACAGCCGCTTGGCGAGCAGGATGTAGACGACGGCCAGCAGGTTCAGCAGCAGCGTCCCTACCTTCAGGTAACTCACCTTCTCGGTGAGCTCGTAAACCTCCAGCGGCAGGAACGCCGCCGTGGCGACCACGGTCAGGTACTCCGCCCAGCGCTTGGCCGCCCACAGGCCGAAGGCCTCGACGATCTCGATCAGCGCGTACGCGAGCAGCGCGGCGGCGGTGACCACCAGCGTGGAGCGGTGGTAGCTGAAGGTCTTCTGGATCGTCCCCACTATCGGCGAGTGGTCCAGGTCGTAGTGGAAGTGCACGGCTATCGGGCGCAGCAGCGTCAGATCCTTGTTGAACAGCTGCTGGACGGCGGTCTGGCTGTTGCTGAACCGCCAGACCGCGTAGGCGATCAGGACTATCAGCGCCCCGCGCACCAGCCGCTCCACGGCCAGCAGCCGCAGGATGAAGCGGTCCCGCAGCGCCTTGCCGCGCGGCACCAGCGGCGCGTCGGCGGCCTTCCCGGTGCCGTGCGGCTCGCCCAGGGTGAAGTCACCGCAGCGCAGGCAGCGCCAGGCCTCGCCGAGTGGGGTCCGTGCCCGCAGCCGCTCGTTCAGCGACGGTTCGGTCGGCTCGTAGGTGACGTGCCCGCGCCGTGCGCAGGTACGCCGGTCCCAGTCCCGTTTCATGGCGATGGCCCCCCGTCGTTGGGAATCGGTTGTGAACGCTGAGAATAGCCGTCAGGTTGCCGACGCCCTGTCGGCAAACCCCTGCCGCCGGAGCACGGCGGGCGGTCGGCGATACTGGGGCAGGATCCGCCTTTGTGACCGTCCGAGGAGACGCCCCCGTGAAGAACAACGCCGTCCACCGCCTGCGGCTGGTGTCCATGCCCGAGGGTCTGTCCTTCGTCCTGCTGCTGGTCTGCGTGGTACTCAAGAGCACCACCAGCTTCAACGCGGTGCCGGTGCTCGGCATGGTCCACGGCATCCTGTGGACCTGCTACATGATCTTCGGCCTGGAGGCCTGGCGCCGCCAGCGCTGGAGCCTGTGGCGCGCGGCCTGGATCCTGCTGCTCTCGGTCATCCCGCTGGGCGGCTTCTACGCGGAGCGGCTGATGGCCAAGGAGGAGCGCGAGGGCTACGGCCCGGTCCCGGCCACGGCCTGACCCTGCGCCGTCATCTCCCGGCCGTCCATCATCCTTCCATCATTCGGCCGAGTACCGCGCGGCCGTGCTCCGGCCGGTACGGTGTGGGCGTGCCAAAGCCGCTGAGCCTGTCCTTCGACCCCATCGCACGCGCCGACGAGCTCTGGGCCCGGCGCTGGGGCGGGGTCCCCTCCATGGTCGCCATCACCTCGATCATGCGGGCCCAGCAGATCCTGCTGGCGCAGGTGGACGCCGTGGTCAAGCCGTACGGGCTGACCTTCGCCCGGTACGAGGCGCTGGTGCTGCTGACCTTCAGTCAGGCCGGGGAGCTGCCGCTGTCGAAGATCGGCGAGCGGCTGATGGTCCACCCGACCAGCGTCACCAACACCGTCGACCGGCTGGAGAAGTCCGGCCTGGTGGTCCGCCGCCCCAACCCGCTGGACGGCCGGGGCGTGCTGGCGGCGATCACCGAACGCGGCCGGACGGTGGTGGAGCAGGCCACCCGGGAGCTCATGGCCATGGACTTCGGCCTGAGCGGCTACGACGAGGCCGCCTGCCGGGAGCTGTTCGAGGCGCTGCGCCCGCTGCGGATAGCCGCCGGCGACTTCGTCCCGCCCGCGGCCTGAGTCGGCCGCCCCGGGGTCGGTCGTCGCGAGACCCCCGCTCGGGGTCGGTCACCCTGGGCCGCCACCCGGGAGAGTGATCTCGGCCACGCGGAGGGTAAGGCCGGTGCGGGGCGGTGCCAGTGATCCAATTTTGGGCGGCTACGCTCTTTTTCCGTCGGTACCCGAGCCCGGACGTACCGTGCCGCCCACCGCACTGCGAGGCCCGTCGTGAAGAAGTCCTCCCCTCTGCTCACCGCTTACCGCGTCTTCGCGTACATCACCGGCGTGGGCCTGATCCTGCTCTGCGCCTCCTGTATCGCCTGGTACGGCTTCGGTACCGCCGAGATCGCCGTGGCCATCGTCGGCACCATCCACGGCTGGGCGTACATGATCTACGTCGTGCTGGCCTTCACCGTCGGCAACAAGCTGGGCTGGCCGATGAAGAAGATGGCCTTCGTCATCCTCGCCGGGACCATCCCCACCTGCTCCTTCATCGCCGAGCGCAAGGTGATGCGGCAGATCGACGAGCAGGTCGCGGAGGACGAGAAGCTGGAGCTCGCCAAGGTCTGACCCGGCCTTCCGGGTGACCCCCCGGCCCGGGCATCGACAACTACTTGGACGTCCGAGTAAATTACTAGGAAGTCCAAGTAGTTTTTCTTCTCGTGGAGCGGGGCGGCACCGTGGACGCAGACAGCATGCAGGCGGCTCGGGAGCGCTGGCAGCGCCGGTACGACGGCGCGACCCAGCGCGAGGCCGACTTCTCCACCCTCAGCGGCGACCAGGTCGAGCCGGTCTACGGGCCCGCCGACGACGCCGCCCCGGAGGGATTCGAACGGATCGGCTGGCCCGGCGAGTACCCGTTCACCCGGGGCCTGCACGCCACCGGCTACCGGGGCCGGGCGTGGACCATCCGCCAGTTCGCCGGCTTCGGCAACGCCAAGCAGACCAACGAGCGCTACCGGATGATCCTGGAGGCCGGCGGCGGCGGCCTGTCCGTGGCCTTCGACATGCCGACGCTGATGGGGCGCGACTCCGACGACCCGCGCTCGCTCGGCGAGGTCGGCCACTGCGGCGTCGCCATCGACTCGGCCGCCGACATGGAGGTCCTGTTCAAGGACCTGCCCCTGGGCCAGGTCACCACCTCGATGACCATCAGCGGCCCGGCCGTGCCGGTGTTCTGCATGTACCTGGTCGCGGCCGAGCGGCAGGGTGTCGACCCGTCCGTGCTCAACGGCACGCTGCAGACCGACATCTTCAAGGAGTACATCGCACAGAAGGAGTGGCTCTTCTCGCCCGAGCCGCACCTGCGCCTGATCGGCGACCTGATGGAGTACTGCGTCGAGAACATCCCGGCGTACAAGCCGCTGTCGGTGTCCGGCTACCACATCCGCGAGGCGGGCTCGACGGCCGCGCAGGAGCTGGCCTTCACCCTCGCCGACGGCTTCGCCTACGTCGAACTCGGCCGCTCCCGCGGGCTGGACGTCGACGTCTTCGCCCCGGGCCTGTCCTTCTTCTTCGACGCGCACCTCGACTTCTTCGAGGAGATCGCCAAGTTCCGCGCCGCGCGCCGGATCTGGGCCCGCTGGCTGAAGGAGGAGTACGGCGCGCAGACGGTCAAGGCGCAGCAGCTGCGCTTCCACACCCAGACCGCCGGGGTGTCGCTGACCGCCCAGCAGCCCTACAACAACGTGGTGCGCACCGCCGTCGAGGCGCTGTCGGCGGTGCTCGGCGGCACCAACTCGCTGCACACCAACGCCCTGGACGAGACCCTGGCGCTGCCCTCCGCCCAGGCGGCGGAGATCGCGCTGCGGACCCAGCAGGTCCTGCTGGAGGAGACCGGCGTGGCCAACGTCGCCGACCCGCTGGGCGGCTCCTGGTACGTCGAGGCGCTGACCGACCGGATCGAGGCGCAGGCGGAGGCGATCTTCGACCGGATCCGCGCCATGGGCGCGGCGGGCGGCCCGGGCCAGGAGATCGGCCCGATGACGGCCGGGATCCTGCGCGGCATCGAGAACGGCTGGTTCACCGGCGAGATCGCCGAGGCCGCCTTCGCCTACCAGACGGCGGTGGAGAAGGGCGCCAAGCGCGTGGTCGGCGTCAACTGCCACACCGGCAGCGTCACCCCGCCGCTGGAGATCCTGCGGGTCAGCCACGAGGTCGAGACCGAGCAGGTCCGCGACCTCGCCGCGCGCCGCGGCGCCCGCGACGACGCGGCAGTCCAGGCCGGCCTGGCCGCGATGCTGGCCGCCGCCCGCTCCGGCGCCAACATGCTCCCGGCCATGCTCGACGCGGTCCGCGCGGAAGCCACCCTCGGCGAGATCTGCGACACCCTCCGCGCCGAATGGGGCACCTACACCGAACCCGCGGGCTTCTGACACCTCACCGGAGTCGACCGCTGCTGCTCCCGGCTATGCCGAGGGCAGCAGCGAGGCGATCCTTGAGGTGAGCTGTTCCCCGCTCAGACCGGTGACGGAGACCACGCTGCTGTCCGTGGACTGGGCGCCCACCAGTACGAAGCGGGTCTGCTGCTGATCGCGCGCAGCGGCGTCCAAGGCCGCAGCGAGCGGTGCGCCCACCGCGATGACGACGCGGCAGTGCTGGCTCACCGCGCCGTTGACGTAGGGCAGGGCAACGGCAGTCGCGGCACTCGGCACCGGGATGCGTTGCGCATTCGCCCGGCCCGCGCGGGCCGCCTGCTGGAGTGCCTTCCAGGTTGCCGTGATCAGTGCCGCATTCAATGGATCGGCAGTGCGGGTGACCAGGCAGACGTGGGGATTGACGGAAGCGTTGCGGCTCTCGGCGCTGGGCTTCCCGCCGCTGCTCCAGAGGCTGATACCTACGGCGGTGGCTGCCGCCAAGGCCATTCCGGATATCCACCAGGCCTTTCGTTTGATGATCATTCTTTCCTTCTCTTTCTGCTCTTGATCGACCACCAGGAGAGGATCGCGGCGGCCAGCACCGCGCCGGCGGCTGGATAGGGCCACCAGGGAGTCTCGCCCCCGCTTGGATCCGCCCGCCTCGTGGTGCTGGTGGTCGAGACCAGAAGGGGATTTTCAGTGCCGCTCGGTACGGGCGCGGTAAGCGCGGCATAGGGATCGACGATCCCGTGGCCGAGTCGCGCAGTGGTGCCCGAGGCCGTAGCCGGTCGTGAGGCGGTACTGAGCAGGCGGCTGACGATCTGCGCTGCGGTCTCGTTCGGATAGCGTGAACGGAGCAGCGCTGCCGCCGCCGAGACGTAGGGTGCCGCGTAGCTGGTCCCGCTGCCTGTGCTGTGTCCGCCGTCGCTGTCGGTGAGGTAGATGTCCTCCGCGGGCGCGGCCAGGCTGACATAGGAGCCGTACTCGCTCAGCGGCCAGGGGCTGTTGTCGCGGCGACTACCGGAGACCGCCAGCACTCCGGGGAGGTCTGCGGGGTACTGCGGGGCGTTCCCGTTGGTGCCGTTGTTGCCGGCGGCGGCCACTACGACGATGTTGTGCTGCACGGCGTACTCGACTGCGGCCTGAACCTGCGGATCGTCAACCGGCATGCCCATGGAGATGTTGATCACCTGTGCGTGATGGTCGATCGCATAGGTGATGCCCTCGGCCAGCGCGGTGGGGGTGACCTCGGAGCCCTCGGTGACCCGAATCGGCATGATCGTGGCCTGCGGCGCCAGGCCGCTGAACCCGGCGTGTCCGGACCCGGCGATGAGCGAGGCGATGGACGTGCCATGCGAGTCCGGGGACGTGTCCACCGTCCCGCCGGCCGTCGTGCCGGTGAAGTCGGCGCCCTGCTCCAGTCGCCCAGTCAGATCGGGGTCGTTGGCGGCAACGCCGCTGTCGACGACGGCTACGGTCACGCCTGCCCCGGTGGACAGCGGCCAGATCTTGGACGCGTCGAAGTGTGCGGAGTCCAACGGCCATTGGCGTGGATCCACCGAGCCTTGGGCCGGACCGGCCACCGCGAGCCCAAGGGTGGCGGCGAGAGCGAGGACCGCTATCGGCCCGACGGGGCGTCTGAAAGTTGTCATGAGAGCACGAATTTATTGCCGGATTACAATCAAGGCAAGTATGAATTTAGTTTGAATCTAATTAATCATATTCTTGCTCTTGATGTATGCGAAGGATGGGGCGTATTTATTCGCCATTAATCTGATTCATCGGATATTTGACCAAAGATGATGCTGGTACAAATCTTCAGCTGCCGAACTGTCGATTCACGGGGGAAGACCATGCGCGGCTCGCTGCGGTTCCGGCTCTGGGGACCTACGGTCCTGGCGGTCATGGGTCTGATGGCAGGTCAGATCAGTTCGGCCGCTGCGGCGACGCCCGCTGCTATGGCCACGCCGAGCACTCCGCAGCAGGTGTACGGCTCGCCAGCCGGGCGCTCCCACCAGGTGGACAGCGCGGCGACGGCCGCCAATGGGAGCTCGAAGGCAGCCAAGGGATATGCCCCGGGCAAGGTCAAGGGCGCGGTCGGCGCGTACCAGCTGCACGGCCGCGCCAGTGATCCGCGGAGCTCCGGCTCGCTGCTGCATCAGGCTGGCAAGGGGGTCGCCGCTCCGCGCCGTGCTGTCCATGGCTTCGACGCGGTGACCAGCCTCCTGCAGCCGCAGCTGGGTAACTCCAGCACCGCGGTCTACAAGAACGCCGACGGTACCTACATCGCACATGTGTTCTCCAGCCCCGGTGCCAAGCAGTCCGCGCTCAGTGGCGCGGTGCGGGCGTCCTCGGCGCAGCCGGCCACTGTCCCCAGCGGTCAGAACACTGACTCGGGCGGCACCTATGTGGACTCCGGTGACAGTACCAACCACAACGGCAACGGCTTCCTGTACGTCGGCCAGAACGGCGGCCACACCTACAACTCGTTCCTCCAGTTCTCGGGCTTCGGCTCGCAGTTCGCCAACGACTACATCATCAGTGCGAACCTCTGGCTGGACACCGTCTACAACGGTGTGGACACGACCAACTCGTGCAGCGCCCAACCGGTAGACGTAAGCGCGGTCACCCAGTCCTGGGACCCGGCGACCATCGACAGCTACCCCGGCCCCAAGACCGGGCCCCAGCTGGGCACGGCCACCTTCGACGCCGGGATCAACTGCTCCGACGGCCGCGCCTTCGAGACCGTCCCGCTGACGACCCCCACCTTCATGGACTGGGCACACGGCTGGGCAGCCAACAACGGCCTGGCGATCACGGCGCCCAACACGACCGCGGCGTACAAGCAGTTCGACTCCACCGACGACTACCTGTCGGTGGAGTACAGCACCGACGGCGCCAGCTACGGGGAGACCACCTACGCCTCACCGTGGAACAACAAGACCGGTTGGGCCGAGGTCACCCTCCAGAACCAGGGCACCACAGCCTGGACCCCGAGCAGCGGCTACAAGCTGGGCTACGAGATCTACACGGTCCCCAGCAGCGGATCCCCTGTGCTCTACTCGACCTCCAACTACCTGACCGCGATGCCGTCCACGGTCAACCCGGACAAGTCGGTGACGGTCACGGCGATCCTGCCGTCGTTGCCGGTCGGCCCGACCTACCAGGTCTGCTGGGACATGACCGACAGCGGCCAGTACTTCTCGGCCCTGGGCGTGCCGCAGACCTGCTACGCGCTTCCGGTGGTCAACAACCCGCCGATCATCGACTCGTTCCAGCCGGGCAACAATGCGACCGAGTTCACGCTCACCCCGACCCTGTCGGTGACCGCGCACGACCCGGACGACTACCCGGGCACCGGCCTCAGCTACAACTTCGCGATCTACCCGAACGGCTCCAGCACCGCGCTGTCCAGCGTCACCGCCAGCACCTCGGCGAGTTGGGTGGTGCCCTCGGGCCTGCTCGCGTACGGCAGTACCTACTACTGGACCGCGCAGGTCAGCGACGGCCTGGCAGACTCGGCCTGGTCGCAGCCCGACTACTTCACCGTACCTTCGCCCGCGCAACCGCTGGTCACCACCCACCTCGGCGCGAGCCCGTACGAGTCGACGGTCAAGGGCGTCGACCCGGCCCTCGGCGACTTCTCCACCCAGGCCACCGACCTGTCGCTGCCGACCAGTGACTCCGGCCCCCAGGTCAGCATCCAGCGGACCTACAACAGCCTCGACCCGCGGACCACCGGCTACTTCGGCGCGGGCTGGTCCTCGCTGCTGGACATGCGGCTCGTCACCGACGCCGACGGCTCCGGCAACGTCGTGGTCACCCTCGCCGACGGCCGCCAGGAGCGCTTCGGCCTGAATGGCAACGGCACCTACACGCCCCCGGAAGGCGTGAAGCAGGAGCTGACCACGGTGGGCGGCAATCTGACGCTGATCGACTCCAGCGGGACCCATTACTCCTTCGGTGGTTCCTTCGTCGATCCAGCGACGGAGGCCACCTACGAACGGCTGACATCGGTGTCGGATGCGGCCGGGCAGTCGGTCGACGTGGTGGAGTACCAGACCACGCAGAACCTTCCGTTGCCCGGCGGCGGGACTGTTGCCGTCTCTGGTCTCCCGCAGCTGCTTCAGGGTGGCGGACAGACGATCGAGTTCACCTGGGGCGTCCAGCCCGTGACGACCAGTACCGGGCAGACCGTCGACGTGCCTCATGTCACCCAGGCGTCGGCCTATCAGCCGTTCCCGGCGATGGGGCCCGTCGATTTCGACACCTGGAACTACAGCTACAACGCGAACAACCAGCTCACCTCGGTGTGTCCGCCGGTCAGCCCTGACAACTGCACCCAGTACAGCTACACCGCCGCCGGTCAGAGCTCCGGCTCGCACTTCTCCTCGATGGTGCTCGACTCCAACCCGACCGACTATTGGGCGTTGAGCGATGCCGCCGGGTCGCCCACGGCTGCGGACTCGGTCGCAGTCAACATGGGCTCGCAGAACGGGACCGCCAACAACGTCACTTTCGGTCAACCCGGCGCGCTCGCCGGCACCCCGGCCACCAGCGCGTCTTTCGACGGGACCAACTCCTCCCTGACGCTGCCGTCGGGGATGATCAACAGCGACAACCTCGACATCGGTATGTGGTTCAAGACCACCCAGGCCGGCGGCACCTTGTTCTCGTACCAGAGCGGCGCGCCAGGAACCGATCTGACGACCAACAAGTCCCTGGTGCTCGGCCTCAAGACGGCAACTGGATACCCGCTCTGCCTGGGGCCGTCCGGCTACGTCACGGTCACGGCGGTCTGTGACAACTCCATCGGGCAGGAGTGGAACACGCCGGGCGACGGGACCGTCCGCAACTCCGATGGCCTGTGCCTGGACGTCACTGGGGACAAGACGGCCTCCGGCTCTGTCGTCGGCCTCTACACCTGCACCAGTGGCGCCAAGAACCAGCAGTGGACCGCTGGCTCCTACGACACCTGGAAGAACCCGCAGTCCGGCCTCTGCCTGAATGACCCGAGCAACGACATAACGCCGGGCGAACAGCCCATGCTCTACGCCTGCCCCACGGCTGCTGCTGGGAACTCCTCGTGGACACCGACTCCCGGTACCTTCGTGCCCGCCCTGTACATCGGTAGCGACGGTCTCCTGCACGCCGCGTTCTGGGACGGTGGAGGGGACACTCCGATGGTCTCCACCAAGAAGGTCGATGACGGCGTCTGGCACTACGTGGTGCTCTCCGGTTCCGCTGGCGCGCAGTCGCTGTACGTGGACGGAGCCCAGGAGGCGACCCGCGCCGGGTCGAACATCCAGGCGATGAACCTGGGCTTCGATACCGTCGGCGCAGGCCAGCTCACCGGCTGGCCGGACGCCCCCAGCGGCAACACCTTCGGCTACTTCAACGGTCAGATCAGCAATGTCTCCTTCGGCCAGCACCCGATCGGACTGCCTGCTGTGCAACAGGAGTACGCCTCCGGGACGGCTGCGGTCTCCGAGTTGACCGGCATCACCCTGCCCTCCGGGAAGACCGCCACGACGGTGGCCTACAACGTGCTGACCGACCGTGCGACCACTATCACGGACAGCAACGGGGGCACCTACGAGATATCGGCTCCTTCGACTACCGGCACGGACAGTTACTACCGGGGCATGGCCGCCGCGACTCGGCCGACACTCGACTATCCGCTGAACGAACCGTCCGGCATCGACGCGGCCGACCAGTACGGCACGGACACGTCGCCTGGCGGCAGTGACGACGGCGTATACAACAACGTAACCCTGGGCGAGCCCGGGATATTCGGGGTCAATGGCGACACTGCGGCCGGATTCGACGGCACTTCGTCCTACCTCGCCCTGCCAAACGGCGCGTTCAACGACGCCGGCGGCAGTGCCAGCGTCGCGCTCTGGTTCAACACCAAGACCGCTGGCGGAACGCTCTTCTCCTACCAGAGCGGCCCGCCCGGTACCTCGGTCAGCAGCAACTACACCCCGGCGCTCTACGTCGGCACCGACGGCAAGGTGCACGGCGAGTTCTGGGACGCCTCGGGCTCCCCGATGACAAGTACCAGTGCTGTCGATGACGGCAACTGGCACCTGGTGGTGCTGACCGCCTCAGGAACCACCCAGACTTTGTGGATCGACGGGCAGAAGCAGGCCACCCGGACGGGCCCCTCCATCGCCGGACTGGCCGAGTCGACCGGGGAGACCTACACCACGGTCGGGGCCGGTGAGCTCGCGAACTGGCCGGATGCTCCCAGCGCCAACCCGCTCGGGTACTTCAGCGGTGAGATCGCCCAGGTCGGCCTGTACACCCTGAACATCGACGATGGCGCCACCGTCAACCCGGAACTCGGTCTGTTCCGAGCGAAGGGCCCGGCCAGCGGCCTGGCCCCGACCACCACGGTCACGGTCACCGATCCCGCCCAGAACGTCAGCACCACCAGTTACGACGCCTCCAACGGTGATCGGATCATCTCCTCGACTGACGCGGCCGGGCACACCACCACCTACGCCTACGACGAGCTCGGCTACCAGGACGCGGTCACCGACCCGAACGGGCACACCACCACCAGCCAGCACGACCAGTACGGCAACGTGCTGGCGCAGACCAGCTGCCAGACCACCAGCTCCTGCCAGACCACGTACTACTCGTACTACGAGAACGCGTCGAACCCGGTGGACCCGCGCAACGGCAAGGTCCTCTA
>OVEP010007923.1_pt5 | contig 12668 bp, 12 predicted proteins | sample 1779801 | NCBI WGS metagenome assembly OVEP01 (sample SAMEA3914791, study PRJEB12502) | metagenome | biome: forest; material: soil | place: Canada | collected 2011-07-03 | depth 0.1 m
CACCGCCGACCGGATCGCCGTCGGCACCGCCCACCGCGACCAGGCCGCCTCCGTCCGCGCGGCCCTGACCGGGCTCGGCGTCCCGGTCGGCGGGGCGGACGGGGTCACCGTCGACACCGCGAACCGGCTGCAGGGACGCGAGTACGACGTGACCGTGGTCCTCCACCCGCTGTCCGGGCGCCCGGACGCCACGGCGTTCCACCTGGAGACCGGACGGCTGTGCGTGCTGGCCTCACGGCACCGGCACGCCTGCATCGTGGTCGCCCGGGCCGGGATCGCCGAGCTGCTGGACGAGCATCCGTCGACCGAACCGGTCCGGCTCGGGGTCACGGTCAAGTTCCCCGACGGCTGGGAGGCCAACCATGCGGTCCTCGCCCACCTGTCCGAACACCGGGTGCGCGGCTGAGAAAGCGCGCCCCGGACGGGAATACCAGCGGCCTGTTGCCCTGTTCCGTACCTGGCGGCCTGCCCCGACAATGGAACGCGGCCGACTCCCTCGTCAGCCGCGACCCGCACGGAGGTGCACCGATGTCCGACTCCCCCGCCGAACGCTCGCCGCAGCGCAGGCTTCGCCCTGCACCGCTGCTCTTCGAGCCCAACCTGGTGGAGCCGGAGCAGGAGCACTTCTTCGACCTGGAGTCGATCGAGGACCCCCGGGAGCTGCTGCGCCGCTCCACCGAGCTGGCCCTGGCCTTCCGCGCCGCCGCCGAGCGGGCGACCGAGTACCAGGCCGTCGCCGCGGCCCAGCTCGCGGACCCCCGGCACTTCGACAGCCTCAGCTGCGAGGAGATCGCCGCCCGCGCCGACTGGACCCCGGACTACGCGGCGAAGATGGTCGAGCACGGACGCGGCCTCCAGCGCGGCCAACGCCACCTCTGAGGCACCGGCGCGCGTCGCCCGCCGACCGCATCCCGCCGACCGCATCCCACCCGGCCGGCAGAGCCTCACCCGCCCGCTGGCATATGCCGCCGGAGGATACGCCGCGCCAACCGCTACTGTCCGGCGTTCCACCTTTCCCACCCTTCTGCCGAGCGCCCCCGGTAGCTCTAGAGGGGTGGATATGTGGACGCATCAATCGATCGAGTACGTGACCGTCGCCGGCGAGGCGTGGCTCGCCTCGGCCAGCGAGTACCCCCGCAGCATGCGTGCGCTGTGGGAGTCCCAGCCCTGGGCGCCCACCGTCCTGCCCTGCGGGCGGACCTTCGACATCGTGAACCTGCCGGGCGTCTTCGGCCGACGGGTGCTCGACGAGCTCTGGGAGTCCGGCCCCGGCTGCGGCCCGGTGGCGACCCACCGGGGCCGGATCCTGGTCTTCGCCGAGGTCGGCACCGCCGCCCGGCTGCGCACCCTGCTGGTCTGGGAGGAGTGGGCCCGCGACGTCCCGCCGCTGCTCTGCCACGGCCTCGGCGACGCGATCACCGTGCCCCCGGTCCAGCGGATGGCCGACGCCCCGGAGGGTCCCAACCGCTGGATCGTCGCCCCGGACTCCCACGAGCCCTGGCTCCCGGGAGCCGCCGTCCTGCTCTGGGCCTGCGTCCGCGCCGCCCGCGAGGACCACGGGGCCCCTGCGGTCCCCACCCGCCCGGCCCCCGAGCCGGCTCGGACCTCCCGCCCGCGCACCCTCACCGACCACGACCTGCTCGACCCCGCCCCGCACCACCCGGGCCACCTCCAGCTCCTCAGCCCCGGCCTCCCCCCGGCCTGACCCCGGGCCGGTCCCGGATCCAAACCCCCTCCAGGTATTGGATTCGGCATCCAGCGCCTTCGTCCTGTAATGTCTACGACGTCAGCAAGCGCCGCTAGCTCAGTTGGTTAGAGCAGCTGACTCTTAATCAGCGGGTCCGGGGTTCGAGTCCCTGGCGGCGCACAGCAGATAGGCAGTACAAGCAGGGCCCTCTCCCTCCGGGGAGAGGGCCCTGCTTGCTTTTCCGGCCGCCTTTTCCGGCCGCCGGCAGGGGCCGAGACGGTCCGGAGACCTGGACGGCCCCGGCTTGACGATGACGCCGCGCGGCGCGGTCGGCCCGGTAACCGGGCAGTCTGCGGTGTCACTCCCGACTGGCAGGATCTCACCATGCCAGGTTCCGCCATCGCCACGACTCAACCACCCCCGCTCGTACTGGAGGTCACCGGCGAGCTCGAAATGCATGTCACGGTTGACTGCGATCGCGCGGAGCTCGCGCGGCTCGACCGGTGGGCGACGGCCGCCGGGATCAAGGTCACCCACATAGTGCTCGCGCGCGGTCGGATGACCTCGCAGCCGATGCTCACCTGTACGGGCGTAGGCACCCTTGCCACGCAGCACCGAGCCTCACGGGAACTGGTCGCAGCGCTGGAGGCAGCCGGTTTCAAGGTCGTACGGGTCAAGATCGAGGCTGCCCCCTGGGCATCCGGGGTGCCCGGGGATGATGCCGCCGCCCGGGAACAGGCGGGTGCTGGGCGCTATTTCGAGCACCACCTGAAAGTGCTGCTGGAGGACGAAAGCCGCACCATCGAGAAGCTGGGGACCCTGGCATCCAGGCACGGTGCTCATCTGTCGTGGAATGCTCGACGCATGCTCGCGGCCGAGGCGGCGAGCGGGGCCATGACCGCCCGTCAGGAGCGCTTCGTCACCCAGCGGTGCCACGGGGTCGGAGCGAGCAGCGCAGCGCTGCTACTCAGGGAGCTACTGGCGGACGTTCGAGACGCCGGAGTTGAAATCCTGGACATCGAAAGGGAGTTCGTGGTGTACGACAGCAACACCACGATCGACGACGGCTGGATAGAGGAGGCGGGCGACCTATGAGCGACGACTGGAGCCGGTTCGGCTGGCGCAGGCCGGGGGTCATCGCGACGGAACCGCTGACCGAAACGATCCGTGCGCAGAACCAGATCCCGAAGACCCTCCACCCGCTGCAAGTCGAGGGCGCAGTGCAACGTCCGATCTTCGACCCGTCCCTCAAGCAGTACGCCAACGCCTACCGGGCCGGCGACCCGCGCTTCGCCGACGAGTCGACGGGCCGAGCCTGGTATGCCGCCCGCCGAACCGCCATGGACCTGGTCCTCGCCGCGATCGCCGGCTCGGAGTGGGTGGACTCGCTGGTGCTGCGGGGCAGCGTCCTGCTCAAAGCATGGTTTCCGGGTGATGCCCGTGAGCCCGGCGACCTGGACTTCGTCGTGACTCCCGCCGACTGGACACTGGAGGAACCCAGCACCGATGCCATGATCAACGGCATCGCCCGTGCCGCCCAGGCCGTCAGTGAGGCCGAGGGCGGAGGCACTGTCCGCTTCGACGCCGCCGGGGCCACCAGCGACGACATCTGGACCTACGAGCGCGTGCCGGGGCGGCGGCTGGTCCTGCCCTGGACGGCCCCGGGGCTGCCCGGCGGCATCGTCCAACTCGACTTCGTCTTCGGCGAGCACCTGCCCGCCGAACCCGAGCCGACTCTCGTGCCGGCTGCCGACGGCAGCCCCGGGGCACTGGTGACTGCTGCAAGCCCCGAACTGTCGCTGGCCTGGAAGCTCATGTGGCTGATCAGCGACAGCTACCCGCAGGGCAAGGATCTCTACGACGCGGTCCTGCTCGCCGAGCACACCCCCCTGCGCTACAGCCTGCTGCGCGACGTGTTTCTGCACGTCGAACCCCAGCAAGCCATGATCACCGTGGAGCCCCGGCACATCACCGACCTGCAACGCAGCGTGGGCTGGGGACACTTCGTCGCAGAGTTCCCCGACCTGGCCGACCGGGAAACCGAGTACGTCCAACGCCTGGCCGCCGCTCTTGGGCCGACATTCCACACCGCCGGACCGCTCGGGGCGGGTCCGGGCTCCTACCAACGGCGCGTCGCCTGGCTCGAACCATGGACCGATCGCTACCGCGCCACCCTGCTCGGCAGCGATCTGCCCACCGTCCTGAAGAAGATGGCGGCCAAGCACACGCCGATCACCGCCGCCGTCGTGATCATTCGCGAACTCCTCGGACCCGAGAACACCAGCATCGAGCAGACATACGAAACCGTTGTCGAACACCCCGACTGGCAGCAGTGGCCCCAGCTGATCCGCCAGCACCCGAACTGGTTCGGTGACGAGTTGAAGGCTCTGTGGGCCGCGCAATGACTTCGGCTCCGGAAGGCTTGCTCGACGAACTTCTCGCGGTCACCGGCGACGCTCGCCTCCCCCTCATCGACGCCCTCCCAACGCTGGGCGCCGACGCCGTGCCCGCCCTGATCGAGCGCTTGGATCAGGCGCAGCAGTTCGACTGGGCGGTGGTGGGCGGCATCCTGCAGCGGATCGGCGAGCCTGCGTTGGTTGCGTTGCGCGACTTGGCGGTGCGCGGCGGCTCGACGGAACTGCGCAGACGCGCGGCCTGGTCCTACACCCGCTTCGGACCGGACTGGGTGGGCCACTACGCCACTGGTCTGACCAGCGCCGACCCGCGAGTCCGGGCCCTGTCCCTGACAGGCATCGGTTTCTGCAAGTCGGCAGCCCTCACCATCGCCGCAGACATCTCGGCGCTGTTGGGGGATCCTTTCCCGGAGGTCCGCACCGGCTCCGAGCGGGTCCTGACCAGCCTTGGCAGAACCGTCATGCCGCTGCTGCAGCAGATCCGGCGGGACGGTCCCGGACAGGCCCGGCGGGCGGCGCTGCGTGCCCTGGCCGAGATCGGCGGCCCGGATGCCTTCGACGCCCGGGACCGTGCCGCCGTTGAACGCCTGCTGCGGCTCAAGACCGCCGACGATGCGCCGGAGCCGATCAGTTGCTGCTTCTTGAGCTGGATCGCGGTACGCGGCGGGGACCAGCAGGGAATCGCCGACATCATGAGCCTCTCGAACGCGCACCCGGCCACCTTCGCCATGGGCAGTTTCGCTGCGGACATCGACAGCCACAGCGGTTTCCGCGACGACCGGAACGAGGTGTACGCACGGGTGTTCGTCACTCCGCAGGTCGACGGCTGGACGCTGGTCGTCGGCCGGTACTGCGACCCCTCCGACCCCGACCGTAGCCAGGACGTCCTCAACCTCTGCCTACACCTGAGCGCCCGCTACGGCCAGGCTCAGGCGTACTTCTACAGTGCGCAGGGCGACGGTTCGACCTGGCTGGCCGCTGAGAACGGCTCCCTGCTGCGACGCGGCTCGGCCATGGACGGTGAGGAGTGCGACGAGACCCTGTGCCTCGGCGACCCCCTCCCGTACGAGCAGCAGCGCCGAGCCGCACTCGGCCTCGACCCCCTGCACCCGGGCAACCACCACCACGACCAGGAGCTCGAACGGGACGAGGACGGCGACTGCCCCTGGCGTGACGAGGTCGTAGAAATCGCCATCCCCATCGCGGCCGGTATGAGCGTCGACCCGCTCGCGCTGGGCCCGCACACCTCCGTCCGCGGAACCGGACTGCTGGCGCTCACCCCCTACGGCCGCCGCACCGGAACCCCTCCCGGCGCGCTCCCGGTCTGATTCGCCGGCGACTGACTCACCGACGGGACGGCTTTCGCCGCACCGCCCTGCTACGGGCGGTCGTTCGAGGTCGCGAAGTCGGCGCCGATGTTGTTCCACATGTAGTCGCTCTTCCAGGCGCTCTCCCCCGAGGCCCATCCGGCCATGGCGTTGAGCACCCGCTCCCGGGAGACGGTGCGCGTCTGGTAGTGCTCAGCCGCGACACCGTCGCGGTACTCCAGTTGGTAGGTGTTGTCATCGCGCAGCAGCACCTGGATGTACCAGTCGCCGGACTGCTCGTCCTCTCGCTCGACGACGAGGCTGTCCCCACGGCGCAGGTTCTCGATCCAGGTGCCCAGCCGGGTCCTCGTCGGCTTCAGGTGCGAGGCCGCGCCGGCCCTGACCCGCACTTGCCGCGTGGACGCAGGAGCGCCCGATGGCGCTGCGGCCTTGGTGGTCGTCGTGGACGACACCGCTCCACGCTGCTCCGCATCGGCGAGCCAGCCCAGATACCACTGGGCGAAGGAGACCGGCTCTCCCTCGTCGTCACGGAGCGGTTCCAGGTCCTCGTCGTCGACCCGGCCGTCCCACCAGATGCGCCCGCGTTCTGGCCCGCTGAGGACCAGCCACTGCCGAACGGCACAGCCCGACGTGGAGATCACCACCGCACCCACGGTCCGGTCCGCCGACCACATCAGCGCTGCCCAGCGCTGCTCCCAGGCTTCGACGGCGCCGTCGAAGTCATCGAGTTGCTCGTAGTCCTCCTCCTCGGGGCGTTCGTCCAGGAGCGCACGGAGTGCCGCCGGATCCGGCCCTTGGACCGGGAACGGCTCGGCCAGCCTGGAAAGGTCCGCCAGCTCGACTCCGTCGCCCTCCCAGCACCATCGGTCCTGGCAGCGTGCGGGGTAGATGCCGTAGTACGGTCCCGCACCGCCGGCGCCGACCTCCAGCAGGAAGGTCCGGTACTCGTCGGGCAGCGCGACGCCTATCTGCGCTTCGAGGGCGTCAACCTCGTCCGGAGTCAGGGGGTCATCAAGAGCGAACCCATGCCCGATGGAGCCGAACACCTTCCTCCCCGACGCCGACTCCGCCAGCGCGCGCACCCGCTCCCGCACACCTGCCCATATCTGATCGTTCATGGCCGCAGACTACGAGGCGGGTGTGACAAAGATTCGGCAAGGTCGATCAATCCGGACCACGCCGGGTCCGTACCATGCCGGCCACTCGTGCGGCGCGCTGCGACATGCCCTCCGGCGCGTGGGCGGTCCACTACCGTGGGACTCGTCAAAGGCCCGTCCTGGAGGAGTCCATAGCCCCATGCGTACGTTCTTCGAGGCTGATGATCAGGATGGTTTCACAGCAGGGTCCCGGGAGTTGTCGCGCCGAGCGGCGGAATGGGGCCGCCTCGCGGACGAGCCCGCCGATCCGCTCGTCATCACCTCGGCACTGGAGTACCGGCATCGCGGCACCGTGGACGGCCGACTGGGGCTGTGGCAGCAGCGGCATGTCGAGGAGTTCCTGCTGGACTGGCTGCCGCGCACCCTGACGGAGCTTCCCGGCCGGCCGGGCGCCGACGGCCCGGGCGGGCTTCGGGTCCTGCTGCGCTACCTGGACGCGCACGGCCTCACGGATCCGCGCGGGGACAGCCTCCAGGTACTGGAACAGACCATCGACCGGGCGAGCGAGGGCTTCGCGGCCGCGATGGCCGACCGCACGCGCTGGGGCGTGGCGAAGTTCTGGGCAGCCACAGCCGCCGAGCAGGGCGTCGACATCGTGGACCAGGCATCGCTGACGCGCTTCATCGAACGTGCCCAACGCGGCCGGATTCCCTATGACGGGGACACCCTGGACGCCATCTTGGACCGCCACCGGCGCACCGGTCCACCGCTCGTGGGTCGTGCGGAGCCTCAACTGCCGGTCGTCCTCCCCGACGAGGACGAACTGCGCGCCAAGGCCGCGCTCTCGCCGCTGGTAGGCCAGTTGGCCGGGCTGGTGTCCTGGGTGGGACCGGAGGGCCGGGAGCTGACCAAGCTGGCCCGCCTCAGGCTCAACGACGCCCGCGAGCTCGTGCACCTGCTGGAGACCGGTGACCGCCCCGGCTCGCCCCGCACCAGCGCCGAACTGCCGCGGCTGAACCTGCTCTTCGCCTGGGCCAAGCAGGCCCGCCTGGTCCGCACCGCCAAGGGCCGCCTCTACCAGGTGGCCAAGGCCCGCCCGCTGCTGCAGGATCCGCTCGCGCTGTGGCTGCGCGCCTTCGAGGCGCTCTTCGAACTGCGCCAGCCGCTGCTGGGCGGCCCACCGGACACCTTCATGCCCACCTCGATGCTGTACGGCATTTACGAGGACGTGCTCCCCGACGTCCTCAACACCCTCTACAGCCTCCCCTTCCCCATGCCCTGGCCCCGGCTGCGCGACTCGGTCCACCTGGCCTACCGCGAACGCTTCGGCCTGGCCGGGGCCGAGCCCCACAACGTGCGCGGCTGGCTGCTGGACGCCGACCACGACCTTCACCACGTCCTCGGCTCCCTGGAACACCTGGGCGTGGTCGACCGGAGCCAGGGCATCGCCGACCCGGTCTTCCTCGACGCCCCCGACCTGGACCTGCCCGCGCCGCCCCTGCCGGAGGGCATGCCGCCCGAGATCGCCCAGCTGCTGTTCGGGGCATCGTCCGTACCCGACCCCGAGGCCGCCTCCCGGGCCGAGCAGCTGCGCGCGGAACTGGCCGCCGGGCCGGTGGAGTTGATCCGGCTCACCGCTCTCGGCACCCACGCCGTCCGCAGCCGCCTGCTCGCCGAGGGGCGCGACGCGCCGCTGGTCGGTGAACTCACCGATGCCCCGGCCGCCGGCCTGCTCGGGGTGATCGCCGAGCACTACGACCCCGACTCCGCCCGCACCGAACTCGCCCTCTGGACCGAGGCCCACAACGGCGCCGACGCGGCACGCGAGCAGCTGCTCCAGGCCGTGCGCGCCACCCCCTTCCGCAGCCGCGCGGAGGCCATGCTCGACGTCCTCGTCGCCGCAATGCCCGAACCACACGGCGAACTGATGCTCCGTTCCCTGCGCAGCGACCCCGTCCTCGCGCCGACCGCACTCAGCGTCCTGGTCCGCCGCGAACTCCTGGAACCCGACGACGTCACCGACGCCGAAGCACCGCTCATGGTCGCCGAGAGCCTGCTCCAACTCCTGGAGAACCTCGGCGAGGAGGCCACGGCGAAAATGCTGCTGGCCGAGGGCGCCGCCCAGGCCCGCGCCGCCGTCTCCACCGCGCTCACCTCCGGCCACCCGGACCGCGACGGACTCGCACGGCTTCAACGCCTGGCGGACGGGCCGCTGCAGGGCCTGGGCGCGCAACTCGGCCGCCTCAGCGCCGCCCGCGCCCGCCAGGGCCGCGCCAAGCCCACCCGCCGACGCCGACGCTGAGACTGACACTGAGCGTGGCCCGACGCCGACGCCGGCGCGGCGCCCAGCCGAGTTCACCGAGCGGGGCCGAGCGAAGCCCGCTGTGCTCGCCACCCGACGGCCGCTTCACCACACCCCGCTGCCGTCCAAGCGATGCGTCGCGCGGGGGGGTGGCGCTCGATGTCAGCGCGGCCACGCCGCCAGCGCGACGTCCACGATGCTGTCCAGCTCCGCGCGGGTGGCGCCGTCGGCGGCCTGGGTGTCCATGCCCTGGATCACCGCCGCGTAGAACCGACCCAGCGCGACGGCGTCAGTCCCGGCCGGGAGCACCCCGTCTGCCACGTCCTCGGCGATCTTCTGGGCGATGCGGGCCTTGGCCTGCTCCCGGAAGCCGCGCAGCTCCTGCTTCACCTCGGCGTCGGCTTCGGCGACGTTGACCGCGGCGCTGATCACCAGGCACCCGGGCGGGTGGGCCGGATCGGTGTAGCCCTCCGCGGCTTCTCGCAGCATCCTCTCGATCGCCGCGCGCGCCGTCGGCTCCTCGGCGAGCGGACGGGTCCCGTACTGGCCCCAGGTCTCCGCATAGCGCGCGGTCGCCTCGCTGAACAGTTTCCGCTTGTCGCCGAACGCCGCGTACAGGCTCGGCGGGCTGATGCCCATCGCCTTCGTCAGCATCGAGATCGACGTCGCCTCGTAGCCGTGGCGCCAGAACAGATCCAGCGCCGCGTCGAGCGCCGCGTCGCGGTCGAAGCCGCGCGGGCGGCCTCGGGTCGTCGGTGATGCAGTCATGGGGAAATTCTATAGCGGTCGCTAGGGATCGTGGTAGCGTTCTTTTTGTAGCGAACGCTACACAACAGGGGAGGGAACAACCATGCCCGGGACCGCGAAGGTCAGCCAGGTCACACAGCGCACACAGCTCACGCCGGTTTCCGTCACCGTTGCCGGCAACGGCCCCGGCCTCGTTCTCGCCCACGGTGCGGGAGGCAGCGTCGAGGCGAACTACGGCCCGATCCTCGACGCGCTCACGGCCGGGCATACGGTCGTCGGCATCGACTACCCCGGCACCGGTGCCTCGCCCCGCTCCGAGACACCGCTGGACGAGGACTGGCTCGCCGATCAACTCGTCGCGGCGGCCGTCGCGGAGGGCCTGGAGACCTTCGCGGTCTCGGGCTTCTCCCTCGGCGGTCCGATCGCCGTCCGCGCGGCCGCCCGCCATCCCGAGCGCGTCACCGCGTTGATCCTCACCGCGACCTTCGCGCACGCCGACACCCGCCTGGCACTCTCCGCCCGTCTCTGGCGCGACCTCCACGCCGCCGGCGACATCTACCGCCTGGCCCAGTTCCTCACCCTCGTCGGATTCAGCACCCAGGCGCTCGCCGCGATCCCGGAGGCCCAGCTCGGGCAAGCGCTGAAGGACTTCGCCGCCGCAATACCCGCCGGCACCCCGGAGCACACCGAACTCGTCGAGCGCATCGACGTCCGGGCCGACCTCGCCGGCATCACGGTCCCGACACTCGTCATCGTCACCGCGAACGACGCCCTGGTCGATCCCTCGCTCCAGCGCGAGCTGGCCGCAGCCATCCCCACGGCCAAGACCGTCGACATCCCCACCGGTCACCTCCCGATGGCCGAGCGTCCCGAGCATTGGCAGCAGCTCATCACCGACTTCCTCGGCTCCATCGAGCCCATCGAGCCCGCCACCAAGGAGAACTGAGCAGCATGCGCGCGATCACTCAGCACGCCTTCGGCAACCCCGATGTCCTCGAAGTCGCCGAGGTCCCCAAGCCGGTCCCGATCCCGTCCGAGGTGCTGGTCCGGGTCCACGCCGCCTCGATCAACCCCGTCGACACCTATGTCCGCTCCGGCGCCTTCCCCCTTCTCGGAGAGCCGCCGTTCATCCTCGGCTGGGACATCTCAGGCGTCGTGGAGGAAGTCGTGCCCGGCGTGACCCGCTTCGGCGTCGGCGACGAGGTGTTCGGCATGCCGTTCTTCCCCAGGGCAGGGAGCGCCTTCGCCGACTACGTCGCCGTCCCGTCGCGGCAACTCGCCATGAAGCCTGTGAATCTCACGCACATTGAGGCGGCGTCCGTCCCGCTCGCGGGCCTGACCGCCTGGCAGGCCCTCGTCGACACCGCAGGCGTCACCGAAGGCGACCGGGTACTGATCCACGGGGGCGCCGGCGGCGTCGGCCACTTCGCCATCCAGATCGCCAAGGCCAGGGGCGCCCACGTCACGACCACCGCCAGCTCCGCCAAGCACGAGTTCGTCAAGGATCTCGGCGCGGACAAGGCGATCGACTACCGCACGGCCGACTTCGCAAGGCGACTCCGCGAGACCGGCGTCGACGTCGTTCTGGACGCGGTCGGCGGCTACGGTGACGCCTCGATCACCGCCCTCAGGCCCGGCGGCCGGTTCATCACCATCGTCGAGCGCACCGACCGCGACCTCGCGCGCCGCATCGAGGCGGCCGGACGCCGCTTCGCGGGAGTCACCGTCGAGCCCGACCACACCGGCCTGGAGCGGCTCGCCGCACTCGCCACCAACGGTGCGTTGCGGCCGCACATCCAACAGACGTTCCCACTGGCGGAGTCCGCCGAGGCGCACCGACTGGTCGAGTCGGGCCGCACAGTCGGCAAGATCGTGCTGACGGTGTAGCGAGCGCATCGCACCCGTGGCCGAGCAGCCGGGCAGGACCGGGTTCGTACCACCGACTGCCGACTACCGACTCCGCCGAGCTCGCGTCGGCCGGCCTCAGGGGTGGGGCGTGCCGGGCCAGCTGCCCTGGGCGTTGAGGTTGAGGATGAGCGCGGCAATGTTCCAGGCGTCGTCCTCACCGCTGTGGTGGCGTCCTTCCAGTGGCAGTTCGGCGATCCGCAGCGCCTGGGCCATCCCGGGGCGCTTCCGCAGCCCATGGGTCCGAGCGAAGACCGCCTTGGCGTTGGTGTGCTGGTGGCCGAAGGGGTACGGGGTACCGGTCGCCTGGCACTGCCGGGTGAACTGGTGCCGGTCGTAGTCACCCCAACTGGCCCACGGGCGCGTCCCGGCGCGGTGTTCGGCTGCCAGGAGCCGGCACGCGCCGTCGAAGTCCAGGCCGGTGTCCACCTCGGCCTGGGTCAGTCCGGTCAGCTCGGTGCAGAAGGCACTGACGGCGGATCGGGCCGGTCGCACCAGAATGCGGTGCTTCCCGATCCGCTCGCCCGTTCCGAGATCGACGACGGTCAGGCCGATCTCGATGATCTCGTTGACCGCCCCGACGGGTGGCTCGCCGTCCCAGCACGTCGCCTCGACGTCGACGACGTTCAGCAGCTCTTCGCTTCTCTCCATGGCGCCGAGCGTAGAGAGCCGGTCGCCAGCACGTCGCCTCGTTTTCCATGGGCCGACCGCGTCCGACGGAGGCCGCGTGCCGCCGACTGTCAGGTGTTCGCGGGCCGTGCTTTGCGTGCTCACGGGCCCTTTCCGGGTGCGGCGGTCACAGGCCGTGCTGGTCGAGGATCTTCATCAGGTTGCGCTTGCGCTTCTGTTCGGCGCGAAGGCCGGCCAGGTAGGTCTCGAACTCCGCTGTGGTTCCGAGGTGTTGGTGACAGTTGCGGGCACGCAGGAGGAGCCGGGCGATTTCCTGGTACGTAGCGTCCCCGGTGACGGTCTTGAGGGGCTCGATGGCACGCAGGTACACCTCCAGCGCCTCGGCGGGGCGGTCGTCGGCGAGGTGGTCGGCCAGGGTGAGCTGCTGTCGTGCGGTGGCCACGCCGGGAGCGGCGGTCCAGGCGGCGGCGATGTCGCCGTCGTCGATCAGGGCGTCGATCCACACCGTTGGGCCGTGCCAGGTCCGTGCAGCGTCCTTCACGGCGTCGGCGCGCAGCA